>ENA-OQEY01000903-OQEY01000903.1-human-gut-metagenome-genome-assembly--contig:-NODE-903-length-14599-cov-3.465156_pt1 | contig 14599 bp, 1 predicted proteins | sample MGYA00242801_ERZ504647 | MGnify/ENA primary metagenome ERZ504647 (study PRJEB26092, sample SAMD00036204) | human gut metagenome | host: Homo sapiens | study: EMG produced TPA metagenomics assembly of... | reverse complement strand
GGGGAAAAATAAAAACCCGCGCGGGCCATTAAAAGGCCCGCGCGGTTTTCCGTTTTGGCGGCCGGCACCCTCTTGCGGGCGGGATCCCCCCGCCGGGGGAGAGGGGCTGGGCTCCACAGCGGCCTCGCCGTACTGATAGGCTTCCAGCTGGGTGCCGAAGACCTCGTCCGCCTGGTGGTAGTAGGCGCGCTGGATGTCCTCGATGAGCACCTGGCCCGTCTCCACGTCCACCAGTTCCAGGCGGGTGAATTCAATGCCCGCGGTGTTGTACACCCTGAATTGCATCCGCTTGTAGGTCTGCCCTCCCTGAATGGTGGGGGAGGCGATGATATCCGCCCGGTAGCTGCCGTTTTCGTCCTCATAATAGGCCAGCTCCGTGCCGTCGCCGGTCTCCTCATAGGAGTTGTACTCGTTCTGGGGGTGGGAGTAGGCGATGCACACCAGGGTGTCCCCGCTGTAACAGTACACCGCCACCGGGTGGTAGTCCAGGTCCGGGGTGAACAGGGCCACCTGCAAGGGGTCCCCATAGAGGCTGGGATTGGCGCAGATGTAGCCGTTCACCGGCGTGGGGGTGCGGTCCTCCTTCAGGCTGTTGGCCAGGGACAGCTTCTCCAAGCCCTGGTCCCGATAGTGCTGGCTGGCGTAGACCTGGCGGGTTTCCAGGTCGATGGTGAACTCCGCCACCACCCGGTTGTTTGCAATGGTCGCTCCCTCCTCTGTGGAATAGGGGGGATACTCGTACAGGGTCAGCACCACATAGGGCACGTCCTCCGCCGGGGCGTTGAAGGTGCACACGCCGGTGTAGGGCCCCGCGTAGTAGACGTCCTCCAGGCTGTTGGGGGACCACTCCGCAGAACTGTCTTGGAGCAGGTCCCCCTCAGGGGTGGAGAGCAGGGGGTAGATCCCCAGGGGAGCGGCGCTGGTGGCAAAGTCCGCCTCCTCGGCGGGGGTCAGCATGGTGTAGCTCATGCGGCCGAAGAAGGGCACCTCCACGGAGAAGCGCAGGTTGGTGGGGGTGCTTTCCACCCACTGGAGGGACACGCCGTTGTCCTCCACGGACGGCTCCTCCGCCAGGGTGTTCCACAGGAAATTGCGGGAGGTGTCCGCCGTGACGCGGAAGTCCAGCTGGTAATCCGGGAGGGAGACCAGTCCGGTGGAGCCCCCTGTCAAACAGGAAAGGGAGAGGGACACCTCCATCTCCTGGTTTTGAGAGAGCTTGTGGGGCAGTTTTGCCACCCACTCCGCCCGGTACAGGCTGCTGCCGTCGTCACTGGCTTCCTCCAGGGTGAAGACGCGGTTCTCCAGCGGTGTGACCAGTTCCGCGGCAGCGCCGTCCACTGTCACCTGGAAGGTCTCTGAGTCCTCCATATAGGGTTCTGTCTGGGTGAAGAGGATCTCCTCCTGCTGCCACGCCGGGTCGGACAAGCGCGCGGCCATGCGCAGGTGCAGATAGATGCCGTCGCTCCAGGCGTCCTCCACGGTGAAGCTGTCGTCCGCGAAGGCGTAGTTCCACTTGGAGAGGGGGCGGACCTCGTAATCGCAGTAGGGGAATTTCCGTTCCACCCCGTCCCGCACATACTCCAGGGGCGTCCACTCCTCCTCAATGGCCACGGAGTACAGCAGGGGCCCCCGCTTGACGCAGTACAGGCCGTTGGGGCGCTCCTCCAGCCGGGCCTCCATGGTGAAGGACACCTGCACCTGCTGGGTGCCGCTCCACTCCCGCTCCACCGTGAAGAAGGCGCCGGGCTGGGCCTGGGCCCCATCCACCACAGCGGATATCACGGTGCCGGGGATGCGGATGGACAGGGGGAACCGCACCGGCCGGTCGGTGGTGACCACATAGGTCAGCGCCTCCCGGAAGGGGTAATCGGTCCGCAGCTCGCAGGTGACGCGGGCCTCCCCGATTTGGCCGGACACCACCGAGGGGGCCAAGATCACCGAGGCCAGCCCCTTCTGGGAGCGCATGAAGGTGGAGAGGGCCAGCTTGGGCCAGCCCTGGTTGAAGTTGGCGGTGCAGCAGCCGAAATTGGGCTCCAGGCCAAAGAGGTGGGACTCCCCGGAATTGGTGCGGAACACCACATGGTCCTCCGGCAGGCGGGTACAGCACACCTGGTTGGTCTGCTGGTCGTACTGATGGGTCCACATGTCGGGGCTCAGGGTGGCGGGCAGGGCGTTGAAGGCCAAGGCTTCCGCCAGGTCCCCCCACTGGGGGTCCCCGGTGATGGAGAGCAGGTGCTCGTAGGAGTACATGGCCTCCACCACAGAGCAGCACTCGCTGCCCTGGATGGGGCTGGTGCCGGAGAGGCACTCGTCCCCGGTGAAGTGGCCGCAGGCCATGCCGTGGTCCCGACGAAGCAGGGCATAGGCCTCCTTGGCCATGGCGTTGGGGTCCTCCCCGGTGACGCGGGAATACAGCGCCCCGGCCTTCAGGGACATGGCCAGGTTCACCACATGGGAGACCTGGGTCCACTTGCGCTCTGGCCTGGAGAGCCGCCACCGGCGGTAGAGCTCCTCGTAGTTAAAGCCCTCCACCCGCAGGGAGTAGGCCAGGTCCATCAGCCACTCCTCCGGGCGCCGCTCGTATAGCCAGAAAATGGGGATGAGGCACTCGAACCAGCGGGAGGCCGCCCAGTCGAACAGGGTGTGGTGCTCCATGTGGACGTGGAAGTTCTTCAGCGCCCGGTAGACGGCGCCCTCGACACGCTCGTCCCGGGTGCAGTCGTGATAGACCACCAGCACCTTGCAGATCAGGAACAGGGCCCACATGTCATAGCGGTCCCGCTCCTGCTGGGTGCAGGGGCACAGCCAGCCATCCTCCTGCTGCTGGGCCAGGATGGCGTCGATATACCGCTCGGCCCGGGCCTTCATGTCCTCGTCCTCCAACAGCCAGGCCAGGGGGATGAAGCCGTCCAGCCAATAGGGGACCCGCTCCCATCCCTCTTGTTCCCCGCCGATCCATCGGCTGTCCCGGACATCGGGCCAGATCTTGTCCAGGTGGCCGCTCAGGCCCGCCGCCTGGATTTCCAGCTGCTTTTTCAGCCATCCCGCGGGCCTCAGCTCCCCGGTGGTAAAGGGGGTGTACGTCAATGGTTTCAGCATTTCAATCAACTCCTCTCCCGTTCCGCGGCAGTGCCCCCAGCTTTTCTGGGGGAATGCCGCCGGGTCTTGATTTTCCCTTATTATACCGGAGAAGCGCGCCGCTGGAAAGGGGGAATTTCCCCTTTTCAAAACAAAATCCAGGGCCCGCGGGGCACAGCAAAGGGAGGGGCTTTCGCCCCTCCCCGCGCTTTCAATAGGAGTCTGTTTTTAGGAAAGTCCGGTCCAGCTTTCGGTGCCGTCCTCCGTGTGGTACTCGTGGGCGTTGGTGGCCTCCGCTATGTGGAAGTAGCCCCAGTGTCCACGGTTCACATCGCCAAAGGTGTTGAGCTCTTTCTCGTGGGCGATCACATAGGGGCGGTCCGCCGCGCGGCCCAGCATGTGGTTGACAATGACCGTCACCTCGGCCCGGGAGATGGTGGCCTCCGGACGGAAGGTGCCGTCGGGATAGCCGTTGATCCATCCGTACTGGGTGGAATCCACCACAGCGCTGTAGAACCAGTCGTCCTCATTCACATCGGAGAAGATATTCACTCCGCCGCCGCTGGTGTTGGCGAACTTCATGGCGATGACGGTGAACTCCGCCCGGGTGATGGAGCGCTCCGGGTCGAACCGGCCGTTCCCCACGCCGCTGAGAATGCCCAGGGATGCCAGGGTGTTCACAGGCTTGGCGTACCAGGCGTCCGCCGGGACGTCCTCAAACTCCACGGTGATCTCCACGTCCTTCTCCAGGAGCAGGTTGTAGAACATCTGAGCGGCCTCGGCGCGGGTCATGTTCTGGTCCGGGCCAAAGGTGCCGCCGGGATAGCCTGCCAGATAGGCCAGGTGCTCCTTGGTGTTCAGCCAGTCGGAGACGCCGGTGTCATCCGGGTTGGCGGGCTGGTCCTCCACAGGGCCGCCACCGCCGCCGCTGATGATCTGCTGGGCCACCACGACCTGCTCGCTGGCCGTGGCAGCTTCGTAGTACTCGTTGCCGGTAAAGGTCAGCGTGAAGGTGTAGGTCTCGCTGGTGTTGGGCAGGGTGAGCTCCGCCGTCATTACACCGGTTTGCTCATCAGTTTCCCATTCCAGCTCGCTAAGATCGGGGGCATTCTTCTCGTCCTTTGCGCTTGCGGTAAGCAGGCTGCTCAGGTCTTGCCCTTCCGCAAAAGCGGGCAGCTTCTCGCCCTTCAGGGTCAGGGTCACCTTCCCGCCGCCGGAGAGCGTTTCGGGAGCAGCCGTCACCGTCAGTTCAGGCTGGATCTTCTGGATAGTCACCGTCTCCGTATCGGTGGAGCCATTGTAAGCGCCCACGCCCGTGGCGGTGATGGTGTATTCGTCGGGCTTCAAGCCCTTGATATAAGTGAGCGCGTCGTCTTTTGTTTTGCCCGTTGTGCCATCGAAGGTCTGACCGTTGACTTCCAAGGTGTACTCCGTACCAAGAGTCAGCTCCTTGTCTGTGCCAAAGGTGACGCTCAGGTCGAGATTGGTCAAGTCATCCTTCCAGATCCACTGGCTGGGCGTGACTGCCAGGTCAAAGCGCTCGGAAGGTTCCGGGGCGCCCTCGCTCTTGATGACAAAGTCCTTCGTAGTCGTTCCTGTGTAGTTGCCCTTGCCTTCAATGGTCACAGTGGCAGTGCCAGGCCCGATGGCATCACAGGCCGTGGTGTAGTCGTAGCCCAGAATAAGGGTGTAGTTGCCGTCCGTGATGGTTACCGGCGGGATTACCTCGTTCCCTGTGTAATACTGGTCGGGGATGTCCTTCACCACACACTCCGTAATGGGTTTGGGGGCGATGGTAAAGTCTTCCGTTTTGCTCCCCGTGAAGTTGTTGCCCGTGGCGGTGACCACCGCTTTGGCCGCATTGGAAGCGTTCACGCTGTTGTAGTAGGTGATGGTGTAATCGGCGTCCTTGGTGGGCTGGGCATTGCCATCCACAGTAACGGTGACAGAAGGCCGCTTCTCGTCGTGATTGAAGACCAAGTCTGCGTCATCCACATCGAGAATGGCATCCGCCAAATCCCGCTGGAGGATGAGGAAGGTGAAGGTGCCCGTGCCCGTGATGGTGCTTCCCTCGGTAGGCGTGGCCGTTACAGTGTATACACCCGCATTTTTCAGCACACTGGGACTGTAATCCCCAGATACAGTGGTCTGGTCAAATCCGGTGTACTCGTAAGTCAGGGTGCACTGGTCAGTTACAATGTTGCCATCGGCTGTAACCGTAATGGCCGCACCACTCGAGTCAATCTCGTCGCCGTAGGTGAACACCTTCTGAGTCTCGTCGTCTACGGTCAGGGTCAGGCCGCCGTCCTCGTTGCTGAGAGGCAGCAGGGTGTAGCTGAGATGGAACTCTCCCCGATGGTCGCCGGTCAGCGTAAGGGTAATGTCATAGATGGCGGGCTTGGTAAAGGTCAGTGTGTTGCCAGTGCCCGTTGCGCCGCGCTCGGTAATCGGGTCCCCAGTCACAAGGTCGGTAGCAGTGATCGTATAACTTGCATTCTCCGCTGTCAAAGCGACATCGTGGCTCTCAGACCCCGTCTGGTGAGTCACTGTCACTTCAGCGGTAACAGGGGCATCTGGGTCATAGGTACCAAAGTTGGGAGCGATAGACGCAGTTATACCGCTACTGCCATCCACAGGAATGATATCAAAATACTCGGTGACTTTTCCCGTATAGTTGCCCTTGCCTTTGATGGTCACGGTGCCGGTGTCCTCGCCTACCTCTTGGTTAGCACCATATTCTAGGGTGTAGTCGGTGTTCTTTGTCAGAATAACAGAGTCATCTACCACCGCCACCGTTTCGGGTTGTATTTGATGCCCCACATAGGTGTAGCTTTCGGCAATGCCTGCGATCATGTTTTCTTTGATGGGTTTGGGCTCTACCGTAACTGTTTGCGTTTCACTGACAGATTGGTAGCCATCGGCTTGGATTTGGAAGTAAATCGTAAGGCTCCCGGCATTGGTAATGGTGGGGGATTCGTCCAGATCATAACTGGCCCCTTGATTATCGCTGTACTTGATCGTGTATTCGGAAGGACTCGTCACTGTGATCCGGCTGCCGTGTGCCTGGCCGTCATAGGTCACTTTGTAGCCCTCTGCCGTATAGTTGATCATTGTAGTCGCCTGACCCACAGTCAGGGTGAAGAACACGGTCTGTTCCTGGAAGTTCTCTGTTTCTGCAAAGCGGGCACTGATATGGGCGGTTCCCATCGAGTTGAGGCGGATCGTTTCCAGGTTGTTATCTTCGACCCGGGCCACCTGGGTGTCATCGCTCAAATAGGTAATAGAGTTCCCTGCTTCGGACGCATAACCAGCTTCAACCTGTAAAGTGGTGTCCTCAGTGCTGTCATAAATCTTATTTTCCTCGTAAGCTACGCTTACAGAATCAGAGGTAAACCCTTTGCTGGGGTCTGCCTTGGCCACGGTCACAGTAATCGAGCCAGTTTCCTCCCGGTATCCTTCCAAGGTAGTTCTCCAAGATACCTTGTAGGTGCCCGCATCCAAAGCCTGGGGGATACCAGTACTCAAGTCGATCTGGTACTGGTCTCCGCTTTCCTGCGCTGTTACCGTAAAGGTCACTGTTGCGCCCTCAGGAGACGTGGTATAGGTGACCAGATCCTGCATTTTTCCAGTATAGGTCAAACCCGCAACCGGCGTGACAGTGGTGCGCAATCCGCCATCCTGCGCAACGTGGAGCTCATAGGTAGCGGACGCTCCCTCATTAAAGTTCTTTCCACCACCAGTCACGTTCGCAGTGATCGTAGCGTCTCCTACTCCTACCAAGGTCACTTCGCCTGTGGAAGGATCTACCTTTGCAACACTAGGTTTGCTGGAAGAATAGGTCACTGTTACACCGTCAGGTTTTTCAGAGAGGTCCTCATTCCCATTACTGGCGTTGAAATACTTGAGGGGGTTCTCCACCTGGCCGCCCATGGAAATGTTGACCGTCTCATTGGTGAACTCCACAGCCAAGTCTGCCTTTTCCACTGTGTAGGTGGCTTGTTGCGTCTGCCCCTGGTAAGGAGTCTGTCCCTCCCAAGTAATCATATAGTTCTTGGCAAGGTCTGTATTTGTCACCATTCCACTGATGGGATAGGTACCAGCATCGCTGCCCTTCTTCGCAGTGGTGGACAGAGTGATCCCGAGTTCGTCTTCATCGTCACCCACAAACACTACGTTCTTGTTCGAACCAGTGTACGTATTGCTCAGCGTTCCATTATAGGTCAACTGCGCAATTTCACAGCCATAATCACTTTCCTGGTCCTCAATGGTAATGGTAATCGGCCGGGGCTTTACGGTGTAGGTGCCCTCATTGGTGAAGGTCACGTTGTAGTTGCCAAGCCGGGTGGGAGTTGTCAATACTTGAATCTGAGAACCATTATTCACAGGATAGATTCTATAGCTTCCCACAGGGCTCGTATCGATTGCATTCGTTCTGAGCGTCAACCCTGTAAAGACAGTATGGATATCTTCTCCTTGTACCAAGCCGTCCTCAGAGGCATCTTCCGTATTGGTGACATCTTCCAAGATTACCTTATCACCCATTGTCACATCCGGCGCATCCCCATAGAAGCCTTCGGCATTGCCGATTTCTACCTTGATAGGCCGAGCCTCGATGGTATAGGTACCTGCTGCACCGCCTGTCCAGCTGCCGGTGAAGGTCACGTCGTAGTTGTTGTTGGTCCATGCACCGGTGATGGCGTAGGTACCGGCATCCTTGGAGCCGGAAGCGATGGAGAGGGTGATGCCGAGGTCGTCTTTGACTCCATCCTGTAAATAAATCGTACCAGTGGTAGACCAGTGGGTATCCTGAACCGGATTCTCAATAGACAGAGATTGCCCATCATAAACCTTCTTCTGGTCATTGATGGCAACGGTGATGGGGGCCTGGGTGATCTTGCCATCCTCCACTGTGGTTTTGATTGTCCAAGTGGAAGTGGCCTTGCCTTCAACGTTACCGGTGTAAGTATAGTTCCCCGGGGTAACGTCAGCGCCGAAGGTCACCGTGTAGGTGGTGGTGATGGTCTTGTCCGTATCCACGTTGGCGTCGTCATAGGCGGCGGAAACGCTGGAAACAGTGATGCTTTCATTATTCTGCGCGCCGGTAACTTTCTGCCCGGTTACTACGGCCTCAGTAGCGCCATCGTACTTCTTCTCCTTGGTCAAATCGCTGGAGAGGGTGAGGGTGGCGGGGTCTACCGTTACATTAAAGCTGCCAGTCTCGTTCCCGTAGTTGGTGGTGGTGACCTGCCAATAGACGGTGTACTCCTTGGCGTCCTTCACGGCGGCGGTCAGAGCGTTTCTATCGAGAGCGTATTCTCCGGAATCTGTCAAACGGAATTTAACAGTGTATCCCTCGTTCTCCTTCAACGTTTCGCTGCCGCCCTGTACGCTGATAGACTGAATGGGGTCTTGCCCCTGGCCGGTGTAGGTCAAGCCGGTTTTTCCAGTAACGGTTACAGTCAATTCCTCGGTGGCTTGGATGATCTCCACCGTGCCGGTAATAGCCTTTATCGTGTAGTTGCTCCACTTTTCAGCGGCTTCACTAGTCAGCGCAGCGTTGACAGTGTACTTGCCCACGTTGATGGGCTTTTCAACAGTTTGCTCGTCCTGTGTGAAGGTATACTGAATGTCATTTTCAGCCAGCGCATCTTCGCCAACAAAACCAGTACTGTCATCTGCTGTTTTTGCGCTTACCTTATACACATCGCTGTGTGCGACAATCAGGCCCTGGGGGCTGTAGGGAGCAGTCATCTCTGTTGTACCGTCATTCCTATTGGGGAATTGCAGGGTGACAGGCCGCTTCGTAATGTTTACCGTAGTGGTAGACGCTTGCGTAACGGTATAATTCTTCGCATCCTCCCCGGTAAGCAGGCCCTTCAGGGTCTCGGCAGCAACGGTGACGGTCTTGCCATCCTCGGCCTTTGCGTCAGTAACCGTACCGGTTTGATCCGAAATTGCAGAGAAGGAAACATTATCTCCGCCGATAAAGCTGCCTTCCGTCGTCCCCGGCGTGCCCGTCAACTGCACTTTCGTGGTGCCATCGTACACGCGGTCCACAGCGGAAATGCCGGTGACGCTGATCGCCTTGGGTGTGATGGTGCCAGCGCCCGCCTTGGTCAGAGTGATCTTCCCTTCGGTCAGCGCCTTGCCGCCATAGCTGTAGTTGCCCCAGTCAATATTCGCGCCATCCGTGCCGGACAGGGTCAGGGACAGGATCAGGGTGACGTCCTTTTCTGTGCCGGCGTCTTTGTCGACGTAGGTGCCGGTGGCGTCTACATCAATCGTCACCTCGGGAACATCCTCCGCAGTGACAGTGATGTCGGTCAACGCCTCATCCACTTCCTTGTCGCCGTCATATTCTTTTTCGTAACTAGCGGGTTCTCCAGTCACAGTCAAGGGCGCGGGGGCAATCTTTACCTCAACCTCCCCAATAGCGGGATTGTAGTTGTCGGCGGTGACCATGTACCAGTAATACAGGTTCTCGCTGGTACTGTCCGCCACATCCTTAACCGGGAGAGTGCCTTTCCAAACTTCCTCACCGGCATTCTCATTAGGGGCGGTGTCGTTGTTTGTTACGGCATACTTGACGGTATAGCCGGTAATTTCTTCACTATTGCCCGTAACCGAATTGACGGTAATGGCGTCATGCGTCTTGCCATCATAGGTGCCGGTGTGGCCTTCGGCATCCACAGTCAACTGTGCCTTCGTGACCGTAACGGTGACAACCTTCGATTCCGCAGGGAGATAATTCTTATCACCGGGGTAGGTGGCCTTCATATAGTAGGTGCCCACTGCGATGGGAACATTGCCTCCTGCTCCATCATCAAACTTCTCTGTACAGCCCTCGTTTCTATAGAAGGTATACGTGATGGCCCCAGTGGGCGGGGCAGCTTCTTCTACCACCGTAGCGGTTGCCGTTGCTTTATTATAGCCCGTAATGGCCTTGCCGGTGTAGGCAACTGTCAGTTCGTCATCCGTCAGGTTCGTATTCACCGTAGGCGTAGCCTTCTCCACCGTCACGGTGTAGTCCACAGAATCCGCGCCCACATTGGGGGTTTCCGCCGCCGTAACGGTAATGGTGGCCGTACCGGCCTTGTGAATGGTGACCACGCCAGATCTGCCGTCCGCACGGACAACATCCGAACCATCTTTCACTTCGTAGCTGATGTCAGCATTGTCCAGCGCCGCCTCGCCGGTGACGGTAAAGGTCGCAGCTTTCCCGTATTCTATAGTGTATTTGGCAAGGGCCGAATCACTCGCAGCTGTCCAGCGACTTTTTTCATCAGGAGTTAGGGTAATGCTCTGATTGGCCGCCTGCGTGATGGTAAGGGTGTAGGTAGCATCGGCGGCTGTGTAGTTATTGCTCACTGTGCCTGCGCCCCATTTGGCAGTGATTTGGTATTCGCCTACGTTTGTAAATTTAAAGCTGTTTGGCTCTTCAATTTTTGTTTCGGTGTTTACTTCTTCCCAGGTTGTGCTGCTATCTGTCCTATACTTATAGGTATAGGTAACGTTGTAGACCTCCGAAGCCGGGTTGTCCTTGTCCGCATCAACCAGGCCAGTTACCGTAACCGGCTGCAGGTCTGTGCCCTGGGCGGTGTAGGTTTTTGTTACCGTCGAGTCTTTAAAACTCATCGTGGCTTCGGCTGGGGTGATGGTGAAGGACTGGTGAGTGTTTTTAACAATTTGATAGTTGGTCTCTTTCTGGCCTTCTACAAAATCAAAGTCTACTTCCACTGCGTAATTGCCAGCATTCGTAGGAGCGCTCTCCAATTTTGTATACCCTTCGTAATAAGTGTGATCAGCACCCAACTCCAGGATAGCTGCGGAGTCATCAGAGTGCACAAGATTTGTGATCTCCGCGCCATCCGTGTTATAGGGCTTTCCGTCATACACCTTACCCGCTACAGTAACCGTGGGAGCTTTAATCTGCTTCGGTTCTATTTTCCAAGAAAGCGTAATGTCCCCATCAGTTCGATCGGACCACCTGTAGTTTTTATTTTCCAAATGGACCGTGACCGTATAATCATTTGCGTCGGTTTCTTTGGCGTTTGTGGCGGTGTATGCCAGTTCCTCTTTATACTTTGCCTGCAGCACATCTCCGTCATAACTTACCACAAGGCCAGAAGAACTTGTTACACTAACGGGTGTTTTCTCCTCCCCATCGTATGTTGCTGTTTCCATCCCCATTTGAATCGTCGGCTTAGGAAGCAGCTTATAAAGAATTCTCCAAGGAATCTCTACTGTGCCATCCTTGTCGGTATCTCCGGCACTCCAAACATAGTTGTTTTTATTATAGACTGTCGCCTTTGCTGCATAATCCCCTGCGTCAGTCCCAGTGTTATCCTCCATTGTATATCGGCCATCATTGTCGTAGGGAACGCCGGTTTGGATTTTCCCCGGATCGTATGTTGGGGAGGTGGTTGCCGTGGGAGTCGTTAGGGTTTGTGGAGCTATAGTTACCTCAACATCCCTCTCAAAATCTTGGTACTTGTCTTTTTCCACCTTGACACGAATGGTATAAGTCCCTGCATCTGTAATGGCTGCGCCAGAAACCAAAGGATTCGTACCAGTGTCATCAATTACTTGTTCCCCCGAGTCCCCCCAAGAAAAGGTTACTTTTGATTGTTCGGGCACACCATTCAAGCGGATAGTATTCTGCGGCGTACCCTTGGGGTTTTGGAAAGTACCGTTAAAAGTCAGAGAAGGCGTTTCCACCACAATATTATCCATATTCAGCTGCGCTATGGTATAATCACCGATAATGGTTCCGGTGTTCTCCTCTGTTCCCTTGCCCAACTTATACTCGCTGGGGGGCAGTAACTCCTTTTCATCTGTCACAAGTTGATACTTGGTATTGTCGTACGTGAAAGTAACACGAACTTCATACTTCGCCTCCTGGTCGTCCGAAGGCTTAGTCTCGCTCCAGGCCTCATCACTCGCACTTTTGAGCTTATACTCAATTATCAGGGTCTCCTGATTTACTCCTTCTGGCAACCCTTCCACAGCAAATTCTTCATTCGCAACGCCTATCCACCGATCCGCATTGACAAAACGAACGTCGGAGAAATCCAGCTTTGCCTTGCTGACCTTCACCTGAATGGTAAAGTTATTGTCACTGTAGTCTGCAAAAGTGGCGTGGTTTACCTTCAGCCGCACATGATAAGACTTTTCACCCTCCTGCAAATCTGCAAAAGTATCTTCTTCCGCCCATTCCAATGAAGCAGCATGTGAACCTTGCGGCTTCGGCAGTTGGCTGGCAATATCCGCTAGAGAATCCGTGGTAGTTGCTTCCAGTGTTGTAGCGGGAATCGTCCACTGGTATTGCGCCGGTTCTTGCCCATCATGCTTATTTTCTTCTGGGACAACATTATAATTTTTACAAGTATATGTTACAATAGTCGCTGTTCCGTTGTCCGCGTTAATTGCAGGCTGATCAACATCTGTCACCTCATAGCTGTGCCCCAGCGCACTATCCTTTACGACCTCAGTTGTGCGATGATGGGTCTTATCATTCTTGCAAACTTCATATGTATACGCATTATTGGTACAAGTGGCATCCACCTTAACTGGATTTTTTTTATCCCAGTCATGCCCCAGGGCCGGAATTTTTACCCGGACATGCAACGTCAGCGCCTCACCACCCACCGAGGTGTTTTGCGCGGTTTGATAATATTGATTGTAGCCGTCTGTCGTACACGTAGCAGGAACCGTTAGTTCAAATGTCAACGGGCTGATATTGCCGGTATAGCAGGTCTCGCCGTTTACAAACAAGTGGTCTTTCTCTTTTAGCTCTTCCGGCAAATAAAACTGTGTACCCACCAACCCAGTGTACTCAATTTCTGGATGAACAGCGTCTTGAATAGTCGTTGTTGTGCTATAAGCATTATGGTCCGCATCGCCAAACGCGGCGTCGCCCACATGCTTTAGGGCAGATTCTTTTGCCCCACCGTTATCTTTCCCCAGGACGGTAACCGTTTGCAGCCCCGTATAGTTATAGAAGGCATGGTCCCCAATGCTCTGTACGCTAGAGGGAATGGTAAGGCTGTTCATAGTCGTGTTGGGAGCAGCATCGTTCTTCCCAAAGGCATAGTTGCCAATGGTCTTCAGTCCTTCTTGCAGGCTGATGTAGGGATCTATATTCAAGGGGCAGTCGTAGAAGGCGTATTCGCCCACTTCCTCAATCCCGCTGGGAACCGTAATAGACTTCACTCCGGTGCTGGTAAACGCATGGTTGGGGATCTTGTTGGAGGTATTGCCATTCCCCTCCACCGCCGTGATATTGCCGCCCAGCTCCACGCCGGTGAGCTTATCGCAGTTATAGAAGGCATACTCACCCATCCTCGTCACACCAGAAAGGTCAAGGGGAGCGTTGTCGCCCCCGTTCCCCTCATCGGTAAAGACGGCGTTGTCGTCGTCATAAAACGCGCGCTGGCCAATGTAAGTCAAATCAGAGGCGTCCTGGAAGACGACATTGTTTAAAGACGGTTGAGAGGCAAAAGCGTAATTGCCAATGCCAGTTACGCCCTCTGCAATATAGATGGCGGAGGGTTTGGCCAGAGACCATGGTTGCCCAGCAGACACATTATCGTAATTGGGAATTTCCGTAGATGCTGCATCTTGGCCAGGTTGAAAGATAAACACCGTATCATTTACACTTTCCTGTGCTTCTCCATCCCAATACGATTTATAGTATATGTACATCCATACATCTGATTCACCTAACTGCGTCTTCGCCTGAAGATCGTAACTATCCTTTGTCAAATCGCTGATAATATTTTTAATCCACTCCGTTTCTGTCGGCTCCGTCGCCTGTGCACTGGCGCTCAAGGGCAGCATACCGGCCAGCAGGGTGCAGGCCAGCAGCAGGCTTACAAAGCGTTTCCACATTTTCTTCATGGTTCTTCCTTCCTTCCTTTTCTGGAATCCTGCGGCGCCCCGGCCGGGCCCGCTTTTGATCTATGAAAAATCAGCGTTCCTCGCTGAAGGCTTCCTCCCAGCCCACTGCCAGCTGTTCCTGTTCCAGCAGCTGGTGGTGGGCCCTCTCTACCAGCCGGGCCACGTCCCGCTGAAAATCCTCCTGAGTGGAGAAGAACAGCTTGCGCAGGCACCGGGGATTGCACTTCTCCGGGGCCACCTGAGCCTGGCGGGCCAACTGCTGAATGTTAGCCGTCACGGTGGTGCGGTTCAGGGGCTTGCCCCGCCGGGTGACGAACACCGGCCCCGCGGGCACCCCTGTGTCCCGGGCGTAGTGCAGCAGCTCCGTTTGCAGGCAGGGACAGAGCCGCAATGTTCGTTTGGGCAGATGGACCACCCCGCTTTTCACAGCCTCCACCGTCAGCAGGGGAAGTTCCTGCACGGCCACCCCTGTGGCGGCAAAAGCCTTGACCAGCATGTACGCCCTTCTCTTTCCCAGGGCCCCCGCGGCGGCCAGCAGCCGCAGGTACTCTTTCCGGGAAAGCTCGGGCTGTTCTTTCTCTCCGGGGGCATGGGCCCGGGGCAGGGCCTGCAGCTCCCACAG
>ENA-OQEY01000902-OQEY01000902.1-human-gut-metagenome-genome-assembly--contig:-NODE-902-length-14599-cov-4.538080_pt1 | contig 14599 bp, 10 predicted proteins | sample MGYA00242801_ERZ504647 | MGnify/ENA primary metagenome ERZ504647 (study PRJEB26092, sample SAMD00036204) | human gut metagenome | host: Homo sapiens | study: EMG produced TPA metagenomics assembly of... | reverse complement strand
GTATAATCTTTGCCCGCCCGGGACCAGTTTGAACCCTTAGGAGGCACCCGGTGTTTTCGCTGGCCGGCCACTCTTCCCGCCAGGGATATAGGAACATTTCCCACTGGTCCACACTAGCAATTGCAGCCACTTTGAAGGCATCATCGGACAGGCGGTATCCTATTTCGGGATAGGTGATGACCTGGCCGTAGGCTTTGGTAAACTGGGAAAGCAGCCCGTCCACTAAGGAGGAAAGGTCCTCCACAGGGCCTTGATAGGCATACCGCACGCCGAAGAGCGTGTTGGTATCCGGCTCGAACAGCAGCTGCTGGGTGAATTCCAATTCCTCAAATAGGACTGGCTCCGGCAAGTCCCGGATATTCCGCATTCCCCCGTAGGAGAGCTCCACCCCCAGCGCCCCCGCCACAGCGTCTATATCTTGGCCATATAGATCTTCCCAGGAGGCCAGCTCCTTCCCCTGCAACAGAATGGCAGATTTTGGCTGGCACCCCCCGCAGGCCAGCAACAAAAGAGCCAGCAGCGGCAAACAGAAAAGAGATTTCCACTTCATGGGATGCGCCTCCTTTGCCATGTGTTTTCGCAGCGAGCAATGAAGTTGGCTTTCGGGCCTCGCAAAGAAATTCTCACAAAGCCTAATTATGAGAACGTGGTAAAAATATATTGGGGAGAGAAACCGTTTCTAGAAATCAACTCTCCAAAAATAATCTGTCAACACATCTCCGATATCTATATATCTGGCCCCGTCATCATTGTGTCCATCCGCCACTTTTAGATACGACTTATACGCATACAAGTCATCTGAATATAGCCGAAGATAGGCAAATCCGACAACTACATGATCACTATATACTTTGTGCCCTTCCAGCATAAGGTACATTAATCTGTTGGTTGAATCAAGAGTGTTTTTAATTCGCTCATACGAAGCAAGTATCCTGGTTGATACATTTACAGAAACGCCATATTTGTCAAAAACGTCCATAATAAAGCGGTTGGCAGTATCATTATCTGTTCCAAGACCACCACTCGCTGTATCGTAATACCAAGTTCCCGTTTTATTAAAATGTTCCGTGTTTACTTCTAACGCTGTATCAAAAACATCATAGTCACTCTCATTTTTAATATTTGAACGATTATATTTATTCCCATACATTTTAACTATATTGACAATTGCAGTAGGGCCACAATCGTTCAAGGTAGCGACGAACATATCCATATCTGCGTAATTGGCATAAGAAGACCAATGATCTGCCGACTCATATTCGACCCAATCGTATGCATTATACACATTTTGCGCATGCTCATAAGGATCCGTAATATATTCATCACGATGATTTGCGAAAGGACGAATTTGCCCCTCGATTGAATTCAGATAATCCGTTTTTTCCTTTAAAAAAGCAGCATATACTTTCTGCGGGACGTTGTTTATGTTCCTTCGAGCGGTAAGCGTATCGGTCACTGCGGTGCAAGGAATGACTTCTCCATCGAGGGTTAGAAGCGTATTATTTTCGGATTGGACAAAATACTCCAGAACATCGGTATAGATGATTTTGCTGCCCCCTGAAGAATCCAGAACAGTATAAAGAGGTTCTGCTTCATCAGACCATTCCATGATAATGTTCGGAACATCCGCATAAGCTGAAATTACAACATATCCATCTGTTAGATTTACCGTATAACTTGTAATCTCTGATCCAGTTTCTTCGTACATAGGAACTACATCAACGACTTCGGTAGCTGAAGTCCACTGCGTATTTCCTGTGTCGATTATGTCATCAACAAAAAATTCAGCAATATAGGATACAACATCTTCTGACAAAAACATGTCCTCACTCGTCAGCTCCTTCGCTGGCTCGAGAGAGGTCTCGGAAACGGTTTCGGCGTTGACAGGAAAAACACCACAAATTATCAGTACAGTGGCCAAAAGGATAGACAGGACTCGTCTTCTTTGCAGCTTCTTCATTATAGGGCACTCCTTTCTTTCCTTGTATTCTTCTGTTTTTCAAGCTACATTGAGAGTGCGTATTTTGAATCCTCGTGAATTTACATGGCGATGTTTGCGTTATTTCCTACATGAACCATTGGTATCACCGAACCTTATTCTTTTTTAATCTCCTACTTAGCCAACCACTTATTGACCAACATAGATGAAGCTAAGAAACCCTATATTACCATCTCTATTCTGGTTGTAATTGTAGCACCACAAGCACACTAGGTCAAGATTATATGAATAGTTTTTTTCAAGATTCTTAATATTTTATGGATAAATATTTGGGTTATCATAATTTCAATTTTATGTAAACTTGCTGCCTCATCCAGGCCACCAGATTGGAGAGTGGGGGACCGCATTGACTTATTGGAGGTCATCGAAAAAGAGCGTCACCCTTGCAGCCTATCAAGACATATTGTATTGTTCCAGGTCCATTTCCAAACACCCCAAAATGAGCGTGGAGAACCGGGCCAAGCTCTTTGCTCCTTTTTCTGCTCTGAGAGGTTTTGATATTCCAATTAAAATCAAAGCCCTTTCTGCCAGAATACTGACAGAAAGGGCTTTGTCATATCAAGTTTTTGGTACTGGCGCTTCATTAAGTGCCTGGCTAGGTTGGACGTCCAAATTCTCCGCCAGAAACCGCTTTCAAGTTTGCTGCACCATCTTCAGATTTTCCATCCACACTTCATCTTCCAACGCTTTAGCGCAGGTATACGCCTCCTGCCAATCCCGGCTAAAAGAAGCATTTCTCTTTCCATATTCCTTCAATCGCTCTACAATGCAAAACGCCCCCGGCCAGTTCAAGTCCCGTATCCACATGAACAGTTCAAACAAGTAGGGATACAAGTCTGAATCTTCCTTTTCAGATAGAATAAGAGCGCAGTTATCCCACACATTTTTACTGTTCTTTTTATCACACGGCTGCAAAAACACATTGAAAGCTTTGACCTGCCGGGCAAGACGCAATCCCTCTGCCTGTTCTTCCTCAGACCTATTCCAGTCCAACAGATCCATAATATAATCAATATCAACCATTTTCATCATCCCTTCCATGTGATAACAACAGATTTGACAGCTTGTGTCCATTTCGAGTTTGGACCAGCATCAATCCAATCCTGCATTGTTCCACCAACCGGCCACACACCCACATGATTAGGCTTGTCTTGCACTGCATAAACCAAGCCCGTAGCGTTTAACTCTTCAATTGTCGTCCTTGCCGCGCCCGGTTTGGGAATTGTGGAAAAAGAAAGACCCGTGGTTACATCTTTTTTCTTGGGTGTCAAGTTTCCAGGATTTTTCCCACCATACCTATAGATGTAGATCGTCTGGTCTCTTTGTTTAGGAATAACCTGTTCTTTGGCTTTTTCCTGATAATCCGTTTTAGGTTTCGCAGAGAATGACTCAACGGAATTATTCCATCCTTCCTGGATTACAGGAAGAGCCACAGCAGTAACTATTGCAGTCACAGCGGTTACTACGGCAAGACCAAGCAGTACAAGAAGATCATCCACAAGCGCGAAATGTCCAGTCGGGTCGCTATAACAGACCGGATTGTTCCCGCAGTATGCAAACATATTATAGCCAAGCAGGCCATCGCCTGTGGACGCATAGGTATCGGCGTTGATAAACCGGGAAACCACAGGGTCATAGTAGCGGCTTTGCAGGTAGTAGAAACCTGTCTCCACGTCGTAATAATACCCACGGTACCGCAGGGGGTTGATTTCAGCCAGGGTGCCGCTGGAGGAAATGAGCTTGCCCCAGGCGTCGTACTCATAGGTGGCCAGCACATTGCCGTTGACATCTTCGATACGGGTGATGTCACCCTGCTGGGTGGTCATATAGTAGCCAGTCACATTGGAACCGGTTGCCGGATGATACCAGAATCCAATAGGGGAACCCTCATTATCGTAGAAGAAGAACAGCTCATTGCCATCCCACTCCTGCCAAACCAGTTTATCCCCAGTGTAGGCATAGTGGTATGTCGTTCCATCCACCGTTTTTGTGGCCCGCAAGCCAGCACTATCGTAGGTGTAGGAAACATCTGCGGTATTACTGCTTGCCTCCGCCAACTGGCTGCCATTGGCCCAAGCCATCTCCCAACGGGTGCCATTGTAGTAGCTGACAGGATTACCACTGACTACCGTACCCGAAACAGAATTGCTTCCCGAAGAATAACTCTGGCCTTCATAGGCGATTTTCTGCCCATCATAAGCGGTAAGCAAATCGTTCCACTGGTTGTTGTCATAGGAATATGTGACCATATCCCCTGCCAACGTGCGGCTTAAGATATTCCCCGCCGTATCATAGGTGAACGTCTCTGTACCGCGGCTGTCGGTCGCTTCTGTCAGCTGCCCTAATTTATCATACTCGTAGCTGCTCAGAAAATCAAGGCTCCCCGTAGTAATCTGCCGGTACACCTCATTGATGTTCCCTGCCGAGTCATAATCGTACCGGTATGTCATCTTCGTATCAGCGCCATCTGCCGATGCATAGACATAATACTGGATACGATTGGTCTGCCGGTTCGCTGTTCCGGTCCCCATGTAGTTTCTTCTGTGCTGATACACGCCGGAAACATTTCTTCTGCTAACTCGTAACAGATCATCATACACAAAGGAGAGCGTCCGACCTGTACCCAGCAGCATACTGCTCAGAGTCCCGTTATTGTTGTTGTAGGAGTAAGATTCATGCAGAGACTCATCGGACACCTGCCAATATTGATCCTTCAGACGATTTTGGTCATCATAATCATGCTGCGTGAAAAGCCCTGTCACACCTTCCCCGCTCTGACGGCTGCGGATCAACCTCCCTATGCTATCATACTCATACTGGTAGTCTGCTAGCAGATTGCCGCTTCCATCTTCCACCACACTACGAGAAACATTCCCAAATGTGTCATAGCTATAGGATTCTACATACTCCAGCAGATTCGAGGAGTGACTGACCGAAGACAGCCGGCCATACAAATCGTAGTAATAGTCCTCGGAATCTCCGTTACCATACTCCATCCGTGTCATGGGACCGCCATCGGGCTCGTATTCATAAGAGGCCAATGTGATCGGATCACTCCAAGCAACATCTTCCTCCGCATCCACATTGTTGCCAGAAGCGACCTGCACTGCGGTTATATTCCTCCAGGTGTCGATGGGCATAGTATAGCGCTGCCACTGTGGTGTGCTCCCTACAAAAGTCTTTCGGGATGCGCCCGTTAAGACCCCTTGTTCGTATGTATTGGGAAGTGACAGCAGTCCTGCCGAATAGGTGCTGTTAACCCTGCTGTTCGTTCCGTCTACATAGGTTTGATTAACCGTCAGGTTTCCTTCCTCTGTTGGCGTAGTCGTGCTCCCAAGCCTGCCTAGAGACTCATAGGTATAGCTTGTAGTAATGTTGTTGACATCATCTGCTGTAGCAATGTGGTTTCCATCAGCGGTGTAAGTAGCGCTCTCCTGCAAGTATATTCCTGAAGTTCCCTTTTGCAGTTTTGTCTGCGTTTTATTACCAGCAGCGTCATACTGCGAAGTCAGATTCACTCCATCATTGGTTGCCTTCGTCATATTATGGCTGCTGTCGTAGGTGAAATCAAATTGACCGGCTCCAGCAGAGACAAACTGGGTCAAATCAGGGCCTGTATAGTCGTAGGTATCTGTACTTTGGCTGGAAGTTGTTACAGCAACCAGTTTTCCCTCATCGTCATAGGTGTAGGTTTGGGCTGGTTCTTCAGTCAGGGATACCTGATCAAACAGTGCTATATTGACATTATGGTCGTATGCGAGGGAAAGCGTGATCGAAGAAACCGTTTTTCCTGCCTGCTCTGGTACAATAAACCCAGAGGCATACTGCCACCCATCATAGCTTGGATCAAAGGATACATATTGATATTCTGGAGCAGTAGAATCAGAATACTCGATCTCTACGATCATTCCGAAGAACCGCTCGAAATTACTGTTGTCCCCTTCCATATCTGCCGGTGCAGCACAATCGGTAACAGACAGTGCTTTTGCCCATGCGGATACCATATAGGTAGTATTGGAACTCCGGTTTATGTTGATCGTTTGGGATGCTCTTCTTCCTGCATCCGGATGTCCACGGAGCTGGAATACATACCCACGAGATGCGTCATCTCCTGTAGCCAAAACTGGATCGACTCGTCCAGTATTGTAAGTCCAATATTTTGAGAGATCAGTGCTGCTAGCGCCGGAGGAAGTCCATTGTTCCAAATTTCCCATTTGCAGCAAGTTTACCGACGTAGCTGTCCCCTTCTTATCGTCTGGCATATCGGAAGCCGGTATAACAACTTCCTCCAATTGGAAATCATCGAAGGCTGTATATCGCCCTGAATTATTCACATTCGCCGCCACGCGGTAGGTGCCACTAGTATCTGGTGTAAATGTGACCTCCAGACGCGACCATCCGCCTTCTACCTCATCGGAGGTAGCATAGTCCAACAACCCACTTTCCGCAAGGATATCACCGCCTCCATCCTGGAAGGACAGGTTTACACCTCCGTTTCGTCCAAAGGTCTCCATTCCAGAAGAATTGGCATATCCTGAAAAGACATAGGTATTTCCTGCTTCGAGATAGACCTCCTGGTAAACACTGATCTTTCCTCCACTCCCCGATGTAGATATGTTCTCTGCAGGAGTGTAGATCTTTAACAGGTAATCACCAGTTCTAGGGGTAATAGTGGGACTCACTTCACTGACATCATTTCGAAAAGCAATACCTGCTCCACTGACTTGAGAACCGATATTCCATCCGTACCGGTTTGCACTATCAACTTCCATACCGCTGTTCAAAAGCAGGTTTGCAGAAGACACTCCAGAGGATGAAGCACCGGTTACCTTATTATTCTTTTTCGAGGTCCCCTCATTTTGAGAATAACTTGCTGCAGACGTACCGAGTATTTCTGTGCGATCCGTACTGTAATTAATTATATTGACAGTTCGCCCTGCTAAGTCAAAGGTATAATTTACAAGTACGTCGTCTTCGGTATTCCGAACACGATCTTGCCCATAAAAACGGTACAGTCGCTGTTGCAAGCTGGGAATCCACACATTCCATGAATTACCTACGGACTGAGCACCATCTATACTTGAAGCAACAAACTCTTTACCGCTTTCTACGCAATAATTTCCATGGACTGTCTGATATGCAAACTCATAGCCATATTCGGCTTCTTCGTCATACATTTTTGTCAGCAAATGAGCACCAGCACTATAATCATACTGAGCCGAATGACCATCCGGGAATGTGATCTCCGACAAAAGTCTTGCTCCAGAACTAGGGCTCTCATAGGTAAACGTATATGTTCTACCTGCTTTGTCCGTCACGGAGGACAGGAAATCCCCTGAATAATGTAATTTGCAAATCAGCGACTGAACATCCGCTGTACTCCCATTATCATTGATCTGCCAAATTTGCGTAACCCGGTTTGGCTGGTCGGCCTTTGGTTTCCAAGTGGTCCCAGAGGGAGAGAACGGATTTGATGAGCTATAGTTCGTTGTATCGTTATATAGGTAGTAGATCACATTTCCCTTATTGTCGATCAACCGAGTCAGATACCCGTTTACAAACTCTTTTTTATTTTCCGACTCATCTTCCAAAGTATATGTCGAGCCAGATATGGACAAGGAATACCCCAGTCCTTCTTCATCCTCATAGGGTGCTGCGGAATCTGCCTCAAAATAATGTTCTGTCCCATCTGCATCGGTGTAAACATAATAGTCTGTGGATTCGTTCTCTGTTTCCACAGTTGTTTGCATAATAGTCTCCTGCACAGACAGCTTCCATCCTGATCCCACATACATATTCGTGTAATCTGCTGTGTGGATCCCTACGCCATCATTTCGGGTAAAATACCTGCCTCGATAGGGAGAATTGTAATATGCCGACAAAGCAAATGGCAACACATCGCTGTTGGAGGACAGCAAAGGAAGTTCCACTGTAAGCTGTTCTGTGTAATCGCCCACATAGGCTGTACCAGCCCGCTCTACGGAAGCTGTTTGGTAAGTCATTCGATTCTCTATACCCACATTATTGCGATAGTAAATCAAGAAAATCGGAGTATAGTTCACATTCATCCAGAAAACACTGGTGGCATATTTTGAGGAAGTAAAAGCCTCTGGCCCAATAGCATCCATTGCCAGAACGCGGTCTTCTTCATTTTGCTCATACCATTTGCTGACGATACGAGAGATATCCCACTCTACATATCCGCCCGTATTTCCGTTGACCAACCGCGCGTATGCTTCACTCGTTTCCGTATCAAAACTAGGACGAGTATTCCAAGTCATATTCCGTACCCACTGGGCAGCGGTTTCGTACTCATCAGGTTTATCCTCAGTAACTTCATGTGCACGAACGAAAAGGCGGTTCATATCTACTGCGCTGTATGTATGATGGAACATTCCCAAAACAGCAGCAGCTACCGTACAATTTGAGGGCAAGGTAGGAAGTGTGCCAAATTGCAAGAATGCTTGCATCTCGCGGCCAGCGTAATCCGTACCAATATAGATACTCTCGCCCCCTGCGCCGGTCACAGAAGAACCTTCCGTCAGGCTGGTTGCCGTGATGCTCCCCTGATAATCCCCACCATAGAGGATGAACGTGGGATCGATCGAAATGGGATATGCGCGTTCTGCACTGTCCATCCAAGTTTCATCGGCAGTGACCGTAAGGACGTATCCCTGCTCTGTGAACGCCAGCTCGTAAGAGGCGTCATAAGAAACGGCCTGATTGGCGTCCACCATATAGGGGGCCGGTATCTGGTAGATAACTTCGTCCTGGCTGTTCTTTAAGCTTACCCCTCCGTTCGGCTCCAAAACAGGGGTAAGGCCATCAAAGTTCAGCAGGAAACTATACCGGTACATATCCTGCTGGGATTTAATCACAATGCTTTCTTTGACGTTGAACCCGTAATTCTGGTATACCAGGTCCACACCAGGGAGCACATTTTCATAAGTGACATTGGAGGATATTTTATCAGGCTGCACCTGTTCCTCCACGGATTCCACCGGTTCAACTGGTTCGTCCCCAGGACCGGGGCCAGGTTCTTCACCCGGCATATCGCCTTCGCCCCCGGGAGGTTCCGGCGACTCAGCCTCATCAGGGTTTTCTACTTTCGCTGGCACACTTGCCATAGAGGAACCACCACTGGGCTCCTCGGTAGGGTCGGGAGTGGGCAGCGGGGTAGGTTCCGGCTCACTCTCTACCACAGAACTTTCCGGTTCGCTTTCAGAGGGCAGGGGGCTGGATTCGCTCTCCCCTACATCGCTGGATTCCGAAGCATCGGGGATGCTGCTTTCCTCAGAGCTATCCCCCGGGCCAGCGGTTTCCTCTGGGATAACATCCGAAACTTCTTCGCCCTCCAGCTCCGTCGTTTCACCATTCTCGGAAAACTCACCGGCATAAACCTCGCCAAGTTCCGTTTCCATGGAGCTTACTGCCAAAGAATCTGGTTCTGAAGATACTTCGGAAGACGCAGAGGGCTCGCTTGCCTCCTCGCTGCTTTCGTCAGAGCTTTCTACAGGCGGCTCCGACTCCTCCGGCTCCTGGGTATTCTCCGAACTGGAGGGTTCCTCTGGGGCAGGGGTTGGGGTAGGCACTGGTTCAGCGGTTTCCAGCAAATCCTCTGCTGTTTCCGAACTCAAAATAGCCATGTGAAGGCCAAAATCAGAGTTTTGCAGCGAAAGCAGTTCCTCATCTGGCTCCAGGACCGCTGCATACGACTTTTCATTTTCACCATTCACTGCCTGGTAAACTTGGCCTTTGGAGAATACGCTTCGTTCAGAGCTGCTCTCCCCACTGGACACCAGGTTCAGGGTATTGTCAATTTCTTTCCATTCATCCTCCCCAACAGCATAATGGACGGCCGTAGGATATGAGGCAGCCACATAGCTTCCGTCGCTGAGGCGGAAATGCTTCACAGCAGCCTCTCTTTGTTCCTCCACCTCATACAGGACCTGGAGGTTATCCTCACTTCCCTCCGGGGCATTTTCTGGGCGAATGGATTCTCCTGCGGTTGGCGCTGCTGCCTCAAATGGGTCTTCCGCAGCGGAAACTGGGACTGCCACGCTCTGCATCAGCAGCGCTGAGACCAACACCGCAGAAAGGACTTTTTTTACCTTTTTCATTGTTTTCCTCCTTGCTTGAATTCCTCATATTTCCCACCATGAAACGACATATAACTCCCAGCGGCCCATGGGGCTATCCAAAACAAACACTATGACACGAGTAATTTGTCCCCCAATTTTTTGAAAATGCCTTGTATCTTAGCTGTCATTTACCCTGCAGCATTTTCCTCTTTAGTGATTCCGCAATGGCCTCCGCGCTGTCCAACACATACTTCCGGTCCTGGGGGGACAGCTGTTCTGTTAGGGCGTGGAGATAGCGGGCTTTCTGCTCGTTTGAATCAACCAGGCTGTCCATCAGCACAGCGTCAGCAGAGACTTCCAGTGCGTTGAGAAGCTGGATAAGGGTTTCACAGCTTGGTTTCTTCGCACCGCATTCAATCAATGACAAGTAATTAGCTTTAATCCCGCTTTTTTCCGCTAATTCCTCTACCGTCATTTCGCGCTGTACCCGAAAGCAGCGGACCCTTTCTCCAAACTTATCCATATCCAATGCTGTTCCGTTCTTCTGGGCATAAAAATCGGTTTCCTTACCCACTAGGTAATCAATGGAGACACTGAAAAAATCCGCCAACGTGATGAGGCCCGCAATATCAGGCTCACGGTCCAGCGATTCGTAACTATAAATTCTGGACTTGCTGATCCCTGTTAATTCCGCTAAGCGCTGCTGGGTCAGCCCAAGTTCTTCCCGTAACTTCCGCAAGTTCTTGACCATATCGCTCCCTGCCTTCTTCGATTTGCAGTCAAATTAAGTATACTGTATCGCCAGAGCAACGTCTACAATCAGAACAATGTCAAAATATCTGTTGACATCATCGTTTTGACGGTTTAATATTTAAATATGGTCATTTGCTCCCATTTTGGCGGATTTCTTTCATAAGTGCGATGATCGCTTGTTTCGCTGCCGTGTTATGGAGTGTCCGAAACTGGCTGGCAAGGATTTGGTCCTCATCCGTGATGGGTTCGCGGACTGGGCTTTTGCCGACCAAGTAATCGATAGTGACGTGGTAAAAATCCGAGAGCTTTACCAACATCCCGATGCTCGGCTCTATAGCTCCCGTTTCATATTGCTGCATGGCTGATTGTGATACATCCATTTCTAGGGCTACGTCTAAAAGGGTCAGTCCGCGCTCTACTCGCAGTTCTCTTAGTCTTAACATGGCATCCACCCTTTTGCTGATAATGAGTTGGTAATAGTTTACCTCTCTTTTTTTGCCATGACAAACAGATTTTCTAACTAAGTTTAGAATATCTAATTTTTCAGGGGGATAATCAAAATGGAACAGCAGGAACTTGAGAAAACCCTTTCCATGATGAGGTTGGAATTATCCTATCAGTTACGAAAATTTTTTGACGATATCGGGTCATCGATTGAAGATTTTTCCCAGCAGTGCGAGGTCTCTATATCTGTGATTTCGCTGGCGCTTGACAAGGAACCGATCTCCTTCTCCCAACTAGACCGGATTTGTACTGGTCTCCACATTTCCTTGGACTCCCTTCGAAGAGCGCCTTTTCAAGATGCCGACTATGTGACCATGCGGGCGCAGCTGTGGGAACTTGTAAATTCAACTCCTGATTTTTACAAGAATGCTATCGCCCTGTATCCTTCTCTCCATACGGATTATCCCCTCTATCAGTATGAGCGAAATATTGCGTGGATCTGTTTTGAAGCGGAACAAAAAAGAGCACAGCCATATTCTGGGGGCAATCCCACTGGTAAAGCAGTACTGCCGCAAAGTGCAGCTGCTCTCTACACGCCCATTCAAGACGAATCCGTCCGCGAGGATATGGCAAGGAGAATTCAGCAGGCCCGAAAAGATTTGAATGGGCGTCAGTAGGTTTTCTTTTCTCTCCGCATTGCTGTGGTGCTGTGGGTTTACACTTGTAGGATCGCTCATTCGCCGGCGGCGTCTTCTAAAGAAAGCAGGCCCACGGGCTTTACTTAGTTTGCACCTCTTAGGCGCTGTACGCTTGGTTTTTCCGGTCGAATTCCCCATTACCAACGTTATTCCACTTGTCACGGTTCTGAATCCTCTTGTTAGGGACGATCCAGTACCCTTGAAAACTTTGCCTGTGCTTCTCACGGTTTGGATATGCGGTTCAGCTATTGCGCTCATTCGATTTTCCCTTCGGTATGTAAAACTGCACCGCAAGCTGTCATCTTATCGGACGTCTGCAACAGGAACCCATCTGCTGAATCAGGCTGCAGGGAAACCAGTTCGTGTACGAGTGGTCTTATCCCCTATTCCTACTGTTCCTTACGTTTTTGGGCTGCGAAAACCCACCATTATTCTCCCTCAATGCGCCTACTCCATCGCTGAACTGCGGGATGTGATGCTGCATGAGTACACCCATATCCGGTACGGGCACCTGTGGATCAAATTCGCATTAGCCATGTTGTGCTGTATTTATTGGTGGTTCCCTGTGGTCTATTTGCTGCGTCATGAGACAAACTCCCTGCTGGAACTGCTCTGCGATGACCATGTTTTAAAGGACAAGTCTCCCATCCAGGCGCTTGACTATGGGGAACTGCTGCTTCGTAGTTCAACACCGTTCTCTAGTACGAATGAGCCTGTGCAAACAAAATTCGCCAACCGGGGAACCACCATTCTACGGTTAGAACATATTTTAGACTTTGCTTACGGTCGTTGTCAGGTGAAAAAGCACCTGGAAACCGGGATGGCGCTGCTGGCACTTCTTATACTGCTTTTTTCGTATTCCTTTTTACTTCAATCCCGGTTTGACCCGTTGGAATCAAACTACACTGCTTATGCCTTTGGCCAAGAGGAAAGCTATCTTGTTCCCACTCCCTCGGGCACCTACATCTTGGTTATGAAGGAGCAAACCACAGAATTAACCTCGGAGCAAGCAGAGAAGTTAATCGCGGATGGATTCCGTGTCATAGACAAAGGAGGCTAACAACTATGAAATTGAGGAAACGGATTGCAATAGGAATGGTCACCGCAATGATGGTGCTGACTGTCTTCGCAGGCACAGCGCAGGCCGCTGCCTCTGTGGAGATAGGTCCATCCATGTCCACCACTACCATAGAACCTCGGAAGGATGTCATTGTGACCAAATACCGCTACTATAACGGCAAGGTGCAATACCGGCGCTGGAACGAAACCTATGGATATTGGGTAGACCCCGCCTGGATTGACCTATAAGACTGAATGCAAGAGCGGAGCCGACTATACAATTGGCTCCGCAATTGTGTTCACAAATTAGTGAAAAATATTCACGATATCTTTGGAGGAGAGGTTGCTATGCAATGTAAAACACCAGGAGACATTTTACGCAAACTGCGGATCGAGCGCGGCCTCACACAGAAGGCAGTGGCGGATGCGCTGCATGTAGACCGTGCAACATACAGCTTTCATGAAACAGGGAAAACCCAACCGAATTTGTGCCGCATTGGTGAACTGGCAAAAATATTCGCCATTCCAGTGGAGGTGCTGGTGGATCTGCTTGCGAACCCGGAAAAGACAGAGCGCTCCCGTCCAAAAAGCCGGGCGCCGAAGAGGGTTTCGGCCAACCCGGATTCGCTGGGTCAGCTCTTTCCAGAGGAAAAGTCCCTGATTGCAGTATTCCGCCGCTGTGATTCGGCAAGCCAACAAGAAATATACCAAACAGCAAAACAATTAGTTAAGTCGTGATTATCCAGCTCAGTTTACAGCTTGTCCATAGAAAGGGGAGGTGCAGAGTGGAAATCGACGAAAGGACAGGAAGGAGCTGCGGTACAAGCGGGACAGCTCTCTTGTGGATTACAAAAAGATTTCATACGCTAAGAATCCTACAATGAAAGAAATATGTACGGGGCTATCCGCCCCTTATTATTCATTTTTCCATGAATATTGCAAAGGATTGAAAGAATGAACCCTTAAGTATGGGGTGTTTTCTCGGTCACGGCTGTCACCCCATACCCCACAATCTCCCCGTACCCCACGGGATAGCTATTCCTCCGCACCATGTCATTGGAGTTTCCCTCAATGGTGTAAACCCGGCCATTTTCCACCCGTTCCACAATGCCCACATGGTCGGCAACGAAGGCGTCGCTGCCGTACCATTTGAAGAAAATGAGCATCCCAGGCTCGGGCGTGGCGCTGCCGGGCAGCCACTGGCCTCTGGATTGGAACCAGTTGACGCCGGTGCCCACCCCAGAGAACTTGGGCATTGCACCGCTGTCCAGCAGCCCGCACTGTTCCGCACACCAGGAGACAAAGATGGCGCACCATTCCACCCGGGAGCTAAATCCATACCAGCTCCAGTACGGCGCGCCGCCTACGTTGCCTACCTGGGATTGGGCCACCGCCACCAAATCTCCGTTGCCACCGCCCAGGGCAACACCGTACAGCAATTCATTCCATAAGTCATCATATTCCGGGGAGAGCAGCTCTTGCAGCTGCTCTTTTTGGTCTGCGTCAAAGCTCAGCTGTTCCGCCATCTCCTGGGCCGTCTTGTGGGACACGGAGATGACCAGTAT
>ENA-OQEY01000900-OQEY01000900.1-human-gut-metagenome-genome-assembly--contig:-NODE-900-length-14617-cov-12.939890_pt1 | contig 14617 bp, 16 predicted proteins | sample MGYA00242801_ERZ504647 | MGnify/ENA primary metagenome ERZ504647 (study PRJEB26092, sample SAMD00036204) | human gut metagenome | host: Homo sapiens | study: EMG produced TPA metagenomics assembly of... | reverse complement strand
GATTTTTTACGCCAACCAAGGGATGTCATCCCTTGGTTATTTTAAATGCTGTTGCATTTATTAGTTGAATCTAAGTCTTTTTATTTTGGTCCTAATACAAATTATCTGGCTACATAGTTCATATCAATTTAACAAAAATGAAATAGTATTTAAAACAAGTCATCTGTTAGAGAATGCTATTAATGCTGAAACATTTTCCAGATTGGGTTCTTTACCACAAGGAACAATGGTTAAAAGCAGCCCCCAAAGTGATAGTGGAAAAGATATACCGGAATTTGCTTATATGCAAGAATCATTAGATGAACTTGGGAAACCTATTTCATTGGATACAATAGCAAAATATTATAAACAAATTCTGGGAGAAGCAAATATTAATAATGGCTTTTGCCTATATCTATTAAAAGGGGATAGTATTATACAAAATAAAGGAAAAGCACATTATTCATTTTTTTATATTGAAACACAGAAAATCCCTATAAGGAGTGACTTCTCATATACAATTAAAGCCCAAATTATTAATCCCAATAACTTCTTTTTTCAAAAGATGGGACTACTTCTTATATCGACAACAATACTTCTCATTTTTGTAGTATTCTGCATAATCTACCAAGTAAGAATAATATCAAAAATGAATACGATCTCCCAAATCCGTGAGGACTTCTCATACGCTATGATTCACGATATGAAAACACCTCTCAGTACTATTATGATGGTGCAGGATATGTTGAAAAGCGGAAGACTTGATTCCAAACCGGAGATAAAGAACAAATACATGAGTATAGCAGAAAGCGAAACTGACCATCTGTTAATACTCACCAACAAGATACTGACCATCTCCAAACTGGAAAACCATAAACTGGAGATGAACAAGACAGAAGTTGAGCTTACTCCAATAATAGAGAAACTGACCGAGAAATTCAAGGCTAAAGCACAGAAGCCTGTAATCTTTATCATCAGACTGCAGGCCAAAACAGCCTATGCCGACAACGATTATCTGGGTGAAGTATTAAGCAATCTGATTGACAATGCCATCAAGTACTCAAAGGAGAGTGTGGAAATAAACATCACGGCTGAAGAGAGCGAACGCTACACCATCCTGAAAGTACGCGACAATGGTTTGGGTATATCAGAAGCCGACCAGAAAGTCATTTTCCAGAAATACGAACGTGCAGCGGCGGCAAAGCGCAGCCGCAGGAACGGAGCTTCAGGCTTCGGACTGGGCCTGAACTTTGTTGACCAGGTGATTAAGGCGCATGAGGGACGAATATTCGTAAACAGCACAGAAGGAGAATTTACGGAATTTACCATCTATCTGCCGCTTGATACTCCAAACAACAGACGCAATCGGTAAAACACAAAAAGATTTAAGTGCAATTGCTGCTTTCCAAGTAAGCCGTGTGTCAATGCAATGAGAACGATTGAAATACGGCTTACCTTATTCAGAATTCATCAAACTTACTCTAATTTTAATAACGAATACTCTATCGAACCTTTCTAATATGTTTTAGTAAAAAAATCACTATCAATGAGATAAATGAACCTGCTGAAATCCAAGTGATAGCAGCTAATGCTTTTTCTGGGTTAAAGAAATACCATATAAAGGAATATAAAGCAGCAAAAATTGTAGAGATCAACCATCCCCTATAAATATTTTGTTTTTCAAAAATCATTCCTAATAATAAAATAATAGGAACGAAAACAATATAACTTATATTAGATATATTGATATTTTTTAATAGGATTCCAATAACCATCAATAAAAAAATTGATGCAATTATTTTCCATGTTTTAGTCTTATCCATTGTATGATTTATATTTTTAGGTATATTGATAGAACATGCCAAAATTTTATATATCCCTGATATCCAGAATAAACCATACAGAACATCAGGGATTATAGAGTTAAACTTTTAAGAGAGAATTGAAGGCTCTTGATATCCTCCTTCGATTATTTAACTTGAGAGAGATCTTCATTTAATATTCGCTCCAATTGTGGTGCTAATGGTGTTATTATTGTATTATCAATATTCCACTCAACCAGAGGTTTGTTTGATTTTGACTTCAATGCTTTTTTATACTGTTTCATTTCGTCTTTTGTAATATACTTGTGTTCCAGAACATACAGTTCATCAAAGATTTCAATCATCTGTTCTTTGGGATCTTTCTTGTGGCTAAAGAACAACTTTCTATAGCTCTTTCTGTTTATTAAATCCATATAGGACTGATATTCTGAATTATAGATGTAATTCTCCGTCTGATAAAAGTTTTCGAGGTGTGTAGTATAACCAAAAAGTGTTTTAGGCTTTTTTCCTTTTGTTGCAAGAACATCATATTCCACTCGTAATACTTTCTGTATAGTATCCATCCTTATTGCACCTCCAACTGTTTCATTTAACAGAAGTCGGCTGTCTATACTATCAGTATTATATTTCCAGCCTTCTTTTTTCAGTGTTTCCATTAAAGTGAGTCCGTCCAGATTTGGAGTATAAATGTATTTATCCACAAGAGTGTTTGCCCTTTCCTTATCCTTATCAATCAATGAATCGTTCTGGAAGTTACGAATCTTTATAACAAGTTTTTCCGCATCTTTATGTTTTGTATCAATAAAGAAATCCAGGTATCCATCCCTGAAATATTTCATACAGGAGTCATTCAATTGATAGCTTCTGAAGTAAGTCCTTAGATGAATATATTCTCTATTCTCCGCTGTAACTGTTACAGCATCCAGCTGATACTCGATAGGAGTTAGATAAATAGGAGTATTTTTCTTAAATAGAGAAGATTTGACACTCTTAGGATTGTACGCGATATGCTGAATAGTAACATTCTCGTCGTTCAAGTCCTGAGGCAAGCTGCCCTCTATATCAGTCGTACCCACGACCGCTCCCTTATTGTTTAAAATCTGTGCATAAGATATACATTGACCGGTGGTTTTGTCAAGCAAGACAGCCTGCCCTGAAACATTAAGACTCACAAAGAGTAATAAAATGGTAAAGATCCTGAATTTCATACTTTTAATAGATTAAATTTATATTTTAAGCGTAGCCTACACTAATAGGCTAAAACAGAACCAAGAGTTGCTATAGTTCTTATGCTGCAAAGGTATGCGCAAATAACAAGAGTTTATGTTATCACTACGTTATCTTTAGGTTAAGACTAAAAGATTTATCAAACTATGTATAAGGATGACATAAACAATATTTCTGCTTTGAGTGAATATAGCCCCTAAGAAAACAGACAAAACAAAAGCATTAATAATTGAATACAAATTATCATATATTGTCTCTATTACATTATAATGCATCAATGCAAATAAAACACTTGAAATGAGAATAGAACATTTGGCAGAATAGCGTTCAAGTAATCCTGACAATATTGTATATCTGAATATAAGTTCCTCTATTATTGGTCCATATACAATAGCACCAATTAAAAGACTAATCTCCCAATCACCATTTTCGTTTCCTGTAATATGTAAATATTTTTTTTAATAGTTATAGAGATTATTGAATAAAGGATAATGGACAAATGTACGATCTTATTGTCCTTGATTGTTTTAAGATAGTTATATGAATAATCAATATTGGAATTACGTTTCCTTATCCTGTTAACGATGAAAGGAATGGCAAATGTTACGATAAACAACGACAAAGTAGAGAGATATAAAGGTACATCATCACCAATTATAAAAAGTGGTAGAACAGATGCCGCCATTCCTGAAAATAACAGGAGAATACACTGATATATTTTATTAGGGAACAACATAAAAATGTCTTTTTCCGGAACTTTTAAATGTGATGAAGGTGAATTTACCATCTATCTGCCGCTTGATACTCCAAACAACAGACGCAATCGGTAAAACACAAGGCTGCTTATTATTATGGCAATAATATCATATATATCAAAAGTGCCATGTATATGAAAAAGTCCGAGAAACTCATATGCAATATAGGCTATTGCAGCCTCAATTGTGTAATGCTTTATCGAGTATCTGCTATCAATGCCATAGGCGCATAGTACTGCAGCAGGTACGCACACGACACTTCCTATCACATCTGCCAGATGAAAATCATTGATATGGTTCTCATACACATACGGACGGTATGTGTGTGACAATACCAGCCCGATTACGGCAATCAGAATACCTGATATTATAAACTTCAGTTTCAAATCATTCATTTTCCTTAAGATTCTTAGATACAAGTTTTATTAATACAAAAACAGAAGGAAGTAATAATATCGTACATATAATAGAACCTTCAAATCCAAACAATCCACCATTTATTAAATTGTAAGAAGGGTATTCTAATGTTATAAGTGATTGATAAAATTCTCCACCACTGACATTGAAACCAAAAATAGAACCTTGTAGCCAATTCCATGCACAATGTGAAATTACAGCCGTCCAAAGACTTCCGGTCAATAAAAAAATACAGCCATCAAAAAAACCACCTAAAAAAAGGTTAACAACTGAACAGATACTCATATCAGGATTTGCTAGATGTAAAGCAGAAAATATGAGAGAGGTTATACTTAAACTTATCCAGATATTCAAACCAGACCGATATAAACGTGTCAACAAATAACCCCTTATAAGAATTTCCTCATAAAAAGCACCAAAAATGAACATTATCAGACTTAAAGATAAATCTTTCCAATGTAATTGAACTGCTGATATATTTGCTGAACCACTCAATATACAAATTATCAGTCCGAGTGTGAATACTATAACAGTCCACAATATAATAATCTTAGAAAATTTTCTTAACTTATTAAAAGAACACAGGCCTAGTTCGCTTAAAGGACGTCTGTCTATGATACAATGCAAAAACAAGACAACCAAAGACACCATTGAACAGGACAGTATAGCAGACAATAAATAATAATGGTCATTTTCATAACCAGTTGAACCCAATAAAGACAAAGTGCATTCCTCTGCTATCAAGGCTCCAAAAAAGAAACCCAAAATTAAAAGCAGCAAATCACCCCAAAGAGGTATTCTATTTTTCTTTTCAATATAACACATAAACATAACCTTTTTATCCTCCATTATTTATTCAACCAAAGACAAGTTAGATACTTATCCTTTTCCGCATGATAACAAATATCTTCCTTTCCCCATTACGCTCTATCTCCAAAGTAAGGCTCTTTGCTTGTCGGATATATGATTCTAATCTGCCGCTTGAAACGGACATTATGTCGGATTCGATTGCTCCTTTATCAATAGCAATAACCTTATCACCTAACATTAACCCTGCTTTTTCTGCCGGCCCATTTATTTCCAATGCCGTAACACAAATAGTATTGTTGCGGACATTAAGGCGTAAACCGAGTGGGGATAGTCCGTCTTGAATGACCTGAAGTGCACCATCAGTACGTTGTTTTATATATAGGTCACCATTAGCAAGTATGAAATTGATCTTTCCGGCAAAGATGTTGCCAGCAACATTTCTGTCAATCGATGGTATGTAACTTAACGTACAGTCTGGTATGGCTATCCCATTACAAAACACGGTAATGTCATGAAACTCCGCAATGGTATCGGTTAGCCCCTCTCTACAATAGTTGGTATACATTCTCGGTGTTTGGCGTTTTAGTAGCGTCTCATAAACGTTCTTGTCTATTATGATGTCATAATTCGAACCCAAATCAAACATCACGTTCAAAGTATCGGTCTGTTCACTATACAGCTGTAAATCATTTACAGATTCCTTTGTAAGAGTGAATCCTTTACTCTCATGTTGCAACAACTGCTCATTGTCAAGTGCGAACATAACCATTTCATTATTATCCATATCAAATTTCCAACCTATGTTTTCCATGATGGCTCGTCCCAATACAGGTCTGTAAAGCGCATTATACATACCATTATCTTTCGGGACTGAGGTGAAAATTACTCCTTCTAATTTGCCATCTCCAAGAGTGATATCATTCACTTTATACAGTTTTGAGAAGTAGGCTTGTTTGTAGAAGTTAAACGTTGGCATAGGCTTTCGCTTCCAGTATTCCGCTTCATATCGGTCAAGAACTTCTTGCTTGGCAAGCGAAGTAGATGCTTGTGTATCAAATAAGAGTGTATCAGTATATTGATCGTTTACTGTAGCAACGACTCCAAAACAACCGTTCGGATCACGGATTATCGGAAATGTCTGGTGTAAATCTACACTTATATTTTCAACAGCTTTGCTTTGTTCTACATTGAAGTTTCTAATCCAAAAGATTATGTAAACAAGATATATAAGCACACAAATAAATAGGATTGACAGTATGCGGAATATATAACGAAAGTATTTTTTTATCATATAATTAGAATTTGTTTTTTGCTCAATTATTCTCTCACTTTCAGATAGAGATCTTTATTCGGCTTGCCATGTTCATTAAGGGAATGATGTAATACAAAATTGCAATGGTGCATAAATTCGGCTCCGATATAGTTGGCATTCACAATGCGGCTGTTCACAACCTCGCAAGAATCAATCCGTGTTCCGGCAATCGTAACAGGGATCTTGAAAATAGAAAGTGTATCAGTTAATTCTTCTCCGTGCTTCGTGATTTCTTCTTCATAGTGGAAATGCGTTTTAAGCCGATCTGCAAGAGCGTTATTTATTTCTAATACTCCAGCATAACCCATATCGAGTGTAAAGCATACTTTATCATTTATTCCTTCAATATAAATCGGAATGGAATCTTTACGAAGACCTTGAGGATAATAAATCATACCTATAGTTTCCTTTGCCAACAGGTCTTTATTATTGGAATGAAAAAGTGTCATCATTCCAGTTTCTGTATCAAATTTCCATGTGCCGATAGCCAACATTTCAGTTCCGAAAATGCCTTCATCTATTACGTTGTATATTATATTATCCTTACTGATGCTGTTAAACATTGGTTCTTGTATGCATGCATCACCAAAAGAAATAGAAGTAAATGTATACAACTCAGGCGAATCTTTTTTCTGATAAGCATTGGTACTTTTAATAGGCAGATTTCCCCAGTATTCGCCACTATACGCATGTATGGAATCTTCTCGCATAAGACTCGTTGCTTGCGTGTCGATGCGGAGTGGTACTTTATATTTGCCGTTAATGACACAATCAATCAAAAACCACCCCTCTTCACTGTATTGAATTGGATATTGATAGCAAGCATTTTCCGGTAGAGTTGAACGGTAAGCAAGTGTATGTGAACTATAACGGACGAACGGATAAGCAAACCAAGCAATTATTGCACTGATTAATACTATTAATATCGCCGTGATAATCAAATTACGTTTTGTCTTTTTCTTCATTGCTTTATTTTTTTATATAAATTCATTGAAAAGAATTATCTTTAAGTTGAGTAAACAGGGTAATTTGTCAATATATATTTTACAACAAATTCGCTATATTCACTATAATAATGTTGCTACATAAAATCTATATTACAGATAAGTTCTGCAAGATTAATGACTTATGCTACAAAGGTATGCGCTAGGAACAAGAGTCTATGTTATCTTTAGGTTAAGAGATTCATTTTTCTCTATACTCCAATATATCTCCAGGCTGGCAGTCAAGTTCCTTACAGATAGCCTCCAAAGTAGAGAAGCGTATAATTTTGGCCTTTCCAGCTTTAAGTATGGAAAGGTATCAGAGTAAGGTTTATGCGTTCTGCCAGTTCACCAAGCAAAATCTTACGTTTCACCATCATTACATCCAAGTTTACTATTATAGGCATATATGTCAGTTTTTAATCTATCAAATGTCAATTCCTGTTCTTCTTTCACACGTATCCCTATCTCGAAAATATAGGCTATAAGCACAAATATCATACCTAATATTATAAACAGTACACATACTTCAGTAGGCATTTCAAGAGGACTTAAATGAGATATAACACTTATCAGTACTCCAGATAATGTAGTTGAAATTCCTATAGCATTCAGGATACGTTTATTTACCCTGCTGAAAATGTTTCCTTTTCTTACATTATATACCATAACGTATGAAAGAACACCAATAAACATTATGGCATAGCTTTCTATACCCACTACGAGGGCGTGCCATATAAATGTGCCGCTATCATCTTTTCCCATCTCATAACAAAGTTCCAGTATATTAGGAAATCCGTACATAGCTGCGGCTATTATTGTTATCATAGAAATAACCTCGCAATACCTTACAAGTTTTTTATCAGGCTTAATCTTATTCATAATTCTATTTATATTAAATAGTCAAATTTGATTACTTCTTTTTTGTATAAACAACCAGGAAAATGGACAATGTACTAATAAGAACTCCGACGAGTATTCCAAAGGCTATTCCTATTTTAATGTTTCCAACATTTGCTCCGATTGCTGCACCGAGCATAAGGCCTAAGGCTAAAATCGGTCCACTGATCAAATAGTATTTATATTTATTGTTCATACTTTTTAGTTTTTCCAGTTATTATTATGCAACAAAGGTATGCGCATAGAACAAGAGTTTATGTTATCAGTATGTTATCTTTAGGTTAATACTTCCTGTTAAGAATATCCTGCTCTATCTCATCAATTGATGCCTGAATATATCTTTTCCGAATGGTATGATCATCCAGAAAATCAATCTCATCACACAGTTCGTGTAAGGTATTGATAAGATGCGATGATATTATGACAGTCTTCCCTTTGTCCTTCAGTTCGCGTATAATTCTTTTAAGTTGGATACATCCGTAAAGATCTACCCCGTTGAAAGGTTCGTCAAGGATGTACAGGTCATTTTCCTGAAGGAGCAGGGACATAAGTGCAAGCTTTTTCTTCATTCCTGTGGAATAGTCCGAAGCGAATCTTTCCAATGGCAGTTGAAAGACTTTATTCAATGAATCTATGGCTTTAGCATCCAACTTCTTCCCTTTGGCTTTAATACAGAATTCAAGATACTCCTTTCCTGTGATAAGGGAGTAGAAGAAGCTTTCAGCCGGCATATAGCCAACGGCCATCTTGGAGGACTTCCTTATCTCACCGTCGTAATCGGTCACTCCCATAATGCAATTGAAGAGTGTAGTTTTCCCGGCTCCGTTTTCTCCCACCAGTCCGTAGATTTTTCCGGATTCGTAAGAAACGGAAAGGTTGTCAAGCACTCTCGTCTTACCGTATGCCTTGCTCAAATCTTTTATATATATCAGTTCCATATATGTTTATATTTTTTCTTTACAGAAAGTGTAAGGCCTATATTCAAAGCCAAATAAAGTATCAGTACGACTGGGGTTATAATCGAAACTAAAAATAACGGCAACGGGAAAAGCAGCCAGTATATTCCCATGACTGTTTGTGTCTCAAAGGAGAATCTTGACATGCCCATATTCCACTGGTATAACAATGTCGAAGAGAACAATGCAAGACAGAAAAGTATAGTTTCCGTATCGTGTCTCAGTACAAGAATAAGTACAATGAACGGGAACATGGTGATAAAGATATTCCTCAGCCCTGATTTGACCAGTATCAGCTGATACATGCCGAAACTGTTATAAACAGAGAGTTCATTCTTCGATGGCGTCACCATATATGCCGTTCCCTGAATAGCTCCCCACAATATCAGGCATACTTTACAGAGATTGATATTGTCATGCAGTACTCCCATGAAAGACAGAAAGAGCAATACCGCATACAGTGGCACTTGTTTCCTGAACATCCTTCTATACAGCAAATCCCCACTGTATAATAAGGGTATAGGCAGAACTATAGAATGAAACCTGACAGGGTGAATCCACGGCATAACTACCGCAATCAGTATGATAACCGGTAAAGAAATGTAATTTGCAGCAATTATCCCCGAAATAATAAACGGTAAACCGAGCAATAAATATTCTGCCGTAAACAATCCTTTGATTCCTTGCACCTGTAAAGACAGAAACTCCTTGTCTTTTCTGCTGTTATGATACAGCCAGAGCATAAGCAGATAACACACCGGCAATACCCATACACTCGTTACTTTCGCAAAAGCATAAAACAGGATGGCAGCGATACCGATAAGAAACAGACACCGGAACAATCCGATGCCTGCAAGTACACGCACAATCTGTTTTGAGCGTAGATTCATATAGAGTAATAAACTCTCTGTCATAATCTCCTTGGTTATTCTTCATCTGATTTATAACTGCACAAAGTTTGTCCGCTGTAACGGCGCAGTCTCCATACAAGACTGGTTTCATCAAAGAAGAACATGATTGACAAAAGACCAAAGTAACATATAGAAATATCCCCTATTATAAAGCCCAACAACAAAGGGATATATCCACATATCCAATGCGCAAGAATATTAGCTATACGGAAATGAACTATTCTCATATCTCCTTTATAAAAAAAACGCATGGTATGGTTTCGCTTATTATGTATTACTGCAAATTTACTATATGACCGAGGATTGATTATAATATAAACGATGGCCTGAATTAACCAGTTCAATAAAATACCACAAAGCACACTTGAGAATATTACATACCGGCCTTTACTGAAATAATTCTCTGATGTGACATTCAGACTGTCAATTCCATAAATGACAGAAAACAGCCACATCATAACCGGCAGGATAATAATGAATGCTATAATTGCTTTTACATTTATTCGTTTAGGCTCCGTGATGTCTATCATCACTTCCTCACCTTCAGGCCCTCTTCCGTATGAAATCAATGCCTTCCGCTGAACTGATTCTTTATTAATTTGTTTATCTGATGTTTTCATCTTGATTATTTTTAATGTAGTTTTATCGTAAAACCATACTTAATATTGAAATAAGAATAGACAATATAAACAGTGTATATTTCAGTTTCTTATTTTTTATCATACAAGCTATTGCTATTTACGATTCTTTTTATATCCATATCCTACTTTTTTTTAATGATAATCTTAACAAAAATCTGTATTGAACTTTCCACTTCTCCACTGGATGAAAATCTCCATTTATATTAAATGCTTTTCAAGCCTTCCTTTGTTTTACTGTTGCAAAGGTAACCAAGCATCGGCAAACATTAAGTTATCCTTATGTTATCTTTACGTTAATACTTCAGTGTTTCGATTTATGTTCATAACCCAATTATTATATTTGCATTGAAAAACCATTAAAAAGTCATATAATATCATATATGGAGACTTCAAAACGTAAGAAAAACATATTATTCATTACCATACTGTCTGTCGTAGGTCTTATCGGGGCTATGGCTCTGCAGATGATATGGATATATAATTCGTATGAACTGATAAGAAACGATTTGCTCAAAGTAAGTTCTGAAGTATTTGAGAAAGCTCTAAGAGAAGAAACGAATTTAGCCTGTAAGGAAATTCCTGAAGGTACAGAAATATTAGCCGGTCCTGAAAGTGATTCCATACCTTCAATAACATATCTGTATGAAGGCATACAAGATATTGGCATTGAAATGTCAATCAACAGAATGGATTCTTTAGTAGAAATATTTCTGAGAGACAAGGACATAAGTAATAATCATTATATAAATATTATTGACATTAAGAACGATACTATCATAAAAAGTACTTCTGAAAATCAAGCTGATTTAGACGACAGATTGAATTCTAAAATCATTCCTATAAAAACAGATTTGTCACAAGGAGTACAGTTGGTATTATTAAATCCTTATATTTATATTTTCAAGCGTATGGGCCTGATGCTTGCCGGCACATTCATCATCATGCTGATTGTAATCGTATGCATCAGCTATCAGGTAAGATTCATTTCACGCTTCGAGAAGATTTTCCAGATTCGCGAAGACTTCTCATACGCCATGATACACGACATGAAAACACCGCTCACGTCCATTATCATGGCGCTGAATTTCCTCAGAAGCGGAAAGCTTGACAACAGGCAGGAAATGAAGAACAAATATTTCGCCATTGCCGAAAACGAGGCAGACCACCTGCTTACCCTCACAAATAAAGTGCTGACCATATCCAAACTGGAGAACCATAAACTGGAGATGAACAAGACAGAAGTTGAGCTTATTCCTATAATAGAGAAACTGACCGAAAAATTCAAGGCGAAATCGCAAAAGACGGTGAATTTCATTACAGATATAAAAGCCGAAACTGCCTATGCCGATGCTGAATATCTGGAAGAGGTACTAAGCAACCTCATAGACAATTCCATAAAATATTCGGGTGAGAGCGTAGAGATAAGAATAAGCACAGCGCGGGATGACAGATATACCGTTCTTAAAGTTCATGACAATGGTTTTGGGATATCCGATAAAGATATTCATCTTATTTTCCGAAAGTATGAACGTGCATCAGCCGTTAAGCGTAACCGCCGGAATGGTGCTTCCGGTTTCGGACTCGGACTGAATTTCGTTGATCAGGTGGTTGAAGCACATCACGGAAAAATATTTGTCTCCAGCATAGAAGGTGAGTTCACGGAATTCACAATCTATCTGCCGCTGGCTGAAGATAAGAACCCGATGCAAAATGGCTGACAAAGCGTTTCACAAGTAAAGACTGACGATATACACAAAATCTGTTTCTGAGATGCCGTATATTCCACATATTTCCATACATTTGTTTCATAATTGCAAAAACAATGATAAAACTGTTATTGGTAGAAGACGACAAGAATCTGTCATACATCGTACAGTCCGGCCTCCAGGACATCATCGGGGGATATGAGGTGATTACCGCTTGTAATGGGGAAGAGGGATTGGAAGCCTGGAAGGCACATCGCCCCGACATCATCATCTCCGACATTGATATGCCGGTGATGGATGGCTTTGAAATGGTGCGGCGCATACGGGCAACCGACGTGGATACCCCCATTCTTTTCGCTTCCGCACTTACCTCTCCCAAGGATGTCAGGAAAGGATATGATATCGGCGTCAACAATTACGTGAAGAAACCGTTCATCCCCGATGAACTGGATGCACATCTGCATGCCATCCTGAAAATGAAGGAAGGAAGTAAGACCCGCAACGAAGAAGGATTGTGCAGGTTCGGCCATTATACGCTGGATGCCGAACATGCCACACTCTATAATCACGAATCGGGCGATAAAACGGATCTTACCGTAAGAGAAGCTCAAATTTTACAGTTGCTCGCGCAAAATAAAGGTGATGTGGTAACAAGAGAGACCATTTTGGGCCGTTTTTGGAATACTGACAAGGATTATTTTGCCTCACGCAGCCTCGATGTGTTCATCACCAAATTAAGAAAGCTGTTTGCGGAAGATCCTCATATAGAGATTGTCACCAAAAGAGGCACAGGGCTTATACTTATGGTCAATAACTGAGTTTATATCCTTTTCAGAGATTACCGTTCACTGGGAAATTGGCTAACTCTACTTATAAACTGAAAGAGATAAAATTGTCTTGTAACCATAAAAAAAGGACTACCCTATAGGGCAGTCCCTTATCAGTTCCTTTTATAGTGCAGTATGAAAGCCTATAGCTGACAAGTGCACTTTATCTGGGACAAAGATAAAAAAAATTTCTTTTGCCACCAAAAATTAACTTATAAATCATTTGGCCTGAATCCAGAGTTGTTATATATGATATCCTTCACAGTTGGATATGTAACACGATTAAATGCCTTTAACAACTCCGATTTCATCTCTGTAACTCTATTTTGTGATATTCTGCCCAAGAAGTAACAAAATACCTTATAGGCACCAACTAATATGTTCTTTTGATTACCTAAATACCCCAGAGGTCCATTGCTGATTGCTTCGGGAAGTGTCATGTCAAAAAGAACTTTTCCATGAGCACAATAATTCCTGAGTCTACGCACTGTATTGATATAATTTGAAAACTGAGATGGAGACTGCATTCCATAAGCAACTGAAATACCATGTTTCAAACCACCATCCAGTAGATTATCATATATGGAAATGACAACACCAAAACTCATATATTCAATAGCTTTCCATGCAGGAGCATATTTTCTTTTATGCGTTTTTAAATCCTGTTTTATCACAGGCTCGCTATTCACATCTTTAATGGACTTCTGAAAAAGGTCACTATCAATAAAGTCCTGCTTTAATACCTTTGGATTGATGTACCAGAATGAATCGTCCTTGTACTTATTCGAAATCATATAAATTAAAGTAGTCCTGAAATTTATTTCAATTCTACTTATATAACGCAAGAAAAGGTTTCTCAAATCAAAATCAAAGTAATAAAGCTTTATGACATAATCAAAATTTGTTCCCTCTTTGAATGTATGATCTCTTTGTTCCTTTCGTGGATATGTTTTCTCAAAGGGAAACCAATAAAAACCTAACCGATAATAACCGATGTCAGAAAGATTCTCAATGGCTTTCCCTTCATCGTCAATACTCATACCTCTTTTCCTTAAAGTCTCAATCTGTTCTTGTATAGTTGTGGCTGTTTTCGAACTTTCCATACGTCATATATTTTCTACAAAAATACAACAAATCTTCTTTGATAAACTAATGTGAGTTTTTTTTAAAATTTAGTATGGAACAAACTGTACATGAGACAAATAAAAACGCCGAAGCGTTTCAACTCAAACGCCTTTACGTTTTCTCCAAAACGTAAGGACGTTTTACTTCAAATGCACTTGCGTTTGAAACAAAATGAGGTGTACTGAAAATAGTTGTCAGTTTGAAAATTTATTCCTGACTAAGTTGACAGGTTAAACATTATATTC
>ENA-OQEY01000898-OQEY01000898.1-human-gut-metagenome-genome-assembly--contig:-NODE-898-length-14625-cov-19.726285_pt1 | contig 14625 bp, 12 predicted proteins | sample MGYA00242801_ERZ504647 | MGnify/ENA primary metagenome ERZ504647 (study PRJEB26092, sample SAMD00036204) | human gut metagenome | host: Homo sapiens | study: EMG produced TPA metagenomics assembly of... | reverse complement strand
CGCTTTTTTGAAACGAAAGCGCATTGACGGCAAGGGGTCCTTGCCGGGTCATCTGTCGCATAGCCTCGGGCGTGATGAACTGGAGCGCCTTTTCACCGGCATGGAGGAAGTAGGCGCACCGTTTCGTGACATTGTCCTTTTTCGGGTCTTGTTCATGACGGGACTGCGCGCCGAAGAAGCGGTATCTCTCAAATGGATGAATGTGATCAACTGGCAAGGGCGCTGGTATCTTGACGTGCTGGGTAAAGGCAGCAAGGCACGGCGGGGGGGTTTTTCCCCCCCCCTTTTCCCGCCACTGTTTTGTCTTTGAAAAAATAGCCGTCACACACGGCACAATAGCTTACTCCTCTGCCCTCAAACTTATTTTCGCCGTCAATTCCCAATTTTTTGTGGGTTGCGCCCATGCAGAGAATAACAGATTTTGTCTTGACCTCGCTGTCGGAACATTCAAGGATAAAACCGTCATAATTTTTTCTTATGCCGACAAGGGATTGTCTGACAAAATTTGCACCGAATGACTTTGCGTGTGAATAAAAGTGCTGAATGAGGTCAAAACCTGCAATATCACTGAAGCCCGTGTAGTTTTCAACCGCATCCGTGAGGGCAATTGAACTGCCCTCGGGTGATGACGGATCAAGCACAATGCAGTCAAGTCCGCTCCGAGAGGCATAGAGTGCCGCCGTAAGTCCTGCCGCACCTCCGCCGACAATTACAAGGTCATACAAAACTCTCACCCGTTTTTTCGGAGATTGCGGAGATTATCCGTTCTTCGGTCTGAACACCCGACATACGCAAAATTTCGTTGCCGTTTTTAAAGAGCAAAAGTGCAGGAATTCCCGATACACCGTAGCGTTCTGTCAATTCGGGATTTTCGTCAACATTGACCTTGACGGTTTCAAAATATGCTTTGTATTTGTCACCGATTTCTTCTATTACAGGTGAAAGCATTCTGCACGGTGAACACCATTCGGCATAAAAATCGGCAAGCACCGGCTTTGATGATTTTATTAAACTTTCAAATTCATTTTTCCGTATGTTTTGAATCACAATATCACTCCGTAAATCGTTTTTACTATTGTTCCCGAATTAAGGGTAATTATTATATCTTTGTCTGCACATTCAAATTATGTGTAACGGCAAACCGATTTTATTGTAAAAAGGCGAAAAAAGTCCCCCCGAAAAATCGAGAGGACTTTAAATTTTTTTAATTTTGCAAATTGCAATAGCAACAAATATTTTTGACAATTTTTGTATTGATTTATTTTAAGGCAATGTCATTCAGAATACAAATTCCTCAAAGCCGAAATTTCTTTGGCATAACCGTCAAGCTCGTTCGGGGTTTCAAGGAAAAACGGAAGATTTCGCAAATTTTCATTATTTATAATTTTTCCGAACGCATCAATTCCGATGTAACCCTCGCCTATTTTCTGATGTCTGTCCTTGTGGTTGCCGATAGGATTCATACTGTCATTGAGATGAATTGCCTTGAGTCTTTCAAGCCCGATTACACGGTCAAATTCTTCAAGAACTCCGTCAAGATTATTCATAATGTCATAACCGGCGTCAAAAACATGGCAGGTATCAAGGCAGACGCCGATTTTATCGTTTCGCTCCACACGGTCGATAATCATACGCAGTTCTTCAAAGGTTCTGCCGACCTCCGTGCCTTTGCCCGCCATTGTTTCAAGCAATACCGTGGTTGTCATATCATCGAACATTGCAGTATTCAATGCTGTGCCGATTTGCTCAACCGCAGCTTTAACGCCCTGTCCCGTGTGACTGCCGGGGTGAAAGTTGTAAAGATTATTCGGGAGATATTCCATTCGTTTCAAATCATCCGTAAGCGTGTTCAGAGCAAATTCACGGGTTTCGGGTTTTGCCGAACAGAGGTTCATTGTGTATGGTGCATGGGCGAGAATTTTTGCAAAATTATTTTCCGTCATAAGTTTTATAAGTGCATTGACATCTTCGATATCAATTTTTCTTGCAGATCCGCCACGAGGGTTGCGTGTAAAAAATTGAAATGTGTTTGCTCCGATTGAAAGTGCATCTCTGCCGATTGCGTAAAAACCTTTTGATATTGAAAGATGAGAGCCGATATTAAGCATATTTTCTCCTTTTGCGTTAATTTATTTGCAGTAAGCGGTTTATCGTAAAGAAAAAAGCCTTTCTGTCAAAAGACAAAAAGGCTTTAGTTGGTCGGGATGACAAGACTTGAACTTGCGACTCCACGCCCCCCAGACGTGTGCGCTACCAAACTGCGCTACATCCCGTTGCAACATTAATATTTTAACAAACACTGCGAGCGTTGTCAAGATGTTTTAAAAACTTTTTGAATATTTTTGCACCATGAGTTAAAAAAGCAAAACGGACACTGCCGATTGACAGTGTCCGAAAAATGCTTAATCAAAGATTAATTCGTTAAAATCAGTCTTCTTTCTTCTTTCTTGCAAGGAACATAACGCCTGCTGCTGAAACCATAAGACCTGCCATTACGAAAACGATAGTTGTTTCAACACCTGACTTAACTGCACCTGTGCTTGAAGAACCTGAACCTGATGAGCTTGAGCCACCGTTGCTTGAAGAAGAACTTGAACCGTTGCTTGAGCTGCCGCCTGCTGCCTTGTTACCTGTCTTCTTAGCGTTGTCGAGCTGAGTCTTGTCAACCTTTTTACCTGTTGTAGGATCTGTGCAACCTGCGAGGATCTTCTCAACTGCAGGAGCAATCGTATCCTTATCAGGGTTGTTTGTAGCGTTGAGCCTATCTGTTACAGCACCCATAACCTGTGTTGGGCTAACCTTGAGTTCGTCAAGAAGTTTCTGTGTAAGACTTGTCTTAGCCTCATCATTGTAGTAAGCGACGAGGTATGTAGCTAACAATGTTACATCTGATTCGCCCTCAGGGAAAGCAGAACCGATGACGTTACCTGTTGAAGTAATCTTCTTTTCAGGACCGCAGTCTGAGTTGTTCTGCCACTTAGCTTCGTTTGCCTTCTTTTCTGAATCCTCAGGGTTTTCAAGCTGATTACCTGTGCAATAAAGTGTGTCACCGATGCACTTGCCGCTCATGATAGCGTTGTATGACTGCATACCTGTGTTAGCACTGAAGACTACACAGTAAACTCTTCCGTCTGACTTAGAGATTGTGTTACCTGTCTTTGAAAGATCATATGTAGCGATACCTGTTGAAGAATCGTACTTACATTTTTCTTTCTTTGACTGCCAAGCCGGCCAATCGCCTGAACCGTCAGCCTTCCAAACGTGACAGAATACTGTCTTAACATTACTCCAGCCTGACTTCTTAACATCAAACTTAATAACATTGCCTGCTTCAACTTCTGAAGAAGCGTCAGCTGAAACCTCTGATGAACCGTCGGCTGAAACCTCGCCTGACTGATCTGCTGCAGCAACAGCAGCGTCATCCTCTGCTTCTGCAGCGCTAGCTGTGATGGCAGCTGAACTGCACATTACTGCTGCTGCAAGAAAAAGACCTGCAATTTTCTTGAACATTTTTAATCTCCTCCTAAAATTGTTCATAAATATCCAAGATAGATTTTCATATCTTAGTATTGCTTATTATACTATAAAAATAACAAAACTGCAATAGTTTTGATTTAAAACCGTTTTTGTTAATTGCACAAGATTTTATGTAACCGTTTGGCTATTTTTCACAATTCAACCGGCAAGTAAGCCATAAATACACATTAAACGATTATTTTAACATTGCATAAACAGTTTCTTTTACGCTGTCAAGAGCCTCTGAAATCTTCTCAGGCTGTTTAGCGCCTGCCATAGCCATATCTGGCTTTCCGCCTCCGTTGCCTCCGGCCTTCTGAGCAACAGCCTTTATGATTTTGCCTGCATTTGCACCGAGAGCAAGAGCCTCTTTACCGCAGGCTGCGGCAAATGTCACTTTGCCGTCATTTTCAGTTGCAAGAACACATACGCACTTCGGGGCAAAATCTCTTGCCTTTTCGCACATTGTGCGAAGAATGTCGGCATTAGCCTTGTCAATTCTGCCTGTTACCACTCTTACACCGTTTTCCTCCGTTGTGCCTGCAAAAAGCTGACCGATCTGAGCAACGGCAAGCTTTGAATTAAGCTCGTTGATTTCTCTCTGCTGTTCCTTGATAAGCTGTTCAGCCTTCTGAACACCCTCAACAACTGCCTTTGGATTTGCAATTTTGAGTAATGAACAAACATCCATAATAACAGCGCTCATACCGTTGATGTACTTGAGAACGCCCATACCTGTGAGAGCCTCAATTCTTCTTACACCTGCGGCAACCGAACCCTCCTGTCTGATTCTGAAAAGACCGAGGTTTGCAGTATTCTTTACATGTGTACCGCCACAGAATTCAACAGAGAAGTCGCCTGCGCTTACAACACGAACAACATCGCCGTACTTTTCACCGAAGAGTGCCATTGCGCCGAGCTTTTTAGCCTCTTCAATAGGCATTTCCTGTGTTGTAACGGGGATTGCCTCAAGAATCTTTTTATTCACAAGATTCTGAACCTCAATAAGTTCCTTTGCCGTGAGAGCCTCAAAGTGAGTAAAGTCAAAACGGAAGTAATCGTCTGAAACAAGCTGACCTGCCTGCTGAACATGGTTGCCGAGAACCTCACGGAGAGCCGACTGAAGAAGGTGAGCCGCTGTGTGGTTTCTTGTGATATCCGCACGGCGCTCTTCATCAACAGCAGTTGAAACCTCTGCACCTACATTGATGCTGCCGCTCTTTACTGTACAAGCGTGAAGGTAAATTGTGCCTGACGGATTCTTTGTTGTGTTGTCAACATCAGCTGAAAAACTGCCAGACTCCATAACACCTGTGTCGCCAACCTGACCGCCGCCTTCTCCGTAGAACGGAGTTTTGTCGAGAACAATGATAGCATTTTCGCCCTCACCGATACTGTCAACTCTCACACCGTCCTTAACGATTGCAAGAACCTTTGAAGTTGACTTGAGGTCTGTGTAACCTACGAATTCTGTATTTGCAACATCCGAAAGGTCTGTTGTGTCAGAAATCCAAGCGTCTGCACCGGCGTTCTTTCTTGCGTCACGGGAACGCTTTTTCTGCTCTTTCATAAGCTCACGGAAACGATCAACATCAACCTTAATGCCTTTTTCCGAAAGGATTTCTCTTGTAAGGTCAATCGGGAAACCGTAGGTATCGTTAAGCTTAAATGCGTCCTCACCGCTGAGGACCTTAACATCTTCACTGTCCATAATGCCGTTGAGCATCTTAAAGCCCTGATCAATTGTCTTGGCAAAGCTTTCTTCCTCAACCTTGATAACCTTTGTGATGAACTCCTGCTTTTCCTTGAGTTCGGGATAAGCTGTGAGATTTTCTTTGATAACCGTATCGCAAACCTTATAGAGGAAAGGCTCGTTGTAACCGAGAAGTCTGCCGTGACGAGCGGCTCTTCTGAGCAAACGGCGGAGCACATAGCCCTTGCCCTCGTTTGACGGAAGAACACCGTCACCAATCATAAATGTTGTACTGCGGATATGGTCTGTGATAACACGGAGCGAAACATCGCTCTTTTCATTTTTGCCGTACTCAACACCTGTAATCTGTGAGATGTGTTTCATAATGTTCTGAATTGTGTCAACGAGGAAAAGGTTGTCAACACCCTGCATAACACAGGCAAGTCTTTCAAGTCCCATACCTGTATCAATGTTCGGATGTTCAAGAGGAGTGTAGTTACCTTTGCCGTCACTCTCAAACTGAGTAAATACAAGGTTCCAAACCTCAACAAAACGGTCACATTCACAGCCTACATGACAATCGGGTCTGCCGCAGCCCTTTTCGTCACCACGGTCAAAGTAGATTTCGGAGCACGGACCGCAGGGGCCTGAACCGTGTTCCCAGAAGTTATCTTCCTTGCCGAGTCTTACCATATGTGACGGATCAACGCCTACTTCTTTTGTCCAAATGTCAAAAGCCTCGTCATCGTCCTCATAGATTGAAACATAGAGCTTTTCGGGAGGCATTTCAAGAACCTTTGTAAAGAATTCCCATGCCCATGCTGTAGCCTCGTGCTTAAAATAGTCGCCGAATGAGAAGTTACCGAGCATTTCAAAGAATGTACCGTGACGGGCTGTGATGCCGACACGCTCAATGTCGGGAGTACGGATACATTTCTGACAGGTTGTAACACGCTTGCGAGGAGGTGTTACCTCACCTGTAAAATATTTTTTCATAGGAGCCATACCGCTGTTGATAAGCAGAAGGCTGTTGTCGTCCTTTGGAACAAGTGAAAAGCTGGGAAGTCTTAAACAACCCTTTGATTCAAAGAATTCAAGGAACTTTTCTCTTAATTCGTTAAGTCCTGTCCACTTCATAAAAAATCTCTCCTTATACAAATTCACAGGGGAATACAATATTCGTTCAAATTTGTTTAAAGTATGCAACCGAGCAAAATAAAAAATCCCATTGTATAAAAATACAATGGGACAGGAATATCCTGCGGTACCACCCAAATTGACGCCAAGCGTCCGCTTTGAGTAATCGTCATATAGATTACATTTCCTTAACGCAGAAATACGCTGTGCTTAATCACACAGAGCTCAGGGGCAGCGCACCGAAACTTCACATAAAAGCCTTGCACCAAAACGGCTTTCTCTCTGAAATGCTGACATATCGGTTAATCCCGTCACAGCCGAATATTGTAATTCAATTGTAGCAAATAATTTAAATCGGAGCAACACTCTGCTTTGCTTGCAAGAAGCAGAGTTTGCGACAGATTGCAATCAAGTGCATAGGAGCGTCAGCTCCTCAGTATTTCAGCGAGAGATTTGCTCACGCTGAAAGGCTGAATTGTTCCCCACCGTTTTTAAGGTGGGGAACATCAGTACTTAGATTATAAAACTGTTTCTTTGCGTTGTCAATAGCAAAATTCGGGATTAATCACGCTTTTTTCTGATAACCGAGCCTGACGGAACGGGAGCGTTGCATTTCATTGTAAGTCTTTGCATCGGATGCGGCGCACTTTCAACGGGCATGCCCTCGTCGGTTGTAAGTGATTCACATTTGATTTCAAACGGCACTCCGCTTGGCGGAAGTACATCAAGTGTGTCGCCCACATAGAATTTGTTGCGCTGAGTAATCACTGCGGTTGTGTCGTCAACAAGCTCTTCACACAATGCAACATTGTCATAATGACGGATATATCCTCCGTTGCCCGTAACCTGACCGGGTTCTCTGCCGAAATAGAAGCCTGTGTTGTACTCACGGTGGCTGATTTTTTCAAGTTCTTCCCTTATCCACGGTTTGAGAACATAATCGTCACCCTCTGCAAAATAATCGTCAACAGCGTGACGGTAAGCGTTTGTTGTAACAGCGACATAGTAAGCCGACTTTGCTCTGCCCTCAATCTTAAAGCTTGAAACACCTGCCTTTACAAGCTCGGGGATATGCTCAATCATACAGAGATCTCTTGAATTGTAGAGATATGTGCCGTCACCTGTTTCTTCAACAGGGAAATACTGTCCCTGACGGTTTTCTTCGTAAAGATGATACTTCCAGCGACACGGCTGAGCGCAGTCGCCGTGGTTAGCATCTCTGCCTGTCATATAACTTGAAATAAGGCATCTGCCTGAAAATGAAACACACATTGCACCGTGTACAAAGCATTCGATTTCAAGCTCTTTCGGAACTTTTGCACGCATTTCGGCAATTTCATCAAGCGGAATTTCTCTTGCAAGCACAACCCTTGACGCACCCATATTGTAAAGCACATTTGCCGCCGCATAGTTTGTTACTCCCGCCTGAGTCGAAATGTGGCGCTGAACCTTTGGCGCATACTTTTTAGCCGCCTCAAAAACACCGAGGTCGGCAATTATGAACGCATCAACTCCGCAAGCCTGAGCATTCTCCATAAATTCCTGAAGATGAGGAATTTCATTATTGCGTGGAAGTGTGTTGCAGGTCACATGGATTCTTGCGCCCTTTGCGTGGGCAAGGTCACAAGCCTTTTTGAGTTGATCGTTATCAAAATTCTGCGGTGCGGAACGCATTCCAAACATTTTTCCTGCAAGAAAAACTGCGTCTGCGCCAAAGTTTAAAGCGGATTTAAGGCAATCCATATCACCTGCCGGTGACAAAATTTCGGGTTTTTCAAAATTAGTTATCATAGCTTTCAATATACTCCAGATTTGCGTTTTGCTGTTCAAGTGTTGATGCGTAATAAGCCTGTCCCTTGCTGTCATGGCAGAAGAAGTAATAATCCGAGCTGTTCGGATTGAGTGCGGCAATTATCGCATCCATACCGGGGTTGCAGATAGGACCGTAAGGAAGTCCCTTCCTGTCATATGTATCATATCTGCTCTTGTAGGTGCTTCTGTCATTTTCGGGAACATCCTCAAGGCTTCTGTACGGATAGAACTTTGTTGAATCAAGACCGAGGCTTGACACGCCGAGACTGCTGTCGGCTGTAAGACGGTTGTGTAGAATTGAAGAAATGTAGTACATATCCTCTTTGTCAGCCGCCTCTGCCTGAATGATAGATGCGATTGTCATAACCTGATCAATCGAATACTTTGTGTCGCTCTCTTCAACCATTTTCAAAACTGTTGTTTTCTTTGAATATCCGTCAACAGTCTGCTTTTCGTTAATCTTTGTTTCGTAGTTGTTGAGAAATTTGTAGATTACGGATTCTGCATTTTCGTTTCTGTAGAATTCGTAGGTATCTGGATAGAGATAGCCCTCAAGCTTGTAGTAACGCTTGTCCGCATTTGTTTCAGCCTTGATAAAGTCAAAGTCGCTGTCAAACTTTTCGGAATTGCAAAGCGAAAGAAACTCGTCCCTGTCGCCCAAAGCACCGTTCTTTTCGAGAGTGTTGGCAATTTCAAGAACGCTTTCACCCTCGGTAATTGTAACGGAAACCGTGTCGGTTCTGTTGTTGTTACTCGAAAGGAAGTTGATGATTGCCTCGTAGTCCATATTTCTGCGAATTTCATATGTACCCTGAGTAAAATCATCGGCAGACTTTGTGACATTGACAAAAAGTTTGAAATATGACGGCTCACCGATTACTTTATTGTCAACAAGTACCTTTGTAACATCGTCAACAGTCGGATTTTCGGGAATTTCAATTTTCACGGTTGAGGAGTCGGTTCTGTTCACGGCAAGCAAATCGTTCATGCCTGTTATCATATATACAGCCGCCATTGCTCCGACAATTAAAACCGAGATAATCCAGATAAAGCGGAAGGTTCTGCGATTATACTTGTTCTTTGCTTTAAGAGCCTTTTTTTCTTCCTTTTTCTTCTGCTTTAAAACCTGCTTTGATTCACGGGCCATTTGCTTTTTGACATCCTGACCGCTGTATGAATTAAGGTTTGACGGTTCATCCTCAGACTTGACGAAATTATCGTCCTCATACTCGCTTTCATCAATATTAAGTTTAAAGTTTTCGGCTCTTCTGCGACGCTGAGCGTTAAGCTCCTGTTCGCTCATATTAAAATTATCAGGGTTCATAATGTATCATTCCTTTACAAACTCGTTATTTGTTCGGTTGGTATATTTTTCGGTAATCACGGCGTCAACGGGGCGGTCGAACACTCCCGAGGGCAGAGTATGCTCTATACATTTGGAGTAGCAAAGCCCAACGCTTGTTCCCGAAAAATTCTGTAAAAATCTGTCGTAGTAACCCTTGCCGAATCCAAGGCGGAATCCCTGCATATCAAAGCAAAGTCCCGGAACAAGGCAGAGTCCGTGTGAGAAATCCTCGTACTTTTCGCAAACCTCGGGGTTTGGTTCCATGATTGAAAACGCACCCTTTTCAAGCTGAGAAAGTGAATCTACAAGGTAAAAATCCATTTCGCCGAAATTATTTTTACACTTTGGCAAAGCAAGCCTTTTGCCGTCTTTCAGCGTTGTTTCAAGAATAAGCGAGGTGTCAACCTCAATCGGTGATGAAACAAAGGCAAAAAGCACATCACAGCTTTTGTATTCCTCACTTGCCAGAAAAGCGTTCTGCAAGGCGAGGTCAAGCTGTTGCTTTTTTTCGGGAGGACAGCTTTTTCGGATTTTTTTATGTTTTGCACGGAGCTGACTTTTCAGCTCACGAACATTTTTCACAGGCATTGCATATCACCGATAACCTTGTCGGCGGCATCCTTTGATACTGCGAGAGAAACAATTGCGTGACCGAATTCAATTGCACAGCCTGCACCCTTTGCGGTAATAATATTGCCGTCCGTTACGGTGTGAGTGCCTGTATAGTCTGCACCCTTGAGTTCTTTTTCAAAGCCCGGAAAACAGGTTGCCTTTTTGCCGTCAAGGATTCCGAGATGACCGAGAATTGACGGAGCGGCACAGATTGCGGCAACGATTTTGCCGTTTTCACAGCTATACTTAACAGCCTCAAGAACCTTTTTGTTTGCCTCAAGATTGAGAGTTCCGGGCATACCGCCGGGGAGTACAACACCCTGAACATCGTCAAGGTCAATATTGTCAATTGTGATATCGGCTTTTACAGGCACACCGTGTGAGCTTGTAACACATTCGCCTGTTACACCGACTGTTTTAACATCAAGCTTTGCCCTGCGCATTACATCAACGGGGGCAAGCGCCTCTGTTTCTTCAAAGCCTTCTGCAAGAAATACATAGAACATAGTAAACTTCCTTTCAGGAAAGAGTAATCCCGATATAGACATCGTCGGGAATTTTATGGTTTTTGTCGAGTGATTTAATCATTCCGCATTTTTGTAACCTACAGTTTTCAAAAAGAGCGTTATCGGATTTGCCCGTAAACACAAACCTTTCTGATTTTGTATTTTCAAGCAAAAGTGCGGAAAGTTCGTTTATATTTTTATAAGCCGAGTAAAAAACATCGGCAGTATTTTCGTTTTCATCAAATACGGCAAAGCAGTCATTCTTATTGATCACCTTTGAGCCGTAAATCTCATAATAGGACTTTGCAAATTCAAAAAAATTCTCACCGTATATGAAAGAATTTTCTTTTGAACCGCCGATATTCAAGCCCTTCTCTGCAAAACTTTCAAGCGTTTGCCTTGAAATTTCACGGCTTTTTACGGTGCAGTTCAAAGCATATCCGAGCTTTGCGTAAAAGCCATACAAGCCGTCATTTGCAGGAAAAAGCAGGGAATAGACATCACCGTTATTCTTTGCGTCATCAAGTGCAAAATCAATCAGCCTTGACATTATCCCGTTGCCACGAAAAGATTTATCGGTTGACGCACCGCAAAGATAATGCGATTTTTTGCCGTTGAGCGTACCTTTTACAAGGTAAAGAGCCGAAACGATTCTATCGTCAACAACGGCACAGTAGCCGTCAAAAAGGTCGCTGTCAAAAATCAGGTTGACGGCAGTTACATCCTCGTCAAAACACGAGAGCCACAGCTTTTTTAGGCTTTCGGTATCGGATTTTTCGGTTTTGCGAAATATCGTTTTCATCGTTTTTTCGGTATTGCATTCCAGCGGTCGAGGATAATAACGGGATTGTATGAAAGTTTAGACTTTTTGAGTCCCTCAAGTCCCATATCTTCCTCACGGTTTATATACTCATACTGCGTAAGAGTTTTGGCAAATTCGTTGTTGATTACGGCATAAACACCGTCATATTCACGAAGTGCCTTTTCAAAGTTAATGTCATACACCTTGGGTGAAATTTCACTTCCGAGAGTCATGGCAACGGGCTTTGAGTCAACATACAGTACAGCGCCCTTGACATTATATTCGTCTTTGAGGTCGCACATTTCCCTGATTGCCATAATTTCGCTTGAAGCTTCGGGATTGGTGTCATTTTCCGCACACCACAGTTTTGCAACCGTTAATGCATCGGGAATGTTTGAATCCGACAGAGTTTCAAAACGGGTATCGGTATAGGTTCTGTAAAATTTTGAAATGTGGTTACGCTTTGCGTGAAACCTTTTGCCCGCAAGGGTTGCAAGGTCACGGGAAGTGTAGATGTAATCCTGATTTTCGGGTGAACGGACATAAGCAAATTTGTCGGGAAACATTGTTTCAAGCATTGCACGATTGCCGTTTGTCAGCATAACAATTTGCAAATTGCCGTTTCTCTCCTCGGCATCTTTGAAAACCTCTTCAAGCGCACCCTTTATATTTTTGCCTGTAGGCATACAGTAACCCCAAACAGACTCGTCGGGATTACAATACACCTTGACAATTGTATCATCATAAAAAGCAAATTTAATATTGTATTCGTTTCGCCAAAGATAAGCGTTCAAAAGGTTGGTATCGCAACCCATGCACTCATCATAATCGTAGTATTTTTTAAGTTCGTTTATGTCACTTTGCTCAATTTTTTTAAAGCTCAGCATAAATTTCAGCCGCTACCCTCTCTATCTCTTCCGATATTTTTTCTATACTCTTAATCTCTCCGTTTTCACAGCAATTAATAACCTTCCAGCCGCATTTTTTAGCGGCATAAACTGCACTTTTTCGACAGTCAAGAAGGAAACGGAGGTTTTTTTCATGCAAATCTTTCTTGCTGTTGTCACCGCCGTAGCGTTTTTCCATAAGCTTCTGCGAAACCTCGGGTTCAACATCAAGGTAGATTACAAGGTCGGGTTTCGGAATCCCGAGTTTTTCGTATTCAAAATCGTTCAGCCAATCAATAAAGCTGTTCCACTCCTCTTTCGGGAGTTTGGACATCTGATAAATTATATTTGAAGTCACATAGCGGTCGCTTAAAATCACACCGCCGTTGTCACATTCCTTTTTCCAAAACTGAAGATAGCTTGCAACACGGTCAACCGCATAAAACGCACTCGCTGCATAGGCATTGACATCATCGGGCTTGTCGCCGAATTCGCCGTCAAGATACATCTTCACGGGAGCGGCGGCAGGACTTTCATAATTCGGAAATTCAAGCTTTGTGACCTTTTTGCCGAGAGCGGAAAATTTTTCGCACAAAATCTTTGTCTGCGTAGCTTTTCCGCTGCCGTCAAGTCCCTCAATAACAATAATTTTGCTTTTCATATATATACCTTACTTTTCTCTGCCGTATTTCTGACGCATTTCCTTTTGCTTTCCGCAACACATATTGCCCTCGGGGCATGGTCCGAACAGGCATGACGGGCCGCAGTTTTTGAAAAGGTGCGGAGCAACCTCAAGACATTGCAAAAGCATCTGTTCGGCAACCTCACGAATTTCCCACTGCGCTCTGTTGCAGCAACGGTGTGCAAAAAAGTTCTGCAAGCTTCTTGCATTGAAAGTGCAGACAATTTTTGTTGTCGATGCATTCGGAAGAATAAATCTTGCGTCCTCATTGGCTTTCTTGATGAAAGCATTGCAGGATTTTTTGTCGTCAGCCTTGTAGGCATTGATAATTTCTTCATCCGTTCCGCTGTACTTATCGGGACATTTCTCGTTGATGTAACCGACAGCAAGCGCATCTCTGATTTCCTTGTAAGCGTCAGCCTCAACCTTGAGAGCCTTTTCATAAGCGGCAAGAGCCTTTTCGTTCTTTGCAATCTCGGGCGGAGTTACAAAGTCAAACCTTGTGCCGTCAACATATCGCTGTGACTGCTGACTGTAGGATGCAATTCTGTGGCGGACAAGCTGGTGTGAGCAGGCTCTTGAAATGCCCTCAATGCCGAATGTAAAATATGCGTGTTCGGTCGGACTTGCATGGCCGAGGCTTGCAAGCATATCAATAAATGAGGAAGTTTTTTCCTCGTCAAGACCTTCTCTTATATCTTCAATCCCTGACGGCGAGTAGCAAAGCTTTGCCGCCATTGCAACAGTCTGTTCAGGGTTAGGTGTGTGTGTAAGGAGCGTTACCTTTATTGCCATTTTTAGTTTTCATCTCCCATTTTCGATAAAGTTATTCACAATTTTCTATATTCGGATTTATTATAACATTATTATTCAGTCTTTTCAATGGTAAAAACGAGCAAAAATCCCGACAGTACAAAACCTGTCGGGATTTCTGATTAAAATACTATTTTCTTGTAATTGACCAACCCTTTGAGTTGAAACCGCTTACCGTTTTGCCTTTCCTGTCAATACAACGAACTGTGTAGGTTACCTTCTTACCCTTTTTAGCACCTGAATCTGTGAAAGAGGTTGAAGTTGTATCTTTTACCTTTGTCCAGCTTCCGCCGTCATATTTTCTGTAAAGTCTGTAGCCGTAAACGCCTGCGATTTCATTCCAAGTTACGCTTACACCCTTTGATGTGTTTGATAGCCTTGTAATTGTCGGAGCAACAGGAGTGTATTTCTTCGACCAACCCCTTGAATAAAAACCGCTGACGGTATTGCCGTTCTTGTCAATACAACGGATTGTGTAGGTTTCGGTTCTGTTAGGACTTACTCCCGAATCGGTGAACGATGTGGCAGTTGTGTCCTTAAATCTCTTCCAACCGCCTGATGATGTTTTATAGTAAAGTCTGTAACCGTAAACACCTGCGATTTTGTTCCAACTAAGCTTGATACCGCCCGTGGTGATATCGAGTTTTGAAATTGTCGGAGCAGCAGGTGTATATTTTTTCGACCAGCCTGTCGAGTTAAATCCGCTGATTGTGTTGCCGTTCTTGTCAATACAACGGATTGTGTAGGTTTCGGTTCTGTTAGGACTTACTCCCGAATCGGTGAACGATGTGGCAGTTGTGTCCTTAAATCTCTTCCAACC
>ENA-OQEY01000894-OQEY01000894.1-human-gut-metagenome-genome-assembly--contig:-NODE-894-length-14714-cov-4.091890_pt1 | contig 14714 bp, 10 predicted proteins | sample MGYA00242801_ERZ504647 | MGnify/ENA primary metagenome ERZ504647 (study PRJEB26092, sample SAMD00036204) | human gut metagenome | host: Homo sapiens | study: EMG produced TPA metagenomics assembly of... | reverse complement strand
TGTACCCCATGCCCTGCCACGCGGCGAGCACCTCGGCATTTCCCGCCTCGGCCAGCGCGAACACACTCGGGAACCGGTCGAGCCTCTCCGCCCAACGCGTCTCCACGCGCGCCACCTGCGTCTGCTGCAGCATCACCTCGGACAGCCAAATCTCGTACGGGTCGCGGGTGCGCCGCCACGGAAGGTCGCGGTACAGACGAACCCCTTCCGTTCGAACCAGCGTACGGAAGGGGTCCATGTTCATATCTAGCTCCTTATTGGGGAACGCTCGCCAACTCTACAAGCACGAACATCCCTTGGAGCACGAGGCGTACTCGGGGAAATTCGCGCGGTCGGCGAACTTGGGGTCGACAGCCGGGTACCGGCGGTTGTTGACGATGTCGTCGAGCGTGATGGAGTCCAGATAGCGGCGGAGCAGCTCCTGAGCTCCGGCCCACAGGGGATGATAGCAGCAACCGTCCATGCGCGGGCACGCGCCGTTCTCGGCCGTGCAGTCGTTCATGACGAGCGGGCCCTGGACCGCCTCGACGATCTGGCGGATCGTCACGTCCTTGGGGTCGACCTTGAGGCGCATGCCGCCGCGCACGCCGCGCAGGCTCTCGATGATACCCGCCTGGACCAAGCCGTGCTGGATCGAACGGGCAAACGAATAGGGCACGTCCACGGATTCGGCGGCAGTGCGGACAGACAGAAGACAGTCCTCACCTTCCGCCAGCATGGAAAGCATGCGCAGGGCGTAGTCGGTCTTCCGGGAGATATCCATCTCTTCTCCTTGCAAGCAAACGGTGGCCGCGCCGCGGATGCACATGCCGCGGCGCAGAGGCGTGGTGCCACCAACGAGCGTTCCTCTAGGTTTCGTGTGCGTCCAGTAATATACACTGTTTCTCTGAGCGGTGCAGGGGATGCGCAACACATGGAGGGCTTCTGTCCGCCATGTGCATGTTCGCCCTAACGCAAAAAGCCCCGTCTTGCGACGAGGCTTTAATTGCGATGGCGGGAAGTACGGGGCTCGAACCCGCGACCTCCGACGTGACAGGCCGGCGCTCTAACCAAACTGAGCTAACTCCCCAGGCGGCAATTCGCTTGCGCTCCTTGCTGCGGGGATTAGTATACACAGAGTCCGTCTTTGTGCGCAAGAACTTTTTTCAAATAATTTTGCCCGCGCGGACGGTTGCCCGGACTACCCCGTCTACCTGCAAGAAAAAGGAGCCGCGCCCACGCGCGACCCCTTACAAGTCAACGATTTCCGCCGAGAGTACGCAGCCGTCCTCGACCATAAGGCGAGCGATGGAAGCCACGCGCCGTCCCCGAGGCAACGAGGCGGACCCGGGGTTCACCACCAGGCACCCCCGCACGCGCTCGATGCGCGGACGATGCGTGTGCCCGCACACCGCGACGTCCGCGGAGGCCAGCGGGAGGTCCTCGGCGTAGTGCGCGACGGCAAACCGCAGCCCCTCAAACGCGAACTCGTTCACGCGCCGCACGTCGGGCCCGTAGTCAAAATAGCCATCGTTGTTACCGAGGACGGCCCGAAGGCACGGCACACTCACCTCGAGCTCGGCAAAATCGCTCTCAGACGTGATGTCGCCGGCGTGGATGAGCATGTCGCACCCGTCAATCGCCCGCAAAAGCTCGGGCGAGAGATACCCATGGGTATCGGACACGATGTCAACGCGACGAGCCATTAGAGGTTCAGCGCCTTCTTGAGCGGCACCACGCGACGGCGGCTCACGGGAATGCGCTCGTCAACGCCGTTCACGCCCAGCTGGATGGCGCCCGAGGGAACCGTCTCGACGTCCTCGACGTTGGCAAGGTTGACGATGTAACGGCGATGCACGCGGAAGAACCCAAATTCGCCGAGCTTGGACTCGAACTGCGCAAGCGAAGTGGTGGACAAGAAGCGGTCGTCATCCGTGAAGATGCAGGAGTAGTCGTCCTTGGCCATGATGAAGCGAATCTGATCGACGGGGATCAGGACCTTGCGACCGCCCTTCTCGACCGGGATGCGCTCGATATTCGAGGGCTTGGCGGCGGCGGGCTCGACGGCGGCGGCGGGCTCGACGGCGGCGGCGGGCTTTGCGCGGGCGATGACTTTTTCGATGGCGCGATCGAGACGCGCCTCCTCGACGGGCTTCATGAGGTAGTCCACCGCGTCCACGTCGAACGCCTCGACCGCATGGTCGCTATAGGCGGTCACGAACACGATCGCGGGGGGATTCTTGAGCTTGTACAGCGCCTCGGCGAGCTGCAACCCGGAGGCGCCGGGCATGGAGATGTCCAGAAAGACCACGTCCACACGGGCCTCCATGAGCATCTCGATGGCGGAACGAACACTCGAGGCTTCAATGATGGAGCCGATCTTGCCCGTTTGCTCGAGCAGAAAGCGCAATTCAGAGCGTGCAGGAGCCTCGTCGTCAACGATCATCGCACGTAGCATACCTATCGAAAACCTTTCTTACTGCAAACAGGACCTGGCGCACAGCGCCATCCGTACGGTCATGTTCCTATTCTACCCTTCGTCGTACATACTTCCCTCGAGATCGAGGTGGAGCGCGATGGTGGTGCCCTTACCGGGCGCCGACTCGACGGACGTACGGGATTTGGGCCCGTAAAACCGCTTGATGCGCTCTGAGATGTTGTGCATGGCGACGCCCGCTCCGCCGCCCTGGGGCGCATTGGGGTCGGGGGCGGCTATGGAGCGGTCGAACAGGCGCATCGCGGTCTGCTCGTCCATGCCCGTGCCGTCGTCGGCCACGCGGATGGACACGGCCGCCTCGCCCGCGCGCTCCACGGTGATGGCGATCTTGAGCGCGCCCTCGTCGGGCATGGCGTGGCGCACCGCGTTCTCGACCAGCGGCTGAATCACAAACGCCGGGATGAGCACCTCCTCGGCGTCCTCGTCCACGTCGACGCTCACCAGCACGCGGTCCTCGCCAAAGCGCGCCTTCTCGAACGTGAGGTAGCGCAGCGTTTGCGCGATCTCGCGCTTGACGGGGATGAGCTGGCCGGAGTTCTCGAGCGTCGCGCGATAGAACTGGGAGAACTCGCGCAGCAGCTCGCGCGCGCGCAACGGGTCGGTGCGCGTGAACGAGGCGATGGTGTTCAGCGTGTTGAAAAGGAAATGCGGGTTGATCTGCGCCTGCAGAGCGCGCACCTCGGCCCGCGCGGTGAGCTCGGCCTGGCGCTCGAGCTCATACACGGTGAGCTGCGTGGACAGCAGCTCGGCAAAGCCCGAGGCGAGGGCGTATTGCGTGCGGTTCACATGGCGGGCGGAGCGGTAATAGAACTTGAGGGTGCCCACCGCCTTGCCGCGGATCTTGAGCGGGGCGATGATGCCCGCCGGGATGTTGCGCTGGCTCCCCTTTTCGCCGCGCACGTCCATCACGCTCGTGAACGACTGCGCGATGCCGTGCTCGATGACATAGCGCGTGGTGGGCGTATGGATGGGCGAGCCCGCGGGAAAGTCGTCGGCGAGCTCGCCCACGCAGGCGAGCACCACGTCGCGGTCGGTCACCGCGATGGTCATGGCGCGGGTCTCGGGCAGCAGGCGTCGGCAGATCTCCTCGGCGCTCTCGCGCGTGAGGCCGCCGGTGATGTCCTCGAGCATGCCGGAGGCCACGGCGAGCGTCTGCTCCGTATACTGCGAGCGCAGGGTGTCGGGGCTAAAGAACACGTAAATAAATCCGCAGGTGAACAGCACCAGCAGCACCAGGGCCGCAATGGTGGTGAGGGTCTCGACGCCCGTGAGGATGGCGTAGCCAAAAAAGCCCACCATGGTAAAGACGACGAGCGCGGCCAGCAGGCGCAGAGCCTCGTTCGCGTCGAGCATGCCCGCGCGGTACGAGCCCTCGGTGATGTACTCCGTCCCCTTGGGACTTTTGGGCGGTTCTGGCGATATGGGTTCGGTCATCAACGCTCCAATAGGGCGGCAAGGCGCTCGTCGCCGGAAAGCCCGCCCATGATACTCGGCCAAAAACTGACAAATCTGAGGTAATCGTCCTCGTGCTTGGCGGCATAGTCGCGCGCCTCGGCGATGCCGTGGCGGGAGATGTGCCAGTATCCGCGATGCTCCCGCGTGAACAGCATGCGCACGAGGGCGGTCTTGCGCACGCGCTCGTCCAGCCCGCTGGAAATCCAAGGGCCCGGATACGGCATGAGCGATGCGGCGGTGACGGACGTGACCTCGGGGCGGCGCGAGGCGCTCGCGAGCTTGGCGCGTTCGTAGTACCACCGGTAGACGTTTTGCATAAAGCGCGGGGACTCCTCCACCTGGTGCGGCGGCAGGTGCTTGACCACCCACGCGTTGTCAAACCACACGTCCATGCCCGAAAGGCGCATGTTGAACAGGTAGTCCAGGTCCTCGCCGCGCGTGATGTAGGGGTCGAACGCCACGCGCTTGAACGCGCGCGCGTGAATGGCGAAGCAGCCGCCGCACACGTAGTTGGAACGCGAGATGCGCGTCCCGGAGAGGGCGCGCTCCATCCAGCGGTTGAATTCGATGCGCTTGGTCCACCAGCGGCAGGTGATGCCGTTCTTTTTTGACGTGTCGGCGAGCGGGGAGCCCGCCTTGTTGTAAAAGTAGCCGCTCTTGGCGAGGATGGGCAACCGCTGGCGCGTCTCGTGCCCCAGGCCGTACAGCGCTTTTTCCATAAAGTCGGGCGCGAGCACGACCTCGTCGTCGTCGAGGAACACCACGGCATCGTGGCCCAAAATCGCCGCGCACGCCAAGCCCATGTTGCGGATGGCGCCGTAGCCGCGCAGGGACACCGTCTCGCCCCGCACGTTCGGGGCGATCTGGCTCACGTGCTCCATGACGACCGACGCCTCGCGGTTGGTGACGAGCGTGACCTCGAGCGAAGGGTGATCGTCGATCACGCCCTGCACGCGCTCGGCGATGCGGTCCGTCAGCCGCTGGGGGCATACGAGCAGCACGATGATGCGGGGAAGGTCGCGAACCTGCTCGAGCGAGGCCAAGCAGCGGTCCAGCTCGGGACGGGCCGCGGCCAAGTCCGACGAGTGGTCGTAAGCTCCAGGCGATTTGAGCTCGACGGGGTCGCCCGCCCAGTAACTCGGAATGACGATGGTCGGATTCATGCAGCCCCCTCCCTTACAATCACGGCAGGGCGCCTGCAAGCCGCGCTACGCGCAAGCGGCGACGGACCTTTCCGTTTCTGTTACTTAGTTGTACCCAACTGAGCGAGCTCGCGCTTGACGAACGGCGTTTTTGCCAAAGATCGCGAAAGCGGGTAGCCCAACACGTACATGATAACCGCTTCGCCCAAACCGGTGGTCACCAACCCAAAGGCATACATGAGCGGATAGGCGCCGTCGAGCGAGATGGACGTGAAGGGGATGGTGTAAAAACCGATGCCCTGCAGGAGCAGAGGCAGGGACGCGGGCACGATGAGCGCGTTTGCCAGCACGGGGCCCGCGAGCGCCACAAGGGGGCGGCGGCGCATCTTCCACGTGAACAGCGCGCCGGCGAACGTGGCGAGCGAGCCGAACACCACGTCGAGCATGCCGAGCATGCCCGTGCCCGAGATGGCGATGTTGGCGACGTTGGCGATAACGCAGCCGAGCGTCAGGCCGGGAACCGCCGCGGGCGTGAACAGCGCCAACACGCACAGGGCCTCGCTGACGCGGAATTGGATGGGGCCCCAGGCAAGGCTGCCCAAAAACATCATGGCAACCAGCGTGCACACCGCATATGCGGCGGCGATCACGCCCACATGGGCGACGTAGCGGGCGTCCCCCACCCGGCTTTTCGCGGCACGGGCCTTCGCTTCGTTCTTGTTCTGACTCATGTTCTCCACCTTCTATACAATCGGAGGGCTTTACTGCTGCCAGTAAAACCCTCCGCAAGGTGGTATGGTCGCCCGAGCGACGACGGGCGTGAGCCGCGCGTCGCGGGATGCGGGCCGGCGCCTAGGCGTGCGCCTCCTGCATTCGGGAGAGCTTTACTAGCATGACCAAGCCCACAACCAGCAAGATCCCGATGGAAAGCACTCCTAAAGAAGGATCGTGCGTGAGCGAGGTCACGACAGATACTAGCAGAGTTCCCATAACGGAGGCGTAACGGCCAAAGATGTCGAAGAAGCCGTAATACTCGTTGGCGCGGTCCTTGGGAATCAGGCGGCCAAAGTAGCTGCGCGAAAGCGCCTGCACGCCGCCCTGGAACATGCCCACGAGCACCGCGAGAATCCAAAACTCCACAGCGGACTTGAGGAAGAACGCGGCGAACAGCACAATGCCCACGTACGCGGCGACCGCCACGATGATCATGCGCAGCGTGCCCACGCGCCCGGCGAGCTTGCCGTAGATGATGGCGGAGGGAAACGCCACGAACTGCGTGACGAGCAGGGCGAGCACGAGCTGGGTGGAGTCGATGCCCAGCGCGGCGCCGTAGCTCGTGGCCATGGAGATAACGGTGTGCACGCCGTCGATATAGAAGAAGAACGCGACCATGAACACCAGCAGCACGCGGTCGTGCAGGATGCTGCGCATGGTGTCGAGCAGGCCCTTGAACGTGTTGGCGATGTTGCGCATGACGCCGTCCGCACCCTCGTCGCGCTCCTTGCCATAGCGCTGCTTGTAGGTGCGCAGCAGCGGAATGGTAAAGGCGAGCCACCACGCGGCGGTGATGATGAAGCACAGGCGCGTGCAGGTGAGGGTATCGAGGCCGAGGATGCTCGGACCGCCAAAGATGAGCGCGATGCAGGCGATGAACGGGATGGTGGAGCCCACATACCCCCAGGCAAAGCCCGAGCTGGACACCGCGTCCATGCGCTCATCGGTGGTGACGTCGGTGAGCATGGCGTCGTAGAACGTCATCGACGAGTTGAGGCCGATGGTGCACAGGACGTAGACCACCAAGAACGGCAACGCGCCCATGGGAATCGCCTCGACCAGGCACAGGATGAGACCGGTGAAGAAGAACCCGGTAAAGAACTTGATCTTGTTGCCCGCGTAGTCGGCAAGCGAACCCAAGATGGGCATGAGCAGCGCCACCACGAGCGATGCGACGGTCTGTGCGTTGGCCCAGGCGGCAACGAGCTCCGCCGGATGGGCACCGGTGTTGATGGCGTTGAAGTAGATGGGCACCACCGCCGTGTTCAGCAGGACGAGAGCGGAGTTGCCCACATCGTACATGACCCAGTTGCGCTCGAATTTTGTGTATTTGAGTGCCATGGCGGCCTTCCGTTCCCCTCGCGGCCGCGCGCATGCTCGGCCTACGTGCCTAGATAGGAAAATGATACGGCAGCTCAGGAGCCACGCGGGTCAAGATTCCCTCAAGCACCGGTAAAGGGTGTGCAACGGGAGTCATATGGCGAGCGCGGGGCGTGGGGCGTGAGGTCCCGCGGACATCCGAATTTTGCAGGTTTTCGCCGGCAATTTCGTCCGATTTGTACGTTCCGCTTACCGAGAGCAGACCGTTCGCCGAAAAGGAAACGGGTATCCTCATCCTAATTCTTTCGCTATTCCGGGCGAACCAACCGAAAGGAACCGCCATGTTCATCTTCGACCTGCTGGGAAGCCTGATCAGCATCGCTCTCATCGTATTGGTCGTGGCAGCCCTCACAGGTAACCTATTCTTCGTCGTCAAGCAGCAGCACGCCGTGATCATCGAGCGACTGGGCAAGTTCAACCGCATCGTTGGTGCCGGCTTCCATGTCAAGATCCCCTTCATCGATCGCAAGGCGGCAACGGTCTCGCTGCGTACCATGAAGAACGGCTTCGACATCGACGTGAAGACGCAGGACAACGTCACCATCGGCCTCGAGGTCTCGGCTCAGTACCACGTGAGCTACGAGATGGGCGCCGGACCCACCGACTCCGGTGTCTACAAGAGCTACTACATGCTGCAGCAGCCCGTAGCGCAGATGCGCGACTTCATCACGGACGCCCTGCGCTCGTCCATCCCCGTCTACACCCTCGACGAGGTCTTCGCGAAGAAGGATGACATCGCCAAGGACGTGAACGCCACCGTCTCCGAGCAGATGGCCGACTACGGTTTCACGCTGGTGAGCACGCTGATCACCAAGATCGCCCTGCCCGCCGAGGTCGAGGACTCCATGAACCAGATCAACGCCGCGCAGCGCACGAAGGCCGCGGCGCAGGACCTGGCAGAGGCCGACCGCATCCGCCGCGTCACCGAGGCGCGCGCCGAGGCCGAGGCCATGGAGAAGGCCGGCGAGGGCATCGCCAACCAGCGCAAGGCCATCGCGCTGGGCATCAAGGACTCGCTCGAGACCATCCAGGAGACGGGCGTGGGCAACGACGAGGCCAACCAGCTGTTCATGTTCACGCAGTGGACCGAGATGATGAACGAGTTCGCCAAGAGCGGCCGCGCGAGCACCGTGGTGCTACCGACGGACTTCCGCGACTCCGCCAGCATGTTCGAACAGATCGTCGCCGCCGAGCAGGTCGTGAAGGACGACGGTACCGCGACGCGCCGGTAACACGAGCAAATAGGCCTCGGTAGCGCGAAGTCCCCCGTTTGCCGGCATGCGGCAAGCGGGCGACTTCTTCGTATGCGCCCGAGTCTGCGCCGGGCGCACTGCGGGACCGCACGCGAACGCGCGAGCCCCTGGTATGCGGTCGGGCATTGCCGACCGCGCACCCTTCTATGCGCCCGTGATGGTGCGAAGCCGCGCCTCGAGATCCTTAACCGTCTGTGCGGTCTCCTCGCACGACCGCTCGTCGCTGCCCGCATAGCTCAGCGCCGCATCCTGCGTGATGCCCAAGCTCGACGTGGCGTAACGCTCCGCCTTCACAACCTGTGCGGTGTCGACAGCACCCACGGACAGCACGCCGACTCCGCCCTTCTCGAGCAGGCCAAAATACCCCTGCGCAGCGCTGCCGTTGACACCGGTCGAGGCTACGAGCATCAGCGGTGAGTCATCGGCGGAATCCGTAGCGAACGCGACATCGGCAACGGCAGTATCGGAGGCATCCGCCATAGGCTGGCCCTGATATACGCGGACCGCCTTGTCCTCTGCTTGGTCGTATTCCCACACTTCAAGCCGATAGTCGGAGGCCACAGGGCCGATGCCGTCCATAGCGGGCTCCCCGCTCAAATCGACCACATCGGTAATCGCCCAGTTCTTACTCGTGCAGTACAGCACGACCAGACGCTCGGCACCATCCCCAAAATCGACCAGGCCCGCATACGACACACCCGCCACCCAGGCAAGATACTTCTCTTCCTGAAGTTTGCATACAGAGAGCGACGGCTTGCCGTATTGATCTTGCAGGCTCTGCAGCGTATCGAGGTAGCTCTTGTACATGCCGCGGCGCGCAAGCGCATCCTTGTCCGCGCCCTCGGGCACCATGATCTGTATCGACGACTCCTCCATCGTCTCGTCCGCGCCCAGCGTCACGGGCGGAAGGTCGTACGTCGCGCCGTCGCCTGCGGTAATGCCCAGCTCGTAGGTGCCGTTTTGCTCGACCCCCAGGTTCTCGAGGCTAAAGCCATCCGCCCCCGAAACCGTCCACACGGGCATCGTCGCTACGTCGAGCGCGGCTCCATCCTCGTCGCGCGCCCGCTTGACGCGAACCTCGTAGCTGTCAAGCGGCTGGCCCTGGGCGTCCTGGGGACGCAGCATCGTGGAGGCCTCCACGGGGACGGGCTCCGTCGACAGATAGTATGCCGTGGCCGTCTTTCCCTGGACCGCGCTGCCGAGCGCCTGCCCCAGCGAATCGAGTCCGCCCGTGAACCACAGCGCGGCCCCGCCTCCGGCTGCCAGCACGATGAGCGCACCCGCCGCGATGAGGGCGACGGGGACACGGCGGCGCTTCTTGGGACGCGCAGGCGACGGGGTCGGCGCGGGCGCAGGCACAGGCGCCGGGTCTGGGGCGGCAGACGGAGCGGGTGCCGCCGCCGGTATGGCGACGGTCTTCGCAGGTGCCGCGGGTGCGGGCGCGGTTGCCGCGGGCGCTTCCAGCACAACCGTGGCGTCCGCAAGCTTCTCCCCTGGAACGGGCGTCCCGCACGACGTGCAGAACCGGACCCCCGGCTCCAGGGCGGCACCGCACGACGTGCAATGCGCCTGAAGCTCCTTCGTCACCGCGGCGGTCGACGCGGCGTCTTGTCGCGCCCCCGCCCCGGCAGCCGTCGGAGCCGGCACCGGCGCACTCGGCGCGAGGCTCGTATCGGCCTTCGGCGCGGACTTCGCGATCGGCCGTCCGCAGGCGGTACAGAACTTCTCGCGCGGACTCACCTTCGCCCCGCAATGCGTGCAGTGCATACTTATTCTCCTTGCTTCAAAATTCCAGGACTCAGCAGCTTGTAATATGGTCTGAAGTCAACACCCGTCAGGCTCTTGGACTCAGCTGGCAGCACCAAGATCTCCTTGCTGCCCTCGCTGGCGCTATAGCCGAGCGACTCCTCGGGCAGAAAATACGTCACGCCCACATCACACAGCAGGTAGGACCCGCGTCCCTCCTCTACGAACGTACGCACCGCCTCCGTGAGCTCTTCATCGCTCTTGTAGGGACTCTTCTGAGCGGGCTTCATCTTCGCGTAGGCGACGATCGCGTCCACCGCCTGCGCGTCCAGCTCGTCCTTGCTCAGACCGAGCGCGTCCCACACCTCGATCTGCTTGCCCGTTGTGGCGTCGTACACCTCGCCCTTCACTTGGGAACGCTCGGCCGAATAGTCGAAATTGGCGTAGATCGATTCGTTGCGTATGCCGATGATGTTCTCGGTGCGATAGGTCATAACCGATTGGCGGCACAGGCACACATCGGCGTCGTCCTCGACGGGCCGCAACGTCACGCTCTTGACGCGGTCATACCCATCCTTCAGTGCAGCGTTGATCTTAGCGATCGCCCCTTCGTCGTTCTTGCCAACGTCCAGCTCCACATAGCTCCAATCCTGGTCGATCGTCGGCTCCGCGGAATCGCTTCCCGACGGCACGCTCGGGACTGCCACCGTTTCCCAATTCGTTTCGTATTCACCGATGCCTTGGATGCTTCGATTGAGCTGAGCCCGAACGCCTTCATTATAGAAATTGCTCGTGGGACTGAAGACGGTATAGTTTGCTAGCGAAGAATCCGAACCGTCGAAGCAGGAATAATCACCTTGCTTCGCCGAGCCCTCATCGCTGTATCGACAGGCCTGGGAGGTAAGATTCCCATAAAAATCATCTTTCGTGCCATGGAATTCCTCCCAAACCGACACGGCACGCTCAACATTTACCGACTTCCCATCCACGCACCAGGCCACCTGCTCGCCCGATGAATCGTATTCGATACCGAGCGTAGCTGCTAGCTTCATCTTTCCGTCGGAATCAAAGCGGTAATACGCATCGACCTTCACGTCATCCTCGGACGTAAGACTAATTGCGAAAACGCTGCCATCGGTGTACTTCCAATCATCAGGAAAGCAAACCCCTCTGGTTACCCCCGTCTCGCGCGCGCTCCTCACAAACGAGGCGCCCTCGGGCGGCAGAGCGGAATATAGCTCATCCTCTTCTTGGTCGTACACCCAGATTTCTCGATTGAACACCGGGTATTCGCCATCAAATCCCTCTTCGCCTTTCAGTTGATATGATGCAACGAAACCATTTTTGTCACCCCCAGAACAGTAAAACAAATTGGGCGTCGGCGCCCCCGAAACATAGCTGAGATACTTGCCGTCGACGTGGGCGGTCTTGAGCTCGGGTACGCCGTACTCCGCGCGGAGCGCCTCGATCTTGGCGAGAATCAAACGGTCGGCACCGATGATGTGCTCACGGTCGATTTCGAACGTGACCGTGCCCATGTAGGAGCCGATGCCCCCGAGCGCCAACGGCGGCAGCGGGCGCACACGCCCCTCCGCGTCCTCGACCACGGCTCGATACGTGCCGTCCGGCATATCGCGAAGGGCTTCATCCAAGGAGATGCCCTCGGCGCCCTCAATCTCGAACGTCTGGTCCTGCGCCAACTCGATTTGCTCGCCCGCCTCGTTCTCGGCGCCCACGAACCGCACGAACTGCCCCGCGAGCGGCGTACCCGCATCGTCCACGGGCACGATGTGCGCCCAGCGCGACACCGGCACCGCCTCATCGAGCAGGTGCGCACCCACGCTCATCGTCTGGCCAAATCCCGCCCGAGAGAGAAACACTGCGCAAATACCCACTGTGACCAGCACGAACGCCGCGGCAACCAGCGCGACCGCGACGCCGCGACGCCGCTTCTTTCCCTGCGGCGTCGGCGCGGGCTCGGGCGCCGTCGGAGCTGGAGCCGGCGCGGGTTGCGAGGTCGTCGCCTGGGCAGGAGGCGTCTGCGGCACGGACGTAGGCGGTGCGCCCCCTGCAGGAGTTGCTCGCCCGAGTGCCTCCTCACCGTGCGACGCCGCAGCTCCCGACGCCGGCGCCACCGCCTGCCCGCATCGCGGACAAAACCGTGCCTGTTCGCTTATCTCAAATCCACAGTGCCTGCAAAACATAGCTTCCTCCCCGCACCATCAACGGTCGCTCCAACCGCGGGCAACAACTCCTAGCAGCTCGACGCCGGCGCCCATCGCCGGTTCACCCTACGCCATGAGTTCGCTCTCCATCAGCGAATACGCATCGCGAACGTTATCGCCCGCAGCCCCACCGCCGTCGAACGGCAAGACGAGGATCTCTTTGTCGCCATCGGCATAGGCGTATCCCATGGAATAGTCCTGCAGATACACCGTCACGCCCTTGTCGGTGAGCAGGAAGGTCGCATAGCCTTCTGCAATCTCATCCCGCGCGGCCGCGGCGATCTCATCGGCACCCGAAAGATCGCTTCCCGGATGCCCCTGTACGTACGTCACGATGGCATCGACTGCCATCTCTTCCAGCTCGGCTTGGGAAACGCCCGCGACCTCCCACGGCGAAACCTCCGCACCCGTCTTTAGATCGAAGACGAAGCCGTCGATCTCGGCCCACCCGTGCGGCCCCCAGTTCGTGCACCGCCGCTCGATGCGCACCGCGACGTATGCGCCGTCGTTGTACGTGCAGCCCGACCGATAGTGCACGCACTCGCCGTCGCCAGGATCATCCGTATTCCAGCTTGCCGTCGCCTTCTTTTCGGCTTCGAAGCTCTCCTTGAGCGCCGCGTTGATCTTAGCCACACCCTCCGATGCATCGGCAGGGTCGAAGGAGACGTAGGTCCACTCGCCCAGCCCGTCGCTCGGGGTCGCGAGGTCCCCGCCGTAGTTGGGGACCGTCACCGCCTCGTCAACCGTCTTGGCCTGGGCGCTCACGGTCTGCGCAGCAGCGCCCTTCTTCGCATCGGCGGCATCCTTCGCCTCGGCCGCGTCGCCGTCCTTCTGGGCAGACGCCTCGATGCGGGAGCGCAGCTCCTCGATCGTGTCGAGCGTCTGCTGTTTGGTGTCGGCAGGGGTTCCCCCTCCTGCCAGCGACGACACATCGCCTGCCTGCGCCTGCTCCTCAGTCACTTGATCTGAAGCTCTCGAGAATGCAGGGGCAACTTCGTCCGACGCTTCACTCATGCTAAAGGGAGCTGCAGCCTTGGCATACTCTGTCTCAGACACGACCTTGCCATCGATCTGATATATCGGGTTCGGTTCACCTGGTCCTTCATTGCTTTCAAGCGTAACCAGATGGCCGAAGACCCCGCCTTCGTTTAGGCCATAATACGCCTTTCCAGACATTGCACGCGGTACGTAATCCGCATCGGCGAGGGCACGACTATCGACGCTAGAGGACTCCTCGACTTCAATTGCGACGTACTGATTTCCCGACTCCGCCTGACGAACAGGGGAGAGAACTTCACTGAACCCCTGCCAGCCGCGAGTACTTACCTCCATTGGATTCCCGTCATAGCTTGGTATCTTTGAGATCGAGTCCGCATCCTCATCGTACTCCCAAATCTCGAAGATGTACGCATGCGCCCAGTCCCCCTGCACGGTCCAACCGTCCAGAAGCCAATCAGCCCGGTACGCAAGCGCAAGGCGCTCGGTGCCGTCACCAAAGTCCAGCAAATCGGCATAGGACAAACCCTCCAACATGGAGAAGTACATGTCGCTCTCTGCCAGCTTCTTCACCCCGATGGCAGGGCCACCGTATTTAGCCTGCAGCGTCTCGAGCTTCGCCAGGAACAACGCGTCGGCACCGAGCTTTTGCTCGGCATCCGGCTTGATGGTGATGGTGCCACCGTTCGCGTCCTCGCCATCCCCCACGTTCATCGGCGGCAGCGGGCGATCCTCTCCGTCCTCTTCATCCGAGATCACGGGGTAGTACGTGCCGTCGGGCAGGTCTGCCAGCACGTCGCCGATCACGAAGCCATCGGTACCGGTGACCTCGAACGCCTCGACGTCCGTGAGATCGATCTCCTCGCCGTCTGCGTCCACGGCGCGGCGGAAGCGGATCCAGTAATGGGCGATGGGTTCGCCATCGCCGTCGAGCGGTACCAGGCGCGCCGAGCGGGCGACGGCGGAGACGTCGTTCGAGCCGTACACCAACTCAAGCGCCGCCGGGACAACGCCACCGCCCCCGCGCAGCGCGATCGCACCGCCCACACCCGCAACCAGCACCAATGCTACGCACGCGGCGATAAGCAGGGGCTTTCGAACCTTCTTTTTTGCCGAAGCCGACGCTGCATCCGGCGCATCGGCCAGCTTCGTGCCAGCCGCCGCAGCCTGATTGCCAGCCGCTGCAGCCTGATCGCCAGCCGCTGCAGGCGGCCCGGCCGCCGCCCCGTCCGCACGCGCCGCCCGCTCCCCAGCCGCCCCACCCACA
>ENA-OQEY01000891-OQEY01000891.1-human-gut-metagenome-genome-assembly--contig:-NODE-891-length-14806-cov-8.058999_pt1 | contig 14806 bp, 10 predicted proteins | sample MGYA00242801_ERZ504647 | MGnify/ENA primary metagenome ERZ504647 (study PRJEB26092, sample SAMD00036204) | human gut metagenome | host: Homo sapiens | study: EMG produced TPA metagenomics assembly of... | reverse complement strand
CGGCGATGCAAACTGTGGCGGTAACGGCGGTTCGAGCGGCGGCAATAACAATGGCGGTTCAACCGGTGGTAATGGTGGTTCGACCGGCAACGGCAACGGCGATTCAAACGGCGGCGGTAACGGCGATTCGAATGACGGTAATGGTGGTTCGACCGGCAACGGCAACGGCGGTTCAGATACAGGTACTGCTGGCGAATAAGCCATACCGGAGAAGGATTTGGATATAGCGAATGGTACCCCCATAGGTCCCTCTTAATTTCTGGGGGGGGCTGTGGTAAATTGTTTGCCGTATGCAGCTGAAGGGGAGGGAGATACATGCAAGGCGTGAATACCGGTGAATCAGGCGCACCAAACGGCGAGCAAGGTATGAGGACTCAAGAGATTCATATCGTCTCGTCCAATGCGCATCGACAGGCATACGTGTCCATGCAGAATCAGCGTCTGCAAAAGCAGTTCGAGCCGATGACTTTTTCCAATACCCCGTTTCCTGCGGAAAAGGAAGGACATAGGCGTGGCAAGGCTGAATCGACTCCCCGGTGGCGTTTCGCTTTCGTTGCCAGCCTGATCGCCATCGATTTGGCAGTGATGCTGCTTTCGTTGACCGTCAGCCTTGTAATCAACGGTGCTGCTTTCGATGCCATCGGCGATGTGATGCCGTTTTGGCTTTTCCTCATTCTGTTCAGCCTGATTTGGTTGCTGTGCTTGGCATTCGCGGGCACATACCACCGCCATGTTATGGCGGACGGCTATGAGCTGTATGCCAAAATCATCAATGCGTCGTTGCTGACCATCATCTCATACTGCAGCCTTGCATTTATTTTCAAACTTGCATTGCCCCGTACTGCGTTGATTATCGCGCCAGTCATCGCCTTCTTCTTGGATATCATCGCACGTTGGCAGATGCGTCAAGCGTTGCATCGTCACCGCAGCAAAGGCTCTTGCAAGTACAGAACGGTGGTCATTGGATCTTCCGATGGCATCAACAAAGCCTTGCAGACCATGCGCAACTGCATGAATTGGGGGTACGAACCAGTTGCTGTATGCCCAATTGAAGCGGATCCAGCTTCAAAAGACGCTTATGTGGTTACCTCATACACACCGGATGCCAATATCGAAGGCTCCAGCAAACTCAAGGTGATTCCTTTCAACTCGGCATTCCCACGTATTTGCGAAAGCCTCGGTGTACAGGAAGTCTATGTGGCTGACGTGCTTTCGCGTGATTCCGAAATGCTGCATGGTCTTTCTCTTGCGGTGGAGTCGCTGGGTATGGAACTTGCATTGGCGGTCTCCCCGGCGGATGTGAGCGGCCACCGTTTGTATCTGCGAAACACCACGGAGCAGCCGGTTCTGTTGGCTTCCCTGCCGCAGTACACGGGAGCTGCGAACGTAATCAAGCGTTTGCTGGACATCATCGGCTCACTGTGCGCGCTGATTATTTCCTCTCCGATTCTTCTCGGCGTCGCCATCGCCATCAAGCTTGATGATGGCGGTCCGGTGTTCTTCTCTCAGACCCGTATCGGGCTGCACGGCAAGCCGTTCAAAATGTATAAATTCCGTTCCATGGTCACCAATGCTGAGGAGCTGAAGAAGAAACTCGCTGAGGAAACTGGGCAGGAAGACCGGTTCATCTTCAAAATGAAAGATGATCCGCGTATCACCAAGGTAGGTCACTTCATCCGTAAGACTTCTTTGGATGAGTTCCCGCAGTTCTACAACGTGCTCAAGGGCGATATGTCTCTGGTCGGTCCTCGTCCGGCATTGCCGGAAGAAGTGGCCCGCTATGGTTCCCTGTATTCCGCCCGACTGCTGGTCAAGCCGGGCATCACCGGTCCGTGGCAGGTGTCCGGCCGGTCGGATCTTTCACAGGAGCAAAGCGAATATTTGGACGTCTCCTACATTGAGAATTGGTCCATCGCTGGAGATCTTGCGATTCTTGCCAAAACCGTGATGGTAATCTTCACTGGCCGTGGATCGTACTGAGCCAATAAGTGGGTTTTCTGTGATTTTCCCTCTGTTCTTGTGATGGAACAGAGGGAAATTTCATTTGGCGGCCGAAAAAAGGGGTGCCATGTGGCACAATAATGCGCTGGAATAGTCAAATTGAGTGCTTAATGATTTGAGGAGCAAAGCATGGGGCAACATGCTCAAGCAATACGGGAAAAACATACGGCACGGAATGTGACGCTTATTGTACTTGCGGTGCTGGTTGTGTTACTCGCCATTGCCGCAGCGTTCGGTATGCAACTGTATAAGCAGGCAAAAAGCGTCAAGGCGCACGAATCGCAAGCCATATCCTCACTATTCGCAATCAATGACCCTGCAAAGCTCAAGGATGCCGCCGCGTCGCAGGCGTCCATCGCGCAGGCTCAGCAGCAGACGGCGCAGGCCAAGCAGATTGCGCACGGTTCACTATGGAACGTGGCCGCGAAAATGCCGTTCGTCGGCAGTGACATCGCCACTGTGCAAGGCATGACGGAAGTCGTGGACAATCTTGCACAGCAGACACTGCCATCGTTGACCACTGCGGTGCAGCAGCTTGCCGGCGCCAATCTTTCCGGTGCGGAAGGGCAACTCAACCTGCAGCCAATCACCGATGCGCAAGGTAACTTCGACAAGCTCAACCAGCAGGTGCAGCAGCAGAACAAGCAGTATAACAGTCTTGCCGAGCCGAAAATCGGCATGGTGAAGAAAGCCTATCAGCAGGGCAAGGACCAGCTTGACAATATCGCCGATCTGGTCGGGCAGGTCAGCAACGCCACTCACATGCTGCCTTCCTTCCTCGGCCAGAACGGTGCCCGCACATACTTGCTGGCGGCACAGACCACATCCGAAACACGTTCCGGCGGCGGCTTGGTTGGCTCTCTCGGCACCATGACTGCGGATCATGGCAAAATCGTGGTGGGGGACTTCCACCCGAATGCTGAATTCGTCAATGGCAACAATGGCACCGCTGAGGAACATGCGGTATTCAACAGGCCGTTGGGTTTCTCCTTCGACGTGCGAGACACCTTCGCGGTGCCGGATGTTTCCCGCAACGCGGAGATGCTCAACGCTTCATGGCAGCGTTCGCAATATGCCTGCAACATCGACGGTTTGATTTCCGTGGATCCGGTGTTCATCCAGAAGATGGTGGAGATCAACGGACCTGTCACTTTGTCCAACGGCACTGTGCTTACCGGCGAGAACACCGCCGAATACATGCTCAACACCATCTACAAGGACGTTCCTGTGGCACAGCAGGACGAATACTTCGAGTACATTGCCAAAACGGTGATGGATGGCGCTTTTGGCAACATGACTGTGGACAAGATGATGAAGGTGGCGCAAAGCATCGGTGATTTGGCCGAGAACCGCCACTTCTACGCCTACACGTTCCACGAAGACGAAGCGAAGTACTTCCAAGGTGCTGGACTCGCCAAGAATGCGCCTGAAAGCGAAACCAATCCGGAAACGGGCATTTACATCAGCGAGCAGAATCCTTCGAAGATGGGTTGGTATATCGACCGTACCAGCGAAGTGACCAAGACAGGTGACAAGACCTACCACGTGAAGTACACGCTGACCAACCGTATGACTTCCACGGAAATGGCTGCCTGCACGAGTTACATTCTCGGTGGTGAGCAGAAGGGCATTGGTGGCGTGCCCGTGGCGCCGAGTGGCACATCCGCGCAGCGTGTGCTGATTTACGCGCCTGCAGGTGGTTCGATTGGATCAATCGCCGTGACCGGTGATGTGCGTGACCGTAGCAATGCCACCATGGACGGCAAGCCATTGAACTCCAGTATGGCGTACATCGCACCTGGCAAGAGCGTGACGTACGAGTTCGACGTGACCGTGTCTGACACGGCCACGGCTGATATGAAGCTCGATCAGACGCCGTGTGGCAAAATGACCAATGATGTGAAATACAACTATTGAAATATGGCGCGGTAATTCTCGACATTATTGGTGCATGATTTCCTTGAATTCATCTCAATGAAAACTTGTTCAATGAAGTCTATGAATTATTGCTATATTCTTGGAAATACAGGGGGTATTTCTGCTGGAAAGCGGAGATACCCCCTATTTTATTAGTGAAAAAAGGGTGTATTTATGCGAATTGTTGTATTATATTGCATGTAATTAATATCCTATATTTTCAAGGGGTTGGCATGTCTGTTCTTAACGGATTTGAAGCAGTGGGAGAAAAGACCACCACCAATAAGATGACCATGACGGTCATGGAATCATCCGTTCGCTTTTCCAAAGGCGTGACCGAAGCGCTCGGATGCCCGGCATACGTGAAATTGCTGGTGAATGACAAGCAGAAGAAGATCGCAGTCCAGGCATGCGACGCCAAAGACGAGAACGCCATCAAGTTCTGCAAGACCAAGCGAAGCAAGGCCGATGGCGTCGACTCTGACGCTGCAGGAAAGGCTTCTTCCGTGACCGTGCGTACCACCGATGTGCTGGTAGCGGTGCAGAAGTATTTCACTTTCCCGCCGGTCGCAGACGACCAGATTGCCTATTTCGCCATGGATGGCGAGTCCTACCCGGATGAGAAGGTTGTCATTTTTGCTGTGGCCGATGCCTCAAAGGGTGTATCCGGCAAGCGCGGTCCCCGCAAAGGTTCGCATCATACGGCCAAAGATGGCGAGTAAGTGAACAATATTCCGCTCAGCTTGAAAAATCGCATATAGTACAGTTCTCTTGATGTGAGTGCTGTACTATATGCAGTATCTTGATAGGCTGTGCGAATCGTCCATAAACGCTAATAATGAGTACGTATGCATCCAGCCCAAAAATCCTGAAAAAGGGAGCTTGGAATGAATGTGGCAGGTAGCGGGCGTGTAGGATCTTCGTTCAGTATTCGAGTCGCTCAAAATAACGTGCTTGGTTGGCGATGGACGGTGGAAAAAGAGCATGACGGCTTTTTCGAGCCCGTTGCGTCTGGCCGTTCGCTCACGCGTAAGATGGCCAAAAGGGCCGCGATAAAAGCGATGAATGAATTGCGTGCATAAACAACCGTAACGCCATGAATGGCCTGCATCTTTCCATATGAAATATAAAAAGGTGTATAAGACAGGAGAGGCTCCGCACAATGTGTGCGGAGCCTCTCCTGTCTGAAAAACTAAAACTCAGTAGCAGTGGTTGGCGAGCCAGTAGGTGTAGGCGCCCTGGATGGAGCCGTAGCGCTGTGCGCAGTAGCCCCAGAACCACTTAAGCTGGGTCTGGTAGTTGGTGGCCCAATCGGCACCGGCGCTCACCATCTTCGAACCGGGCAGCGCCTGCGGCAGACCGTACGCGCCGGAGCTTGGGTTCGTGGCTGCGACATTCCAACCGGACTCATGAGAAATGATGTACACGGTGGCGGTGAAATCGGCCTCGGAATAGCCGCTGGACAGCAGATAATCGTGAGCCCACTGCTGCATTTCGCCAGCCGGCACGGTGGTGCCGATCGACGCTGCGGCCGCGGACGGCGTGGACGAGGAGCCGGTTCCGACGAGAATCACCTTGTCGGTCGGAGCCTTCTTCACGAAAGAGCTGATCATATTGGAAGACATGACCTTGCCGCCGGACTTGGTGACGAGGTTCGTGGTCTCCATAACACCGTTCGCGCCTTCGGTCTCGACCTTCTCCTGGCCCTTCGGCAGGCTGGAGGTCTCCTTCTTGACCGTGTTGAATGCGATATCCGTATCAGACACCTCAACGGAAGCGCCGGCACGTTCGATCTTGATGACGGTGTTCTCGTTCACCTTCGTATCCAAAGACGGGGAAACGGTGTCTTCCGTATCAAGGGTGATGTCGCCCGCGTCAAGTACGGACTTCACATCGGTGAAATGCATGCCGGGAACCACGCGGGTCTTGCCGTTGATCTTCACGGTGACGTACGAAGTATCTCCGGAAAGCGCCTCACGGGCATTGCCACGGGAGGCTTCGATGCTGTCGGTGACGGAATACGCGGTGACCTGCTTGGCAGGAGACTTCTCCGCGGTGGCGTACAGATTATGCGACACGATGCCGCCAGTGGCCAACAGCCCCACTGCCGCAACCGTTGCGACAATCTTCACCATCTGAGATTTGCCCGGCAAGGCAAACGTAGTTGGTTGGGCATGTTTCTTATGGCTAGCCATTCTGCTCCTACATCGGGTACAATTCCTCGGCGGATTCCGTGCCTAGGGCACGGCGCACAACCGCTAGGGTTCCGCCGGAATGCGCGCAACTGCATATAGTCTACCGCACCCCAAGGAACTTGAAGATAACGTATGCAACGCGCAGGCGACGGGCCGAATCATCGTTCCGACTGACTGCTTGGCGTTTTCACTTTGGCGTCTCCGCTGGAAGCGGTGTCCCCATCGGAAGCGGCCGCATCCATATCCAACGCCTTGGCCTGGCTGATCAGATCATCCAAATCGGAAGCGCGCAACGCGCCGGCCTGCTGGAAGATGATCTGCTGCTTCTTGACGACCATCAGCGTCGGCACTGCCTGAACCTTGGCCGCGGCGGCCAGATCGGGATTCTGATCGATATCCACCTTCGCGAAATAGACGTCCGGATTCGCCTCGCTTGCCTTCTCGAACGTTGGGCCGAATGCACGGCACGGACCGCACCACGTGGCCCAGAAATCCACGAACACCAGATCATTGGATTCGACGACCTGGTTGAAATCCTGCGAAGTGACTGCATGCGTTGCCATATGCGTTCCCCATTTCCCGGCTTACGCTATAAGCCGATTTCAAAAAACAATATCGTGCAATGCTGCGCAATATTGCGAAAGCCCGTTTGCGAAAAGTATATAGCCGCACGCCACGCAAACACACTGCCGCACCCGATTGCGCTATGGGAAGAATCGGAAGCACGTGACATTCACATGCCGTGCGTGATAATGGAACCATGCCAGTGATGAATGATGAAGTGCCCGACGAGGGCGATTTCGACGCCAACCGCCATCGCGGGGAATTCGACGACATTACGCCGGAGGATTTCATCCGCGGAATGGGCAACCCTCCGGGATGGCTCCCATCGGACGAAATCAACCGCATGCGCCACGAAATACCGATTCCGTACGTCGTGGTCGTGCCGGTGCGCACCGACGATCTCGGCAGGGTGGCGCAAATCGGCTCGCTGCTGCGCGTCACTGACGACGGCGGTATCGAACGCACATTGATCGCCGGACGTGTGCTCTATCACGAATCGTTGCGTGAAGCGGTGGCGCGCAACGTCGCAAAAGATTTGGGCGATATCGCCCTGCCGCAGCTGCCGATCAGCCTGCAGCCGTTCACCGTGGCCGAATTCTTCCCGACACCCGGCCTGTCCGACTATTACGATCCACGCCAACATGCGATCGCGCTGTGCTACGTGGTGCCGATCGCCGGCGATTGCAAGCCGCAGGACGAGACGCTCGATGTGGAATGGGTCGACCCGTCCGGAGACATGCTCGACACCTTCGTCGGGCAAATGGCCAACGGTTACGGCACCATCGTGCGGCAGGCGCTCGCGTGGACCGGCAAGTAGGACAAGCCGCGCAAGCGGGGCAAAAGCCAAGCAAACTAGGCGAACAGGCAGATAGGGGAGGATTAGAAAAAAATGACGATTGAACTGAGCAACAACGTATATACGGACGGCGGCAACGATACCGAAACCACGCCGGTGGTGCTCGTGCACGGCTTCCCGGTGGACCACCGCATGTGGGACGAGTGTGCGACGGCTTTACGCGACCAAGCTGTGAAACAAGGCGTGAAACCATTTGCGATCTGGGCTCCGGACATGCCCGGCGCCGGCGAAGGGCCGATTCCGTCCGACGAAGACAGCGGCGGCAAGGACGCCGACGGCGCGTTCCCATACGGACTGGACCGCATGGCGGACGCGTACGTGGACCTGCTGCACGCCGCCGGCTACAGCAAAGCCATCTGGGTGGGCCTGTCGATGGGCGGCTACCTGATTCTCGACATCCAACGCCTGCATCCGGAAGCGGTGGCGGCGCTCGCCCTGTGCGACACGAAAGCCGACGCCGACTCCGCCGACATGCGATTGAAGCGCGTCGCAATCGCCACCGACTGCGAAACGACCGGCACACACGAGCCGGTCATGGGATTCGCCGTGCCGTCGGAAGCCGACTCCACCGTGAAGCAGTCGGACGCCTACTGCAGGCAGTTCGAAACGTGGATCAACGAACAGCCCGCCGACGGCATCGCCTGGCGCGAACGCATGGCCGCAGGCCGTCCCGACCTGAACGACGTGCTGCCGAACATCAACGTGCCAGTCGCAGTAATCTGCGGCGACAAGGACCCGTCCAGCCCGCCGGCAGTGATGAAGCCGATCGCCGACGCGATGACGAAAACCGACGTGACGATGACGGTGATCGACGACTGCGGCCACTTCAGCGCGTACGAACACCCCGACCAGGTGGCCGCCGCGTTGCTGGAACTGGTGAAGCGAGTCGGCTGAGCCGGCTGCGACGATTATCTGTGGCAGACCATCCGGCGTATCGACAAGATATAGAGAAAATATATAAAACGTATATACGAAATATGTACTACGTATGTATAACGAATATATTCCGTATATAACACGCATGAAAGAGACAACACAACCATGAGCGTGTTCTCACCACTGGCATTGACGCAGACCCTGCCGTTCCTGCCACTCGCCCAAGGAGACATCGACTACGAAGTGGCACGACGCGGCGAACCCGACCTGTTCGCCAAAGTCCTGGCGGAACCGGCAACGAAAGTCATCCTCGTCAAAGACGGCAAAGTGGCCGTGCCGCACGGCCAAGGCGCCATCGCCGACTACGCCAACGTGAAAATGCGCCTCGCCCAACTGCCGGGCGCGTACGTCGCCGCGGAACTCGAATCGCACCCATCGGCGCTCGCGATATTCCTCGGCTCGTACGGCGGACGATTGGGCGAGCACGTCATCGCCGTGGACGTGACGCACGTCCAGCCGAACGATACGACGATTACGGCTGCGACGGCTTGCAACGGGGGAGCGGACGACGCGTTCGCCGAAGTGCCGGCGCACGAATCGCAGGAAAACGCGAAATCGCTGCTGGAAAGCGCGGCAACCCGATTCGACTGGGTGGACCTGCGCGGATTCGCACCCCACGCCAGCGCACGCGAAGCCGGACAGGCAACCTCCGCCATCTCGCTCAGCATGTGGCACGCCCGGCAGCGTCACTGCCCGACGTGCGGCGCGCCCGTCGAACCGGCGCTCGGCGGCTGGGCTCAGCACTGCACGGACGATGAGGATGGCAATCGTTTGCTGTTCCCCCGAATCGAGCCAGCGGTGATCACCGCGATCGTCGACCATGATGACCGTCTGCTGCTGCAGCACAACAGCGCATGGCGCAACAACGGCCTGTACTCGGTTTCGGCCGGATTCGTGGAGGCTGGCGAAAACCTGGAGCACGCATGCCGGCGCGAAGCCAAAGAGGAAGTCGGCATCGAAATAGGCGAACTCAAATACCTCGGCTCCCAGCCGTGGCCGTTCCCCTCGTCTCTCATGATGGCGTTCAAAGGCGTGGCGGTCACCACCGACGTGCACGTGGACGGCGAGGAAACGTTGCAGGCGCGTTGGGTCACACGCGACGAATACATGAGCGAACTGGTTTCGGGACGTATGGAGGCTCCGGGCAAAGCCACGATCGCACGCTACATGATTGAGGAATGGCTCGGCCACGACCTGCCGTGACAAGACCTGCCATTAAAAGGTGGTATCGGCTGAGCCTGTCTTCGGGGCGGTTGCCGGGGGAGCTTGTTTAGGTATTCGTTTGGGCACTCGTCTGCGTATCATGCTGCATGGTATGTACCGTTAAGAGAGTGAATGAGGAAGCCACATACATGTCTGATAGAAGTGGGCAGAACGATACGGACAACAGCTTCGCCGGCATCTCGTTTGAAGGGGTGAATGCCGTGCCGCCGCAGTCTGGTGAGAACGGCGATACGATCAATCTCGCCGACGTGGCCGATGTGTCCGAACAGGACGACGTGTCCAACGCCGCCACCGAGACCATGCCGCCGTTGAATTTCGCATCGGACCAGACCCAGCCGTTCCAGTCATTCCCGACGGCCGGTGCCGCCGAAACCACGCCTGCCGGAACTGTCCCCAACGGAGCTGTTCCCACTGGTGCCATTCCTACCGGTGACATGCCCTCATCCACGCCCGCTCCCGCCATTCCCGTGCTCACCATGCCGGTCGAAGGAGAAGCCGTCGTGGCCAAGAAACGCAAACTGCCGCTGATCATCACCGGAATCGTGCTCGCCGTACTGGTGGTCGCCGCGATCGCCGGCTTCTTCACCGCACGCTGGTACTTCCAAGACAAGGCCGCGCCGGGCGTGACCTTCGGCGGAACCAGTGTGGCCGGACAGACCGCCGACCAGCTGAAAAACACGGTGGCGGCCGCCGTGAAGAACACCACCGTGAACATCAAGGACGGCAACGGCAACAACGCTTCCGGCAGCCTGAGCGACCTTGGCGTGAGCTACAACGTCGACAAGACGGTCACGGAACTGCTCGCCGCCAAGCACCAGACCAACGGCGCACTCGAATACATCAACGAAGTCAACCCGTTCGTCAAGAAGAACGTGCCGCTGAACGCCAAGTCCAACAAGCTGGCCCTCAGGACGTTCGTCACCGACAAATTCGTGCAGGACACCGACCGCGCGGTACCGTCCACCGCATCGTACGATGCCAACGCGCGCGCCTTCGTCGCAGTGGAAGGCCGCGGCGGCAGGTCCCCGAAGGTGGACAACGTGATCGACACGGTCGCCAAAGCCATCGCGAACCCGGGGCACAGCGGCAGCGTGACGATTACGTACGAAACCATCGACGTGCCGGTCGCACTGCCTGAAGCCCAAAACGTGGCCGACCAGGCAAACGCGCGACTGAATGCGCCAATTGTGCTGGACAACGGACAAGGCAAGACCTTCCAGATTCCAGCCGAAGTCGTGGCCTCATGGCTGAAAACCGACGCCGACCTCGAACACGGCACGCTTTCGCTGTCCTACGATGACAACGCCATCACCAACTACGTGCAGCAGCAGGTCCCAGCCCAGCTCAACCAGGACGCGGTCGACCAGGAAGACGCCGTCGACAACAGCGGCAAAGTGCTGGCCACCATCGTCAAAGGCGTGAACGGCGTGAAGGTCAAGAACATGGAGGCGCTCGCACCGAAGATCGGCGAAGCGCTCAAAAACGGCCAAGGCGCCACCATTCCGGTGGACGGTGATGTGCAGAACTTCAAAACCGTGCAGAAGAAGAGCGAATACCGCATCGTGGTGGACCGCACCGCGCAAACTGCCACCGTGTATCACAACGACGAGGCCGTCAAGACCTTCCCGGTGTGCACGGGCACCACCGGCAAGCACGAAACCGACCTGGGCACCTTCTACATCTACCTCAAGTATCAGATCCAGGACATGACCGGCCTGAACGACGACGGCTCGCGCTACCTGTCCAAGGGTGTGAAGTGGGTAAGCTACTTCTACGGCGGCGAAGGCTTCCACACGGCAAGCTGGAACAATTACGGCATCGCCCACGGCGACCCGGCGCACTACGGCTCCCACGGCTGCGTGAACATGTACGAAGCCGATTCCAAGTGGATCTACGACAACTGTCCGGAAGGCACCATCGTGCAGGTAGTCGGCGCCATGCCATCCGGACCGGTACGCTGACCCGTTGCGCGTGGCGCGGGTGCGCGGCGTTCGCATACGCCGTACAATGGGCGGCATGAGCGAAGCAAACGATAGCAAAGTGAACCTCGACGTGCCCGAGCACCTCGAATACTCCGACGAGCACGTGTGGGTGGATTCCTCCGTTGAACCCGCCATGGTGGGCGTTACCGAATACGCCACCGAACAGTTCGGCGAACTCGTGTACATCGATTTGCCTGAAGTCGGTACGCAGGTCGAAGCTGGCGACGAAGTGGCGGAATTCGAATCCTCCAAGGCGGTCACCGCGCTGGTCTCGCCGGTGGCTGGCACCATCCGCTACGTCAACAACGAGGCTGCGGACGATCCGAGCATTGTGACGGACGATCCGTACGGCGAGGGCTGGATTTTCAAGATCGAGCTTGAGGATGACGAGCCTGACCTGCTTAGCGCTGACGAGTATGCCAAGATTGTGGCTGACTGAATAGCACGGACGTCTAGTTTTAATTACGGCTGCGGCCGGCGGGTGCGATGCGCGGCACACTCAAGGCCGTTCGGTCGGGCTTACGGTCGCGCATCGCACCCGCCGGCCGCAGCCTTTTTATGGGAAGTGCCTTGCGGGGCCCTGAAAGTTCCCTGATTTTCTCGGTGGCGTTACTGTTTGTTCGAACGCGACCCCTATAGTGGGCATATGAGTGAAATTCAGCCGTTGCCGCAGTTCCCGCCGCAGCGTGCGCCGCAGCACGACCAGCAGCGCGAACAGCAGCGTATGGGGGAGCGGATGGACGATTCTTGCGATGACATGCCCACCGTGCCGATTCCGGCACGCAAGGTGGTCACCACCTTCGACGCGGCCTCCAGACATGAGCGTCTTGAAGTCAAACCGCCGCTGACCAGGCTGTTCCGCCGCACGATCACCAAAGCATTCAGTGTCTGGCTGAAATTCTCGACCGCATTGGTACGGTCGCTCGACTGGTATCCACGTGTCGAACCCTACGTCGGCTACGGCACCGAACACTACTCCCGACTGATCTGCCGTACCGTATACGGCCCGTTCAAACGGCAGGCCGGCCGCCTGATTCGCGGCATCCGTGGCATGCTGATGGTGCCGTCCCCGCATACCAAAGTGCGGATCGCCATCGATGACGTGCCCATCGAAACAGTGCAGGTGGGTGCGTCGGAAATATACGACGCGATCGACAGCAATCCTGATATTTCCAGCGAATTCGCGGCATCCGACGATGCCGGCTACCTCGACCTCGTCGCCGAGCATTCGCTCGAACCGGGCATCCACAACGTCTCGTACAAAGTGCGCAGCCGCAAGCCGGTCAACGCCAACCTTTTCACCATTCCCAGCGGCACCAAAGTGGGCGTGATCTCCGACGTGGACGACACCATCATGGTCACGCAGGCGCCGCGTCTGATGAAGGCCGCCTACAATCTGCTGCTGCTTAATCCGCGCAAAAAAGTGCCGGTGGCCAGCATGAACCTGCTGTTCAACCGCATCGCGGACATGTTCCCGGACGCGCCGTTCTTCTACCTGTCCACTTCGCCATGGAATGTGGAAAGCTCGATCCGCCATTTCATTACGAACCACGGTTTTCCGGAAGGTCCGCTGCTGCTGCGCGACCTTGACCCGAGGCCGAAAACCTTCATTCCGTCGGGCGTGCAGCACAAGCTTGAATACGCCGAACAGCTGATGGCGGATTTTCCCGATATGAAGTTCATTCTGATCGGCGACGACGGGCAGAAGGATCCGACCACATACGCCACAATCGCACGCCGCTACCCGGGGCGTGTGCTGGCGATCGGCATCCGGCAGCTGTCCCCGCGCGACGTGACCGGCAATTTCGGTTCCGTCGCCGGGCGCGTGGCCACGCAGCCGATGCCGGTCACCGACGTGCCGGTATTCACGGGAACGACCGGATCGAACATCATGAAAACCATGCTGCCGTACCTGCGCGCCGCGCAAAACGGCGACTGACGGCCGACACAAGTTTGGATGGGTCGTCAGTATAATCGCGTGCATGAGTGAATTTCGGGGTATGGAAAACACCATGAACGTGAAGGAAGCGACGAACGCGCACGACGAACACCAGAATGGACTGGCGGTGCCGGAAGCGAAGCGGGTGCCAAAGGAGCGCACCTTCCACGGCGATACGTTCATCGATAACTACGAATGGCTGCGCGACAAGGAATCGCAGGATGTGCGCGACTATGTGGCGGCGCAGAACCGCTACTGCGAACAGCGCATGGCACCGCTCGCATCGTTGCGCAAAACGTTGTTCGAGGAATTCAAATCGCATGTGCAGGAAACCGACATGTCCGTGCCGACGCGCATGGATGGCTACTGGTACTTCACCCGCACCAAGCAGGGCGAACAGTATGCCGTGCAATGCCGGGTGCCGATTCGCGGCGCGGACGATTGGGGTCCGCCGACGGTGGAGGCCGGTGTGCCACTCGACGGCGAACAGGTGGTGTTCGATACGAACGCCGAGGCGCAAGGCCATGATTTCTTCCGTGTCGGCGGCATGGACATCTCCAAGGACGGCCGCTGGATGCTGTACGGCACCGACACGAGCGGCGACGAACGCTACGATTTCCGCATCCGCGATCTTGAGACCGGCGACGAGTTGGAGGAACGGTTCGAGGGCATCGGCGGCGCCTGCTTCACGCCGGACGCGCAATGGGTGTTCTACGTGCTGCTCGACGGCGCATGGCGTCCGTACGCGGTGATGCGCCACCGTGTCGGCACCCCCGTCGCGGATGACGTGGAGGTCTACCGCGAGGCGGATGAACGCTTCTGGGTGGGCATCGGACTGTCCTTCGACGAACGGAACATCGTGATTGGCACCGGGTCGAAAACCACCACCGAGGTGCTGATGCTGCCGGTGGACACCCCAGAGGGCTCGTTCCGGGCGTTCATTCCGCGCGAAACCGACGTGGAATACGATGTGAGCTTCGCCTGTTTCGAAGGCGCGGGGGAGCATGGCGAGGATATTCCGCTCGCCGTGGTGTACCACAACGCGTTGAATCCGAATTTCGAGATCGATGTGATCGATATGCGGACGCACGAGCCTCCATACCGGCTGGGCGAAGGCGTGCGCGTGGCGGTCGGCTCGCCCTACGGTTGCGAGCACGGCGACGACGTGGACCCCGGCGCCTCCTCCATGCCG
>ENA-OQEY01000883-OQEY01000883.1-human-gut-metagenome-genome-assembly--contig:-NODE-883-length-14969-cov-4.194198_pt1 | contig 14969 bp, 15 predicted proteins | sample MGYA00242801_ERZ504647 | MGnify/ENA primary metagenome ERZ504647 (study PRJEB26092, sample SAMD00036204) | human gut metagenome | host: Homo sapiens | study: EMG produced TPA metagenomics assembly of... | reverse complement strand
ACTCCGTGATTGCATGAAACGCGGAAAAATCAAATTCCTTGAACACGAAACGGAAGGACGCGAATACTTGAGTAGCCTAAAAGGATTCGACAAACTTACTCCTGAAGAACAGCTCTTGTTTGAAGCTCCTTATTACCAGACTACAGCGTTCTGCAACGAAACCATCAACCTGAACTATGATGTTGTGAATGGTAAGATCCGTGTCCAAGAAGCATCCGGCGCGCGGAAGGATAGGTACTCCAGCGTTGCATATGGAAACTACATAGCACAAGAGATAGAGCGTGATATGCTCAAATATAATAATAACGATTTTGCATTCGCTCCCAATTGCGTGAGCGTTGTTTCGTTCTAAAAGGGGGTGGAACATGGCAAAGAAAGTAAAAGGCAAGTCGTCCTCACAGGGGAATCGTGCCGCCTCGCAGAACGGTATAGATAACATTGATATCGTATATGCAGGAAAACCTGATAAGGATACTGTGGTGCTTACAACGGCTGAGCAAATTGATTGCTACATCAAAAATGCTGTTGCGGCGTATGATCCGAAGAATATTCAGTATTCAGCCTATCTTACTGATACTGGAACGCCGTCCACCCTTACACTGTCGACGATTTCTACCCTTGGACAGAATGCGCAGAACAACTTATCCAATATCACTCAGATCAACGATATTGTGCGCCAGTATGTGAATGTAAACGACTTGATTGGTATGGTTATCCAGTCAATCAGTAACAATATCAACACAGAATACCGTCTGTCTTACAAGAGCTTTGAAGGGCAGCGTAACAAAACGAGGATGCTCGAAAGAGTACAACAGCTCGTGGAAGATTTCAATGAACAGGTAAATCTAAAACAAACCATTTACGATGCCGTTCTTACAACTTATCTTGAGGGAAACTATTGCGGTTTGCTTCGAAACAAAGATGAGAATTGGCAAATTGAACAGCTTCCTCTCACGATCATAGAGCATAGCGGATATGAAGAGAATGGTAATCCTGTTATGCTTGTGAACATCCAGAATTTGCGTAATGCGCTTTCGAAGACGTATGTTAAGAAGCGGGACGGTTCCTTCTTATTCTTTGGAAATATCAATGAAGAGGTGGAGGCAAACTTCCCCAAAGAGGTTTACGATGCACTGGTGAATCGAGACACTTATGCAGTCCTTGACCAAAACTACACCGGTGTCTGCCGCATTAACAATTTTGGACGCCGCTATGGTTTGACTCCTATCTTCAGAGCTCTTGCCCCCACACTGATATTGGACGATTATCAGAATGCCGATTCAAGCATGGCTCGGGCAAAAAGCAAGAAGATCATCCATCAGAAAATGAGGAAGGAAAGCCTTGGACCCAACGGTGATAGAAAGGCTTTTGAGGAAATGGCGTATGCGCATCAGCAATTGATGCAGGCATGGCAGAATAACACCGTGGTCACCACCACTGGCCCATATATCGAGTCGATTTCATACGTTGAACCGAAGACGGAGGATATCTCTGAAGAAAAAATCAATATCTACCGTAACAAGGTTCTTAGTTCCCTTGGCGTTGCATTTCTGGCCGCAGACCGCTCTCAGACCGCTTCCACTGCGAACATCAACCTTGACCAGCTTCTCAAATGCATCAACAGTATTTCGCGGCAGGTCGAGCGGATGATCGAGCACTTCTATTCTACTCTGCTTGATGTGAATGGGATTGATAGGACATATCGCCCGTCAATCCAGATTATTGACTCTGAGCTGTTGGATATGAATATGAAGATGGAGCTCTCCAAATTGCTGTATGCCACATATGGTTGCAGTAGAGATACCGCATATGGTCTTGTTGGAGTCGATGTGGAATCTGAATATGTTAAGCGGCAAAAAGAGAGTGAAGCTGGATACGATGAGGTGTTTACCCCATACGCAACCTCATTCAACTCAGAGGGTTATCTCACCGATCCTACTGTTCCTACAGAGGTAGGACGTCCGGCAACTACTGAGGATGAGGATAAAGGTGCGTATGACCAGACCTACAACGAGACGAGGTGACAGTAATGGTTAGCGAAAACTATCTCATCTGTCCTTGTTGTGGGAAGAAAATAGCGATGATTGAAGACGAAGCTGCGTTAAGTGGCCTCGTCTTTTTTAATCATACCCCGTCGAAAGACGAAATTACTAAGGCACTGAACGAAGCTCATATTGAGCTTGCCGCCGCAAGATGGGAGGGAAACGATGAATAAGGAACGAGTTGTTTTGTCTAGTAAATCGGTCGAGCTTTCCGAATACAAAACCTACCTGCTTTTGGAAAATCGCGTGTGTTACTACGGCAAGCCTAATGCGAATAGTGTTTCCCTCGCAACGGAAACAGCTGAGCAGTATGCCCAAACACTGGTTGATATGCCCGTGTACGCCAAATATGTTCCTAATATGAACGGAGATCCGTCATTCGGAGGACATGAACCTTATCTGGACGAAGATGGCGAAATCGCTTTCGACACTATGCCAATTGGTGTTCACACATCTGTAAATGTACGGCCCGATTTGGTGGAGACTGCGGAGGGTGTCTATGAAGAACTTCCCTGCTTGTTTGCTACACAGAAAATCTGGACTCGCAACAAGAATATTGTGGCGGCGGTGAAGCGCCTGTTTTCCGAGGGAAAACTGTATAACTCATGGGAAATTTCTTATGATACTTGCCGCTATCTGGCCGGAGGAGTGAAAGAACTTATCGACTACACCTTTGAAGGAAACTGTTTCCTTGGAGTTGATAACTTCAATTATCCTGCTTACGGGCCGGATGCTTGTGTGATTTCTTTATCCGCTCTCCAGAATTCTGAGGCGGCAATGCTGGTAGCTACCGCTGCCGCAAAAGATGCTGCTGAAAGCAGCGAAAACAATGAAGGTGGTGAAAATTCGGAAATGGATGTTGAGACCAATGTGATGGAAAATGAAGCCCTGGAGAATCCCCAGCAGGCTGAAATTGAGACTGAGCCCGAGGCCGAAGAGGCTGAGATCCAGGAAGAGAACTCCGCGACCGAAGAGGAGTCTTCTGAGGAGCATGAGAACTCTGAAGAGCTGGAATCCGAGGAGGATGCAGAGGCAGAAGAGCCTGATGTTGAAGAGAAAACTGAAGACGAGCCCTCTAATGATGAAGATGTAGACACTTCAGCTACTTTGGACACCTTGTGCAATCAGATTGCTGAGTTGACCAAGAAGCTGAATGAGGCTCGCGCTGAGACTGAGCGCCTGGCTTCCGAGCTCGAAAAGTATCACGCTGCTGAACGTGCCGCTCAGGTTGCCGAGCTCAAGAAGTATGTCCAGGACTCTGGCTACTTCACTACCGAGGAGATCGAAAGCGAAGAGATTTCCTCCCTGATTTCCGCTTTGGATAAGGCAAGCCTTGCTGAAAAGATTGCTGACCGTGCCGTTGAGTCTATGCGGAAGAAAAATACTTCTAGCAAAGGAGCAACCGCTACGGCTTCTGCTACTGTTGCGATTATGAACGATAATGCCGATAACAAGAACCACATTAAGGATTACCGCGTTATCATCAATGATTTCTTGACCAAATAAAAGAAAGGAAGATATTATGCTGCGAATTGTTGAAGGCCATACTAATAAGGCCCTGAGCGTGATGTATACTGCGTCCGCCGCTATGAAGCGTGGCGCTTTTGTTACTCCTAACGAGGATGATATGACCGTTGCTCCTGCTACTGGTGCTACCCAGTATCTGGTGGACGTCTCTCCTAACTATGACGGCATCAATGCTGTGATCGAACCCACCGATGGCGCTTTTGAGGACATCGTTGAGGGTCAGCGCGTGATCCTGGTTCCCGTGCTGATTGGTGAGAAGTATGCCACTTCTGAGGTTACAAAGGGGTCTCTGACCGCTGGCGACCGAATTGCCGCTACTTCTGGCAAAGCCGCTGCTGACGAGGACGGAGATTGGATGTACTGCGGTGAATATTCTGATCCGACCGGAATTGCTATGTACACCGTGAAGCGCATTGTTGTTGAGCCCACCGCTCCTGGTGTTGGTGGCTAAGACTATCTGAACAAAAAATAACGAACATATGTTTATAGAATGCGAGGAGATTTTATGAACAAGGAACTTAGCGAAATCATGTCCACCGATGGCCGCATGGTTGAGTGGGCACAGGCTGTTACTTATATTAAGGATGACAAGAATCTGAGCAGCGAGGATAAGGAAATCTCTGCTGTTATGGACAACTGGGCTAAGGAGGTTGGCCGGTCTGGTTTTGATCGCGACCACGAGATTTCTCAGCTCATTCGGCGTGCGATCACTCCCGAGACCGTGGAGGCTCCCTCTGCCCTGCTGGACGCTATGTTTGACCAGGACAGCATTGGCGAGTTTGATGACGTGTACGCCGAGGTTGCTCCCAAGAACACCATTCAGGTGTATGACGCTGTTGTTGGCGGTAATGTGTATCGTTCCTTCGTGGACTTTACCAACATCAAGCCCCAGTGGTTTAATCTTCAGGCCGAGACCGATATCAGCCTGCGGGATATGCGTCGGGGCGGCTACAAGACCGTCGCCAACATGGTCAACTATATCAATGAGGCTCTGGAGCTGAACAAGATTGTTCGTATCATCAACCTGATCGACAATACTATTGTTTCTGGTAATCCCGGTTATATTACCGAGTCCGGTGCCAACGTGACCGAGACCTCTGCTGATGCTCTGGCTCTGTATCTGGCCGACATGTCTCTGGGTGACACTCCCCAGATCTTTGCCCTGAACCGCTATATCCAGACAATCGCCAACTTCGATAAGGCAACTTCCTATGCAACCGATGCTGTGAAGAACCAGTTCTTGAATGATGGATTCCTGCGTCAGTATGCTGGTGCTGTGCTGAATGGTTTCTCCGGCCAGCGTAAGCTCGCTAACGGCGACTTCATTATCCCCGAGAAGAAGGTGTTCGGCGTGGCTGGCAAGGTCGGTCAGCTCACCACTCGTGGCGAGACCCAGGTGTATCAGGAGACCGATATTAACTCCGAGAAGATCCACATCAAGGTGGGCGGCTATTCCTTCGGCGTGATGCTGACCGCTCCCGAGATGGTTGGTAAGATCGTCATTTCTGGCTAATCGGTTAGTCGCTTCTAACATACAATGAAACCCGCCGAGCCTCTAGGTGTCTTAGATACCAATGCGCAACATGGCGGGTGTTTTGACATGGTGAACTTCCGCCTTTAAGCGAAGAACTAAAAAAGCGGAGAGCCCCTGCCGACAAGTGGGGCAAATCTATTTTTTGAAGGAGAATTCGATGAAACTTATTCCCAATAACACTATCCAGGTTTATAACTACAGTCCCAATCCTGTTGCTATTAAAGGGACTCACCGTGAATATTTAGTCCCAGGCGCAAGGGGTATGGGGCCCGGCATTGAGTTTTTGTCCACTGAAGACGTGAAGTATATCAATAGCCGATCTCCTGTGTTTAAGTTTGGGATTTTGGAGTTTGCAGAGGAAGACCGCGAGGAAATCTATGCCGAGCTGAATATGCCTAACTGGAAGGAAACAACTCTGTTTGAAAAAGACATTGATGAGATGCTGCTTCATCCCACTAAAGAATCTTTGCAGCGTATTATCAATGTTCCTAATGTCCAGATGATTGAGCGAATTCGAGGGCACATGGTTGGCTTGGTTAACGCCGGAGAAGATGTATCTTCTCGCGTTATTAAGCTGGTCAATGAGCGGACTGACGAAATGCGGTTGCATCCGACCCAGCCAAGTAATATTAAGCTGGTCGAAAAGGATTATGCAATTCCCGCCAGCCAGGAAGTTGCAAACCTCAAAGCAGAGATTGAAGAGCTGAAGAAACTACTTGTGGCACAGAAGGAAACTGTCTCTGTGGCAGAGCCTCCGAAGGCAGTCGTAAAAGAGAAGCCTACGCCTCGCAAAGCTCCCGCTTCAAAGAAGACTCCCTCCAAGAAGCCCGCAAATTAAATCGCGCAAAAAGAGGTGAGCTACGATGCCCGAAACACAGAATACTACTTTTGCGGAAGTAAATGATATATTTTTCCGAAAGGTGGAAGAGGACAGAAATTTTTATCAGTATTTCAATCTAAGCGAGGCCGAGGCTATGAATCTCGCTACTGACCGAGCCACCGCATTTCTTAGGGAGGCAGCAGCTCGCCTAAACCTTGAAGTGAGCAACGGTATCAACTTTTTGGATTGGGATTTGACCAAAGGAGAATGGAACTTTGTTCTAACCGATACCGAAAAATATCTGATTGCGTGCCTTCAGTTTGAGGTGTATCTAGCAAGAAACGTAGCTAGACTTAGAGCTTTTACTGTTAACTTTACTCCAACTGATCTCAACGTATTCTCTCCGGCAAATGATCGTACATCATTTATGAACATGTATAACGCCGTCAAACAAGAGAACGCTTCTTTAATTGACAATTACAAGAGTAAAGACCGGCTTACTAATTCTAAACTAGAAATCGATTATGCTAGTTATAGTGAGGTGTAAGCCATGGACAATATCCTTGAATCTGTCAATATGAAAAGCCCATTGGAACGGAGCATGGCAATCAATGGGGACTTCGGGAGAAAATTTCTCAAAGAGACTCAAATAGCAATTGTGCGTAGCCAGATTGCAGAACACTTTTCAGATAGTCCTGATTACCAACCGGATACCGAAGCATCGGTTAATGGCGAACCTCGTCGTTTAATTGTAGCAAAACACAAAAGTGAACTCACGCAAAAAGATGTTATTGCATATCCAGGTGAGTCACTTGGTCTCGGAGATGTTGTTGAGTGCTTTGGGGCGCATTGGCTCGTAACGCAGAAAGACCCGAACACAGATTTTTATGACCGAGGGCTCATGGAGTTGTGCTCAACAAGTATTCGGTGGCAGAATTCTGAAACGCTGGATATCGTTGAAAGATGGGCTATTATACGAAATCCTTACTCGACAAATGTAAAGGAATCGCAGGTCCTTACAACCTTGAACGGCAAGTACGAGGTTTATGTTCCGATAGACGAAGAAACTTTAGCTGTCAAGCCAGATAAAAGGTTTATTATTGGAAAAGCTGGAGGGAAGCCTCTCGTGTATCGGCTGACATTCCCTGACATCAATGCCCAAACATACGACAACCAAGGTAAAGGAATCATGGTATGGAACCTGGTTTCTGAAGAAGATGTTCACGAAACAGACAATCTCGATTTAATGATTGCCGATTACGTTGAACCAACGCAATCAATCAGCACTCCAGGCTCAACTGTTCCCTTCTATATTGGAACAATTCGAGGAAACCATCAAGTTATTGTAGGATACTCTCGTAGCTATGTTTGCGATTTCAGAGATGGAAATGATGTGTTAAAAGATCCTTCCGAACTGGAAAACATTCGTTGGTCCATCAAAGCTCCTGATGAGATTCTTCCATATATCACATTAGAGCCAAATGGTAATGAGTGTAGGGTTATTATAGCGGATAATGATGACGCAATCAATCAGAAGTTTAAACTCCGCTGCTGGGCAAAACAAAGTGACATTGCCAGCTTTGAATTGGAATGCGTGGTGATGTGATATGCCGAACAGCTCTATTATCGAAGACATCAAGACTAGGGTTCAGATGGATATTCTACAAGATCCTTTAATGGTGCAAGTTATTGACGCAAACGATGTTGACGATTCCGACGTTTCAAATCTCATCGGCACACATATATTCACGTTTGCGCAAAATCCCAATATGATTCAAGAGTCGGGAACTTTCCTGACAATCCAAGTCCATATTCCCCAGTATGAAACGCCGGATTACAGATGGGTTCATCCTGTACTGGAGATATGGATTATAAGCCACAATAAACACATGAGAGTAGACAACATTCCTCGTGTCCGTGCGAATCGAAATGATTTTATGTCGCAGCTCCTTGATGAAAAGTTTAACGGAAGTACCGAATTTGGATATGGACAAATGTATCTTCAATTGAACACAGAAGGAGTCCATGGCGACAATAGTGACTACCTTTATAGGCGCATGGTGTTTGTGACAAAGGATTTAAGTAGACCTGTATGTCGATAGATTTGAATAACTTTCCAAGCGAAATGGATTTGTATTTCCGGCGAGATATTCCTATCAACCAAAGAATCATATTGAAACAGCCCACAGTTGGTCAAATTCTTGACTATGGAGAAGCAAGATATTTCTCAATGGCTAAGAATTTAGTTCTCATTCCTTCAGACGTTAAGCCAGAGCTTCAGGACATTGGAATTGACTACGAAGAGATAAGCGACTTCGAACTATTCCGTATGTTAAGTGCTGGAATGTCCCGAGAGGACACATGTTTGTTGTTGGGAGACTTAGATTTAAGCAAGTTCAAACCGTGCATCAACACAACAAACAATGAAAGAATACTCTATGATGAAAGTTCTGATACTATCATTGATAGAAGAATCCATCTTCTGATTTCAAAATACATCTGCAAGTTACATGGATTCACACAAAAAGTCGAACACGCAGCCAATAAGTTCACTAAAAAAATTCTGATTGAAGACGATAGGCAAAGAAAGGCTATGGAAGCTAAGAAGCCATACGAGTCTCCTTTGCTTCCAATTATTTCTTCACTTGTCAATTCAGAAGGATTTAAATATAGCTCAAAAGAGGTGCTAGATCTAGGTTTTTATGAACTGCGTGATAGCATTCAAAGAATATCCCTCATCAGACAGGTTGATGCATTACAAAAAGGGATTTATGGCGGGTGGATCGACTCAACAAAAATCAATAAGAAAGATTTGGATTGGACGAAGCGCTTGTAGCTTCGTCTTTTTGTTTTTGAGGAGGCTATTTTTATGGCTTTTGATGTTTCTAATTTCGTCATTGACCGTGTAATTCGCGGTGCCATGACTTCTACGGCTGACGGCTCTATCATGTATTTCATTAACCAGATCACCAACCCTCAGCTCAGCTTTACTGCTGACTCCGTACAGGCTGTTGATGCTCTGGGAACGACTATTCAGACCTACTACCGCGCCAAGAACGCTACTCTGAGTGCCGAGAACTCTATGTTCGACCTGGGGCTGCTGGCTACTCAGCAGGGCACTCAGAAGCACATCGCTTCCGCGGAAGACAAGATTGTAGTGCCTGGCATGGAGAATATCCAGGTTCCTTCCGATGGAAACACCGTAAAGCTGAAGTTTAAGCCCACGGAGCCCCTGACCCAGATTTATCTGCTGAAGGGAGACTCTACGCTTGGCGAGAAGTTTACGGTGAATGCAAGCGCGACTGCCACCCAGTTTGCTTATGACGAGGCATCCTACACAATCACCTTGCCCACCTCGGTGACTAGCGGTGAAATTTTTGTCATGTACGATTATGAGACCGAGAACGCTGTGGAAGTGGTTGGCTCTGCTACCGAGTTCCCCAAGGCTGGCCGTTTCGTTATGGAAGTTCTGGGCAACGACGTGTGTGACCCCACTACACTGATTTATGCCTATGTTATCTTCCCCAACGCGAAACTGGACCCCAACACTGACATCACTCTGTCCACCGAGTCCACTCACCCCTTCACTCTCCAGGCTCAGCAGGCTTATTGCGACCGGCAGAAGGTTCTGTTCAAGATTGTTATTCCCGAGCTTGACTGATTTGGAGGTACATATTGGCTAATAATCGGACATGTCATGTGTGCGGGAAGCGATACTACTTCTGTTCTAGTTATAACTGCGAACAGAGCAGAGACAAGCCGCGATGGATGGTTATGTTTGACGAGGAGAATTGTAAGCAGATTTGGGATGCCACATCTGAAAGGTTCTTCAAAGTGAACGCCGCAAGTAACCGTTTAGCTAAAGGGGAAATCACTTCGGATGAATGTTCTAAGCAGATTTCCAAGGCAACGAAAGATGCGGCCATTCTTCTCAAATGCCTGGATTTGTCTCACCTGGAGACTTTTGTGCCGCAGGTGAAGAAAGATATTGAAGAGATTCTTAACTCTCCAGAAGCAAAAGAGCTGGATGCTCCCTCAGTCGTGTCCGACAGTGAATGTATTGTTGCCGGATATGACGAGGATAAGGAGAGCAATAAGCATTCCCGCAGAAAGAAAGATATTATGTGAAAGCAATTACTAGGCGCTTTCACAAACAGTGATAGCGCCTATTTTTTAGAATTTTTTAGAAAGGATTCGGCTTGTGAAAATCTTTAGCAAGGTCACTCAGAAATATTACGAGCCCTCCGAGTGTGTATTCATTGGAAACTTGAAACAAGCAGGGCTTTATGTGAAGCACGATGCTGAGATTTGCGACATCATGTGGTCCGAGCGGACTGCGAATGAAGGCGGGCTTATCTTTGTGTTTAAACGTGCTGATACACAGGAACTTTACTATCTCTGGAATCGCAGAGAATTACATTGATTGAAAGGAATTGATATATATGGCAGGGAAAACTGCGAAGAAAACTACGAAGACAACCAAGAGCTCGCTCGTTAAATTTCCGAAGACTTTTGTCCCGATGAAGAAAAATGAAAAGGTAGTTCACGTCGAATATGAGTTTGGTGACGAGAAGCTCTCTTTCGATATTTATCAGACGATTTCAACTACGCAGTTATATGCGCTTGCAGAATACTGTGTAGTATCTAGCATGATTCCGCTGGGCAATGAGAAGGTTTATTGCGACCAACTGTATGAAATGAATTTCCGTCTTGGAGTGCTGCAACAGATGACTAATCTGGATATGTCCAGCATTGCCTCCGAAGAACTCCATTTCCTTCTCGAAGGAGAAGACTCGCTGTACTGGTTTGTCGACCTTCGCCTGGAAGATGACGTTAAGTGCCTTATCCGTGATGCTTGTGAGATCCGCCGAAACACGATGTTGGAGAAGCAGAAAATGGAGTCTTCTCCCCTATTCACTCTTGTGAAGCAGTTCGGTGCCGGTCTTAACCAGTACATCAGTCAAGCGGTTCCTCAGCTTCAGGAGGACATGAAGACAATTTATGATGAAGTAAATACGATGGCTAAACAGTCTGGAGATGAGGTAAGTGAAACAAGCTGAGTCCCTCCAGGAGCTTCAAGCACAAATGAAGCATAAGATAGCATCTGCGCTGAACAACGAAGGTGCTAGATTAGTTAAGAATAAACTCCAGCGTTCTGCGGCCTCACGGGCAAGGGGAGCGTTCTCCCGAGGCGGAGGAGGTATCAGCGATCCTGGACTGTTTGAGTCGACAGTTCAAACAAGTCGTGACGCCGTTGAATTGTCCGTATGGAGCACGGCAGAACCTCAGCCTTCTATTTTCGGTTCACCTATTAACTCCTACCCAGGGATGTTTTCGGAGTGGATTGAGTATGGACAATGGCTTGATGTTGTTCACTTCATGGATACAGGAGAAAAAGTAAAAAGGGCTGCCAGGCCGTTCTTTCAGCCCGTGGAAGATGAACTCAGTGCGTCTGGAGAACTTGAAGCTATTATCAGTAAATACTTGGAATGATGAGGCAAAGGTGGTGGTTCTATGCCTCTTGAAATAAAGGTACGCGCCGTACCTGATACCGCTACTTTTGTAAGCGATTTACAAAAGGCGGCGGACCGTCTGAAACTGACGATTCCTGTTGAACTAAACACAGCTACTTCTCAGGCGTTAAATACTGCTGTGGAGTCGTCTACCGGTGGGACAACGGGCCAAAAAGTTTCTGGGGTTGAAAGTACCAATCAGCAACTACGGGAACAAAAACAGTTGTGGGACATGCTCATAACGTCAATCAACCGTTACAATGCAGCTTTATCTCTCCAGAAAAAGGGATTTTCGTACCCAGATTTGGATAAAGCCACCGCACTCATCAACAGTATGAATGGCGTTCGCACTTCCGAAGATAAAGCGCGAGGCATTGAAGAAGGCTGGATAAACAGAGACGCAATCGAGGATATTGCTACATACAAGACTCAGATTGAAGATTTGTCCAGAATCATGAAGGACGTAAATGTAGCTCAGAATCGCTACACTCGTGAGAACTCTACTTCTCGAAGTATTAACGCTGAAGCTACAGCGCTGAAAAATCTTTCGAGGCAAATGAGCGACTACATGAATGCGAACCGGAACTTGATAAATAATCGGTCTGGTTATTCGTCCCTTCAAGAGCTGTTAAATAACGTAAACACTGGACAGATAGATTCGTCAAATGCGAGAAAACAGTTCTCAGCAATCCGCGCTGAAATGCAAGCGCTGGGACTTGAGTCCGAAACTCTTGGGCAGAGAATCTCAAAATTATTTGGGGACCACTTCAATACTGCAATTGCTCTCGCAGGAATCAATGCGTTACAGCTTGGATTACAGCAATTAGTTGTTTCCGTCCGAGAAGTTGACGCAGCCATAGCAGAGCTTCGAAAGGTGACAAACCTTTCGGACTCTGGTTATGACGAATTTCTTACTCAGGCTTCTGAAAGAGCACAGCAGTTAGGCACTAGCCTATCCAATGTTGTAAGCGCTACTGCTGATGCTGCAAAACTCGGTTATGATCTTGACGAGGCATCTTCTCTTGCTGATGCAATCTCTGTTTATATGAACGTCGGAGATAATGTTGAAAGTGTCGATGCAGCTTCTTCAAGTATTATCTCCGGTATGAAAGCGTTCAATATAACCGCCGAAGAAAGCATTGGTTTAGTTGATCGCTTTAATGAAGTTGCAAACAGAACGTCTATTGATTCAGGCGGTATTGGCGAAGCTCTCCAACGGTCTGCTTCTGCCTTATCTGCCGCAGGAAATACCCTGGACGAAAGCATCGGTCTTATCACCGCCGCAAATGACATTCAGCGCAATCCTATGGCTGTAGGTACTGCGCTGAAGACCGTATCGATGCGGCTCAGAAGCAGCAAGGTAGAATTGGAAGAAATGGGAGAAGATGCTACCGGTGCCGCTGAAAGCGTGAGTAAACTTCGCGAAGATCTATTAGCACTCACTGGCGTGGACATCATGCTCGATGAGGATACATATAAATCCACGTTCCAAATTCTTCAAGAAATGTCCCGCGTATGGGATTCGCTTTCTGACATTAACCAAGCCGGAGCACTTGAGCTCATTGCTGGGCAAAGACAAGGCAACGTAGTTGCCAGTTTGCTTACCAACTTTAGCGAAGCCGAGAGAGCCGCAGAGATTTCTGCGAATTCTGCTGGTTCTGCCTGGCAGGAAAATGAAGTTTATCTCGACTCAATCAATGGTAAGATTGGACAGTTCCAGGCATCGTTCCAAGGACTTTCTACTTCCATCCTTGATTCGGATGTTGCAAAGTGGTTTATCGACCTTGGTACAGCCATTACCCAGGCGATGCAAAGCCTTACTGAGTTTTCTGGTGGTCCAGGTTGGTTGATAGGCGGCGCTTTAGGAGCGTTTGCAAGTTTTCGAGATGCAGGATTATTTCAAGTAATAGATGATCCCAATACTTTTTCCGGAAAAAAATTCAAGAATATTTTTGATAATTCGATTAGCGATAATGAAATCAAACAAATTGAGAAATATAACGAATTACTCGGAAAAATTGGGAAAGGCTCTAAAGATGCCGAAGAGGCAATGAAAAAACTCCAGTTCGCGAATGAAAATACGCGGTTTGGAGACTATATCAAACAGCTTGGGGATTCCGAAGCCTCAATAGATGGTTTCATAGCTTCTATCAATAAAACTACTGTGGCGAGCAAATTGGCGGCTGGCGGGATGAAATTGCTTGCTGGCGCAGCCAATACTTTGATTGGCGCATTTGCCGCAATGGCGATTAACGCTGTTGTAAATGGATTAGTTGAAATCGCAACATCAACCGAAAAAATCGCCGAAGCAGGGAGAGCTGCGGCAACCACATATCAGGAACAAACTACTTCCTTAGAAGATTATCGCTCACGCGTCGAAGAGCTTAATGAGCAACTGGATTCTGGAGATCTTGGATACGAAGAAAGCAAGCAAGCTCGTATCGAACTTTTAGATATCCAATCGCAGATGATATCTCAATTTGGAATTGAGGCATCTTCTGCTGGGTTAGTAACTGACGCGATAAATGGACAGGCAGATGCCTGGGAGCGTTTAGGGAAACAGCAGTATGACGCATATATCCGAGAGATAGATGCTACAAATAACTGGTCTAGGTTTAATCCGTTTGGGAACCAGAGGAATGGAATACCATTTGCTGGAACTTCCGCACTTAACGACGCTCGTGTATTCATGGAAAATGAACATGAGCTTACTTTCCCTACTTTTGATCTTAACGATTTTTCTGATATCGAGGATTACATAGATAAGAATTATGAGCTGCTTGACCTATATACGCAAGTACAAGAAGCGGTATCAAAAGAATTTCCAGATGCTATTTCTGAGAACAGTGTAGGCGGACTGGAATTATCTCTCTTGCCAGAAGAGCTTGATGATGTGAATGGAAAACTCCAATCTGTATATGGAACAATAAGTGAAGTTGCTTATTCTATTGGAGAAGCGAGTGGGTTCTCAGAACAAGAGATATCTGCCGTAATCAACTCTATGCAATCCGGTCTTGATTCTCAAGTTGCTACGCTTACAGATAAGACTGCTGAATATCAAAGTACCTACGACCAGTATCTCCAAGGCTATATAAAATACTATAGTGAGTTTGCTGAGGAGTACAAAAATGTTGAGGAAGCATACCAGCGGTACAGTGATGCGCTGGCGACAAATGATGAAGCGGAAATTGATACCGCAAGAGCCTCTCTCGAATCTGTATGGGATGATGCGGTTTCAGCGATAAATGCATCATCAATGGACGATGCAATAAAAGCTAACTTCATAGACGCATTTGAAGGAATCGCGCCAGATTTATCTTCTCTGATTGACGAGTGGGACTTTGCAGACCTGCTTAAAAGCTCGTTGTCTGGTACGCTCAAGAGTCTTGATGGTATTGATGAAAATGAACTGTTGGATGCCTTGCTTGATGGTGGAGAGAGCACCATTAAAAGTGCTTATGACAGAATCGCAAGTCTGGCAACAGAATTACAAATTATTCCTGAAGGATCTGAATACGAATTTGAATCAATTC
>ENA-OQEY01000876-OQEY01000876.1-human-gut-metagenome-genome-assembly--contig:-NODE-876-length-15131-cov-4.965458_pt1 | contig 15131 bp, 12 predicted proteins | sample MGYA00242801_ERZ504647 | MGnify/ENA primary metagenome ERZ504647 (study PRJEB26092, sample SAMD00036204) | human gut metagenome | host: Homo sapiens | study: EMG produced TPA metagenomics assembly of... | reverse complement strand
GGAATTGAAGCTAACTGCGGCTGCCAAGAAAGTGGAAGAAGGCATCGAAGAAACCTTAACATATATGGACTATCCTAGCGAACACTGGAATCGAATCCGAACCAACAATACCACGGAACGAGTCGATCGGGAAATCATGCGCCGTACAAAGGCGATTGGAGCTTTTCCAGATAGCCAGAGCGCTCTGATGCTGGTCTGTGCCCGGTTGAGCCATGTAGCAGCAACAGAATGGGAATCCAAGAGGTACCTGAATATGGACCATCTGTTTGAACTTGAATTTCAATGCCAGGCAGATGACCAGTTCACTGCCAGTTAACCCTGTATAGCGACGGCTGAAAATGAATTTGCGAAAGATTATTGACACAATCTATCTTTATAATCTAAAGGGCATTTTCTCCATACTCTTCCTCATACCACTGAATCGTCTTTGCCATCCCCACATCAAATGCTGTCTCCGGACACCATCCCAATTCATTACGGATCTTAGAAACATCCAGAGAATAGCGCACATCGTGCCCTTTCCTATCTTCCACAAACTGAATCAAACTCTCTGGCTTATTCAAGATTCGACAAATAAGATGAACAATTTCGAGGTTGCTACGTTCCTCCCCTGCCCCAACGTTATAGATTTCTCCTACCCGTCCATGCTGGAGAATCATATCGATAGCCCGGCAATGATCATGAACGTAAAGCCAATCACGTACATTACTGCCATCGCCATATAGGGGAAGTGGTTTCTTCTTAAGGGCAAACTGTATCATTTTGGGGATGAGTTTTTCTGGGTGCTGAACCCTGCCATAATTATTGGAACTGCGGCTGATGGTGACAGGGATTCCATACGTACGATGATAGGACAATACTGCAAGATCCGCTGCAGCTTTAGAACTGCTGTAGGGACTCGACGGCCGAAGCTGGTCCGTCTCCTTAAACCCAGGTGCTGCGGCTGATAGGGGCAAATCACCATAAACTTCATCCGTTGAGACCTGCTGAAAACGTTTAATTCCATAGATCCTACAGGCTTCCAGCAATGTTACCGTTCCCAGTACATTCGTTTGATAAAAGATACTAGGGCTATCAATGGAGCGGTCCACATGGGATTCAGCCGCAAAATTCACAACCATATCAGGGCGTTCAGCTGCAAAAAGCCGATAGATGGCCTCCCTATCGCAGATATCCGCTTTTACAAAGCTGAAGTTCGGCTGATTCATAACGGGTCTTAACGTGCACAAATTACCCGCATATGTCAGTTTATCTAGGCAAATGATACAGTCATTCGGATGGTTTTTCAGCATATGAAAGATAAAGTTACTGCCTATGAATCCGGCACCGCCGGTTATGAGGATTTTCATATTCATGCTCCCGACATTTCAAACATATATGAAAGTCAATTTTTCCTTAGGTCACACAAACAAATAATTTTTAATGCTGAAAATTATCCCCGCTTACATCCCAAAACTTTTTGAAATGACTCTCCCCATGATTTTTATAAAAACATTCCTCAATTAATTTAATAATTTCATTCTTTGTTTTACCATTAAGTTCTGAATCTAGGTCATCTATAGAATGAGAATTTACATCAAATAGCTTCTTTGCTTCAATGTTCTCTGCATAAAATTCATGAGAATCAAGTCCATTAAATTTAATAAACGTCTCTAAAATTCTTCGTGCTGGATTCAATAGCAAATCGCAAGAGGCTTCATTGCAGTTATAAAGGAATTTTAAGTCCTTCCATAATGACTCATAGCTAGTTTTAAAATCATCTTCTTTCGATTCAATATAATGAATTTCAGTATGTTTTCCAGTGGGGAAAAAATGAATATGCCAAGCACCCTTTGCACCAATATTTTTCAACTTAGACTGTTTTAGATATTCATACCTATAGGAAGCGTTCAGATAAAAGTGCTTATTATGAGTTAGCAATATGAATATACTTTCTCTGTCCTTTTTCATTTCTTCATTGAGCTTGGACATTATATAATATTGAAAATATTCATCATTTGAATTCATTGGATCATCAAAAATAATTACCTTATTTCTGACACTCTCATTCTCCTTAATTTTCCCCCAAAAATATAAGAACGCAATAAAATTAAGTTCACCAGAAGATAATGACATTATATCTCTTACTTCTTTATCATCACGATTTTTTACTATATAGTAACCTTTTAAATTAGGATTTTCCTTTATTAACGAAAGTTCAAATGGTGCTTTTCCAGCTAAAAGTTCATTAATTCTATTGGCTAGTACCATTTCATTTTGCGTTTGCTTCTGTAAATCTTGAATTTCTTTTTCTATTATTTTCTTCGATTCATCTAATCTATTAATTTTAATTTTTATTTGTTTTTCATCGCATTTTATTTTCTCTAATTTGTTTTCTTTATCGTCCAATTCATTTTTGATAGATAAATAAGCTTCCTCATGAGTGTATTGATATACTTTGTCTAGACGCAAACGATTCTGAGCATCATCGATTATTTTATCTACGCTCATAGAGTTATTTATTACAGTAAGTTCATTAATTTTTCGTACCAAATCAGTCAAAGAATTTGGGCATTCAGTTGAGAGTGACTTTGAAGGGGTAAACAAGTTCTTTTTCTTTTCATCTAGTGCACTTTTAAGAATTATTAAAAATTTATTTATGGACTTTTTTACCTCAATCAATTCCTTTTCTAAAAGCAGAGCTTCTTTACTATATTTTGGATAAAAATCATCAATATTAATTTTAATTTTTTCTAAGTTATCAATATAACTATTTACGTCTTTATATTTTTGTTCTATCGTATTTTGAAAATTTTCTATATCTTTTCCCGCAAAATATTGGGATAATTCGTCTAAAGAATCTTCAGTTACTTTATTCCCGCAAAAAGCACAAATATCTCCTGCTTTATGTAATTGAATTCCAGTTTGCGCAAATTCTTCTTTCTTTGGGTTACCTTCCAATCGCTTGAGAGTTATTGCTCTTTTTACAGAATTAGTCAAAATATCATTTACGCCATCGAGTAAGTTATTCAAATCACAATCGAAATCATTAATTATATTTGCTTTTTTCTCTTTTACAGTTAAATTTTCTAAAGCTTCCTTGCGCGTACTTTCATCTAATTTGGCGGATTGCTCAATTTCCGCCTTCAAAGTATCTCTAGTGTAACTAGGATTAGCAATTTGAGGTTTATTATTTTTAATCTTTCTCGCTATATCTGATTGTTTCTCCTTGAATACATTAAGAGCACGATCATAGTCTTTTTTCGCAGCTTCTAGTCTATTGCCAAAATGTTCAGTTTTACCGTCTAATACTTCCAATTCATTTTTCTCATTGTCAATATTTGCTTCGATCTGATTAAGCTGATTATGTTTTTCTTCTAAAGAACGATTAATCTCAACATTCGCCTCTCCAAGAATAATTGCGTTAAGTTTTTCATTTTTACCAATTACACTTTCAAATCCTTGAAACAAAAACACTCTCCTAGGGTCGTCTAATTGATTTTTGATGGATTCAGCTAATGAACTCTTGCCAGTACCATTACGTCCATATATGAAATTTATATGAGGAGAGAGTAATAAACGTTCTTGAGTAAATAGATGGTGTAACTCTTTTCTTGCAAGATCGATTTCTAATGAACGTGTTCTATTATTCATCATATATATTTCCCCCAATAAATTTCACTTTGACTTTCTATCACTAACCAGTGTTTTTTATTAAGTATAATGTTATTTTGGCATTTTCCCCGCTATCTTTTTAACTCCATTCCGTTCATTCTCATTCATCGCAAACTTATAAATCATTCCTCCATAAAGGAAGGTATAAACTACAATTTTAACTATAAAACCAAGTTTCCCTGGAAGATCAACAAAATGTTCCAACAATAACCCCATAAGTAAAACACAAAGAATGGATATTGTAATCCGCCCAATATTCATCCAAAACTTCTTAATAGTAAGTTTAATCTTCGTGCTGTAAATCCAATTCATAAGAATCCCATTCCCTATCAGCATGGCGCTGCCTGTAGCGACGGCGCAGCCAATTCCTCCCCATTTGATGCCCAAAGGCACTGCAAGAATAAGATTAAGCATGCCGATAAAAAAATAGACTCTAGCCCGCAGTTCATATCGATTCATAGCCTGCAATATTGCGAGACCAATGTTTTGGATAAGATCAATGGTAAAGGGTAGGATGATAAGAAGCGTAATGGCATAAGCATCTTCAAATCCTGCACCAGCCCATATTGCAATAAATTCCCTGCCAAATATGATAAAACCGCTTGCTACAAGGCCCAGTAAATAATACTGCCATCTGCCAATTTGGATAAAAAGAGTAGACAATTTTTCTACGGGTTCCCCTTTTGCTACCATTTCTGTAATATGAGGCAAGTATACGCCTGAGATGGCTGTAGATAGGGCCATATAGTTCATGTAAATCAGCGAGGCAATAGAATAAACAGCTACTGCCGATGTCCCTCTAAACATGCCAAGAAGGATCTGATTGGTTTTCCAAAATACCTGGTCAATCAGGCTCACTACAAATACACTAAGTGCCAATCGCTTGAATTCATGAATGAGGGCATAGTCCCACTCATGAAAACGAATTCGCACGTGCAAAACATGGAACGAATAGAAAACCCTGAATAAAACTAAAAATATATTGATGCCCGTTTGAACAGCAGCAACAGAAAAAGCACTGGGATAATGCTGTAATACCAGAATTACGAGGATAGGTTGTGAGACAAGCTGCAAAGTTTCTAAACCTTTTAAAAACAGAAATTTTTCATGGGCATTAATAACAGCCCTAAACACCATGGTAGAAAGAGTAATAACGATATTTAGGAGGAGCAACAGAAAAATATCCTTTGCTTCAGCAAGTTCGCTTACCGTCATGGAAGCAGCAAAAGCCTGATCTAAGAAAGAATAGCAAAATACCCCAATTCCTAAAACGAGAACTGTAACTAAGCCATACCCACGTAAGGAAAGAGCAAGGATATTCTCCATGCCCTTTTGATTATTGAGTGCTTTGTATTTCGTATAAAAGCGAATCACAGCTGCTGTAAGGCCAAAATCCATGATACTGAAATAGGCAATCAAAGACCCCATGAGTTGATAAAGTCCATACTCACTCTTTCCAATATAGTGGAGGAGGATGGGTACATAGAGGAAGCCTATGAAAGCATGCAACATAATATTCAAATAGCTGAGAAAAATCCCAAATTTACGCTGATTCATGCTGTTCCTCTCTATTTTTCCGGAGTATCGTATAGCCTAATCCAAGCATAATCCAGTATGCATACGTAATATTTAGGGAATCACCTATACCAGAAGCTAAAGTTCCTATTAAGGAAATTAAAAAAAATATTTCCACTGTAGGATTATCTCCCCGTCTCGACTTATGCCGTACGATTTTAAGAAGATTCCATATTAGATAAAACGGAGGAACAAAAAACAGAATTATTCCCAATGTACCTGTCTCTGCAAACCTGGATGTATATTCGCCTAACTTAGGGAAACCCGATTTTAAAATTCCTTTTTCCTTTTGATTTTTAATCCACATTCTTGTCTCATCACTTAAATGTTCTTTATCAGGCAAATAATCCATTATATAAGCATTTCTAAACCCAATACCAACCCCAAATATAGGATGATCTAACCCTATCCTAAAGTCAGCTAACATAATTGAGTAGCGCGATCGATTACTTCTTTTATCAATATCTGATAACGATCCCACCGTATCTTCAATATAGCTAGAAGCCGAAATCAATGGCACAGTGGTCTGGGGTTTTACAAAAACATAATTAAAAAGCATTAAATTTAAAATGAACGCAAATATGCAACTAATAATTATGCCTAACAAGACCTTCTTTTTAAGAGGCAAGAATAAAATACAGAAAAATATGAGTAAAATAATCAACCCAAACAGCAACATTGTCGCCGTCCGTGCTTTTGTTAAAAACATAAAAAGCATACATATAAAATTTAAAATCCACCCTACAGTCAAATAAATTCTTTTCCCTTGACCATCAAATAGACACATCCACAATAAGGGAATAGCAAAAGCCATATATATACCAAAATAAGAAGGTTCCGAAAAAACAGAACGTAGCTGATTATTCCAGAGAAGTGGCGGCCACCAAGTACCATCTGACTGAATAGTATGAACGATAGGATTTAAATGGGTGAGGATATTTGTAGCATAGTCATTTCCAGCAAGATAGAAAACATCTAATAAACCATATAGGCATAAAATTATTAAACTTATGAAAATACCTTTAGATAGTATTTGGATTCCATCATTACTGTCATCTTTATACCAGAGATATATCATAAAAGAAGCAAAATATGTCCAAGCAAAAAGAAAAATAAGATTTTTGATTTTTCTAGCAATCAACCAAACAACCAGTAAGTCAGTTTTAGAAACCGCTATATTCATGTCAGACAACTTATTATAAACATATGGAAATTTCTCTATTTGATTTATGGGGCCAGAAAAAATCGCACTATAGTATGGAAAAGACAATGCTCCCAAAATTAAAGAGATGAAAGTTACAAAAAATAAAATCAGAATATATCTAAAAAAAATTCTCTCTTCAAATCCAAATAAGACACGTTTTCTCAAATATATCATATATAAGCATCCAATTAAAATCGGATATGTCGAAAGCTTCCCTGCCAAATCACCTGCAAGAAAGTTAAGCCCAATAGGTTTTGGCACCTCAGTAAAAATTAGCGTTAATACTATTATCAAACATATTCTGTTTAAAATTTTTCTCTCACTATTTTCAAGTTTCATAAAATAGCCTCAATCTATTATAATTACTTCATTTTGGTAATAACATTCTTGTTTATGCATATATTATATATCTCACTTGTCGATAGTATAATCAGTCATTTTTTAATAACCTGTTTTTAATAATTTTTTTCAGTATTCCTAACACACGAAATCGGTTAAAAATATCTTTTATCAATTTGATTCCCGTTACTTGTTCTAATCGTGCTATATAAAAATTTAGTTTTATAATTTCCTCTCTTAAAATGATACAATATTCATCTGAATGCATTTCATAAAGTTTGGAATGTCTAACATAAAGTAGCCTGTAAGCAGCCTTTACTGAATCAATATTAGAATCAAACTGTAAGGATCGAGAGGTAGACTTTTTTCTGTAATAGAAGAGCCTCTTGGGAATTTGATATACCTCTCTACCTAATTCTAAAATAGACAACCAAAAATCATAATCTTCCAGTCCAATTTTAAAGTCTGTGCAAAAACCGCCAACTTTTTCCCAATCCGATTTTCTAAATAATGCCGATATGAAAATTATATTCCCGACAAGCATATTACTAAGCGAATATGGGGGCAGTTCCCAAATCATATTGCTCTTTCCGAAAAAAATCCCCTCGCAATAAACAATACCAATATTAGAATTCTTATTTAATATATTGACTGCGTCTTCTATATAACTGCTACCAATTTTATCATCCGCATCGAGCGGGAGAATATAGGTACCATTAGAAGCTGCAATTGCATTATTTCTTGCCTCAGATGGGCCTTGGTTACTTTGATAAATTACCTTGATTCCATCCTTTTCGTAATTATGAAGCAAATCTAATGTATGTTTATCGGTCGAACCATCATCACAGATTATAATTTCAATGCGTTTATATGTTTGAGATCTGACTGAATCAATCGCCTCTTCTATATATTCACCATCATTAAAACAAGGAATCACAACCGATACAAGTTCCAAAGTCAATCTCCTTTACTCATATAGATACTTATAATATTTCTAACATTTTACCTAAATAAAGAGAATCTAAACCAAATCCTTAAGTCCATGAGTATCTTAAAAAAGGTATCATCTATTCTTTTGGGTAAAACTGTTTTTAAGAAACAAAGTGCTCTAAACTTGAATGACGGAAATGAACTATACTTAATATGCCATTTAAATCCATGAACTTTCCCTTGATTTACACTAAATTTGGAGAAATTTTCTATCATTTCTTCTATAGAATTTCCCCAAGGAGTATGCTTCATATAATTAAAGTATACTCGAATCAATGAGGAGTTTATTGTAGACCAAGGCTTAACAATACCTGAGTAGTGATTTATTGCATTTTCCATCAACACGACAGTAGATGTATCGGAATCAATCATATGATTAAAACGCTCCGGTAAAAATTTAACTTTACCAATGAAAAGCTTATTTAGTACATCTTGATCATAGAAATTAAATTTGTTACTTTGATTCATTAAATCAAGTGCCATTTCAAATAAATCTATTTCTTGTCCTATCTTTTTACAATTAAAAACAATAACACCTGCATTAAAATACTGTCTATAGTCAAATTCCATTTTTTTATAATACTTTTGACGAATATAGCTCTTACGAGTGTTCTCGCTGTCAAGAACCGCAGCAGCAAAATAATCTTCAATATTAATATTCCATAAATCTACTATATCACATGTAGCTAAGATGTCACTATCAAGATAAATAAGTTTATCTACGCCTATCTTATTTACCGCAAAACGTAAAAATGTCCCGACAGAGCTATATATTTTACTATAATTTTCTTTTAACTTTTCAACCGATATATTAATAACTTCAAATTTAAAACCACATTTACTACTCATTTCTTCAAACTTTTTAAGATTCATAGCTGAAATGGAATAATCAGATAGGATGTGTATAAACACATTTTCATGGGTATTGCTAACAATGGAATATATTGCAGTTGCAACATATTTACAATAATCCCCACTTGGATCAGAAACTCCAAATGCCACATGTATGTATTTGTCCATTTATATTGCTCCTTCAATCACTATTTTTCATTGGAGTCAAAGATAAATCAAATTCAGACAATTTTTCAACTATACATTCAAAAACATTGTGGGGCGTTATCAAGTTCAAACATTGTCTATCATTGCATGTATAGTAAATTTCTTTATCAAAACAATATTGGCACTTAAGTTTATTCGCCAATTGTACGAAAGTAGCCTTACTACTGAAAGCGCCATGCGTTTTAGGATTAGTGGGTCCAAATATTGAGAGTGTTGGCACGCTGAGTGCGTCTGCAACATGCTGCATACCAGTATCTACCCCAACTGAGAGCTTCGAATATTTCAAAATCAACATACTTTCCGAAACACTTGTTTTGTTAACAAAATTGTGGACGCGAGGATGATTCAATATATTATCATATAGATCTAACAATGATTCTTCTAATTTACCGCCCAACAAATAAATATGAAATCCTGTCTTTATTAATAGATTTACCAAATCGCACATAAAAGTACTAGGCCAATTTCTAGTATAAACATAATTTCCTTTAAAGTAGTTCTTATCAGCGCCACCAATATTCACGGCTATATTGTTCCCTGTACTTTTTAGAATACATGCAAGATCAGAATTTTCATCATCATTTACATACAAATGCGGCTGCACGTCTTCTACCGCCTTACATATAGGACGTACAAGATCAACATTTCTATTCACAAAGTGCTTTTTGTTATCAAAATAGAAAAAGGGAATATTATAGTACTGCTCCCCTAGAGCTACACACGGAGAAATTAATTTAAAAAATATCTTTCCTTTCTTTGCAGGCGTCATCGTCGCCATAATCGCATAATCAAAGTGTTGTCTTCTTAGCTTTAATGTCAGTTTAATCAATTCTGACTTTGGACGATTTTTTAGAGAAATATAGTGATATTCATTAATTCGAATTCCGCTGTGTTCAAAAATTTCACGATTGGCAGGGCCATTAACCAACATAACGATATAACTATCTGGATATGAATCACGTATAGCCTTTACCATAGGAATCATACAAACACAATCACCTAGTCCATGTTTCATTTCAATTAAAAACTTTTTCATTTTGTGCCTACCAGAAACTAAAAAACTTTAAATCAACAAAATAGTGGTGTTCGAACTACAAATCAAATTCATATATGGATTCCATTTTAAAAACAGCATCTTTTATATCGTATCCGCTAGATCTGATTAGCGACTCGGATTGTAGTCTAACATAGTTATTATAAATATATATGGTACTGTTGACCCATTCATCATCATCGTCTAAAGAAATGAATTTTGCCTTTTTTGAAACATTAATTTCCTCGGGAATCGTATTTGAGAAAATACATGGAAGCCCTGCAGCTTGCGCTTCTACCCCAACGATACCCAATCCTTCAAAACGAGACGGAAGTATAAAACAATCCATTGCCTGAAAAAGGTGATTGACATCATTTCTTTTTCCAAGAAACAGCACACTCTCGTCTAGCCCTAACAATTTTACCTTACGCTTTATTAGCCTTTCCTCTGGACCATCCCCTATGAGTAACAGTCTAGAATTATTAACTTTTTCATGGACTTTTTTAAAAATAGATATTAAAAAATCATGATTTTTCTGGTATGTAAATCTACCAACATGACCAATAACGAAATCATTTTTTTTAATTTTTAATTTTTCACGCATTACTTTGCTGACGTCCCGATTGTACTTAAACTTATCTACATCAATAGCATTATTTACCAAATGATAATGTTTAGATTGGATAATTTTTTCTGAGAACATCCATGAGGCGGCAAGTGATGAACATGCCAAATATTCGTCAGCCATATAAGGCATCAAAAACCGTCCAATCCTATGAATAAAAGTTTTAATTAAACGAATAAAAGCTCTACTATCATCAATTGCTGTGCTGTGAGAATGCATAATAATTTTATTCGCCCCTAACCATCTCACGATGATAAGGGGAATAAAATTTGCATATGACATATTAAAATGGATGGCGGCATAATGAGTTTGGCGTAGAATTCTTTTTAAAGATTCCATATAGGAAATAGGGTTAGATGGTCGCGAAATATGATAAAATTTAGCCCCCATATGGGTAAACTCATCCTCAAAATCTAGTTTGTCTTTTTCAAATGTTAGAAAATCAAACTGGACCTTAGATTTATCAATAAATCTATAATTTTGACAAATATACCCTGTTAATCCGCCTTTATCGTTTACAACAAAAGCTTGCAAAATTCTGATTGGCAGATGCTTCTCCATTTTTTTTCCTCCAGCAACCTAACAATATATTTATAAAAAGTTCTTTAACGTACATAATTAACTTCTCCACACTCTTATTTTTAGATGCAAAGGACAAATTATCGTCCCACCACTTTTCGTTTCAAGAATGCGCTGCCCTTTTTGATCCAGTTCTGCTTTTCTATAAAGGAAACATTCTGCTCATGATAGATGGCGTGGTTCTTTTCAAGCCATATATCGAGCAGCAGTTCACTGACAAAGCCGTAGATACGGGATTCATAAGGATCCCAGCCCGTAATATCGACTCGTTTTTCAAGTTCAAAAAGAACGTCAAACATCCAGGTCATATAATCGTTAAAAAGATCCCATCTCATGACAAACATGTTGAACATATGGGCCCAGGTGCGGTTCATAACTTTATTGAAAGCCGGAAGATATTCAGGATACTTTTCGATAAGAATCTGCTCCGTTATATTGAGGCCCTCAGGATGATGGGCATGGTTATAATGAGACCGATTGCTCTCGATGTAGTATTTGCGTTTATCAGGGACGATAACGGGATAGCGGGACAACAAGTTTTCCCAATCCTCTTTCGTAAGGATTTGGGATTTTTTCTTTTCAATATTGTGGACTTCTTTTCTCGTAAAATAGCGGCGATAGTGGACGAGACCAATGTAATCAGCGTCGAGATTTTTCCAGGCCCAATAAAGACCGGTCAGTTCGCAGAAGTTAGCATTTTTAGCAGAAATGTTATCGCCGGTATTGTCCTTTACATAGCCCAAATCTTTTTTTCCTTCAGCCCCCACCTGCAGTGGGAGATAAATGGAGTCTTTAGGAAGCCAGTATTTTTTATGGGTTGCAATAATAATTTTAATATCCACAGGGTTTAAACGCTCCATTCCTCAATACCTACTAATACTTTTGATCCACGTAACTGCAGATGATATGTCCAGCCATAATATGGCATTCCTGGATTCTTGCGGTCATAGAGGAAGGCACCTTAATTGTAATGTTAGCAAGTTCCTCAGCAGCACTGTGTTTTTGCCCTGTAAAGGCAATAATTTTCATGCCTTTTTCTTTTGCTTCATAAAAAGCTTTAATAATGTTTTTACTATTACCAGATGTTGATATACCAATAATAAGATCTCCTGCTTTGCCCAGGGCTTCTACCTGGCGCCGAAATACATCTTCATAGCCATAGTCATTACCAATAGCCGTAAGAATCGATGTATCCGTCGTCAGAGCGATTGCAGGAAGTCCCTTTCGTTCTTTCATGAAACGACCTACAAATTCAGCAGCGATATGTTGGCTGTCTGCTGCGCTCCCGCCATTTCCGCAAAGTAAAATTTTATTTCCTGCTTCAAGACATTCAGCACAAAGTGCTGCACTTTTTTCTAAAGCATCAATGCATGTCATTTTAAAACTTTGGACAACACGTTCGTGCATCTCAATTTCTTCTCGTATATTCATCTTAAAACCTCTCATTTGCATTTTACGACACAGTTAAGCGCTGATTCAACAACATCATCCATGTCGTAGTATTTGTACTCCGCCAACCGGCCTCCAAAGATTACATTCTGTTCATTTTGAGCTAGTGCAGCATATTGTTCATATAGGCTTTGATTCCTAGCGTTATTCACCGGATAATACGCTTCTTCTCCTGGCTGCCAATCTGCGGGATATTCTTTCGTCACATAGGTTACGGGCTGGGTGCCGAATTCGAAGTGTTTATGTTCGATGATGCGGGTCCAAGGCGTTTCGCGGTCCGTATAGTTCATGACGGCTACACCCTGATGATTTTCTTCTTCGAGGCGTTCCGTCTCAAAACGCAGGCCGCGGTATTCCAGGGTGCCCAGTTTGTAACCAAAGTATTCGTCAATGGGGCCGGTATAGACAATCTTTTTTGCAATATTTTTGTATTCGTCGCGGCACTTTAGATAATCCACACCGGTACGGACTTCAATGCCAGCAAGAAGCCCTTCGATGAGTTTATTGTAGCCGCCCACGGGAATGCCCTGGTAGCGATCGTTGAAGTAGTTGTTATCAAAAGTATAGCGCACGGGAAGGCGTTTAATGATGAATGCTGGCAGCTCCTTGCAGCTCCGTCCCCACTGTTTTTCCGTATAACCTTTGATGAGCTTCGTATAAATGTCCGTCCCGATAAGGGAAATGGCCTGTTCTTCGAGATTTTTTGGATCCGTGATGCCTGCTTCGGCGCGCTGCTGGGCAATCTTTTCGGCCGCTTCCTTAGGTGTCACAACGCCCCACATTTTCGTAAAGGTATTCATGTTAAAGGGTAAATTGTAGAGCTCGCCTTTATAGTTTGCAACGGGAGAATTGACGTAGTTATTAAATTCGACAAACTGATTGACATAGTCCCAGACTTTTTTGTTCGACGTGTGGAAAATGTGGGCGCCATAGGTATGGATATTGATGCCATCCTTGTTTTCGCAGTAAATGTTTCCGCCAACATGAGGACGGCGTTCGAGGACAAGGCAGGATTTTCCTTTTTTATGCATTTCATGAGCAAAGACGCTGCCAAAAAGGCCGGAACCAACAATCAGATAGTCATACATGAAAAGTCTCCTTCAAATTATATTCATAGAAAATCTATAGTTCTAAAGGGTTCCCCCTATGCATACTCAATAAAAAGTGGTGCCGGGGACCCGCATCGAACCGGTGCAACCCATTCTTTTACGTATCTGGCGCCATGACAAAATCATTCTTATAGGGATTAAAGAGTAACGTATCTGCAACTTGTTAAGTTGATATCATATTTAAATATTATATCATAAAAAGTCCCTATATTGGGGACGCTGAGGGGCATTTCTTCATTTTCCCTTCATCATATTTTCTGATAGATAGAGACAAGTTATATAAGATAGGGTCAATTGCAGAAACCCAAAGAGCTATGAAGCAGCATGCTTCATAGCTCTTATGTTCATTATTCCATTTTAGAGACAAAGTCCTTCAAGTAGGAGGCAAAGTCATCTTTCAGGTCTTTGCGGCGCAGGCCATAGTCGACAACGGCTTTGAGGTAGCCCATTTTATCACCGACGTTATAGAAGTGGCCTTTCATGTTGTAGGCGTACATGGGCTCGTTATGGCTCATGGCGCGCAGGGCATCGGTCAGCTGGATCTGTCCGTTAAGGCCGTTTGGCGTGAGTTCCAGGTAATCAAAGACGTCAGGCGTAATGATATAGCGCCCAAAGATGGCCTGATGGCTGGGGGCATTTTCAGCAACCGGTTTTTCCATGATGTCATGGACGCGGACAAGGTCCGGATGGGTTTCATCCGTTTCGCCTGAAATGATACCGTATTTGGAGACGTCCCCTGCCCTAACTTCGCAGCAGCCAAGGATGGTCGATCGGGTAGTTTCAAACTGGCGCAGGAGCTGGGAAAGGCCCTTTTCTTCGTCGTTTAGGATGATATCGTCAGGAAGGGCGACGATGAAGGGCTCTCCGTCGATGAAGTCCTTGGCGCACAAAATGGCGTCACCGAGGCCGCGCTGCTGCTTTTGGCGGATGTAGTGAAAATTCACTTTGGAGATATCGCGGATTTCTTCCAAAAAGGCGGTCTTACCGGACTGGAAGAGCTGGTCCTCCAGTTCCGGAGAGGAATCAAAGTGGTCCTCGACGGCGCGTTTGGCGTGGCCGCTGATGAGGAGGATTTCCTCTATACCGCTTTTGGTGATTTCTTCAATGACAAACTGGATGGCGGGAATATCGACAATAGGCAGCATGGCCTTGGGCATCGTCTTTGTTTCAGGAAGAAAGGACGTACCAAAGCCTGCGACGGGGACCACGGCTTTACGAACGATGGATGATGGCATGATGAGCTTCCTTTCGAGGTTATGATGGGGATATTATAACATGGGGGGAGCTTCTTGTCATAGAATTGGCTCCCCCCATGTTAATACTCGGAGCAAAAATCGCTCCGATTCGATGCAGTTACGTGTCTTTCTTGCTTGAGAAAAGATTCTTATGAGAGCAAGAAAGTCATGACGATTCGTAAGAAGTTCCGTACCACAATCTTATTTCTAAGACGCCCGAAATATGCCTTCGTCGATCCCTTTTGAGTCAGCCCAAAAATCGGGCTGATTTGATGAAGTG
>ENA-OQEY01000875-OQEY01000875.1-human-gut-metagenome-genome-assembly--contig:-NODE-875-length-15133-cov-6.318411_pt1 | contig 15133 bp, 8 predicted proteins | sample MGYA00242801_ERZ504647 | MGnify/ENA primary metagenome ERZ504647 (study PRJEB26092, sample SAMD00036204) | human gut metagenome | host: Homo sapiens | study: EMG produced TPA metagenomics assembly of... | reverse complement strand
AGTGAAATTGAAAAAATAGCAATTATGGATGAACTACCGATTAATTGGACTTACCCGGAAATTCAACCCAAACTGCTAGAAGAAGCAAGAAAAAGAGGATTTTGCCCCAAATTAGATATCAGGTAATCATGTTTGAAAGGGTGAATTAGATGATATTAAGTGTAAGTAGAAGAACTGATATTCCCAATTATTATTCGGAATGGTTCTATAATAGAATAAAAGAAGGATTTTTATATGTTCGTAATCCGATGAATGCTCATCAGATAAGTGAAATAAAAATTACTCCGGATGTTGTAGATTGCATAGTGTTTTGGACAAAGAATCCGTTGCCAATGATGAAAAGGTTAAACGAGATAAAAGATTATAATTACTATTTTCAATTCACATTGACTGGATACGGAAATGATGTTGAGGTTAATTTACCAAATAAAAAAACAGAAATGATTCCGGTATTTCAAGAACTGTCCGAAAAAATCGGCAAGCAAAAAGTGATTTGGAGATATGATCCTATATTCTTTTCTGATAGATATACGAAAGAATATCATTTGAAGGCATTTAAAAGCATTGCTGAGGCTTTAAGTGGATACACGGAAAAATGCGTGATTAGTTTTGTTGATGTATATCCTAAAAATAAAAAAAATATGGATGGATTGTCAAGTAATGAATTAAATGATGATGAACTACGAGAATTTGCTGAGAAATTAAGTAAGATAGCTGCGGATTATAATATTAAGATTGGAAGTTGTGCAGAAAAAATTGATTTGGATGAATGTGGTATAATTCATAATTGTTGCATAGATAGAGAACTAATTGAAAAAATTATCGGATGTAAACTCAATGTTGGCAAAGACAAAAATCAGCGTAAAGAATGTGGATGTGTTGAAAGTGTTGAAATAGGTACTTATAATACATGCAAAAATGGATGTGTATATTGCTATGCAAATTATAGTTCAAAAAGTGTAGAAACAAACGCTGCCAAATATGATCCTTCGTCACCTCTTCTATGTGGGCAAGTTCAAGAAGATGACAAAATAACGATTAGAAAAGTTGAGTCATTAAAAGAAACACAACTAAGTATTTTTGATATGTGAGTTCATTGTTATAACGTATATTTTTAAGAGTATATCCGGCTCCATTTTGGCTCTAAAAAATTTAGACGAGGTGCACAAAAATGCAAAATGAGATGAATATGAAGAATAAAATACACAAATGTGTACCAAGAAACGGCCAGATAAATCTCTCCGCCCAAGAGAAAGAGTAAGCTCTGACGAATAAAAACAACTGTTTATACAAAGATTTGTTTCGATTTGTCTTTTGTTTTTTTGCGTTCCGGACATTTTTAACATCCCCGGTTGACATTCCGAGGCAAAGAATTTATAATCTGTTTATGTATAAAACGGAGGATTTCAAATGGATAAAAAAATAATCGCAGTTATCTGCGCTTCCTTAATCGTAATATCGGTAGCTTTTGCCTCATGCGGAAAAAAGAAGCCGACTATAAACGCCAAGGACGCCACATACGAGGTTGTTACCGACGAAGAGGGCAACACTGTTCTCAATGAGAACGGCGAGATTGAAATATATGTCACCGACGAGGACGGCAAAAAGGTCACGGACGAAAACGGTGAAATTAAAACAGGTGCCGTTCCGTTCCCCAATCAGATAACCGACGGCGTATTTCACGAGACAAAGTATTTTAAAATGGTTTATCCCAACGGCTGGACCGTGGGCAATTCAGGTATAGCCACCTCAAAGAAATACAAGGGGCTCGACGCGCAGGTTATGTATTCCGGCGCGGCGACGGATGACAGCGCAGCGGAAAATGAGGCAAATAACACCGTTTCGCAGTGGAATCAGATTTTGTCGCAGGCAGGCGACGCGGTAACGGGCGTAACCGTTGAGCAGCGTACCGTAACTCTCGAAAAATGCGGAGCCACCGCATACGTAGTCGAGGTCAAAAAGGCGGACGACAAAAACCCGAAAACATATTCCGCATATCAGCTCACCATGGATTTTGTCTGCAACGGCGGGCTTTACCACGTGCAGTGTTTTACCGAGGACGGCAACACCTTTGACGGAAGCCTTGATTTGGCGGCAATGTACGGCGCAAATCTCACAATTAAATAAGATTCAAATGATAACATCATAGTTTGAAGCAAAAATTTGCAGCGGTTCAACGGCGAATGTCGGTTGAGCCGCTTTTTGCCTCCCTTGTAAAGGGCGGTGGGCCTCTAAGGCAAGCCGGAGGGATTTTCTTAAAAAAATAGATTTTAAAAAGAAAGTGCTTCGCTGTTTAATCCCTCAGTCACCTGCGGTGACAGCTCCCTTTTCAAGGGAGCCTTTTTTGTCGCTCCGCGACATTTCCCCACACTGTGGGGAATCACCCTATTTGAGGGAGCCTGAATAAATCCCTCAGTCTACTCACTTCGTTCGCAGACAGCTCCCTTTTCAAGGGAGCCTATTTAAGCCCTCTGTTTTTACCCGAAAATACCGTAAAAATGTTCAAAACCGTGTTCAATACTTGTCAAAAAGTTCAAAACTCGAAATCGTTAACAATTTGTTCATAATTTTACAACAACATTGCCAATTTTGTTTGCCACTTTTGCCCAAAAATAACAATTCTATTTGTTCAATACAGAAAATCAACAAATTTGTGTGAACAATTTATTGACTTTTTTCGTTTAAAATTCTATACTTTAACTAACCATAGGAATGGTGTAATAGGGCGAAGTGCCCCCTTTTTTGAGGGAGCGCTGCCGCACGGCTGATTTACCGTGCAGTTTCCATCCCGTTTTGATACACATCCTACGGTAATATGCTCGGGTGTGTATCATCAGTTTTCCACCGATTCATTTTTACGGAAGTGGAAACGGTGGAAACCGACCGAGTTAACGTGCCGAAATCGGTTTGCTTTCTTGTAAATCAAAGAGCGGTCAGAAGTACAGCGGATTTTGTGCGAGGAATTGTTGCGGGGAGTGCCGCCCGCAGAAAAAATCGGGCACACATACATGGTTTTAATGTAAATCTTTTTAGGAGGAAAAAACACGTATGAAAAAATCTACCAAATTGTTAAGTGTCATCTTGGCAGTTGTCATGATTTTCTCAACTATGTCCGTAATGGCGTTTGCCGCAAAGACGAAGTATCAGACCTCTGATAACCTTACCGCTCTTGACGCATACAGCCCGGACGGCGCGGTAACAAGACTCTCTACCGAAGAGAGAATGTCAGTCGTATTTGACTTCCTCGATGTTACCCTTGCCGCCGCGAACATAAACATGGGCGATGTTATTAACAAAGCAGGTTTGCATCTTGTTATCGACCTTCGCTCGGTTAATGCTCTTTGCGGAACCATCGACAGCGCTCAGGCTCTTCTTAACAACGGACTTGTTAAGCTTGTCAAAGGCTTGCTCGGCATAGTTAAAGACGCTAACCTTAAAAACTGGCCGTCGGGCATGACAAGAGAAAACCACGCTCAGCTCGACATAGTCAACGGCATTGCAACCCTTCTTAACGACAACGCAGGTCTCGTTAAAAAGGTTATCAACGACGGCAAACTCGACGTTGGCATTATCGGCAACTTTGTTGATATCTCCGGCGTTAATAAGTACCTCGCGGATCTTCCGGGTATGTTAAAAGGCCTCGTTTATCCGATGTTCGCAAGAGTTGACGATGACATGACGCTCATCAACACTTATTCAACAACAACCGCAAATCCCGACACTCTTGTCAAGAATGTTCTCATCAACGCTATGTCTAAGCCGCAGAGCTATACTTCTTATAAAGAAGACGCTTCCGGCAACTGCATAAGCAATCACATTGCTCTTCCGACAAGCGCTGAAGCAGGCCTTCGCAATTATTATGTTAAGGGTTCAGACTCTAAGGGTGCTTACATCGAGGTATTTGAATATGATACCGACAAGAAGTTGTATGTATCTCAGGAAGAGAAGTATTATAAGACCGAAGAAACCGATATGGAAGGCAACGGCACAGGCGTTTATGTTTACACTAACGCTGCCGGCGAAAACGTAAAATATTACGTTAAGGACAGCTACTTCCTTCCCTCACTTGCCACAAGCGGTAAGGTTTCCGAAATCTTCAACCTTGACAGCAATACTCTTGTTTCGGCTCTCTATCAGATAGCTCCCTATGTATTTAAGGATCTTGCTCCCGTTGTTCTCAATGGCTCCGTTAAGATGCTTCTTGCACAGTGGTTCGGCGCTGAAAAGACCGAGCTCTTCGGCGGCAAGGCTTCAGAGGCCACCGCTGTTCTCGCTAAGCTTCCGTCAGATGTAAAGGCATTCTATTCTAAGGCTGCCGGCGCATATAACTGGGAGTGGTCGGACTTCACAATAGGCTCCGACGGCAACGGCTATTATCGCCTTGTCAGCAAAGACGGTCTCACCGAGACCTGGCTCAAGTTTGATATGTCCACCGCTAATTCGTTCGCTAAGCTCATTAACTGGAACTACACCATCTCCGGTGATTTCGTTAACGAGTTTATGCCCACAGCTGCAAACGACGGCTCCGTTACTGCTTCGGCAGCGGGTTATACCACCGTTCTTGCGGCGCTCAACGATTTTGTCGGCAAGGCAATCGACACAATTCTTTCGGATACTGCAAAGGCTGCAATCAATTGGACAAAGGGCGATAATACAAAGCTCATTCCCAATCTTCGCAAGGCTCTTCAGTATGTAGCAGCTTATAACCCCGAGTATCTCTTCGGTACCGGCTATGAGACTGTTTATGCAGGCTACTATGACACAGTTGTAGATAAGTCCGCTTCCGATCAGGATGTTGTTACCGCTCTCGGCGCAATCGGCGTTAAGGCTCTTATGCCTCAGATAATTCTCCCGTCGGCTGCCGAGCTCAAGGGTCAGAACGTAACCGCTCTTCTCGCTTGCGTAATTCGTGAGCTTGCAACTCAGTTCGTTCCGACTTACAACTATGACGCACTTATTTATGCCGATTACAACTCGAAGACCCTCGTAAAGGGTAAGAACAGCGGCTATTGGCTCGATGTTATCTTTACCATGGGCACCGACATCGGTATGAAGTATCTCTCCAAGCTTGCCGACCTCGGCTCCGATAAGGCTGACGGCTACAAATTTGCAGCCTCCAAGACTTATAAGCTTGCAGACTTCGAAAAGAACACACGCGCTTGGGAAGACACCATTGACTGGATAATCGACTGGGCTCTCACCTCTGACAACGAGTGGTGCTGGAAGGTACAGAAGCTCATCAACACCGACGGCCTTGACCTCGACCTTGCTACCGCACAGGATCCGTGGGTTAAGCTCGACAAGATTATCCGCGACGTTCTTCCTGTTGAGAAGATAATCAACGAAACCGCTGCTGACGGTAAGACCTTCCTTGAGACTGTTCTCAGAGAAGACATTATCGACAGACTTCTCAACCTTGACGTAAGCAAGCTCCTCGGTACAAACAGCGTTACGAGCATATTCAATATTCCTGCTAACAGCACTCTCAGAACCGAGGCTATGTATCCCGCAGTATTCAGAATCGTAAGAGAACTCCTTAACAAGGTTCTCGGTAAGGTATGCGGCAACACCGCTCTTATCGCCGATTCTTACAATTCGCTTGACGCTATTCTTCAGAAGGGCGCTATTGCAGACCTCGCAGAGAAATTGGTTGTAGGCATTGCTTATGCCATTAAATCAGGCGGTCTTCTTGACGTAGCTCTTCCGTTCATGAACTTCTTCGTAGGCTGGACTACTAACGCTCAGTCCTATGCTGAGCCTAAGCTTACAATAGATAAGGGTACACTTAACTATGTACAGCTTACAAACGGCCAGATGAATACTACTCTTAAGGTAACAAACGCATCTGCAGGTATGATCTTAAAGCACGGCGATACATATGATCATCCTTATATGCTCACTCTTAAGTCTGTTACCGTTAACGGTACCGAAATGCTCACAAGCGGCGAAAAGACTCTTTCACCGTATGAGAGCACCGATGTTACTCTTAACACGGCAGTTCCCACAGACAGCCTTGTAAAGGTAACCGCTGTTTACAGCTTCACCTTCAAGGACGGTACTGCTTACAACGGCGACATTACTTCCACTACCTTTGAGTATGCGACCAACGATACAGCCGATACCGTCGGCTCCCCTTGGTCTAAGGAAGATAAGAAGACAAACCTCTATGATGTAGTTAAGATGAAGGGTGAAACCACCACCGACTACCTTGTAACAAGCGCGTCGGCTCTTGCTTCTGCTATTTCAAACATTGCCGTAACTTGGACCAACCAGAGAGATGCTGATTGTAAATTCAACGCAAGCTCTGTTTCCGCTTATGATTCAACCTACTTTGAGTCATCGGGTCAGGCAGAGGCTCTCGTCGGTCAGAAATTCTTGACAGGCGATCCCAACGGTATTGTTACCGTTAACCCGCTCAGACTTAAATCCGATGTTGACGCAGAGACGGTTCCTTCGGGTGCCACATATGCTCTCGGTAACAGCTCGGTAACTGTTTATGGTGAATACAGGAAACGCCATGGTACTCTTACCATGACTGCTCCGTTCGGCAATCTCTATTACTACAATGCGATGCCGATTAAATCTCTTGTTGACAGCGAGTTCAAGGCTAACCGCGATTCTTCTAAGTATCCGGCAGAGGCTTGGAACACTTACTGGACAGCTCTTACCGCTGCCGCTAAGATTGCTTACGGCCCGTTCAAGAAGGCTAACCTCGGCAATTACAGTGATGCTAATCTCACTGCAGCCATAACCGCTCTTGAAACCGCCGCTAAGGCTCTTGATACAGCAAACAACGAGAGCACAACACCTTCAAGCGGTTCAGCAACCGTTACACCGGCTCCCATTGAGGCTGCTCTTAAGGCTGCCGGCGACATCAACTATCAGAACTTCGACCTCTATGCTTATTGGGCTTATGAAAAGGCAATGAAAGCCGGCAACGCTATCATTGACGCTTACAAGGGCCCCGTAGCTCCCGAAAAGTACATTGACGGCAGCTCACTTTCAGAGGCTGAAATTACTGCTATTGCCAACAAGGCAAACGCTACATATAAGAGTGCTATCGTAGCTTCCATGAAGGCTCCTTCAATCGAAGCTCAAAACGCTTATATGGCTGCCGTAAAGGCTTACAAGGCTCCCAGTTATTCGGAGCTTGAAATCCTTAACAGCGCTAAGAACATTACTTGGTATGCAAGCTTCCTGAAGGGCGCTGCGGTTAAAACCGAAAAGCAGTTCCTTGCCAAAGAAATTGCTGCGGCTAAGGCTCAGGGCTACAAAGAGGCTGACTACACAGCAGGCTCTTATGCAAGATACACCAAGGCTCTTGCAGCTGCCGAGGCATTAAATGCCAACGCTAAGGCTCTTCAGTCCGAGGTATTCGATGTTAAGTATGAGCTTGAAATCGCTCAGCGCGCTCTTATGCCGAAATCGGCTTCTGCTCTCGAGGCAGGTGCTTACACCGAGCTTGAGGCAGTTATAGCTCAGGCTAAGTCAATATTCACTGAAAACAGTGCATATACATTTGACGCATCAAAGGCTGACGGCCTTTCAGAGACCGAAGCTTATGCTAAGCTCATTTCCGTACTCGGCTATGAGTACACCGATGAGAAGGGCAACACAGCAAACCTTTACAGCGGCTCCGCTGAAAACTATGCTGCAAATGACCGCTTCTATTCAAACGTTGTAGCAGCTCAGATTGACGCTGTTATCACAAACCTCAAGAATGCTATGGCTCCGTTCGTATGCAAGTACGTAGCAGTTCCCACCACAGCGGGTTCAAATGAGGGCGTTTCCGTAACAGAGAACGCTTCTCTCATCACCGGCGTAACACCCGGCTCGCTTGCTACTGCCGACGACGTACTCGCAAGAGTAACGGCTAAGGATTCTTCGGCTACAACTCTTAATGTTGCCGCTAACGCTGCAGGCCTCTATGGTACAGGCGCTACCGCAACACTCAGCCTTAAGTCGAGCGGTGCTCCGGTTGCTATCTACACAGTCGTTATCTACGGCGATGTAAACGGCGACGGTGTTGTTGACGGATTCGATGCTTCCTCCATGGACCTCGCAATCAACAACAAAGCTGCTCTCACAGGCGCTTATAAGACTGCAGGCGGCCTTGCTACCGGTAAGGTTGACCTCGCTAACTACGGCCTTGTAGTTGACGCTGCTTACGGCGGAACTGCAATCGCTCAGAAGTAATTTCCTTTAATTACTTAAGTTAAAACCCGGTGGGGGAGGTTTCTCCCCCACAAGGGCGTATGTAATGGGATATTCTTAAAAAGATTAGAGCATATACTTTAAAAGTGCGGCGGAATAGTTTTGTGAAAAAACGGTACAAAGCTTGTAAGCCCGCGAGGAAATAACTTTATTTGTGATAGCGTAAGGGATATTTTCTTTCGGCGTGCCATTTTTATTCATAAATTATTGACATTGTGCTCTCAAAAGTGTATATTTAATATTGATTAAGAATAGAAGGAGGCAAAAAATGACCAAGGCAAAAAAGGCTATTAGCCTTATTGTATCTGTAGTTATGCTCCTTGGCGTGCTTGCAGTCGGCGTTTTCGCAAATGATAATACCGGTGTCGCAGAAAACGGCACTATCGCTTTATCGTTTGACAAGGCGTCATATAGCGCAGGCGAGACGGTCAAGGTTACCGTAAAATTAACCACAGATTATTATGCTGCAACGGTTTCTGTTCCTGTTCAGTATGACAGCAGTGCTGTTAAGTTTGTAAGCGGCACAACCGCTTCAACGCTGTTCGGTGCAGGCGATGCAACAAAGACGGTCGTAAATGATGCTGCTGCGGGCGGCAAGACTTATGTCTATGTCGGCGTATTACCGCAGGCTGCCGGCGGAGCTGTTGCTCAGAAGGCAAACGGCGTCGTACTTTCGACCCTCACCTTTACCGCTTCTAAGGCCATTTCCGATACCGCGGCCGCTTTCGGTGTGCTTAACGATCAGAAATCAATGACCAATCTCGGCGGTAAACTCTATGTAGGTTCCTACAAGACCTCTGATGTAACCTCTACGGTTTATACCACAGGTCAGAAACTTACTTTCCCGGTAATGAAGGCTGCTGCTGCAGCTGATCCGGAACTTCAGCTCTCTGAAACAGGAAAAGCTAACGGTGTTATAATTGATAAGGTTTCAACTTGTGCCAACGGCAACGGTTTCGTTTACGGTGTCGCAACCGATAACGGTGATTCCATTGCTGACGCTTTGCAGACTCCCGCCGGTTCAATTCAGGTAACTGAAAACGAACAGGGCCAGATGAGCACAGGCGCAAAAATCGAGCTTCTTAACGATAGCGGCGACGTTGTTGAAACATACTATTTCATTTTCCTCGGTGATGTTAACGGCGACGGCTTTGTAGATGCTACCGACGTTACACTTGCTGAGGGTATTGCAAGTTATTCCGATTTCGACTTTTCGGCTGATGATGGTTCGGCAACCGGTATGGCTGCTGACATCAACGGTGACGGCTTTATAGATGCTACTGATGTAACTTATTTAGAGGGCGTTGCGAGTTACTCCGATTTCCCGACTCAGGCAGAGACAGCTGCTGCAGTTGCTGCTGCAAAGGGAATATAAGTTTATAATTCATTTTATAGGAGGTAAATCAGATGCGCAGAAAAGTGCTTTCTGTTATTATGGCTGTTGTCATGATGATTTCCTGCTTTGCGCTTATGGCGAGTGCTTACACTTATAGCCCCTCGTTAACAACCGGTGAGGTTAAAATAAGTGCAACTGCTGATAAAACAACAGTCAGCCCCGGAGATACAGTCAAAATAACGATGACTATTGACCCGGGTTCAAAAACTGATTGGGCTGCATTTGGTAACACAATCGTTTATAACGGTGAACAGCTTACTCCCGTTGGTTCCAAAATTACGGAATTCAGAACTTGGGAAGGCGATTGCGCTGCTTCGTTTGCTAACCCCAATGCTGCTGGTAATATGAACTTCGATACTGCTAAGATGCTTAAAGCTCAGATGACAGAGGAAGAGCTTGCTTATTTTAACAAGGGCATAATGATACTTGGCTCTGCTACTTCATCTGCAAAAAGATGGGCTCCTAAAGCAGGAGAAGCTTATCTTTCATTTAAGATGACAGTTTCTGATTCGGTTAAACCCGGTGACGAGATTTGGGTTGGTACCCATAATGCAACATTTGTTAGGGGTACTACTTACTTTGCTTTAGGCTCTAAGCGTATGGCAAATACCGAGTATGATTTGACCAATTCAATGGTTAAATTGACAGTTGCAGGTGCTGAGCCGTCTTATGCTGTAGCTAAGTATAAGACTCAGGTTAAGTTCACAGGCGATAAGACAACTGCTCCGGATGATCTCTTCCAGTTCAGACTTACTTCGGTTATCACAGCTGCTGACTTCGCTGCTATGAACTCAAACGGCAATAAAATTAAGAGCGTTGGCTTCATTGCTGCCAACACAGGCGCTGCCGATGCAGATGCTGCTAAGGCAGCAGTTGAAAAAGGCACCGCACTTCCGTCAGCTTGGAAAGCTGCTTCTACCGACTATGTAAGTCAGGCAAACGCTTCTTCCGATGCATACTTCGGCGCAATCATCAAGAATATCTCTCATGCTTCTCAGGCAACTGATATTGACTGCATTGCTTACGTATGCTACAATGACGGTACTGCCGATCATTATGTTTGGTATTCCGCAGCTGTAACTGCTAAAGTTGCTTCAGGATATGATGCTGCTGTTGCTGCTTGGAAAGCTCAGTAATTGAATTTTACCAAGAAACCACAGCGAAACTTTACTATCGGTTCGGCTGTTCAAAACTGAATATTCCGTTCCGACATTAAATTTTATTATTATATCTTGAAAGGAGATTAAATCTCAATGAAACAGGTTTATCAAACACCGGATTTCGATGTTTCTGCATACGAGCTTGATGATATCATCACAATCTCCATAGGCACCGGCCCCGTAGAGGGCGGCGACTCGGGTTGGGTTGAGATCTGACGCTCACGTAGCAATCGATCCGATTTATTAACAATCATAAGCAGAGCAAGGTTCGCCTTGCTCTGTTTTTTTTGTGCCCTGTTTTGCATTTTGTGCACCATTCCGTTTCTGTACCCCATTCTGATATCGTGTGCCTATTCTGTTTTTGCACTTAATTTAGGTGCTGTATGCCTATTCTTTTTTTGTGTGTCATATGAGGAGCTTTCCACACACCCCTGCCCGCCCTTTTCACTATTCGTTTTCCACTTCAGTTTTCATCTTTTTACTTTTCAGCCTCCCTTGCAGAGAGCAAGCCTCGCCAAAGCAGTTTGGAAGCTTTTTGCCTCCCTTGAAAAGGGAGGTGGGTTGCCGAAGGCAACTCGGAGGGATTTCATAGGAATTTACGGAATTTAAAAAGAATGTGCGTGACCTTTAATCCGCTTTTTGCCTCCCTTGTAAAGGGAGGTGGGTTGCCGAAGGCAAGCCGGAGGGATTCTGCGGAGTTATATGGAATTTAAATAGAAAGCAAATTACTTTTTAATCCCTCAGTCTACTCACTTCGTTCGTAGCCAGCTCCCTTTACAAGGGAGCCTATTAAATCCCTCAGTCCGCTCGTGGACTCGCGTCCAGCTCCTGACGGGAGCCCGTCCCCTTTGTCACTACGTGACATTTCCCCACACCGTGGGGAATCACCCTTTACAAGGGAGCCTTTGACATTTCCCCACACTGTGGGGAATCACCCTATTTGATGTAGCCTGAAAGCGGCTGCAATGTAAATTCGGCAGTCGAAAGAGGCATTTATGCAAAAAATCCGCATTTTTTTGCCGCAATTTCGAAATTTCGGCAGATTGACGAATAATTAACACATCGATTATTTATTTTGACGGAGAAATCATCAATATATTGTGTAGTTGCTCATTTACACCCCACAGATGTATTCGTCATTTTTTCAAATTCGCGGCTGTTTAGTTTAACAAATTCAAATAATAGTTAGAAATCATCTAAACGTCCGCGATTTTGAGTTCGATTTGTCTGCCGCGTCGTATTTTTGCGTTGACAAGAGTCTTTTTTGTGCTATAATTACAAGTGAACGGTAATTCACTACACGTGGTTATCTATGGTGCGCCGCTTTTGCGCAGCACCGTTTCGTTAATTTTATTAAACGGAGGTCACGATATGGACACAAGATTTGCAATTTCGGAGTACAATGACGCTGTTGCAGTCAACAAAGAGCTTGATGAGCTTATTAAAAAGCCGATTTACACCATCAAGCCGGAGGCTCTTAAAAAATACGAGGATGAGTATTACAATAAAAAGTGCCTCAAATCAAAAGCACAGATTGAGGAAGCTCGCCAGATAATCCCCGGCGGCGTTCAGCATAACCTTGCTTTCAACTATCCCTTCCCGCTTGTTTTCACAAAGGCAGAGGGTGCATATCTCTATGACGTTGACGGCAACAAGTATTTTGACTTCCTTCAGGCAGGCGGCCCGACTGTTCTCGGCTCCAACCCGAAAGCTGTTCGTGAGCAGGTTATTGACCTCCTTAATACTTGCGGTCCCTCAACCGGACTTTTCCACGAGTTTGAGTACAAGCTCGCCAAAAAGATTTCCGACAGCATTGAAACCGTTGATATGTTCCGTATGATGGGCTCGGGCACCGAGGCTTGCATGGGTGCGGCTCGTATCGCGAGACTTGCTACAAAGCATAAGAACATCATAAAGATGGGCGGCGCTTACCACGGCTGGTCAGATCAGATGGCTTACGGTATCCGCGTAAACGGCACCAAGTTCACACAGGCTCACGGTGTTCCGCTCAACTGCTTTATGTTCATTCAGGAGACTACTCCGAACGATCTTGACGAGCTTGAGAGAAAGCTCAGACTCAACCAGTTCCGCGGCGGCACAGCAGCCGTTTATATGGAGCCGGTAGGCCCCGAGAGCGGTACTACCCCCATCACCGTTGAATATGTTAAGGGCGTTGAGCGTCTTTGCCGCAAATACGGCGCACTCCTCGTATTCGATGAGGTTGTTACAGGCTTCCGTATCGGTATGGCAGGTGCTCAAGGTTACTTCGGCGTATCGCCCGACCTTACCATATTCGGTAAAGTTATTGCAGGCGGTTATCCGGGTGCAGGCGGCATCGGCGGTAAGAGAGAGTACATGAAGTATCTCGGCGCAGGCCTTGATTCGAGCGGTAAGAAGATCCACAAGGCTCTTGTCGGCGGCACAATGACCGCTAACCCGCTTTCATGTTGCGCAGGTTACTTCACTCTTGAAGAAATCGAAAGAACAAACGCTTGCCAGAAGGCAGGTCAGATGGGCGACAGAATTTGTGCGGGTCTTAAAGAGCTCGTTAAGAAGCATGGTCTTCCCTTCGTAGTTTGGAATACCGGCTCTATCTGCCACCTTGAGACAGTCGGCACAATGCACTATCAGATCAACTGGAAGAAACCGTGGGAAATCCCGGCAATTCTCGGCGAGACCGGCGTAAGACAGAAGGAAATGGAGCATATGGGCGCAGCTTATATGGCAGAGGGTCTTGTAACTCTCGCAGGCAGCCGACTTTATACTTCAGCCGCTTATACTCCTAAGATGATCGACCAGGCTCTTGCTTGCTTCGACAGAGTATTTGAAAACGTCGCTGTTAAGGCTGACTGAATTTAATCCCAAGAAAACGGGGCGGACGGGTTTTCCGTCTGTCCCGCTTTGTTATAAATAACGAAGAGGTGAATACAATGGATATAATGGAAGCAAAACAGCTCGTCATTAAAGCCGGTATAGAGGTTGTTGAATACGGCCTTATCGCGAGAACATGGGGTAATATTTCATGCAGAGTAGACGATAAGAGATTCGTTATTACTCCGAGCGGACGTCCCTATGAAACTCTTACTCCCGACGAAATAGTAGTTGTTAATATCGACGATTGCAGCTATGAGGGTGACATTAAGCCGTCCTCCGAAAAGGGCATTCATGCCGAGGCATATCGTCTTCGCCCCGAGGTTAATTTCGTAATTCACACGCATCAGATGCAGGCGTCCGTCATAAGTGCGCTCGGTATGGATATAAACGAGGTTGAACCCGCGTCGGCCGAAATAGTCGGCGATAATGTCCCGATTGCGGCATACGGACTTCCCGGAACCGGCAAGCTTCGCAAGGGCGTTGTCGAGGCTATAAAGCGTTCGGACTCCAAGGCCGTAATTATGGCTCACCACGGTGCACTTTGCATGGGTAAGGATTACGACGAGGCGTTTAAGGTGGCGGCAGAGCTCGAAAAGATCTGTGAAACTACCGTTAAAAACAGATATCGTCTCATCACCGGTAAGGTAGCCGAGACCCTCGGCGACGTAGCCGAGTATATCGGCTCGCTCTTTGACTCGAGTGCCAAGGAGGCTCCGGTATTTGAGCCGTGCAACAGCGAACGTGACGGCAGCGTGTTTAATATAAGTGCCGTAGACGGCGACGGCTCGATAGTCAGAATCGACATCAAAACAGGCGAGCTTGTAGCGGGCAATGATTATCCGGCTTCGGCTGAAATGCACAGAGCCATCTATAAAAAGCGCAAGGACGTAAACTTCATTATGCACACCAAAACACCGGCGGAAGTCGCAATGTCTAAGTCGGGCAAAACAATAAAGCCGCTTCTTGACGATTTTGCACAGCTTGTCGGCGCAACCGTTCGCTCGGTAACATTTAATCCCAACAGCACCAAAAAGACCGCTAAGAAGGTCGTAAAGGCTCTTAAGGGAAGAAACGGCGTTCTTCTTAACAACAACGGTGCGCTTTGCGTATCGGGCAGCGAATATGATGCCGCAGCGGTTGAAATGGTAATGGATAAGGGCTGCAAGACCGCAGTCGGCGCAAGACTGTTTGAGGCAGGCAAGCCCATAAACCCCATTGAGACAAGACTTATGAGATTTATATATCTCAAGAAGTACTCAAAGCAGGCTAAAAAGTGATATTTGAATATGGTGTAAAAAAGTGTCGCAAACCTCGTGTTTGCGGCACTTTTGCATTTTGCGGACTTTGTTTATTACGGTTTTGAGCGGCTTGCTTCGTTCTGCGTCGCGGCAAAACCGGAGGCTTGCCGGGCTAAAATAAAATCGCGCGTTAATTCTCAACCGAAGAGCTGCCGCATATACATATAGTGTTGTACCTGCCATAAGGGACA
>ENA-OQEY01000873-OQEY01000873.1-human-gut-metagenome-genome-assembly--contig:-NODE-873-length-15146-cov-11.663150_pt1 | contig 15146 bp, 14 predicted proteins | sample MGYA00242801_ERZ504647 | MGnify/ENA primary metagenome ERZ504647 (study PRJEB26092, sample SAMD00036204) | human gut metagenome | host: Homo sapiens | study: EMG produced TPA metagenomics assembly of... | reverse complement strand
ATTTCTCGCAATTCAGACTGATCGGAGGTAAAACAGCGTGGACGCTGATAAAAAAAGAATATGGATTCGCGGCCAATATGTCGAGGTCACGGATGAAGTGTACCGGGCCTACATGCAAGGCGACCGGAAAATGCGCTATTTTGAGAACGATTTGAAAACCGAGCGATTCGTTCTCGGAAAGGAGGGCCAAGTGGTGCAGATCATCCCAAGCCGCGAAGATTCTTTGGACCGGCTGGTGGATGAAAATGCCCAGCAATTCTCCGATGAGCAGGAAAGTGTGGAGAGCGTGGTGCTTCACAAGCTGGAAGTGGACAGGCTACATACCGCGCTTTCCCTGCTTACCCCAGAAGAACGTGCGCTGATCCAGGCGCTGTTCTTTGAGGAAAAGACAGAACGGCAATATGCAGACGAGCTTGGCGTGTACCGCAATGCTGTTCATGTTCGGAAAATGAAGGTCCTTAAAAAGTTGAAGCTCTTATTGGAGAGTTAAATCTAATGCCCCTCACCTGGATATTGTTGGGTGAGGGGCATTTTTGACTTCCTCAAATAGAAACAGCCTATCATACAATCTCGTACCATGAGAATATACAAAATTCAAATTCGCACACTTTTTCTGGCATTATAGTTCAGGTATAATATGAACAGAGGAGATTTTTCAAAAAAAGCCCCCTTCTCCACCGAAACTCCACCTTTGTATGTTACACTACCCTTGGAGGTGCAAGCAATGTCAAAAATGATTTTGATTATAGAGGATGAAGAATCCATTCAGAATATCATCAAGGCGTTCCTGGAGGACGCAGGCTACACGGTGGTTCTGGCCGCTGATGGCATGGAAGGAATCGAACAGTTCCGGGCGAACAAGCCTGACTTGGTGCTTCTGGATTTAATGCTCCCGAAAATTGACGGCTTTGCCGTGTGCGAAATTCTGCGGAAGGAGAGCCGGGTTCCCATCATCATGCTCACCGCATTGGATGATGACGACAGCCAGATGAAGGGCTTTGACGCCCTGGCAGATGATTACATTACCAAGCCCTTTTCCATGCCGGTGGTGATGAAGCATATCGAAGCGGTGCTGCGTCGGGCCGAACAGGGCGGCGCTGCGCCCAATAATGTGATCCGCTATAAGGAAATCACGGTGGATACGGACAGCCTTACCGTCCTTGTTGGAACAGAAAGCGTTTCCCTGACCACCAGGGAATTTGAGATTTTGAAGCTCCTTCTGGAGAACCAGGGGCGGGTGGTGTCCAGGGAAAGACTGCTGGATACGGTTTGGGGCTACGACTATATCGGCGACGAAAAAATCGTAAACACCCACATCAAGAATATCCGCAAGAAGCTGGGTGTGGACTACATAGAAACCATGAGAGGGGCGGGATATAAAATTGAGAAGGAAGATTAGTCAAAGCATTCAGGCCAAAACCTTCCTCAGTATGCTGGCGCTGCTGGTGGTCTGCTGCATTATCATTTACGGCATGGTGATGATTTTCCTGCCGAGAAATTACCATACGGAGCTGGAAGGACAGGTCACTTCCGATTTTTATGACTTGGTAGAAGTTCTGGAGCGGAATGGCTGGGAGGCCAGTTCGGACAGCCTGATGGAATTTTCCATGACGAACAACGCCTCAGTGGAAGTCAACGATAATTATGGAAATAATCTATTCTCCGTGAATTTTGCCGACATGGAGAACCTGGACACTTCTGCTCCCTCTATGAGCTGTTCCGCAACATTCCAGAAAGGGGGTCAAACCTACCATGTATTTGCCAATGCCGCCCTGGTCGCGGTGGCGCAGTCCTATGACATCCTGCTGAAGCTCATTCCCTTTATCGCCGTTGTGATTTTGTTGATCTCCGTCATTGGGGCGGTGGTTTGTTCCCGGTACTACTCCAAGCCGCTGGTCAGTATCAGCAACGTGGCAAAGCGGATGACCACCCTGGACATGACCTGGAAGTGTGAAGTCAACCGTCAAGACGAGATCGGTGTGCTGGCCACCAGCCTAAACGAAATGGCGGAGCAGCTCAACAATGCGCTGGCCAGCCTGCGGTCAGCAAACTGGCAGTTGAAGAAAGATATTGAGCGGGAGCGTGAGCAGGAAAAGCAGCGCGTGGAATTTTTCACCGCTGTCTCCCATGAGCTGAAAACCCCCATCGCCATCATCAAGGGGCAACTGGAGGGCATGATCTATCAGGTTGGCGAATACAAAGACCGCGATACTTACCTGCGCCGGTGTATGAAAACCACCAATGACATGGAGGCGCTGGTAAAGGAGATTCTATCGGCGGCCCGGATGGGCGGCAGCGATTTCCACCTGGAGCGCACTGACCTGGACATCAGCCAAATGCTGCGAAAGGTCTGCCAGCAGTTCCGTGGCCGGATGGAGGATAAGCAGATCGAGCTTCGCATGGACATCCAGCCGGAATACCACTACCAGGGGGACCGGCGGCTTATGGAGAAAGTGTTCACCAATGTGATCGGAAATGCCGTGACCTATTCGCCGGTGGGGGCGGTGATTACTGTCACCCAAAAAGACGAGGTGTTTTCCGTGGAGAATACCGGCGTCCACATTGCTGAGGAAGATTTGGAGCGTATCTTCACTCCCTTCTATCGGGTGGACAAATCCCGGAACCGGAACAGCGGCGGCAGCGGCCTGGGGCTGTATATCACTAAAACCATCCTGGATCACCACGAAATTATCTATAACATGGTTAATACGGAAAGTGGCGTGAAGTTTACGGCGTTTTTGTGATGAATACTTTTTCTGTTATGCTTTATTTGTAGTTGCCATATGGACGGCGCAAAAATTTTTGATGTAACATTTCACGGACATTTGCCTGATATACTATCCGAAAGGGAGGAGAAAACCAATAAATAAAACCTCTTTTAGTCGTTGAGGATGATAGCTTCTTAAATAAAATGCTTTCCGATAATCTAACTGCGGATGGATATGAAGTGCTCTCTGTTTTAACTGCAAGAGTAGCGGAAAAAGCTCTGGGGTTACAGGAATTTGATTTGGTTATATCTTAGCCTATAATCCTCACGGCAAATCATTTTTTCTTAGCAATAACAAGCTGAAATCTCGCAAACTTGTGACAATTAGAAAATCGGGAAAGTATTTTTTCACTTTCCCGATTTTATCCGTTACATCATTCCTTACGAAATGGTGCTATTAAGAATATAACCATGACAATGAAATATGCGCCGTACAGTAGATAAGTCAATGAAATATCCAATGTAAAACTCATTTCCGGGTGCGTTAATGCGACGATGAAAAAGATCACTGCAATGACCAGCATAGCAATACCTAAAATTCTTGACCGTTTTTTTGTCATTCTTTCACCTCTATCTATATATTTTAACTTTGCTGCAATCGTTCCGTAACAGATGCTTTAATGTCCATGCGGAAAGTTAAAATAGGAACCGCAAGACAAATGACAAGGATTATAAATGCTGCAATTACCAAAGGAATTATCGGATAGCTAAAAGCCGCATAAGAAGCAACTTGCCTAAAGGCTGCGTACAATGGAAGATATATTCCAGTTCCTAACGTGGCAAGCAGTAAAAAAGAGATAATCCAATAATACCCTCCCTCGAATAGTAAAACCTGGCGGATTTGCTTTTTTGTCATTCCGATACTTTCAAGAGTAGCAAATTCATGCTTTCGCGTATTAACACTAACAAACATCGTATTGATAAAGTTCATTACCCCAATGAGCAAAAGTACAGACGATAGCCCCATTGCCAAAACCCGTGAAGTAAAAAGATAACTTTCTATTTCTTTGCCGCGCTCATATCTTGATTGAATATCAATTCCGGAAGAAGAAGCCGTTATTGTTTGAAGTTCTGATAAAATTCGTTCGTCGTTCTTGCTGTTGATTGTATCAAATGCTATGCGGAATATCTTTACTTCGGGTGAGAGCCTCTTTAATGCTTGCTGGCTGATATACAAATCGGGGGCTGTTCCTCTTTCGTTGCCGCGTCCACTTTGAAAATCTGCATCCAAAAAACCACCTGCCACTGTAAAGGTATGTTCTCCTGTTTCACCAATTACAGTAATAGACTGTCCCGGCTGGATTAAAGGATTTCCATCTTCATCTGTCATAGCAGACAATAATACAACATCACCATTTTCAAAAGCATTCAAGTCAATAGGCGTTTCAAGGCTGCTATTAACTTCTTTTACATATTCTGTATCAATCCCATAGACACCGCCAAAAAAATTATCGGTATAGTTTTTCAATGTTTCTGCGTCTGAAAAATCAAGCCCGGATACACTATTGAGAGAGTCAATATATTTGCCGAATACATATTGATCGTAGATAACAGGCATTGTCGTTTGCGGAGAAGCCGAGTATGTGACGCGTATATTTTCGATACCATCTATTGCCTCGATTTCTTTCAACATTTCATCAGTAATCAAATTTTCTTCTTCGTGAATACTGTAAGTTACTGTAAAATCACTTTCTCCCCATTGGCTGACAAAATTTTCTGCACTTAAACTCGATAAAAGGCCTGACGCGATCAAAAATAGCATTAAACCCAAAAACAGAGATGTAAATGTCAAGACTGCACTTTTCGGATTTCTAAAAATGTTGCTCAACGCCATTCTGGACAATCTTAATCTATGGGCTTTTCTCTTTTTCATATTCTTGACAGACACAGCATTGTATTGTGAAGCAGCAATAGGCGATATGCTCCCTGCAATTTTAGCGGGCTTCATACTGCCGATAACCGCAGTTAAGAGTGTAAAAATAGCTGCTCCGATAAAAATAATAGGCGAGAAAGATACTTTTACTCCAAGAGTGCTATTGCCCGAATACATCATATTCATTGCAAAAGGTACAATGATTAACGAAACAAGCACCCCCACAAGAAGCCCAACAGGAATACCTATAACAGATGTTCTGAGCACTTGCCAGCGAACAAGTTTTTTGATTTGCCTTTTCGTTGCACCTATTGTTTTAAGCTGTCCATAAAAACGAGTATCTTTTGAAATTGAGATATAAAGAATATTATAAATCAACAGATAACCGCTGATAATAATTACTGTAACAACAAAGGCCATTGCAACAATAATAGACGCAGAATTGCTTTGGGTCGATGGGACGATTTCAAAAGTTTGTCCCTCTGTGAAAGTTATCTCATCTTTTAACTTTTCGCAGGAACGCTCAACGTCATCATTGCCGGAAAAAGAAAGCATCCCGCTGGTTATATCACTAAATGTAAGTCCTGACTGCTCGGCAAAAATTTCGGATACATAGACCGAACCTCGGTTTCCTACACGCGAGACGGTATAATCTGTATAATAACCTGATAGCTGAAATTCGTCTGTTATATACTGATAATTGTTTCCGAGTTGATAAGACAAGGTTATATTCATCCCTATTTGAGGATTAGATATACCCATCTCGTTTAATGCCCAAACGGGCAGCATAACTTCGCTTTCAGCCTGCGGGTAATTGCCATATATATCTGATATTGTCGGGACACGATGTTGTTCCCATTCAATTTCATCTATCCATGAAATCCCCAGTAAAGCGTCCCCAATATCTGCTGTGTCAACACTTCCCAACCTTTGACTAATGCCAACGGCAGTTACTAAATCAGAGCGTTTTAGTTCTTCTATCTGGGTTTCTGTAAGGTTTGTAATTGCTACGTCTGCTGTTGTTCCCATAGAACGGGTTTGCTGCATTTGGAAAGTTTCAAAGTAACTGCACCCCAGACTAAATACCGATGTTATCATAAAAGCAGTCAAGGCCAGTGCAACGATAACAATTATATTTCTGCGTCTATTAGAACGGTAACTCTTTTTTGCAAGATGTTTAATGACCGTCTGATTATTGTTTCCAAATAATATGTCATTCATTTTCCAGCCCCCCTTACTCCGTAATTTTCCCATCCTCAATACGGATAATCCGATCTGCAAGCTGGGCAATCTCGTTATTGTGGGTAATCATTACGAGGGTTTGATGAAATTTTTGACTGGTGACTTTCAGCAGACCGAGGACATCACCGCTCGTCCGGCTATCAAGATTGCCCGTCGGCTCGTCTGCCAGCACAATCGCCGGTTTAGATACCAGGGCGCGGGCAATGGCGACGCGCTGCTGCTGACCGCCGGAAAGATTGTTCGGCATATTATTCAGCTTATCTTCCAAACCCAGCATACAAACAATTTCTTGCATATATTTTTTGTCCACTTGATCGCCGTCCAGTTCCACAGGTAGGACGATATTCTCGTAAACATTGAGAACAGGAACAAGGTTGTAATTCTGAAAGATAAAACCGATTTTCCGTCTGCGGAAAATAGTAAGCTGCTCGTCTTTCAACGTAGACAAGTCTTTGCCATCCACAATAACTTTGCCGGAAGTAGGAACATCCAGACCGCCAATCATATTCAGCAGCGTGGACTTGCCGCTTCCAGATGTGCCGACGATAGCGACAAATTCCCCGCGTTCTACCGAGAGAGAAACGCCGTCCAGAGCCTTTGTAATATTCGGCTCGTCCCCATAGTATTTTTTCAAATCTGTTGTCTGTAAAATAGGCATAAGTTCTACCACCTTTCTTTTTTATGGTTCCATTGTAAAGGGGAAACCTCGCAGAAATGTCACAGCGGTTCTTGAATTTCCTCTTAAAACGCCTTGAAATGTCACAATCCCGTGACATTTCAAGAATGGGGCAGGAACACCGAGAAAGTAGAGCCGGAGCCGACTTCCGAGGCAACACGGATAAAGCCCCCTTGCCGGGTGATAATCTCACGGGTAAGATATAGGCCGATCCCGATACCGGGGGCGTCATGCACACTGTCCTCACGGTAGAACCGTTTGAAAATCGTCCCTTGATGTTGTTCTGGAATACCAATGCCCGTATCGGAAATATCAATTTTCACATACATTTCCCAGCACACCACAGCCACATGGATTTTCCCGCTCTCTGGCGTGTACTTCACCGCATTATCCAGAATGTTGAACAGGGCTTCGGTTGTCCATTTCCGATCATGGGCCGCAGTTACCGTTTCCGGGCAATCCACTGTGACCGTAATCTTTTTCTGTTCTGCGTTCAGCAGAATACCGCCCAGCGCCGCAGCAAGGGTATCATAGATGGCCTGTGGCTTCGGCTCCAAAGCAATTACACCGGCTTCAAGCCGTGACGTTTTAATCATTGCCTGCATGAGAAAATCCAGTTTGTCTAACTGGCTGTCCATAGCCAGAAGAAATTCTCTCTGCTTTTCCGGCGATACATTTTGCTCCAACAAAGTGGCATCCAGCATTTTCAGGTTTGCAATCGGCGTTTTGACCTGATGGGAAATATCCGAAATCAATTCCTGCAAGTCAGCCCGTTCCTTTGCAATACTGCTTTTGCTTTCCCGAAGCACTTCATAGAGCCGTGAAAGCCGGTGCTGGATTTTATAAAACAGGTTTTCTTCCTCTGTGTACTGCGGCGGGGCCTGATCTGCTGACATCATATCGTCCAGCAGCTTGCACAGAGCATCCGAAAACAGCGTTAATTTCCGGCGCACAAAGGCCCAAAAAGCAGTCATGCACCCGGCGACGAAAACCGCATAGAGTAACCCACAGCATAGCGCCAATACATTCTGCGTCAAAAAGTATATGGTAAATGGCATGGCAACCGAAAGCAGAAAAAGTGCTGCACACACGACCATGCACACTTTATTGACCGAGAGTTTTTCCGTCCTCATTTGTTACCGCCCCCAATCCACATATAGCCCATGCCATAGACGGTTTTAATATAGGCATGATCTGGATTTTCAATTTTGTTTCGTACCCGGCTGATTGTAGAAGTCAGGGCGTGTTCATCAACAAAGTTCCCGTCAATATCCCACAGCTTTTCCAGTAGCACCTGCCGGGTCAAAACGATCTGCGGATTTTTTGTCAGCACTTTCAAAAGCCGGTATTCCATCGGGGTAAAAGAAACACTTTCCCCATTAAGTGTTGCGGTCATTTCTGTAAAGTTAATAAACAGGTTGCCGTCGTTGTAGAAATCACCGCCAGATTGCTTACTGATCCGGGCCAACAATGCAGACACTTTTTTCTGAAATACGCTCATGGGGAAAGGCTTTGTCACATAATCATCCGCCCCCAGCTCGTAGCCTTTGAGCATATCGCTTTCCATATCGTTTGCCGTCAGGAAGATTACAGCAGTGTCCGGGTGACTTTCCTTAATATCCCGGCAAAAATCAAATCCGTTGCCGTCCGGCAGATTGATGTCAAGGACAATCAAATCATATTCCTGCTTTCTGCAAAACCGTTCGGCAACGCTTTTCGTTAAGGCTGCATCTACTTCATAGCCTGCGGCAGACAGGTTATAGCAAAGGGTATTATTCAAAAGGCGGTCATCTTCAACCACTAAAATTCTCATTCGCTCACATCCTTTTCTTTATAGTGTACCAATCAAATGTCACAGAAACCTCACGATGAAGTGCTTTTTCTGAATTTCTTTTATCATATCTTTTACTGGCATGAGCAGCAAGCCATCATTCAGAAATTTTGAAATGTCACAAACTTGCGAGATTTCAAGGGGTGTATTTTGTCAAAATCTGTTTTCCTGTGAGATTTCTATGAGGATTGGGCTTTATAATTATATCAAAATAAAGAGATACATTCTGTTTTGCCAGACAACAGCAAATAAAAAAATGGTCGTTCAGCAGAGCTTCCTATTCCTAATTAAAACACGGCGGCTTTGGAATATCAAGGCCGCCGATTTTTTTTACACTTTATCGCCAACTCCACCTAAAAAATATCTCAACTCCACCTCAACTCCACCTTCGTAGTGTACCATAAGGGTGTTCCCGGCAGACGGGGACACCACTGGAGCGAGAAAAGCCCCGGCGAAAAACTACGTTAGGAGGTACACAAGTGAACCCATTGGTTTTACAAAAAGGAAATGAGGTGGCTCAGACATGAACCTGTGCAAACGGGCCTGCCTGTATTCCATCCGCAAAAAGGGCAAGACCCTCACGCTGCTGGCGTTTCTTCTGGTCATGGCCACGCTAATGCTGACCTGTCTTTCCATCCAATCGGCTACGGAAACGGCCAACGCCAATATTAAAAAAGCCCTGCTGGGCTATTTTACCATCAACGCCAAGACGCTGGAAAACGGCATCCCGGAGGATACGGTAAGCCAGATTCTTGATGTGGATGGCTTGAGCGGCAGGTACACCCTGCGCTCCTACACCTACGCTACTTATTTTGACGCAGACGGGAACCTTCTGGAAATCAACACCGAGGGTGCTGCCCAGGTGCCGGAGGGCTATGAGAACGCCGGACGAGTGGTGGCGAACTCCAACTCCCAGGAGGACAGCTATTTCACCGATGGCGGCTTTGAGATGGTGGAGGGAAACCCCATCACCACCGAAACCGGCAGCCAGGTGCTGATCCATGAGAAATTTGCCCAGCGCAACGGTCTGTCTGTGGGCGACACCATGCTGTTGGGGAATGTGGAGGACAAAGATAAGACTATCCCCGTGACGGTGGCCGGGATCTTCACCAACACCGAGGAACAGGATTCCATTGGCATGGCCCCGTCCTATGACCTTTACGACAACATCGTGTTTACCGACCTCTCCACTGCCTCTTTTCTGCTCTACGGCACCGAGGAAACCACTAACGTCCAGTACGGGGATTTCTATGTGAACGACCCGGACGAGCTGGAGCGCATTATGACCGATGTGCAGGAATTGGATGGCGTGGATTGGGAGAGCTGCACCCTGACCCGCTACGACAACGACTATCAGAACGCCAAGGAATCCTTGGAGGGCTTGCAGAACATCGTCTTTATCGCCATTGCGGTGGTATCGGTGATTTGTTTCCTGGTGCTGGCCTTGTTCTTGACGCTGCGGCTCCGTGGGCGAATCCATGAAACCGGCGTCTATCTGGCCATGGGTATTTCCAAAGGCTCGGTACTGCTGCAATACTTGCTGGAAGTGATCCTTGTGGCGGCCATCGCCCTGGTGATCTCCTTCGGCACCAGCACAGCCATTTCCCATCAGATCGGGAGCAGCCTGCTCTCCCAGGTGACAAGCGAAACCTATGAAACGGTAGACTTGACCGGGGAAAGCAACGCTGCGGAAGATGAGCCCACCGAGGATTTGGGCCTTGCCGAGATCGAGGTGGCTGTTTCCGCCGAGGATTACGCACTGGTGTGGGCTTTTGGTATGGTGCTGTGTGTGGCCTCTACCGCACTGGCCGCATATCCGGTCATGAAGATGAAGCCCAAGAGTATCTTGTCGCAGATGAGTTAAGGAGGTGCAGGCGATATGAATTTAGGAATACGAGCAATTTTATATAGCGCACGGAAGTGGAAAAAGACACTGCTGGTGTTCTGTTTGCTCTTGGCCATTACCACCTTGGTTCTGTCCGGGCTGGCGATTGCCGATGCCCAGGAGGAACAGGCCGAGGAAGTCCGGGGAACCACCGGGGCCAGCTTCACGGTGGAGAGAAACTTATCTACTGGTGGTTGGTCAAATGGCAGCGGCGGTTCATATAGCACTCAGGAATTTATATCTGAGGATATGATTAAGGAAATTGCGTCTGTGGATGGAATCGCTGGTTATGATGCTTCTCTCATTGTACATGAAGATTTCTTTAATGAAGATGGCGAGGCATTGAAAACAGAAAGATACGGTTTTTATTCTTATGGTTCTTATAATTCCGAGTACAACGCTATGTTCTTATCGGGAAGATTTGAACTGGTAGAGGGTTCTCATATAACCGAAGATATGGAAAACGGACTTATCATCAGCCGGGACCTTGCTGATTGGAATGGGTTAGAAATTGGAGATACCTTGACAGGAATTTATTATCCTGAAAGCAACACCCCGGCTGTGGACATGGAAATTGTGGGTATTTTTGATATTGTCGCTGACAAAGACGATGCTGTGAATCTGTATGATAATGCGTCCTATTTCGACTATTCAAACTACACCTTTTGCAGTATGGAAGCAGCGGAAGGATTGCTTGAAGGTTGGGGCGATGAAAACGAAGGTATTTCTGAAGCCTATTTCTATGTCTCTGACGCTGCTCAGTTAGATAGCGTGATTGAAGAAGTGCAAAAGATTTCCTCTATCAACTGGAATAACTTTAACATCACTACCAATGACGAGGTGTATCAGAATATCTCCAGCGCCCTTTCCGACACCGGCACCCTGATTACTACCCTCATCGTTGTCATTACCGTTGTAAGCATGGTTTTGATTATTCTCATCCTCTCCATGTCCATCCGCAGCCGCAAAAGAGAAACCGGGATTTTGCTGGCGGTGGGTATCGCCAAGCCTGCGGTGATTCTCCAGTATGTGCTGGAAACCCTACTGATCGCGGTGGTGGCCTTCCCGCTGGCGTACCTATCCAGCAAGCAGGTTGCCGGTGCCCTGGGTACGCTGTTCGGCAAGGCGGCGGAGAATGTCATCGTCACACCGGAGCATTTCATGCTGGTGGCTATCGTGGGCGGTATCCTGCTGGTGGCGGCGGTGCTGGTGTCCAGCATCTCGACCATGCGGCTGAAGCCCAAGCAAATCTTAGCGCAGATGGAGTAAAGGAGGCGCAATATGAATTTAGGAATACGAGCAATTTTATATAGCGCACGGAAGTGGAAAAAGACCTTGCTGGTGTTCTGCCTGTTCCTGGCCATTACCACCTTGGTGCTTTCCGGGCTGGCGATTGCCGACGCACAAGAGGAGCAATCGGAGGAACTGCGGGGCGTGACAGGAGCCAGCTTCACCGTCAGTGCCAACAACGGCTATACCCTGCAGCCTGTCACAGACGAAATGATTGAGGAGATCGCCGCGATTGACGGTGTAGAATCCTATAACACATCTCAATATACGATTGCAAATCTCTATAATCAAGATACTTTGATGAAAGGGACGGATGAACGGGAAGGTGTGTCAGACCTTTTTTATGCAACAGGTTGTTTTGATTCGGAGTATTCTCCGATGTTTCTCACGGGGGCGTTGCGTCTGACGGAAGGGCGTCATGTAACGGAAGGCGATGGCGGAATCATCTTGTACGAAGGTCTTGCTGATAAATATGGGTTGTCCCTTGGCGATACGCTCGAAATTAAAAACGGGAATCCGGACGATCCGTTGGTTGAGTGCGAGATTGCCGGTCTGTTTGAGGTTATTGCAGATAGTGACGACGAACAGGCAACTATGGCAAAGCCTTCAACCTTATTCGATTACAAGGACTATGTCTTTGTGAATATGGATACCATGTCTGCTGTCTCCGCGCCCTATACGGTCAGTGAGGGAAATGGAATTGATTCCGTTGACTTCTTCGTTTCGGACGCCGCCAAGCTGGAAAGTATCGTACAGGAAGTTCAGAACAGCACCTCTATCGACTGGAACTCCTATTACATCACTGTGAACAATGAAGTGTACGAGCGCATTTCCAGCTCTATTGCGGATACGACTACTTTGGTTACGACGTTGATCGTGGTGATTACTGTGGTGAGCATGGTACTGATCGTTCTTATCCTCTCCATGTCCATCCGCAGCCGGAAACGGGAAACAGGCATTTTGCTAGCGGTGGGTATCGCCAAGCCTGCGGTCATTCTCCAGTATGTGCTGGAAACCCTGCTGATTGCGGTGGTGGCCTTCCCGCTGGCGTACCTATCGAGCAAGCAGGTGGCTGGCACCCTGGGTACACTGTTCGGCAAGGCGGCGGAGAATGTCATCGTCACACCGGAGCATTTCATGCTGGTGGCTATCGTGGGCGGCGTCCTGCTGGTGGCGGCAGTGCTGGTGTCCAGTATCTCGACCATGCGATTAAAGCCTAAGCAAATTTTGTCTCAGATGGAATAAGACTATCCACCCCCTACAATAACGAAATGAGGTAATCACTATGAGTATCATGGAAATCAAGCAAGTGGGATATTCCTACGATAATAAAAAGAAAGTCTTAAAAGGCGTTAACGCCGAAATGGAACAGGGCAAACTCTACGCCATCCTGGGGCCTTCCGGCTGCGGCAAGACCACCCTGCTCTCCCTGATTGGCGGACTGGACAGCCCCGGCAGCGGCCAGATTTACTTCGATGGGCAGGACATTGCCAAGACGGGGCTTTCTGACCATCGGAAAAACCATGTGGCGTTTATTTTCCAGGCGTACAACCTGATTGACTATTTGACCCCTGCAGAGAATGTGTCGCTGACTTCCAAACTGCCGCCGCTGCCCATTTTGGAGCGGCTTGGCCTGACGAAAGAAGAAGCCAAGCGCAATGTGCTGAAGCTCTCCGGCGGCCAGCAGCAGCGGGTGGCTATTGCCCGCGCCTTGGCAAGCGAGGCCCCGGTGATTCTGGCGGACGAGCCTACCGGCAATCTGGACGAGGACACCGCCCAGGACATCACGGATATTCTCAAAGAGAGCGCCCACAAGATGAACAAGTGCGTGGTGGTCGTTACCCACTCCAATGAGCTGGCGAAACAGGCCGATGTGGTGTTCCGGCTGAGAAAGGGTGAATTGCAGGTGCTGGAGCGTGTTGACGATCTCTCGGCCCCGCACCAGTCCCGCAGGAACAACGCTTCTCGCAGTGAGAGGAGGGCAAGATGATGGACGAGTTTTCTAAGCCCTCCAAGAAGGGCAGCATTCTCGCTGTGGCCTGCTACGTTTTTGCTGTGGCGCTGCTGATCACGGCCTTTGTCTCCCTGGCGGCCTGCCATCAAAACATTTCCCGGCAGCTTGAGCAGGGCGTCCCTGTGCAGGGAAATGAACTGGCCATTGTGAATCTCTACTTAACAAGCTGTGTGCAGTATTTCGCCTTTGCCGCCGCTATGGTGTTTTGCGGCAAGGCAGCCCCCAAGGTGCTGGCGCTCAAGAACGAGACGCCGGTACAGGTTACTCCCTATATGCTCAATCCCCCGGCAGAGGCCACCGGTTCTGATTATACCGATGAGGTGGAGCAAGAGGAGGACGATACGGATTTTGAGGCTTGGGGATTTCGGGAAAAGGAAGAATAAATAAAAAAGACACGCCGGCGGGCTTGCAGAGCAGCAAGCCCTCGGCCATGTCTTGAGAACAGGAGAATGGAGGTGATTCCCATGCAGCAAACAGAGTGGGTTTATTGTCCCGTTTGCGGGAATAAAACCCGTGATCGAATCAGGGAGGATACGGTTTTAATCAATTATCCTCTCTACTGCCCAAAGTGCAAACGAGAGAGCTTAATCCAGGCGAAACAATTACATATCGTTGTCATCAAAGAGCCAGACGCATAGACGCAGAGCCGATGAACCTGTGAGAATTTCCTACGGACATCGGCTCTTTTTCACTCTCTGGGCTGGTTGTCCAAGGCCGCCCTAACTGTCGCCTTGATGATCTGCATAGAACGCTCGTCGCAGTTATACAGCATACGGACAAGGCTTTCCATTTCAGAATCCTCAATCTGCTTTTCTGGGAAGAAAATCTGATCGGGTAAAATGGACAGCTCCCGAATCAGCTTGTAGAGAATGTCGTAGCTGGGCTTTTTGCCTTCGTTCTCGATACGATATATAAATCTCTCGCCTACTCCGACCTTGGCGGCCAGATCTTCGACCGTAATATCTGCTTTTATGCGGGCATTCTTGATGATCTCGCCAAGCGTTTCATGTTTACTCTGCACCTACAGTTCACCTCTCTTTCTATTTTACAGATTTATGCCAGATTTATAATGGCATAGCAGTTCAAATTTTAGAGAACTGACAGTGCGGGTAAAAGTGAACTGACCAGGATCGTATAGTTGACCCTGCCAATAAAAAAACGAGGTTTTGGCAGGGTGGTTTGTCATGCCCATCCCTCCAGACCACGTTTTGGCCTGGAGGGATATTTCATGCGTTGGTCATCCTTCGCACCGCTGCTTATTAGAAGCAGCGAGTATGATTCTATGTCGTAGGCCGCCTGATTGACGGTGTACGGTCAAAAAAACTTCCCGCTTTTCAACGGGATATTATGCCCTTCGCACTGAACCGTCATGCCATGGTTCACACGAACTAAAAAGAAACGCACTTGCTGTTGGAGCCGTTGCCCCATTCTGCAGGTGCGTTTTTCTATATAGAGGAACCCCCTCATTCCCACGTTGTAGGGGGCCGCCGGCCAGTCTGAATTTCTCGCAATTCAGACTGATCGGAGGTAAAACAGCGTGGACGCTGATAAAAAAAGAATATGGATTC
>ENA-OQEY01000868-OQEY01000868.1-human-gut-metagenome-genome-assembly--contig:-NODE-868-length-15195-cov-3.489681_pt1 | contig 15195 bp, 14 predicted proteins | sample MGYA00242801_ERZ504647 | MGnify/ENA primary metagenome ERZ504647 (study PRJEB26092, sample SAMD00036204) | human gut metagenome | host: Homo sapiens | study: EMG produced TPA metagenomics assembly of... | reverse complement strand
GGCTATGCCACCGAGGCCGGCATCACCAAGGAGATCACCCCGCACACCCTGCGCCATTCCTTTGCCCTTCACCTGCTGGAAAACGGGGCTTCTGTAAAGGATATTCAAACCATGATGGGCCATGCGGATATTTCTTCTACACAAGTCTATGTACAATTGCTGGACAGCCATGTAAAACAGGTGTATAATAATTGTCATCCCAAGGCGAAGTTGGGGTAAAAAGAACGATTTGTGAAATGGAGTTGGTCTTTTGGCTTTTCTCGGTATTTTTGGAAATTACGACAAGCCGGGTCCCGGCGTAAACAAGGATGATCCCCCAAAAGCTGCGCCGGTTCGTTTTTTTGAGATTCTTCTCAGAAAATTCGGCAAGCTGGTGCAGCTCAACTTGATCTTCCTTATCCCAACGATCGTGGCCCTGGTGTTGATGGCGGTTATTTTCCTGTTTCCCACCCACTATGTGCTGCAGCTTCCTTCGGGGGACGGGGTGGTGCAAATCGACGCCTGGGTGTTGTATGCGGTGCCGCTGCCCTTAATTCTGCTTTCTCCCTTTACGGCGGGCCTTACCTTTGTAACTCGAAATTTTGCCCGTGAGGAGCATGCCTTTGTCTGGTCAGATTTCTGGGATGCCGTGAAGGGGAACTGGAAGTATTTCCTTCTGAATGGCGCGATCGTTTACCTGGTTTATCTGGTGCTCAGCTTTTCTATGATCTACTACCTTAACAGCACCTCGCAAGGCTGGCTGTATTACATCCCCTTCTGGCTGTGCATTGTGCTGGCAGCTCTGTTCCTGTTCGCTCAGTATTACCTGCCGGTCATGTTCATCACCTTTGACCTGAAGTTTAGCCAGGCTTACCGCAACGCTTTCATTTTTGCTGTGGCTGGCTTGGGACGCAACCTGCTGATCACCGTTATTTTGGGAGCGCTGCTTTTCCTGGTTTTCTCCATTCCTCTGACGCCCCTTACGGTGCTGATCTTCCTGATAGTGGCCGTGTGCCTGCTGTTCTCTTTGGTGAGTTATTTCATCAATTTCACGGTATATCCCATTGTGGACCGCTACCTGATCAAGCCTTACCAGCAGAAGCTGGAAGAGCAGCGGACCGGTATCACTGCAGCGGAGAAAAAGGAAGAGGAGGAGCGCGACCGCTTCTTTGCGGAACCGGAGGATGAGGACGAGGATGACGATGAGGACAAGTTTGTCTATGTCAATGGCCGTCTAATCCGAAAGTCAGAGCTGAAGAAACAGGGCTCTTCGGAAGAGAAAGAGTAAGGTAAAAGCAAAGAAAAAAGCACAGCGCAGTTTTTGCTGCGCTGTGCTTTTTTATGAATTCTCTTCTTCAGAGGATTTCGTTGGGGGAGAGAGAGGCTTCTTAGAGGGGGCTTCGTGAGCCAAAGGGTTGGCATTCATTGCCTCTTCGATCTGCGTGCTGGAAGTATGGGTGTAAATCTCTGTTGTACCCAGATTCGCATGCCCTAAAATGTCCTGTAGGACGCGAACATCCACATGGCCATAGCGATACATTAAGGTAGCGGCAGTGTGCCGCAATTTGTGGACAGAATAGCCAGGGCCGCTCAGGCCAATTTTGTCCAGATATTTTTTGACCAGCGCCTGAACTGTCTTTGGGCTGATCCGGGTCCCGCGGTTACTGAGGAACAGGGCATTCCGGTCTTTAACGCCATCTTTGGGACGCACTGCCAAATACTGGCCGATCGCGTCCAAGCACGCCTGGTTCAGATAGACGATCCTTTCTTTATTGCCTTTGCCCCAGATGCGCAGGGTGGAATTGTTTTGAATCACATCTGCTAGGTTGATGGAAACCAGTTCGGAAAGGCGCATGCCACAGTTTAGGAACAGGGTAAGAATGCAGCGGTCCCGCTCTGCGTCGGGCCCATCTACTGCATTCAAAAGTTCGATACTTTGTTCGAGTGACAAAAAATGGGGGAGAGTCTTTGCCTTTTTGGGGGGAGTCAGGTTTTCCGTTGGATTCTCCTCTAAAAGCTTTTCGTGAACTGTAAGGTACTGAAAAAAAGATTTTAGCGAGGTGGATTTCCGCTGCCGTGTAGAGCTCATGTTGTTCCGCTCGTCGGCCACGAAATTCATAAACTCAAAGACGTCGACGGTTTTGATTGAACGGATATAAGGAAGGTCGATCTCCTTAATGGAAATTTGATCAAACGGAACGCCGGCCTGCTGGCGGCTTTTCAGAAACCGAAAAAATGTGCGCAAGTCCATGCAATATTCCTCCACGGTTTTAGGTGATAAACCGCGGATATTCCTTAAATACAGGGCATATTGCTGCACAAGCTCCGGCATTTCATCTCGAATTGAAAAACTCATAAAATCTGTTTTGCCCTCCCCTGAATTATACAAAATATCTATTTTGTATAATTATCTCTATTTTTTTAGCCCCCAGAAAAGGGCCGCCCTTTTCTAAGGTACGTGTTCTCTCATTCTATCCCTCTTGAAGCAGCGGTAGAATCCCGCCTACATCCAAGAGTGGTCCTTTTCTCAGTTCCACAGCAGAGATCCCCTGGCTCTTCAAAAAAGCCCGAATGAGCTCTCCGTCTGGATGACTGGAAAGTTCTCCTGTGAAAGCTAGCTTGTCCAGCGCCAGCTTTCCGCTGCAGCCGCCTATAAAGCCTGTGTCATAGCCAGGCAATTCTATGAACCCTGGACGGATCAACAGCACCTCAAATCCCTCTGCCGTTAATGCGCGCTCTAAACCGCGGTCCGCGGTAATAGCGTGGTTTGCATCAACTAAGGCCACTGAACAGGCGCAGTAACCTTGGCCTACGGGCAAAAACTGTAAACCATGCTTTTGAGCGGCTTCCTGGATGGAAGGGTCCACACCGCGCTGGTTTCCGATCAGATAGGAGTTCCATACAAGGCCGCCGCACAGCACATCCTTGGGATAGGTTTGTTCTGGGCACCTTTCCGTTTCGCTTACCGAAAAGCCTTGCCGGGCCAATTGGTTATTCAGAGGGCTCCTCTTTAAAACGAACATCTGTTTATCGTAAAGAGGGCTCACCTGCAAATCAGGGTGAAAGCGCACAGGCTTTGGAAGGCGGCGCTCCTCCTCTGTCTGAATGGCCGTAATGCCCAACGTGTCCAAGGCGTCTTTTAGCCAAGGGAATTCTCCCGAGACTAAGGCAGCACGCACGGGGCTGTCTGGCAGCCGGGGATGCTGAAGAAAGCAGCTCATGTGGCTGCCTCAAAGGCTTCCCGGAGGTTTCGGGCGCCAATGAGCTCTATCTCCTTTCCCAAGGGAGAATTCAGGCTCTTTATACCGTGTTTGGGAAGCACACATCGGGTAAATCCCAACCGCGCCGCCTCCGCGATGCGCAAGTCCCCATGGCTGACGCTGCGCAGCTCCCCTGCTAGACCAATTTCGCCAAATACCACAGTGTCCTCTCGGATGGGCTTGTCCTTTAAGCTGGAGATCAGCGACATGGCCACTGCCAAATCTACAGCGGGCTCATCCAGGCGCAGCCCCCCTACCACGTTGACGTAGGCGTCCAGGTTGGAAAAGTAATAGCCTGCCCGCTTTTCCAGCACCGCTAAGATCAGCGCCATGCGGTTGTAGTCGAAACCTGTGGCCATCCTTCGTGGGGTGCCATACCCTGAGGTGGTGGCAAGTCCCTGGATTTCCGCCAGAATGGGACGGGTGCCCTCCATCACGGCGGTGACACAGGTGCCAGAAACATCTTTAGGCCTGCCGGACAGCATGGCCTGGGAGGGATTTTCTACCTGCCGGAGGCCGCCCTCCCCCATATCGAACACACCGATCTCGTTGGTGGAACCATAGCGGTTCTTTACCGCCCGCAGGATGCGGTAAGTCATCTGCCGGTCCCCCTCAAAATAGAGCACGGCATCCACAATGTGTTCCAGCACCTTGGGCCCGGCAATGGCCCCGTCTTTGTTTACATGGCCCACCACGATAATGGGGATATCCAAGGACTTCGCACAGCGCATCATGGCATTTGTGCATTCCCGCACTTGTGTAACGCTGCCAGGAGAGGAGTTTAGATCGGTGTGGTTCATGGTTTGAATGGAGTCAATCATTACCAGATCAGGCTTTTCAGAGCGGATTGTTTCCACAACATACTGCACGTCCGTCTCTGTAAGAACCATTAGATTAGGGCTGTGCACCCCCAGGCGGGAAGCGCGCAATTTAATCTGCCGGGCCGATTCCTCCCCAGACACATAGAGAATGCGCAGGCTTTCCCCTAGATGCTCGCAGATTTGCAGCAACATCGTGGATTTTCCAATCCCCGGATCTCCGCTGATGAGGATAAGGGAGCCTTTGACGATGCCTCCCCCCAGCACCCGGTCCAGCTCTGAAAGGCCGGTGTGATAGCGGGACTCCTCTTGCATGCTGATCTCATTGATGGGGGTGGGACGGGAGACCCTGGTCCCCGCTGAAGGGGCTTTCTGCGGAGCAGAGGCTTCCTTGACAACCTCTTCAAAGGTATTCCACTCCCCGCAGCTGGGGCATTTCCCCATCCATTTGGCGGACTCAAATCCGCATTCCCTGCATTGGTAGATCCACTTGCTTTTTGAAGCCATAGTCATTCTCTCCGTTTTCGTATTGGGCAGTTGCGATATAAAAATATTATACCACATTATACCACAAATCTCCCGGAAGAAGAAGCCCCCTGCTCTGCGCTTTCTCTCTGTTCCAGGAAAGAGATCAGCCCGTTGTAAATGGCGGCAGCCATGTCCCGTTGGTAACTTTCTTTTTCCAACAGCGCCGCTTCCTCGGGATTGGACAGAAAACCGCATTCCACTAGGACCGCTGGAACCTGTACCTGGGAGAGCAAATAAATCTCCTCCCCTGCCTCTTTGTTCTGGCGGGTGTTCTCCGGCTGTAAAGACTCCACCACACTTTGCCGGATACATTCAGCCAATACGGCACTCTCTGGATTATTGGGGGAATAGAACATTTGCGCCCCCCTGTACTGGCTTTGTTCAAACTTGTTTTGGTGAATGCTGACCAGGATGCAGTCACCTGTTTCCTCCACAAGCCGTACCCGGTTTTTGGTGTCAGAGGTCTTCCTCTCCGAAATAGTGGAAAGGCTTTGGTCCCCTACGGAATAGTCCCCGTCCCTTACCAAAACCACGGTGAAATTGGCTGCCCGCAGGTTCTCGGCCAGCGCCGAGGCGATCGCCAGGTTTACATCCTTTTCCACCAGGCCGTTGACTCCTACCGCGCCGCCGTCCTCTCCCCCGTGCCCCGCGTCGATGACAACAGTTGCCTTTTTCTCGAAGAACGCAGCATGAAATGCCACCACTCCGAAGGCCTCTGCGGTTTGTAAGCAAAACAGAGCCAGTGATGCGCAGAACAGCAGCCAAAACAGCAGCTTTCGATTCAATTTCATAAAGCTTCCCCCCACTTGGGACAGCATATGCGGCAAGTTTTTTCACTATTCCCTTTCCAATTTTCCCGGAGCATGGTAAAATAAATAAATATACTTTACTATGGAACGAGAAAGGACGTGAGCCTCTAGTATGAAGATAAAAAATCTGTTCGGGCAGAAGAAAGTGACCATTTCCTGTGAAATATTCCCTCCTAAAAAGGACACTGCGTTCAGCGGTATCTTTGAAACGGTGGACGCCATCCAGTCTTTGGGGGTGGACTTTATCAGCGTCACCTATGGCGCGGGCGGAAGCACCTCCAAAAAAACGGTGGAGGTGGCTTCTTACATTCAGGAACGCCATCATCTGCCGGCTTTGGCCCACCTCACCTGCTGTGACTCCACTAAGGAGGATATCCGCCAGCGCTTGGCGGAAATGAAGGAGCGGGGAATCGAAAACATTTTGGCCCTGCGCGGGGACAAGCCCAAGGAGTATGTGCCTGGCCCCTATACTTATGCGATCGACTTGATTCGAGACATAAAAAGCCAAGGCGATTTCTGCATTGGCGGCGCTTGCTATCCCGACGGCCATGTGGAATGCGAGCACAAAGAGGATGACATTGCTTTTCTGAAGGAAAAGGTAGAGGCCGGATGTGATTTCCTTACAACGCAAATGTTTTTTGACAACAATGTCTACTACAATTTTCTCTACCGGGTGCTGGCCGTTGGCATTCAGGTGCCGGTGATTCCTGGCATTATGCCTGTTATCAATGCCAGACAGGTCAAGCGCAGCGCAGAACTCTCCGGTACCTCTCTTCCTCCCCGCTTTAAGGCGATTGCCGACAAGTTTTCTGATGACCCCCTAGCGATGGAGCAGGCGGGCATTGCCTATGCCACAGAACAAATTATTGACCTTGTGGCCAATGGCGTTAAGTATATCCATCTGTACACCATGAACCGGCCCCAGACTGCGGCGAAAATTATGGAGAATCTCAGCCACATTCTGCGCTGAGGAGGAGCTGCCCGTTATGAATCAAAAGGAGATCCTTCGATACTTGGGGGCTTCCTGCCGCGAACCGCAGCTGGAAGGGATGATCGGCCAGGCGTGGGAAAAGGTGGTGCGGGCCGCCAGCCCCCGGTATGTTTCCGGGCGTTTTTCCCTAGTTGTAGAGCGGGGGGGCGTCACGCTGGGTGGAACGTATTTGTCCAGCTCCACACTGGCGGACCACCTGCGGGGCTGCAAGGAGGCTTTCCTCACCGCTTTTACCCTGGGGCCCGGGGTCGATGCCCTAATTAAACGCTGCGAGCTGACAGACATGCCTTTGGTGCCAGTGCTGCAGGCCTGCGCCGCCGTTTATACGGAGGAGCAGGCCGATGCGGCCCAAGAGGACATCCGGACCTACGCAAGGGACCGGAGCCTATACTTGCGGCCCCGGTACAGCCCTGGCTACGGCGATTTTCCCCTTTCCTGTCAACGGTTTTTATTCGAGGCCCTGCAGGTCTCCAAAAAAATAGGAATCACCTTGACAGAAAGCTGTTTGATGCTTCCCATGAAGTCCATTACAGGTGTGGTAGGGCTTTCCCCGGATCCCTCTCTGTGCCATGTGGGAAGGTGTATGGCCTGTGCTTCGGAGAATTGCCCATTTCGCAGAACGGACGAGTGAGAACCCTAATCGTGTAGAGAAAGGATGGAGGCACATGAACAAGGTATTCAGTCAATTGGGGGAAAAGATACGCTTTTTTGATGGCGCAATGGGGACGGTTCTACAGGAAAAGGGGCTTTTACCGGGAGAACTGCCGGAGCTCTGGAACCTCTCCCACCGGGAGGAACTGATAGAGATTCACCGCTCTTATCTGCGGGCTGGAGCGGATTTTCTGAAAACCAACACCTTTGGAGCCAATTGCTTTAAGCTGAAGGGCAGCGGCCACACAGTAGAAGAGGTGGTGTCTGCTGGCGTAAAGAATGCCTTACAGGCTGTTGAGGACTGCGGCAAGGGGACGGTATTCTTGGATATTGGCCCAACTGGCAAGCTGCTTCGGCCTTTGGGAGAGCTGGACTTTGAAGATGCTGTCTCCGCTTTCGCAGAGATGGTTCGCGCCGGAGCGGCTGCAGGGGCAGAGGCGGTTCTCATTGAGACCATGAGCGACATTTATGAGGCAAAAGCGGCTTTGCTGGCTGCGAAGGAGAATTCTGATCTGCCGGTGTTCGTCACCATGACCTTTGATGAGGATGGCAAGCTCCTCACGGGAGGGGAGCTTGGCGTGGCTGCCGCCGTGCTGGAGGGCCTGGGCGCGGATGCGATTGGCTTTAATTGCGGCCTGGGTCCCCAGCAGATGGCCGGCCTGCTGCCAAAGCTGCGGGAGCTGACGGGCCTTCCCATTGTGGTTAACCCCAATGCCGGCCTTCCTGTAGAGCGGGATGGCAAAACCTGTTACGATGTAGGACCGGAGGAGTTTGCCAGCTGGATGGGCGAAATTGCCCGGGGAGGCGCTTGGGTGGTGGGCGGATGCTGCGGCACCAGTCCAGAGCACATCCGGCGGACGGTTGCTGCTTGCGCCGGTCTGGGGTGCCAGCCTCTTCCCCTCCCCTCCCGTACGGTGGTCACCTCTGGCCTCCATTGGGTGGAGATCGGAAAGGCCCCGGTCATCATTGGCGAACGCATCAATCCCACGGGTAAAAAGAAATTTAAACAGGCCCTGCGAGATCGGGACATTCCCTATATTCTCCGGGAAGGCATTGCCCAGCAAGATGCTGGGGCCCATATATTGGATGTCAATGTCGGACTGCCGGAAATTGACGAGCCCGCCTTAATGTGCCAAGTGATCCAAGAACTGCAGGCGATATCTTCCCTTCCCTTACAAATTGACACTTCTGACCCGGCGACTATGGAACGCGCCATGCGGTGTTACAACGGGAAACCCCTGGTCAACTCAGTGACAGCGAAGAGCGCTTCCATGAAGGCGATTTTTCCCTTGGTGAAAAAGTACGGCGGGGTGGTCATCGGCCTGACTATTACGGAAGAGGGGATTCCGGAAACTGCGGAGGGGCGGTTTCTGGCGGCCCGGCGCATTGTGCAGACAGCCCTGTCCTATGGCATCCCCCGCAGCGATATTGTAATTGACCCCTTAACGATGGCAGTCAGTGCTGGCCAGGATGCCGCTCTTGTCACATTGGAGGCCCTGGAACGCATTAAACGGGAGCTGGGGGTAAAAACTTCCTTGGGAGTGTCCAATGTGTCATTTGGGCTGCCTCAGCGGGAAAATATCACAGCTGCCTTTTTCCTGATGGCCCTGCAGCGGGGATTGGATGCGGCCATTATGAATCCCTTGTCTGAACAAATGATGCGCACCTATCGTTCCTATTGTGCGCTGTCTGGCTGGGATGAAAGCTGCATGGACTATATCGCCGCCTATGGACAGGAACAGGCGCCTGTTCCCAAAGCATCAGCCGCAAATGCTTCCTATCCCCTGCGAGAGGCAATTGAGAGGGGGCTGAAAGACGCGGCCCATCAGGCTGCAGAAGCTGCCCTGCAAACCCGGGAAGGCCTAGAGCTTATCAACGAGGAGATTGTTCCCGCTTTGGACGCGGTGGGCGACCGGTTTGAAAAGAAGACGCTGTTCCTGCCCCAGTTGCTGATGAGCGCTGAAGCAGCTAAAGCGGCGTTTGAAGTCATTAAAGGCCAACTGCAGGGTCAGGAAGATACCGGAAGGAGCCGGCTGGCCATTGTTATTGCCACGGTGAAGGGAGATGTCCATGACATCGGAAAGAACATTGTTAAGGTTCTTTTGGAGAATTACGGATTCCGTGTGTTTGACCTGGGAAAGGACGTTCCTCCGGAGCTGGTCTTAGAGGCAGTGCAGCGGGAGCATGCCCAGCTGGTGGGCCTTAGCGCCCTGATGACGACTACTGTGGTGAATATGAAGGAGACCATCGAGCTGCTCCGAAGGGAAGTGCCCCAGGTAAAAATCATGGTGGGCGGCGCAGTGCTTACGCAGGAGTACGCCGACAGCATTGGGGCGGACTTCTACGGCAAGGACGCTATGGCCTCTGTGCGGTATGCCACAGAGCTGGCGGAGTCTCTGCTATAATCAAATTAGAAGCAGGAGGGGGATCTCGCTTATGGGATCCCCTTCCTGCTTCTTCTATCTTTCTTCAATCTCGAAAAATGCAAAGAAAAAAGCACCTCTGTTCGAGGTGCTTTTTTGGAGGTGACACCCGGATTTGAACCGGGGAATCAGGGTTTTGCAGACCCATGCCTTACCACTTGGCTATGTCACCATCGGAAAGAAAAGACGCTTACTTGCTGAAAATAAGCGTCTTTTCACATCGTGGAGCGGAAGACGAGGCTCGAACTCGCTACCTCCACCTTGGCAAGGGGGCGCTCTACCAGATGAGCTACTCCCGCAATGGTGCCTCCGATCGGAATCGAACCAATGACACGGGGATTTTCAGTCCCCTGCTCTACCAACTGAGCTACAGAGGCAAATATGGCGACCCGGAACGGGCTCGAACCGTCGACCTCTAGCGTGACAGGCTAGCGTTCTAACCAGCTGAACTACCGGGCCATCTGTGGGACGTCCACCGGATGACCCATCCAGCTTTTCCCTTGTGCACGGAACATCTCCGAGCGACGTGTGCTATTATACAATACCCAAAGCCGGTTGTCAACCCTTTTTTCGCCAAGGAGGGCAAAATTTTTCCAGGCAGCCCAACGGAGGCTTTTCAGCTTACCCCACCCACTGCAAAAGCTCCGCGTCCGTAGTGGAGGGCTTGACGTAAAACCGGTTCAAAGCGTACAAGCTCTCTGGCACCCGGGGCAAAAGCCTCGCCTTCCCCGGGTGGATGGTGAGGGTGCACTGTACCCCGTAGGACTGAAGGAGCTTCTCGCTGCGGGCGTCATAACTTCCGCCAGGATAGGACAGGGCGGTCACAGCCTGCCCGGTGGCCTCCTGCAGTTGGGAGCGGGAACGCTCCAAGTCTGCCAGCAAGGCCTGGGCATACTCCTCCTCGGTCTCCCAAGGCTGGCGCAGGATGTTGGGCCGCAGGCATTTTCCGCCGTCCACGGTCTCAAACGCGCACCACTGGTGCATGTCATAGGTATGGCTCTGCAAAGAAACCAGGCCGGAGTCCGCCATCTCCCGGGCCTGTTCCCAGGTGAAGTGAGGCGTCATGGGAAGGCCGGTATCTTTATAGGTATCCTTGCCCACCGAAACCCCAATGACAAACACCGTGGCTTTCATCTCAAATTCCTTTAACAGGGGAAAAGCCAGCTCATAGGTGCTGCTGTACCCGTCATCAAAAGTCAAGCACACCGGCTTATCCGGCAGGGGCTCTCCCCTGGTGGCAAAGGCAATGAGCTGTTCAATGGAAACCGTGTGGTATCCCTCTTTGCGCAGAAGCTCCAGCTGCCGCCGGAACTGCCCCACCCACAGGGTATCCTGGCCAATGGCAGGATCGTCCGGCTCCTCCACCAAATGGTGATACATCAGGATGGGGACCTCTGTAAATTGGGGCTGAACCCCCTTATCCGCCGAGGCCATCCAATTGATGCCTGTAAGGCCCTTTGCCTGGACGGCAAGCCCACAGGTCCCCACCAAAAGAACCAGGGACAAAAAAGCGCACAGGGCGCGCCTGCACAGGTTTCTTCTCATTTCACGCATTCTCCTTTTCTTCTCCCACCCATTTGGGAGAGGGGCACTCTGCCTTTGATTATAAAAGCATCTCAAGGCTTTGTCAAATGGAAGGAACTGGGCAAGCCGGCCTCTTAGGCAGCAAAAGGGGCGCCATTCCCTTTGGGAACAGCGCCCCTTTCTGGTTACAGGGCACAAAAGCCGTACGGTATATTATTGAATGTCCAGCCTCCGGCTGGTAGGAACGGTGGTGGGGTTCTTCTTGGGCAGCGTCAGCTTCAGCACACCGTTTTCGTAACTGCCGCTGATCTCCTCGCTCTTGATGTTGGAGATGTTAAAGCTGCGGCTAAAAGACCCATAAGAGCGTTCCCGGCGCACATAGCTGTTTTTGTCATCCTTTTCCTCGGTCTCCGTATTCCGCTGGGCGGAGATGGTCAGATAGTCGCCGTCAATGTCCACAGCGATATCCTCCTTCTTCATGCCGGGCAGGTCGGCCTCCAGCTCATAGTGGTCGCCTTTGTCCTTGATATCCGTGTTAAACCCACTGCTCATATCGCCGAAGAAGGACTTCTCCCAATTTTCCAGCTCCCGGAAGGGATTGTACGCCAAATGGTTTCTGCGTTCAAAGGGCATCATATCAAACATACTCATACATCATACCTCCTAGAAAAACCGATTGTGTCAAATGTATTATGAAAGCTGATCTTGTAATCTTACCACTGGGGTTCTACTTCATTGTGCTCGCCTTTCTTTCTGTTTCTGGTATCTATTGTAGGCGCGGTATATGAAGAAATTATGTTAACTTAATGAACAAAATGTGAATTTTAGCACTCGTTAAAATTGAGTGCTAAAATTTTCAGATTTCATCAAGCTATACGTTCATTTTATCCGAGAGTTTTCCCAGTTGCTTGGCCAGGAGGCCCACAAACACAGCAGCGGCCACTGTCCCCTCGCGCACGCCCTGCACCTGCCCTGTAAAGAGCAAGGAAAGCACACAGGCCGCTGCCACCAACGTCACATCGAACCCCTCCTTCATATAGCCGAACGTGGCCTTGGGGATCACCTGGCAGAGGGCTAAAACCACGCCTTCCCCTGCCAGGACCACCACACCGGCTTTCACCTCCATGCTGACCCCAATCGCCACCAAGAGAATTCCCACCAGACACGCCAGCCATTGCTGCATGTAATTGACACAGGGGAGCCCCTGCACGGCCCAAACGCCAAAATCTGTGAGATATCCAAAGAAAAAGGCAACCGGCAGCTGCATCAGCTGAATGAGCTGGTACTTCTTCCGCAGAACCGCAATTTGAATCACAATAAACACACAGTGCATGACAATCGTCGCCGTTCCCACTGTCAACGGCGTAAACTGGCTGACCGCATAAGGGACGCTGGAAATCGGGGAGGTGCCCAGGTTTCCCTTAATGGAGAAGGCCACTCCAAAGGCCATAATGGTCAAACCGGCCAACAAAAGGATATACCGCTTGATCAAACTCACAATATCCCGCCGCAAAATGCGCCCTTCCTCTCAGTTTTTTCTTTTTTATTATAGCATATGGGGATGAACTGTCAAAAAAGCGAACACATTGCATCTTTTTTCAAAAAAGCAATTGACAATTCCTCTAGGAGATGATAAAATAAACAAGCAAAATTTGAGATAGGGGTATAGCTCAGTTGGTAGAGCAGCGGTCTCCAAAACCGCGTGCCGAGGGTTCAAGTCCTTCTGCCCCTGCCACAAAACCGGCGAAAACACTGGGTTTTCGCCGGTTTTCTTTTTTCATGTGTTGCATGGTTTTGGTGTTCATTTGGGTTCGGACACCGGGTTTTCTCACCAGGTTTTTATCCGTTTCCAACCGTTCCCATCCCCTCCAGCACCCAAAACGCACCCGGTTTCGCCTTTTTCGGGCTTTTCCGGGTGCGTTTTTCTCTTTTTCGCTGCTTTCTGGCCGCAAAATTTTCATGCCGGTTTTTGTGCATCCTGCCGCATAGTGGTTACAAGTTAAAGCCGTCGGTGATACCATGTAAACGAGAGGTGTCTTTTTGGACGTAGTACAACTCTGTAATTTGGCTTGTGCTGTGGCCCAGCAGATCTGCCACCTGGCGGGGTGTCAAGGATTTTATGGTGCCGTCCTCCTGCTTAATGCCGTTCACCAAGCTGGAGGCAAATGTGTGGCGCAAACTGTGCAGGCCCTTTTTCTCGATGCCAGCTGCCGCAAGAATTCTGTAGTAACGCTTGCGGAAATTTACCGGCCTAGTGAAATTTCCATGCTCATCTGGCACCAAGGGCGTGTTCTCCCCAAAGTAGGCTTCCTTTTGCAAGTCCTGGATCATAGCGATTGCCGTGTCGTTGAGAGGCACAGTTCGCTTACTCGTTGCCGATTTCAGCTTTCCAACCCTCACATCTCTGCCTGGTTCAGCTTGTAGACCGTCCCGCCGCCAAACTTCTTTCACGCCACGCTCCAGGTGCAAAACCTTGTTTTGCAAGTCAATGTCACTGTTGAGAAGGCCCAGCAATTCTCCCGTGCGAAGTCCCGTGTTCAGCATGAGGATGTAAGCAGCCGCCTGTTGGTATTTGCGTTTTCCGTTTGCAAATGTGGCGAAAGCCTCCCGCTTAAACTTGGCGATCTCCGTGGGGGTGAACACAGTGACTTGCTCTTGCTCCGGGAGACATTCCTTATCCTGGGCGGCCAGGAAGTTGGCCCGCTTCATCATTGGCACGCTTTGCATGGGGCTCTTTTGGATGAAGGCCTCCTCCGTTAAGTAGCGGAAATACTCGTTGAGGAGGATGTGGACTTTCTTCACCGTGGTATAGGCGTAGCCCTGGTTCATCCAGTGGTTCAGCACGGATTTCAGGTCCGCCGCTGTGATGTCCCCCACGATTTTCTCGCCAATCAGTGGGAACACCTGGTGCTGGGCGGTACATTCCAGCCTGTCGTATGTCGTTCGCTCCACCGAGGGGAATTTGAAAATCTGCAGCCAATGCGCCAGGCTGTCCTTGAGCGTTTTCTGAGATTCGTCCGAGTTACGCACCTCTGCGTTGAATTGGGCGATGTAGTTGGTGATTTTCTGCTGGGCCTCCGTCTTGGTTTTACTGGAGAACACTTTGCGCCTTTTGATGCCTTGCTCGTCAAAGTACCAGATGACGCTTTGCCAACGGCCATCGGTGCGGCGAAAGACGTTGCCGTTGGTGGTTAATCTCTTTTTTGGCATCTTCCTGCCCCCTTTCTTAACCACCAACACTACCCGATATGTGTTCCTTATGTCCACCCTTATGTTCTGGACTAATCGGAGAAAAATAGCCCCACATTTTGGTGGATTTAGCTCTACCTATCTTCTATTTTCTGTCCTCATCTCTATCTTCACCGTAATCCACCCGCATGGATCGTTCCCTTTTCGGTCTATTGGCCCTCTTTCTTCTCACCGCGCTTTTCTTGAATTTCTGCCGGTTTTGTGCTATACTGTCACTAGAAAAGGGAGGTGTTTTTCGTGAACAATAAGATATATACCATCGAGGAAATTCAGAAAATTGTTTCTCCGATTGCCGCTCATCACGGCGTTGAAAGGGTCTTTTTATTTGGTTCTTATGCTCGCGGAGAAGCAACCCCCGACAGCGATCTTGATTTTCGTGTAGACTGTGGTAATGCTACCGACTATTTTACACTGGGGCTCATGTATTGTGACCTTGAAGACAGATTTCAAAAACCGCTTGACTTATTGACAACCGGCAGCCTTGACCGAAAATTCCTTGATAGAATTGGAAAGGATGAAGTCTTGATTTATGGAAGCCAGAGAACGCGATATGACGATCATCGCAAAAATTCTTGAGTATTGTACTCAAATTGCTGGTACACACAAACGATTTAACGATTCCTATGAGCAGTTCGAGGCCGATTTCATCTATCGGAATGCCATCTGCCTTTGTCTGTTGCAAATCGGGGAGTTATCTGGAAAGTTGTCAAATGAATTCAAAAAAGATAACGACGAGATCCCCTGGCGCGCAATTCGAGGTATGCGCAACATGGTAGCACACGAATATGGCCACATAGATATCCCCACACTTTGGAATACATCGCACAAGTATATTCTGGAATTGAAATCGTTTTGCGAAACGGTTTTAGCTATTGAAGAAGCGGAAGATATCTCGCAAGGATTTATGCAAAAGATGTGATCGAAAGCAGGTCTGCTTTCCCTTATTCGTGGTAACTCTCTTTT
>ENA-OQEY01000867-OQEY01000867.1-human-gut-metagenome-genome-assembly--contig:-NODE-867-length-15204-cov-2.730217_pt1 | contig 15204 bp, 13 predicted proteins | sample MGYA00242801_ERZ504647 | MGnify/ENA primary metagenome ERZ504647 (study PRJEB26092, sample SAMD00036204) | human gut metagenome | host: Homo sapiens | study: EMG produced TPA metagenomics assembly of... | reverse complement strand
TCTCCGAGCACTTCGACGAGATTTTGGACATCTGCGAAAAGCACGACGTGACCATCTCCCTGGGGGACGCCTGCCGGCCCGGCTGCCTGGCCGACGCCACCGACGTGTGCCAGATTGAAGAGCTGGTGCGTCTGGGCGAGCTGACCAAGCGGGCCTGGGAGCACAACGTCCAGGTGATGGTGGAGGGCCCCGGCCATGTGCCCCTGAACCAGGTGGCGGCCAACATGCAGGTGCAGCAGAGCATCTGCATGGGGGCGCCCTTCTATGTGCTGGGCCCCCTGGTGACGGACATCGCCCCGGGGTACGACCACATCACCGCGGCCATTGGCGGGGCGGTGGCGGCCATGAGCGGCGCGGCCTTCCTGTGCTATGTCACCCCGGCGGAGCACCTGGCCCTGCCCAACGTGGAGGACGTGAAGCAGGGCATCATCGCCTCGAAAATCGCCGCCCACGCCGCGGACATCGCCAAGGGCATTCCCGGCGCCAGGGATATTGACGACAAAATGGCCCAGGCCCGGCAGGCCCTGGACTGGGAATCCCAGTTCGCCTGCGCCCTGGACCCCGAGACCGCCCGGGCCATCCGGGACAGCCGCAAGCCCGAGGACGACCACAGCGACACCTGCAGCATGTGCGGCAAGTTCTGCGCCGTGCGCAGCATGAACAAGGCCCTGAGCGGGGAGTACATCGACATTCTGTAACCCGTGCCTTTACACTAAAACAAGAGCCCGCCGCCCTCTCTTTGCTTTGAGAGGGCGGCGGGCTCTTTCTCACAGGGGCCTGCTTATTCCTGGAAATTGGGCAAATAGGCGCCCAGCTTCTTCAGCTTTTTCTGGACCTCTGCCACCGGCACCTGGTGGACGTCCATCTCTCCCAGGGCACAGACCGCCGCGGCGGTACCAGCTGCCTGGCCGGTGATGTAACACCCGGGCATCACCCGCACAGAGGACTGCATGTAACGGTCCGTGCAGATGCTCCTCCCAGCGGTAAGCAAATTGGAAAAGCCCTTTACCGGCAAGGTGCGGTAGGGAATGCCGTAGCTCTGGCCGGGCTTGTAACGGTAGGTGGTGTGCTCCTTCTCAAACAGCTCATAGTCATCCACACCCACCGTGTTGGCGTGGATATCAATGTTGTAGCTGTAACGGCCAATCTCATCGGGGAACACCGCCTCGTCCAAAAAGTCCTGGAGCACCAGCCGGTAATCGCAAATCACCCGGCGGCTTTCCCGAATGCCCATCATGGCCGCAGTGGTCACCAATTGGAGCTTCGGAAGGTCATAGTATTTCTGGTAAAAGCGCAGGTACTCCTGCACCAGGCGGCGGCCCCGCACCATGCCCTGGGACAGGCTGGCGCAGTTTGTGGAGCTCATCCCAAACACATGGCCCGCGTTCATGGAACCTAGATTTCCCATGCTCATAAACAGGCCGGGCACATGGTGGTCCGGCTGGGAGAAGAACCCATCGGCAATGGCCTGGTCGATTTTGGCCTGATGGTCCGGCAGGCCCACGTCCTGGTACCCCGTTTCGCGCCAGTCCACGCCAGAGAGCAGGGCGCACAGAGTGGGCGGCATGATGTTGGGAGTGTCCGTGCCCGCGTCCCAACAGCGGACGCCGTGAGCAGCATGGCGCCAGCCAGCAACAGAGCCGCCAACTTGATTTTCTTTGCGCTTTCACAGTTCCACAAAAAAACGCCTGCTTCGCCAGGGAGGGGTTCCCCCTTTCTCCAAAAGGGAAGCCTCCTTGGGCAGCAGGCGTTTTCTTGTTTGGCGTTTAGAAATTCCCGTTATTCCAGCCCCAGTCAGGAGAGGCCAAATAGCGGACATACAGGTCCTTGGGGTCTACGCCCAGCTCCTTCTGAAACAGGGCGCACACCTCCTGTGTCATCCGCTCCGAGCCCTTTCTGTCAATTTTGTTTCCGAACACCTTCACCTCTACAATCGCCAGGGGCTTGGCGCTCTCTCCCCGGAACCACATGCGGCACTGGTCCTCCAGGGTGACCATCAGCCAGTCCTCCGTCTTCTCGGGCAGATGGGTGATGATGCGCCCCAGCTGGCTTTTCACCGTCTGGGCCGTCTCGTTGGAAACCTGCACGTTCGTCTTGATTTGGATGCAAGGCATGATAAAGACCTCCTTCTTCCAGGGCCTCTTTTCCCAGGGCCCTGGAACTTTTCTAACAAATATAGTATAATCCATTTTAGAACAATTGGGCAGTGCCCAAAGCAGAAAAGAGCGATCCGCCATGAAAATCACGCAGACAAAGGACATCCGGGCAGCCAACCGCTGGGAGATTATGCGGCAGGTGCTGGGGAACTACCCCATCAGCCGGGCGGACATCGGCCGCCGCACCGGCTTGAACAAGGCCACGGTTTCCACCATTGTCAAGGAGTGGATTGACGCCGGGCTGCTGATGGAAACCGAGCTGGGCCACTCGGAAGGGGGGCGCAAACCCATCCTCCTCTCCCCCCTCCACGGGGCGGGCTGCGCCGTGGCCCTGGACATTGATATCAGCCGGGTTCAGGCCATTTTAACGGACCTCTCGGGAGAGACCGTCCTGGCCCGGGAGCAGTTCCCCACCCAGGGGGAGGATTTCCCCCGGGTGTATGAGCGGGTGTGCCAGGCGGTGGACAGGCTTTTGGCCCAGATGCCCGCCTCCCAATATGGGCTGGTGGGCATGGGGGTGGCTGTCCACGGCGTGGTGGACCTGTCCGGGCTGATCCGCTTTATTCCCCGGCGGGGCTGGCGGAACGTGGACCTGCGCAGCCTGCTGGCAGAGCGCTACCAGGTTCCGGTTTCCCTGGACAACGACGGCAACCTGGCCGCCCTGGCCCAGCAGGAACTGATCAGCGGCACGGGGGAGTGCCTGCAAAGCCTGGCCATGGTCAACATTGGCGACTCCATCTCGGTGGGGCTCATCACCAATGGCGAGTTGTTCCGGGGCTTCCACGGCTTTGCCAACGCCATCGGCCACCACACCATCAATTTTGACGAGCCCGTGCAGTGCTCCTGCGGCAAATATGGCTGCTGGGAGCAGTACTGCTCCGACGGCGCCCTGATCGCCTATGCCAACTCTGTGCTCTCCCAACCCATTTCTTCCATTCCAGAGCTGGCGGACCTCATCCGCCGCCAGGACCCCACCGCGCGGCAGGTGCTGGACCGCTTCATCACCTACCTGGCCGTGGGGCTGACCAACATCATCTTCATCTTTGACTGCCAGGTCATTGTCATCAGTTCCGAGCTTCTTTCCGCCCTGCCCTATTACATGCCCGACATTCTGGGGAAAATGGTGCTGCCCATCACCCACGCGGAGGAGGTTGTGCTCTCCCCCTTGGGGAAAAGCGGGCCCATTCTGGGCGCTGCCCACCAGGCCATCTGCCAATTTTTTCAGGATATGGCAAACGCCGCGGAAACAAACGGCTGAACCCTGTTCTCAGCAAAAGAGGAGCCGCTGGAAGGCTCCTCTTTTTTATAGGATGGATCCCGCCCGTTCAAGCCGCGGCTTTCCGCGCTCAATCGTAGAGCAGCTTGTGGCGGAGATAGAAGAAATGATCGCTGTGGGAATGGATGCTCAGCATCCTGGTATGGGGGTGGTCCTCAGAGCCAAACTCCTGCCCGAATTTGCCGATGGTCAGCGCCTGCCCGCCCACATAAATGCAGGAGTAGTTGAAGAACAGCTCGTCCATCATCTTCTGGCTTACCAGGTAGTGCATGTAGGAGGGGGTTTCCACCAGCAGCCGGTCAATGCCGAACTTCTTCAGCACATACAGGGCCACTTTGGAGTCGGGGGCGGTGTCGCCGGTGCCGATGACCAGCACCTTGTCCGCGTTCTCCTTCATGCCCTGGATGAGCTCCTCTGTCACAGCCTCCATGGAGGGGGCGTCCACAAAGTAAGCCTCGTTTTTCAGGTTCTCCCGCACCAGCTCCATGCCCTCGCGGGAGGTGGAGATCATCACAGGCACCTCGGGGGTGTTGAAGAGGATGTGGCCGAAGGGGATGTCTGTGGCGTCCAGAGAGGTGATGATGTTCCAGGGCACCGGGTTCTTGCCGTTTGCAATGCGCATGTCCTCCATGTCCTGGTCGAACACATGGCAGGTATAGTCGGCTTCGGCGTTCATGGTGCCGGCGCCCAGCATCACGCCGTCGGAAACAGCCCGCAGCATATTCAGGATGAACCAGTCGGCGTCGGCGCCGGCGGGGTCATACTTGTTCTTCTTGGCGATCAGGGGGCCCTGGGGGGCGTCTGTAAAGGCAATGCGCCCGTCGATGGAGGTCACCAGAGAGGTGTAGGTGCAGGGACGGTCCTCATGGAGCTCCAAAAACTTCAGGTCGCCGTAGATCTTCTGGATCTTGGGGCAGCTCATGGTCTCCACCTGGCAGCTTTCCAGCTCCTTGCTCTGGTAGATGCGGGTCAGGTGCAGGCGGTCCACGTCGAAGGGCATTTTAAACAGGGATGTAGCCATGGTGTTCCTCCCTTAGATCAGGCTGCCGCCGCAGACGTTCATAATCTCGCCGGTGATGAAGCCGCTGTCCTCGCTGCAGGAGAGGAACCGCACGGCGTTGGCCATGTCGGCCACTTTGCCCATCTTGTGCAGGGGGTACAGGGAAGCGTAAGCCTCCTCCAGGGCGGCGGGGTCCTCTGCATCCAAAAAGCGCTGCTCTGTCATGGGGGTGCGCACCAGGCCGGGCAGCACGCAGTTGACCCGCACCTTGGGGGCGTACTCCAGGGCAATGCACTTGGTCAGCATAATGACGCCAGCCTTAGAGGGGCAGTAGCCAATGCGCTCCGGGATGGGGCGCACGCCCAGGTCGGAGCCGATGGTGACAATGGAGGGGTCCTCGCTCTTGACCAGTTCTTTCACAGCGGCCTTGCACATGTTGAACACGCCGCCCAGGTTGATGGAGATTTCCCGCATAAAGGTGTTGTACTCGGTATTCTCCAAAGAGCCGATGAAGGTGACGCCGGCGCAGCACACCAGCTTGTCCACCTGGCCAAAGGCCTCCACGGCCTTGTCCACCACGTTCTGGGCCTGGGCGGGGTCGGTCAGGTCGGCCTGAACGTAGATGGCCTTCTCGCTTTCGATCTTCATAGCGGGCTCAATGCCGCAGCCCACCAGGCGGGCGCCCTCTTCCAGGAACATTTTGGCCACGCCCTCGCCAATGCCAGAGCTGGCGCCGGTGACGATGACCACTTTATTTTCAAATTTCATTGTACACAAGTCCTTTCCCTAACAGTTTTAGATGCGCTCGAAGCGGCTGTAACGATGGATGCCAAAGTTCTCCTCGTTCTGGATGCAGCGGGTCAGCTTATAGGGATGCTGGAACTTGGACTCGAAGCGGGCGATCAAAGCGGCCTGCACTTCCTTATCGTCCACCTTGCGCCAGCTTTCAAGGCTCTCCCACACAAAGATGAAGTGCATCTCGCCGGGCTTGTTGTCGTTGACCCAAACCTCTTTGTACAGGAAGGGGATGTGGTCGAACAGGTCGCTTTCCGCCTCGCCCAGGGTCCAGACCTCGTGGTCCACATCCAGGAATTCCTGAACGTGCTCGGGAGCGGTCTCAAAAATCAGGTGTTCTACGGGATAGTGCTCGCCTTTGACATAGGTATAGCCTTGCATGATTGTATCCTCCTGTTTTTTCATGTTTCAGTATCAGGGAAGGGGAGCGGCGGAGCCGCCCTGTTCCCTGGTTTTTTGTTGTTCAGATTGGGGCTTTCTGGGTCCCGGCCGGGGCTGCGGGCCAGCCGCCTGGGGCGGCGTGCGCCCTTGCCCCTGGATTCTTTTCGACTGCGCCGGTTAAGGCCGCGAGACGCTTCTCACCTGCCGGTTCGGTCAAGCGCTGAACGGTCTCCACAGGAGACCAGCGCCCCGCGCTCTGCAAGCCTTTTGAAAGAAGGCCAGTACGTCCTGCGGACGTACTGCGAAAACTTTACGCCGCTTCGCGGTTTTTATTCCTGCGCGGCCTTCATCTTCTCCGCCAGCTCCACCACCTGCTGGGCGATGTCCGGGCGGGTCTCCAGGGAGTCGTGGTCCGAGTTGGGCAGGCAGACCTCGCCCAGGCACTCGGTGCTCAGGTCGTTCAACAGGTTCTTCAGCACCAGCTCGCCGCCCAAAAACTGGTTGGGGAAGCTGGGCGCGCCGCCCACCATGAGGATGGCCCCCTTGCGCAGGGGCTTCTCAGGCATATCGTTGCGGACATGGCCCGCCCAGTACACCTGGAAGCGGTCGATGAGGGCCTTCATCTTGCCGGTGATGGAGTGGAAGTACATGGGAGAGGCCAGCACCACGTTGTCGGCCTCCTCCAGCAGCCGGTAGACTTCGTCCATGCCGTCATGGATGGAGCAGCCCTTCTTGTGCCAGCAGTAGCGGCAGTCCTTGCAGGGGGCGATGTTTTCCGCGCGGTAGGCGTCAATGATGGTGTACTCGCCGCCCAGGGTGTCCAGGAACAGCTTCACCATCTGGTTGGTGTGGCCGTTTTTCCGGGCCGCACCGGTGATGACTAGGGTTTTCATAGGACAGATTCCTCCGGAATTATTCTTGCTTGGCGGCTGCCAGGGCGGCTGCTTTTTCCGCCTCCAGGTCCGCCTGATGGGCCTTCTGGTTGAACTTGATGAAATGCAGCACCAGGAACGCCACAATCAGCACGCAGTAGGCCGCCACAAAGCCCAGGTCCGGGCTGTAGCTTTCTGTAAACAGCAGGCCGGGAGAGTGGATCATGCCGATGCCGGTAAGGGCCAGTGCCACCACGTTGGTGATGGCGGCCTTCAGCCAGTCGTTGTCAATGATGAACACAAACACGCAGCCAACCACCAGGCCCACAAAGGCAGAGCCGTTGTCAAAGGCCAGGAAGCCGGGCAGGTTGCCCTCGGCCACGTTGTCCATGATGAAGTCCATCACCACAGGCAGGGAGGCCATGATGACCGCGGGGTAATACTTCTTGGTGACCACCTCGAAAGCCTGAGAGTAGCTGGAAATGCCCACAAACACCAGGATGGGCAGCACCACAGCCTCGGGGATGAAGGCGGTGATGATGGCGGACAGGCCGGTCAGGCCCACCAGGGCGTAGAGCACCACAATGCCCAGATGGTAGCCCGTGCCGGAGCCCATCTTCTTCCAGCCGGGATAGCCCCAGTACAGGCCCACAGCCAGAGGGTTGCCGAACAGGGCGCCCACCATAGAGGCCACGCCGCACAGCACCAGGGGCTTGGTGGTGGTGAAGAAGGTGTCGCCGCACTCCTTGGCCTGCTCAACGGCCTGGATGCCGGTGATGACCTCGTTCAGGGAGAACACGATGACAATGGGCAGGAAGGGCAGGGTCTGGGAGATCACGTCCCCAGAGAAGATGCCGAAGGTCACGTTGGGAATGTAGAAGTTCAGGTTCTGCAGGGAGTCCGTCACGGTGGAGAAGCTCATGGAGCCGGTGACCCAGGCGATGCCGGCGCCCACCACAATGGCGATAAGGGCGGCGGGCAGCTTGGTGTTCACCTTGCCCAGGTAGATGACAAAGAGCACAATCAGGGACAGCCAGCCAACCAGGGGCATTTTCAAGGTGCCGTCCATGGACTGCAGGATCAGGAAGGCCATGGCGCCGCCGGCCAGGCTGCCGAACAGGGCGCCCGCGGGGACAATGCGCAGGATCAGCGGCACCACAAAAGCGCCGATGATGAACACCGCGCCGCCGATAAAGTGGGCCAGCACGCCCACCTTGAAGGCCATCTCCGCGTCGCCGGTGGTGTTGAACACCGGCAGCATGATGGAATACAGCCAGATGAACATACGGCCGGCCTGCAGGCCAGCAGGCACGGCGGTCAGGTTCGCGTCGCCGCGGCTCTTGGCGATGTGGCGGTAGTAAAGCCACAGGCCGCCGTTCATCACCAGCACCGTCACCAGCACGCCGGGCATCATGGTGCCAAACACCGTGCCGCCGTCCAGGCTAAAGGTGCCCAGCAGAATGGCCACGGCCACAATTACCTTGGAAAACCCATCGAAGAATACACCGATGGAAGCGTCCAAGTCCGCTTTTTTGAACAGTGGAATTTTTACGCTGTCCGTCATTTTTCTTCCTCCTAATGATGAAAAAGTTCCTTTATGTGGCACGCCCCGCTTTCCAGGGCGAAATCACCTTAATTTTGCAGCGGGCCCGCGGCGGCCTCCTCCTGCGCTTGGGGCTTGCGGAACAGCAGGCCCTTGGCCACCAGCCAAGCCCCTGCCACCAGGTACACCACCCCAAAGGGCAGGCTTTCCGCCGGGAACAGCGCCACCGAGGGCGCGTGGATCATCCCGATGAAGGAGCAGAAGGCCAGCGCCGCCGCAAAGGAGGCGGCGTGGAAATATTTCTTATCCAACACATAGGCCAGCAGCCCCGCCAACAGCAGGCTGGAGAGGAACGCCCCGTTGCCCAGGTACTGGATGCCGTTGATGGGCACCGAGTACTCCGCAAACTGGGCGGCGGTCAGGGCGTCCACCGTGGTGCCCGCCGCCTGAACCGAAGAGCTGATCTGGGTTTGGATATACTGGAACAGAATGGGGATCAGAGAGAGAAGCACCACGTTGACGTACTTCTTGTCCAGCTCCTGGAAGGTGGAGGCCGTCACGGAGAAGCCCACGAAGATCAGCAGCACCATCACCGCTTCTGTGGGGATGAGGGCCATCAGCACGCCGGTCAGGCCGGTCAGGCAGATGAGCAGGTAGGCCCCCGCGTTCACCAGGGAGAAGCCCGCCCGGGCCCCCAGCCCCTTCCAGCCGGGATGGCCGAAGTACACCGTGGTGGGGAAGGGATTTCCAAACAGGCTGCCCAGCATGGTAGAGCAGCCGTCCATCACCATAGAGCGGCGTTCGGGGTACACATCCCCCACCGCCTTGGCGGCCTCAATGCCCTGAAGGGTGGAAAGGAAATTGTTGATCTGCAGGGGGATAATGACCGGCAGGAAGGGGAAGATGCCCTTCAGGCCTTTGACGATGTCCACACCGCAGAAGGTGGGCGGGTAAAAGCCCAGGTCAGAGAAGGAGGCGGTGAAGTTCTCCCAGGTCAGGCTGCCGGTGCACCAGGCGATGACAGCGCCCAGCACCACGGCAATGACGCCGGTGGGGATCTTCTGGAACCGCCGGTCCGCCTTGCCCAGATAGTCGATGATGACCATGCAGAAAGGCAGCAGGGCGTAGATGGGCTTGTCGAACACCATGGCGATGCCCACAAAAGAGAGCCACACCAGCGCCGAAGAGGCCATGTTGCCCATCAGGGCGCTGTGGGGCACCACCTTCACAATCCAGCGGCCGATAAAGCCGCCCAGCACCTCGATCATGCCGCCAATCAGAGAGGACGCCAGGCCCACCTGGAAGGCCAGCTCCGCGTCGCCAGTCTGCCAATAAACAGGCCCCATGATAAGGTACAGCCAGCCCGTCAGCTGAGAGGCCCCAATGCCAAAGGGCTGGGCGGTCACATCTTGGCGCTGCTCTTTTTTAGCCAGGGCCCACGCCTCGTAAAAATACCACAGGTTGCCCGCAAAAATAGCCAGGCCCACGCCTGGCACAATCTTCCCCAGCACGATGTCCGCCGGCATGCCAAACACAAACAGCATGATGCCTGTGGCGGACAGGATCTTTGAGAAGCCGTCGAAAAAGATGCCGATAGAGGCGTCGATATCGCCCTTGCCCCACCAGCGGTACTTGAATTTCATGGTTCCACACTCCACTTGCTTGATATTGGACCGGTTCCCTCGTCCGCAGTTCAGCCTTTTGTTTAAGACTTAAACTATCCATTGCTTAGAATACTACTGATTCCCCCTTTTGTCAATCCTTTATCAAAGCTTTTGCGCTTCGTGAAAAAGCAGGAAATTCCCGCGCTCTCCCCTCTGTTTTCGGCAAAAATCACCCCCTTGCAGGAACCCTGCTCGGGAAAAACCCCGCTATACCGGCTTTTCGGCCTTTTCCCTGGGTTCCAGTCCCATTTTTCTTTTCCATAGAGAGTATGGGTAAATATTTTTCTTTTTTTCGCAGACCGCCCTCTCTCCTGAAAAAATTGCCCCCGGGGGAAAATCCCTTGCACTTCGACAGGCAGGTGTGGTATAATAAGTGTTCCAAACGAGGCATCTGTTTGGAGGAAATTCCGCAAAGGAGGAGTGACCGTGGCAGGCAAGGCCAACACAAAAACCATTGCCCAAAACAAAAAAGCCTTCCACGATTACTTCGTGGAAGAGAGCTTCGAGGCCGGCATCGAGCTGAAGGGGACAGAGGTAAAGTCCCTGCGGGCGGGCCGGGCCAACCTGAAGGACGCCTGGTGCTCCGTGGTAAACGGGGAGATGGTGCTCAACGGCTGCCATATCAGCCCCTATGACTTTGGCAACATCTTCAACCCCGACCCCATGCGGGTGCGGCGGCTGCTTATGCACAAAAAGGAGATCCTGCGGCTGTACGGCATTGTCAAGCAGCAGGGGTATTCCCTCATCCCCCTGTCTTTGTACTTCAAGGACTCCCGGGTGAAGGTGCAGGTGGGCCTGTGCCGGGGCAAGAAGCTCTATGACAAGCGGGCCGACATGGCGGAGAAAGCCGCCAAGCGGGACATCGAGCGCGCCATCAAAGAGCGCAACCGGTAAATGTACCTCTTCGGGCGGTGCGCCGCCCAAAACCCAAGGGCAGCCCTGGCTGTCCCAGATAGGGGGATGTAAAGGTTTCGACGGGGAAGGAGAGCCCTGGTAAGCGAGCAGCGGTGCGGGACCGCTATAAAATCCGCAACCTTTAAAATTAAACGACAACGAACCTGTTGCTGTTGCTGCCTAACTAAGGCAGTCGTCCTCCCCCGGAGCACCGCGGCCGGGGCTAGGGCGTCGATAAGCGGTGAACGTGAACGGGGCCATGCCCTTACCCCCGTCATGACCTAAGGGCTACCAAAACCCCCAGCCTGCTTTTGGGCGGGGGGCGGCGGGAATCTTAAAACAGAAGCTACGCTCGTAGAAAGCCTTGGTAATCCTTTTTCGGACGCGGGTTCGATTCCCGCCATCTCCACCAGCGGCAAGCTGCCGCTCCCAATTCGCGCACCTCACGTTGTGGGGTGCGTTTTCTTTTTCGCCCGCGCTTATAATGGACGTCTCGTTTCTCACCCCGACCCAGGCGGCAAGCTGCCGCACCCCATTCGCGCACCTCATTTTTGTGGGGTGCGCGTTTTTTCCTGCCCGCGTTTACGGCGGGCGTCTCGTTTGTCACCCCGGCCAAGCCCCAACGCCATTCGCGTTCTGGGCACGGGCTTTCTGCTGCGCCCCGCGTCTTCTTCCCTTGCCGCAAAGGCCCCGGAAAGGCAAAAGGGGCCTCCGGCGCCTCACGCGCTGGAAGCCCTCCTTCCCCCTTCTGTCAGCCCATTCCCTTCTCCCGGTTTTCCTCCAAAACCCGTTTCAGGGCCGCGGCCCCCTCTTGGGGCAGCAGATGGAACGGGGCCCGGCACCGGCCCACATCATATCCCAGCATGGCCACCGCCGCCTTGATCACCGTGCCGGAGCCCCCATATTGAAAGCACTGCCGGAAAGAGGCCAGGCTCTCCTGCTCCCTTTGGGCGCCCTCCCCGTCCCCGGCGAGAAACCGGTGATAGAGGGAGACCAGCGTGCGGGGGTACACGTTGGCGCACCCGGCTACGGCCCCTTTTCCCCCGCTGCGCAGGCAGTCCAGGATCAGTCCGTCGTTGCCGGAGAGGACCGCGAAGTCCCTGCTTTTGCCAATCTCCAAATAGGCCAGCATGCTGTTCCAGTCCCCGGAAGAATCCTTGATGCCCACAATATTGGGAAGCTGGGCCAGCCGCGCCACTGTCTCGGGCAGAAGGGTATTCCCCGGGCGGGCAGGGATGTTGTAAAGCAGAATGGGCAAATCCACCGCCCGGGCCACGGCGGCATAGTGGTCATAGAGTTCCTGTTGGCTGGCAGCCCCAAAGCTGGGGGTGACGATGCTGAGCACGTCGGCCCCTTCCTCACAGGCCATGCGGGATTGGGCGATGGTCTCCCGCGTGGTGACGCAGCCTGTCCCCGCATACACCGGGACCCTTCCCCGCACCTGGCTGACGGCGGCTTTCAAAATCTGCCGTTTCTCCCCGCCGTCCAGGGCATAGCCCTCCCCGTTGGTGCCAAAGCAAAAAATCCCAAGCACGCCGCTTTCCAGCAGCCGCTCCACCTGGCGGCGCAGCTCCTCCAGGTTGACCTCCTCGTCCGGGCCCATAGGGGTGATGACGGGCGGGATGATGCCTTTTATCTCTACAGGCTTCATTCCTTTTTCCTCCTTTTGTCTCTCCAGCCGGCGGGCCGGATTCTTTGCTTTTAGAATACAGGCTTTCCCCCCGCCGCGCTACAGGGCCCGGCGGGAAAAGTGTTTCAAATTCAAACACTTTTTCAAAAAAAGGAGTGGACGCCCCCCGGGGCTGTGGTATACTGTTGGCAGGGAACAGAAAGGATGGCGCTGGGATATGGTGAGTAAGCGATGAGGGTGTTCGGAGAGGTCCCGCAGGAGGAGGCCGCCCTTTTTCTGGAATGGGCCGCCAAGGCGTTTCCCCACGCCCGCCTTACGGTGGAGGGGGAGGCTCCCCAAGGCCCCCCTGCGGAACGGGGGCCTTCTCCCCGGGGGGTTCACGGCCGCCGGGGGGAGACCTACTGGAAAAGCGCCCCCCAAATCGACTGGGAGGTGCGGGAGGGCCTGTATGGGCTGGAGGGGCTGGAACCCTCTCTGCGCCGCGCCCTAAAACGCCTGGCCCCCTCGCCCAAGCCCCTTCTGCTGCTGGGGGAAGTGGGCTCTGGCAAGGACTATGCCGCCCGGCTGCTCTACCAAGGCGGCCTGCGCCCCGGCGCCTTTCTGGAGGTGGACTGCCAAACCCTCTCCCCCAAGGGAGCGGCCTTTTTCTTTGGCCACGCGGACTCCCCCTTATTCCGGCCGGGGAACACCCTCTATTTCAAAAACCTGGAGGCCATGTCTCCCCCTTTGCGGGAGACCTTGATCGACCTGCTGGACAGCGGCTACACCCTGCGGCAGAACAAGCTGCTGCTCTCCGTCTCCACCACCCTGGCGGATGACGCCGGGAAAATAGCGGGGGAGTTCTTCCAGCGGGTGGGCCGCCAAACCGTCCGGCGGCCCTCCCTGCGGGAATCCCCCCCCTGGATTCTCCACCTGGCAGAGGGTTTCCTGCGGGGAGAGGGCGGGCGCCCGCCCCTTCAGGCCAGCCCCCAGGCGTTGGAGCTGCTGGCGCAATCCCCCTGGCCCGGCAACTATATGCAGCTTTCCAACGTGCTGGAGCGCCTCCAGGCTGGGGCACAGGGGACGATTCTCCCCCAGGACGTGGAGAAGGCCCTGGCCCAGGAGGAGCTGATGGCACAGCAGGCCAAAAGCTCCATCCCTTTGGATTTATCCCGCCCCCTGGAGGAGATCCACCGGGAGATTGCCCGGCGGGTGCTCCGCGCCAAGGGGGGCAACCGCTCTCAGGCGGCGGCAAGCCTGGGCATTGCCCGCTCCACCCTTTGGAGGCTCCTCAAACAGGAGGGGGACGCTTCGGGCGCGGGCCGCCCCCGCGAAACACACGAAGAAGGAGGAACCCCTTTTGATGAAACACCTTGAATCCCTTGTGAACGACGGCTGCCTCTACACCCTTCCCGGCTCCCCTGAAAAGGTGGAGGCCATTCTGCCCACAGACCGGCGCTCGAACCACGCCTCCTCCCTGATCGAGCTGGAAAACGGGGACCTGCTCTGCGCCTGGTTTGCCGGCCTGGCAGAGGGCAGCAGCGACATCTCCATTGTGGCCGCCCGCCTGCGGGCAGGCGCGGACCGCTGGGAGTACGAGGGGGTGCTGTCGGAAGACGCCCAGTGCTCTGAACAGAACCCCTGCTTTTTCCAGGAGAAGGGCGGCACCCTGTGGCTGCTGCACACAGCCCAAAAAAGCCGCGGGACCATGACAGAGGCGGAATGGCTTGCCCTAAAATCCCCGGGCAAGGTCACCGGCAACTTCTCCATGCAAGAGACCGCCCAGATCCGCCGCCGCCTTTCCCAGGACCAGGGCCGCACCTGGCAGCCCACCACCGTGTTCTCCCAGAAGCCCGGCTCTTTCTGCAGGCACCCCATTTTAGAGCTCTCCAACGGGGACTGGCTCTTCCCCATGTGGTACAGCGTGGAGGACCCCCACTCGGACAAGCAGTACGGCAAGGACTACTCTGTGGTGCGGCTCTCTCACGACAGGGGCGGAACCTGGGAGGAAGTGCCCGTGCCGGACTCTGTGGGACGGGTCCACATGACCGCGGTGGAAACCCGCCCGGGCCATCTGGTGGCTTTCTTCCGCAGCCGGTGGGCAGACTGCGTCTACAAAAGCCTCTCGGAGGATTACGGCCGCACCTGGTCGGCGCCCACCCCCCCCCTTCTGCCCAACAACAACGCCTCCATCCAGGCGGCAAAGCTCCCCAGCGGGGCCATCGCCCTGGTCTTCAACCCCTATGGCCTGCCGCCCCGCGAAAAAAAGGAGGTAGAGTGGCCCGGCCTGCGCTGGAGCGTCTCTGTGGCCATCACCGAAGACGAGGGCGAAACCTTCCCCCTGCAAAGGGTGATTGAGCCGGGCAGCGGCTTTACCGGGGCGGAAAACCGCTTGGAAAACGCCGCCTTTGAATACCCCTGCCTGCTGGTTGGACGGGACGGGGCCATCCATATCGCCTATTCCGCCTGGAACCGCCAGCACATCCACTATGTCCGGGTGACAGAGGGGTGGCTGCGTTCCTCTCCAAAAAATCAATAAAAGCTCTTAAATTTTAATTGAATCCCATTGGCTTCTGTGCTATAATACAGCTGTCCCGTTTCTGAACGGCCCGGCCGCTCCCCTGTAGAGCGCCCGGCAGAAAGCGGCGGGACCCGCGCCAACCTGGCAATTTCTCACGCAACGTGCTCTGACGCTGAAATCCTCTTGAGGCGGAAGGCTTGGAAAAAAGGATCTTTTCACGGGGCCAGCGCCCCTTCCTTTGCCGCGCCTTTCGGGCGCGGCTTTTTATTTTGTCAGAAAGGAGAAACCAAATGGAGACACGGATCGCCGTTGTCGGCATTGTAGTGGAGGAAGAGGAGTCTGCAGAGGCCCTCAATGAGATCCTCCACGAATACCGGGAATACATCATCGGCCGGATGGGCATTCCCTACCGGCAGAAAGGGCTGATCATCATCAGCATTGCCGGGGGCGCCCCCCAGTATGTGATCTCCGCCCGCTCCGGCAACGTGGGCAG
>ENA-OQEY01000832-OQEY01000832.1-human-gut-metagenome-genome-assembly--contig:-NODE-832-length-15872-cov-8.093321_pt1 | contig 15872 bp, 10 predicted proteins | sample MGYA00242801_ERZ504647 | MGnify/ENA primary metagenome ERZ504647 (study PRJEB26092, sample SAMD00036204) | human gut metagenome | host: Homo sapiens | study: EMG produced TPA metagenomics assembly of... | reverse complement strand
AGGGACTCCTTTCCAGTTCCCGATTCTATTGTTAGCTGACTTGTGCGTAACCCTTTCAGTTACGAACGTGTCGCACTTTTCCCTGCGCCCACGGCGTGTGCAAGCAGCGTATTCCCGCCGTATAGGATGTGCGCCACCGCATTTCTTTGGTGTTCCCGAAGCTCGATTTCCGGGTTCATACCACTGAAAACGATGTGGCTTCCATCGTACTCACGGGGACGCAGGCTGTTGAATTTATCGTTGTAAAGGCGGCAGAGCCGTTCTCTGCGCTCAGGGTCAGACCAGACCCAATCCTGAAAGCCCTGCTTGATCAGCTCCTGCTTTGCCTGTGCGATTGCCGTTTCCTTCTTGTTCAGAATGGCTTTCTTTTTGCCGTCTGCGTCCTCTACATAGTCGAAGATGCGGACATCTTTAAGGTTCAGTGTTTCCTCGATGATCTTGTAGGCGTTGATGCGCCCCGTACCGTAGGTGCTGTATGCCTTCACATTGCTGCGGTCATAGGACTTACCCTCAATATTCCACTCACCGGTATAGGCAGAGAAATGAACCTTGATGTTCCACTGTGCGTACCTCGGTGTTCCCAAGAACTCAAACATAAACTGTTCGACAATTTCGGTCGGCAGCCAAGTAGCACCAAGCCGAACGGCAATCTCGCTGGCGGTCAGGTCTTTGGGCTGCACCCGTTCCAATGCTTCCACATTGACGGTGTAATCTTCGGGGTAAAGCTCCGCCGACTTTCGGGCGAGTACCAGCTTTTCCCGGACATTGCCGGAGAGGTATTCGTCTGCCATCAGGTACTTTGCCTGCGTGGAATTGCCGTACCCGTACATCGGGTTCAGAAAGATAACGCCCTTTAAGTCTGCAAAGATTTCTTCCTCGGTCTTGCCGGTCAGCTCGCACATATAATCCATATCCACACGGGCTTTTTCGCCCATAGAAACGGCAAGTGCTTCGCTGGCGGTATCTACGGAAGTGACGGGTGTGTGTGGTTTGATGGTTCGCTTGTAGAATATATCCGCCTTGCGTTCAAGCTGACCTTCATCGCCCAAGACCTCAAGCGCCGAGAGCAGAGAAAAGGAGCTGTCCTGCGAAAATGCGGAAATGTTGGCACGGCTGTTGATAAGTCCGTACTGCTTGGAAAAGGTATCATAAAGAGCGTTTAATCGCTCCTGCTCCGCTTTAATATCCGAGTTGGGGTAGTCCTCCGTCTGCAATTCGATCAGCTTTCTGACTGAATCACGGATGCGGATCATACCCTTTATGCGGTTCTCTGCGGTAGCGGATACCTCCACCGGAGCCATACGGCTGTTCTCACGGAAATAGATTTTTTCGTCCAAAACCGTATAGGAGAAGTTGCGAACGGTGGGATCTGCGGGAATGGAATTGTCCTCCTCTGCAAGCTCATCCTCCACCTCATATGCGGTCAGCTCACCGTGAATATTGGAAACGGCTTCGCTGAGTTGCTCGGCAAGGTCTGCCCCCTCGTAAGGGACGCAGGTGGCTTCGGGACCGAAACGCCCCGACACCATTTTCATCTCTCCGAGTATCATTTCGGGATGCTCAACAAAGTACCTGTTCATCAGGATACCGTTTTCATCCGTGCCGAGCTGTACCCAATCCGGCTCTATATCCACAATGCGGTCACGCTTTTGCAGAATAAGAATGTCCGAAACGACCTCCGTTCCGGCGTTACCCTTAAAGGTGTTGTTCGGCAAACGGATAGCACCAAGCAGGTCGGCTCGCTGAGCAATATATTTACGGACAGCGGAGTTTTCCTTATCCATCGTACCCTTGCTCGTAATGAGCGCCATTACGCCGCCCGGACGGAGCTTGTCCAAGGATTTGGCGAAGAAGTAGTCGTGAACGAGGAACTTGTGCTTGTCGTAACGCTTGTCAGGAACCTTGAAATCCCCGAAGGGTACATTCCCCACAACGGCATCAAAGAAGCTGTCGGGGAGGTTGGTTTCCTCAAAGCCCTGTGCGGCGATAGAGGACTTTTGATATAACTGCTGTGCGATACCGGCAGAAACCGTATCCAGCTCCACACCGTAGATCTTGCTTTCCTTCATTTCTTCGGGAAGCATACCGATAAAATGCCCGATGCCGCAGGACGGTTCCAAGATGTTGCCCTCACGGAAGCCAAGCTGTTTCATCACCTTATACACGGCATTGATAACCGTTGGCGGCGTGTAAAAAGCGGTCAGGGTGCTTTCTCTTGCGGAAGCGTATTCCTCCGGCGTCAGGATGTTTTTCAGCATCCCGAACTCTGTCTGCCAAGAACCGGCTCTCTCATCAAAGGCTTCGGGAATACCGCCCCAGCCCACATATTTAGAGAGGATGATCTGCTCGTCCGGTGTGGCGAAGCGGTTTTCTTCCTGACACCTTTTCAGAACGGTGATTGCCGCATAGTTGCGGTGGAAACGCTCCTTCTTGTTGACATCCTCGACCTCGTGAGAAGCAAGGTCAAAGGTATGACGGTCTGCCATTGGGATTTCGGGATGAATATCAAAGGTCTGCACCCGTCTTTTCTTCGGCTGCTCCCAAACAGGGGTAAGGGGTGCTTCCACCCGTGCCAGTTCTTCCTCGGAGAGATAAACAAGGTCGTCAAAGGACAGTGCTTGCAGTCCTTTTTCGGTCAGTTCTTCAAGGGATGCATACTGTTCACTGCGGACGACTTTTCCATCCACAAGGGTTTCGATGCGAAAATCCACAAGATTGACCCTTGCCTGTATTTCGTGCTTGTCATCCTCGGTGGTGGTATAGGCGATCTCAACATTGGAAGGGTCGGAATAATCCGCACCATCCTCACGCTGATACTCCTCACGGCAAAAATCGTCAATCAGCCGCTTCGCCGTATCAAGGGAGGCTTCGGGACGATCAATGGGAGGAATCCCTTGAAGCTGTTTCAGATAGTCGTTTGCCTGCCATTCGCTGGCAAACTCCTCGCTAACGCCCTCCTCGTCTACATAGATTGCACTGCGGGTTTCATCCCAGACCGCATAGCCGTTTTCTGTTTCAATGACGGCAAATCGTTCCACAAGATAGGGACTGTCGATGATCTCAAAGCTCTTGGGCGGTGGGTCAAGCTGGGTGATAAAACTGTGCGGAATGGTGTTGCCGTCCTTGTCCTTATACAGAACAATACTCATCGGCACACCGTAGTAGTTTTCCTCCTTGATGTCCTTCTCAAACTGATAAGGACTGGTGTACTCGATGCTTTCACCGACCTTGCCGTCCGTGCCGAGATAGTCGATCCTGCCGATAGGTTTGGACTCGATGGGTACTTCCTTCGTGGCGGAAACCACGGTGCGGGTAATGCGTTTACCATCCTCCAAAGCATTGACCGCTACATCGTACCCTCTGTCGGTCAGCATTGTAAGGTAGGTTTCCAAACGGTGCTGCGGGAAGCCGCACATTTCGATACGGCTATCTGCGCCCAACGCACGGCTGGTTAGCGTAAGGTCAAGGCTATTTCCAACGGTTTTGGCATCATCCGCATAGGCTTCAAAGAAATCACCCATCTGATACAGTACAAGGCTGTTCGGGTTGTCTGCTTTGGTTTCAAGATATGCTTGATAGAACTCCGGCAAAGCAGCATCCTTTGGCTTTTCTCTTTCTGCTGCCTGTTCGATACGCTCCACAACACTCTGCGGCAAGTCCTGCACATAGTAGGTGATTTCACCTTCAGGAGAGATATGGGCAATGTTCTGATAGTCCCCATTGACTTCCACGGCACGATTCCAAACAGTCAGTCCGTTGCCGAGATAGCCCATCCCAATGTCATACTGGGTAGACTGTTCTTCGGGTTGCTTTTCGGCAACCTTCAAATGGTCATTCAACGGGTTTTCCTGCACCTTGCTGTCGAACTCGGCTCTCGTCATTTCCTTGTTGAAAAGCGGAAACTGCGTATCATAGAGCATCACACGCTCGTCATCAAAGGAGAGAATTTCATACTCGTTTGCGCCGAGATAGACGGTGCTGCCGAGATGGTATTCATATCGCTCGTTCTTCGGCTCTGCCTTTTCAGTAGGTGCAGTGGATAAGATTTCTCTATTCCTTCGTTCCTCGGCAAGTGCTGCACGGCGTTCTTCCTGCCTTTGCAGCCACGCAGGATACTGCGCCTTTTCCTTCGGATTAAGGTAGCGGTCAAGTTTTATCAGCTCGGCAATACGCTTTTCCACCTGACTCCATTTCAGGTCAATGTGGGGCTTATCATTTCCGATTCCCTTAGAGATGCGGATACCCTTACCGTCGTGCTGCTCATCAATGCCTGCACCGACAATTACGGGATAAGCACCGCCCCAGCCGTATTCATTTTTCAGAAAGTCGGCATTTTCCTTTGCAGACAGGCTCTTTTGGAACTGCTCATAGATTCGCATTTTTCCCTCAGAGATGCCGCTTCCACGGGTGAGAACAGCGTCGATGATCTCCTGAGAGAAAGTAAAAGCAGAGGGCTTTCGTTCCTCTGCTCCTGCTGTCATCAAGCTCAACTGCCCGTCAATGGACGGCAGCGGTTTCATCGTGTCCTGCAACTCCCCAAGTAACCGCATCGCTTCAAAATGCTGGGCAATTACGCCCCAATCATAGAAGCTCTGCGCTGTACGGGAGAGATAGCTGCCCTCCCAAAGCTGCAACACATTCTGATAGGTCTTGTAGCCCACACGCCGTCCATCGCTCAGAATGACCTCGGTGTAGTCGTTGTTGAAAATGCGCTTGATATAAGAAATACGGGCGTTCTCATCAGCGGTAGCTTCAAAGAATGCCCGTATCTCGTCCTTGCTTGCCTTTAGGTGCGGCGTGGTGCCGAGGATTTCACGAATCGTATCGTCGCCGCCAAAGAACGGCAGGCTTTTATCCTCGTGACTTCGGTCGTAATAGTCTAAGCGAAGATTACCTCCGCCATCACGATCTCCTGAACCCGGCTCCGGATACTGTTCATCTTCCGAACCCAGCTCATCATATCCGTCGCTTTCAGATTCTCCGTCACGCCCTCCGACGCTGCCATCTGCTCCGTCAGCATCTGTTCCAGCTCGGTGGCTCTCCGCTCCGTGTCGTTCAGATGCTCGTTCAGGGCGCAGCTCGTCAGCAGGTTGTAGTAGCGTACCTTGTGATGCTCCTTCAGGAACTTCTTCCGCATCCGGGCGTACCTGCCCATCGACAGCTCTGGCTGCTCCGGCATTGTCAGATCGGGGAGCAGATAATCCCCCTGCCTCGTGTAAGTGATCTCGTTCATCGTCAGGACTCCTTTCGGTTTTTTCTTTGCCTACATTGTAATCGGCTTTGGTTTTCTCTGCAATTATGCGATTTTGACGGTCGAGGGCAAGAATGGTGCGGGAAATCTCCGCAAGTCCCATCTCCGCAATATCGCTGGTGGCATAGCCGAGGGCGTTCAGCGTGGCAGGGGTCGTAAAATTCACCACATCCCGAAGATCATCGGGTTCAAAGTATTCTCCGGCTTCAATGCCCAGGCGGGTCATCGTCATATAGGCGACGCTATTTCGCACCGCCGTTTTGAAAATGTGGGTGATTTCTTCTTCGGATACGCCGTCCAGGAAGCTGTCTTTCACGCTGTAGATCAGATCGGAGAGATAGTCGGGGATGTTGTCCTCTACGGCGTTTCTTGCCGCCGACTCGATGGCAACGGCAAGGGTTTCCTTATCGTCCAGTTCACCAAAGGTGCTTTCCAGCGTGTCGATCACTTCTGCCGTGTATTCGTCCCGCATTTGCCAAATGGGAACTCTGCGGGAAAAGCGGCTGGGATGCGTGTCGGAAATATCGAAGTAGTGGACAAGCCGCTGGCGGCGTTGGTCGGCATCCTCAAAAACGGCAATGCCGTGCGCCCCACGATTGACCCATCGCCCAAACTTTTGGTTCCAGTCGTCGATCTGAAGAACGGCGGTGGCGTCCGGTCGCTGTGCGTGTACCAAAAGCTGCTCGTCAAAGCGCAGACGGTAGTTGTAGCAGGCAGAGCGCAGAAACGCTTCCCAGCTTGCGGGGTTTGCAACAACCGTTTTACAGGTTCGGTTATACAGCTCCGAAATGAAGTCGTATTTTCGTGCCATCGGCGGACACCTCCTTATCGTTCATAGTCTTTTGGCTTGATGGCTTTGCCGTTCTCATCATAGCTCTTGGGTTTGGCGGCAATGGAGTCCCACCGGATCATAGAACCGGCAAGCATCGCCTGCTCCTGTGCCTTGCTGACACCCAGCTTCTCATTGAACTTATCTTTAATTGCTTCGTTCTCAGCACGGTTCCCGTCGTTAAACCTTGTGGCGGTATAGCCCTTTTGCCAGCGGTCGATTTGAATGACTTCGCCGGTTGACGGGAGTATGGAATAGCACATCGGAGGCAAGGGCGGCTCCATAGGAGCGTAGGTACAGCCGCCTTGCTCCATACGCTCGGCAAACTCGCAAATGTGAAAGAGATTGCGTCCGACCTCTGTGTGATAGTTGTCAATATAGCGGCAGGGATAGCTTTCCGTCTTACCGTCACGGTCGGTCACAATGATGCGCTCTCCGTCCGGGATACGGAACAGTTCTTTATAGTGGCTGTCAATAAAGCGAATATCCCGGTTGGCTTCTTCGATGTGCTTGTCCAGCCATTCCTTTACATAGCAGAGGCAGTAGAAGTTATAGTCGCCCCTCGTTGGATTACAGCGAAGCACGAACGCATATTTCTCGGTATCTGCTCGGAAGCCGAACTCAGTGGTATAAGCACCCTGCATTTCGCTTTCCTTGTTCTCACGCCCATAACGCACCATCTGAGAACGGCTTTGAAGCAGTCCGTACTCCTCGGAGCGCAGGGCGTTGATTACATCATCCAAGTCCCGCTTGAACTCATCGCTTTTCCATTGCGGTCGGGTATCAAACCAAGTGGTATAAAACTGATCGCCGCTTGAGCCGAAGTCCCCACGAAGATAACCGATATTGCCTGTCTGCCCTTGAAGCTGCGAGCTTTGAGCGTAGGTGTATTTGCGTTCGGGAACGGTCAGCGGTCGCAGTGTGAAATCTGTCATTATCTTGCGCCCCTTTCTTGCGGTGTTCGTTGTTTCGGGATGTCAAAGCCGTAAACGGCGGCGATCTCATCCCCAAGTCGCCGGGTCAGCCGGGTAATATCGGCTCGTGTGGCTTTGCCGTGATAGATTTTATCTCTCAGGTTCTCCATCTGCGTTTCGGAAACGCCGTCTTTGAACACACGGTAGAGATAATGATTTGTACCGTCGTGATGAGTTGCATCGGCACGAAGATCGCCGTACTTGTCTACATACCATTCGGTATAGTCGGTGTCGGCATACAGGCAATCTCGGATGTTGCCGGAGGGAATGTCCTTGTAGCCCATCACTCTGCCGTTCCATCTGCCGATGTCGCCAATGACAATGATTGGCTGGGAAAGCTGAACATTCAGATTGACTCGCTCATCGGAGAGGTAGTCGTAATTGGTTTCCTCCATCCACTCATAGAGTGCCTGCTCATCATTCGGATCGTCGTCCAGTTCATTGGCTTCAAGGAACTCCTTGTAGTCCTCTCGCCAGTCATCCACATCAAGGCTCCGGTTGCTCCAAATGATGTGGCGGTCACTCGGTCGTGTCGCTTGGCTCATCTGTTCCACCTCCCAAGTAAGAGAAAAGGCGATTCTTTGCGACCTGCTCCTGAAGCTCGGTGATGACCGTCATATCCGGCACGGTCACATCGGGGATTTTCAGGATCGTCGGCAAGGTCAGCGCCTTCAAATCCTTTTCGGTTTTACAGCCTGCGTCAAAGAGCTTTGCCAGCACCTTTATTTTCTGCTGCAAGCCCTGCTCGGCTGCGGTTTTCTTTGCTGCCATAGAAATCTGCCTCCTTATCGTTCGTGATCTTTTCCCTGCGTTGTGCGGCTCAAAGCAGCCGCTTTCTCTTTTGCCCAATCAGGCATACGCTCCGGCTTTACTTCACCCAGCACATCCATACGCTCAAAACGGGTATTCTTGCCGTCATAGAGGTTTTTGCAAAATACGGCGCTGCCACGGGCATTTGCTGAAGCTCCAAAGCCGCCGGTCACATAATAGAGTTGCCGGTCAGCTCGTTGGTACTCCGGCTTGAGGATTGCCGGGTTAATGGCGATGATTTTGCCGTTGATGTCGTTCTTATAATGGTCGGGGATGCAGTCCGCTTGGGTGATAACCGTCACGGGAATATCCAGCTTTTCAACCTCTGCCCGAAACCTCTCGGCGTCTTGCTTGATGCGCTCTGCAAAGAACAGCGCTGCATCAATGTAGTCGTCACCAACAGCACACTCGGTAAACTTTTCAAATATGTCGTTGCGCTCTCCGTAGCAGCAGAGGAAGCGTTCTCCGTTGGTACTCTGCTCATTCTCGGCAAGGATGATTTCACGGGCGCCGATATTCACGGCGCAGAGGACGGTGTAATCACCGACCATTCTCTTTTCATCTTCCATAGCCGTTACCTCAGAGAATGCCGATGATGATAACCATACTGTCATCGTCAGGGTTGGCGCTGCGGGAATATTCAGGGAAAAGTGACTGCACACGCTGCCTTGCCCTGCGGATGGTTTCAAAGCACGGCAGTCCGTAGACTTTGTAGTTGAACGCAAGGTCACAGAGGGGCTGCTCACCGGCTCGCAAGAAGTTTGCATAGCGGTTGTAGTAGTGCATAATGAGGATCATATCGTCGAACCTTGCTCTCGGACAGTCCTTCAAGATAGAAAGCACCCGGCTTTCTACCGTTTTCTGTTGATTCATTGAATCCCTCCTTCGGGTAGTAGAAAAGGGGCGGAGTTTTTGCTCCGCCCCTTGGATGATTGGCTCACTTCTTGTTTTTCTTTCTGACCTGCAAGAAGATAAAGCCGCCGATGATAAAGGCTACCAGTACGATAGCCACGATGGTTTTAGGTTCCATTAGTTATGATCCTCCTTTTTCTTTCTCCTGAAGCCGATAACGCCGCACACAGCGATGCCCACTGCGGACAAACCTGCAAGGGCGTAGAGCAGCGGCAGATTGGTTGTGTCGCCGGTCTTAGGCGTATCACGCAGAACATTGTGCATCTCCACAATGGTAGTGGAGCCGAGTTTGACCGTTGCCTTTTTGTCAGCAGGGATGACATACATCGAAGAAGCCGAGTTGCTTACCTCGGAAATGGTGTAGTCCCCGATGCGAAGCCCGTCAATGAAGATCTCACCCTTGTCGTTGGTTTCAAGGATAATGTCATAGCCGTTTGCTCCGGTAATTCGGAAAGCGAAGCCCTTGACCTTGCCGTCAGAGGAGGTCTTAACGATTTTCAGGTTGCCTCGCATAGCATTATTGATGAAGCCGACACCTGCCTTGTTCTCCACCTCGTAGGTCTTGCCGTTGGTGTCGATCATCACTTCATACACGCCGGTATCAAGAACAAATCCCTCCGGTGCTTTGGTTTCCTTGACGAAGTAGCGACCGTAGAACAAGTCGTTCATACTGTATTCGCCCTTTTCCTTTTCGGTCAGTGTGCCGAGCAACTCATCACCGCTGTCCAGCTTGCCGTTTGCGTTACTGTCCTTGTAGACCTCAAAGGTCGCTCCGGTCAGCTTATTGTCAGGATATTCGGAATCCACCTTGGTCAGATGGATGTTGCCACGGACATATTTGTTGACGATCTTGATCTCCACGACCTGACCGTCTGCGCCGATGGTCACGGGATAGATGGTATCGTCCAGCACGAAGCCGGCGGGCTGTTCGATTTCACGGACATACCAAGTGCCGTAAGGGATGCTCTCAAAAGAAAAACTACCATCTTCAGCAGAAGTGGCAGTCATCAGAGCGTTTTCCTTTGTAAACTCGCCGTCATCCGTGCGGAACAGTCCAATCAGCGCACCGCCGAGAGCGTTGCCGTTTTCATCAACCTTCTTGCCGGAAACAGAACCGTAAATCAGATCATTTTCGATTGCCTTGCCGTCATTGGCGGCAATCTTTACAACTGCCGTATCCTGATCGGCATACCCAAAGGTAACGGGATACTTTGTATCGGACAGCATATAGTGGCTGTCGGTAGTAAGCTCCTGCACATAGTAGCTTCCAAAAGGAAGGTCAGTCTTGATTTTCGCCGTTCCATCCTCATTCAGAGAGATGATCTCAACAAGACCATTTGCGGGAATGGAAGTACCGCTGGCAGACACGATTTCCTCGGCGGCGAACAGACCAAAAGAAATGTTTTTCATTTCACCGTTTGTGCCAATGCCGAAGTGCTCATTCTGCTCGATGGACTTTACAAGGCTGATCTCCACCTTCTGACGCTCGTTCTCGAACGAAGTCGCCGTTTCCGTAACAGCAACATTCTGACCGGCGTAAACAAGCTCGACGCAGTGAGGTTCCGGGTTGAGCACCATCCCGTGGGGTGCTGTGATCTCACGCACCTCATATTTGCCAAGGTAGAGTTCACGGCTCACCGCTGCGCCGGTTGCATCGGTTGTAACAGTGTCTACGACCTCACCCTTCTGATTTCGGACAGTGCCGTCCTGCGTGATAATATCCTCTGCGGCGATGATCTCATAGACCGCACCAGGAAGTCCACGCTTTTCATACTGCGGCTGATAGATGGTGGGCAGTTCGTTTCCGCTTTCATCTACGCCGCCGATGACGGAAACGCCGAAGAACACCTCGCCGGTTTTTTCCACGGTGATGGTGCCTTTCTGTGCCATATTGGGCTTATCCACTTTTACTACCGTAACCCCGCTTTCTTCTGTGGAATTATCCTCCGTGACATCGAAGTACACGGGCGTTTCGTCGAGGACATAGCCGTAGGGAGCCTGCACCTCGACAATAGAGTACCCCTTTCCAAAGGACAGCTTTTCCGGCGTAACAAGAGAACCTTCTGCATTGGTGTAGAACACATCAATGGTGGTGGGTGTCGGGTAGGTGAAGGTCATTGTTACGGGGTTGCCGTCCGGGTCATAAATCTTGAAGCCTGCACCGGCGTAAGGAATAGTCTTTCCGGTTTCTGCGTCCTGCTTCACGATTTTGATGAAGCTGTTAAAGGGTGCATTGTTGATAAGGTAGCGATAAGTCGCCCCGTTTTGAGAGATGAACACATCAAAGTCGGGCATCAGCTCGCTGCCCTCCCAGCCGGATACCTGATGGACGGTGTAGATGCCGTAAGGCATATCCTTGGTCTGGGCAAAGCCGTTTTCGTCGCAGGTGAGATAATCACGCTCGGTGTCCTCGGCAACCTCGTAGCTGCCTGCGGATTTCAGGTACACGGCAAACTCAGCTCCGCTTTCGGGTGTTTCAATCTGCGTATCACCGTTATCGGTGTGCTTAATAATGGCGATATTACCCTTTACGACCTGCTCGGTCACATCATTTGCCGTCTGATTATGCTCCACGGTATAGAGCTGCGGCTCTGCACCGACCTTATGAACGGTGGTATCAAGCAGATAGCCCTCGGAGGGTGTGATCTCTCGCACCGTCCAGTCGTTATCGCAGATATACTCCTTGGTAACGAACTGCCCGTTTTTGTCGGTGGTGTAGGTATCCACAAGGGTTTCGCCCTTATAGATGCCGTAAACAGCACCAGCAAGAGAAGCATCACCCTGCGCCGTGCCGATTTCAGCGTCGCTCTTAGTAACGGTCACAGAAAACTTCTTCAAAATATTGAGGAAGCTGCGGTTCGTGACCTCGTTCCAGTTGATAGGCGCAGACTGCGCTTCGGGAACAACATAGCGAATGGCAGTGTCCACTTCCTCCACGGTATAAGGTGTGGAACCGGAAATGAGAACATCTTCAAAGGTCGCCACGCCGTTTGCATCGGTTACGGCATACTCGTCCACGGCAATGCCGGAGAGTGAAGTGCCGTAAAGGTGGAAGGTCACACCCTCATTGAGATTGTCCTCCGAGGACTTCACGATCTGCAAATCTCCACGCTTGAGCTTGTTGTTGAAGGTCACGGTAGAAACCTGACCGGAAACCACCGTCACACGGCGGGACTCCTGCGGCTCATACTTGTCGTAGTCCATTTCGGTCACGGTGTAAACGCCGGGCATCAGGTTGTCGATCTGAATCTCTCCCTTGGAGTTGGTCTTGACAGTCTGATTGATGCCGTTGCCGGTGACGGTAAAGGTGAGGTTATCCACCTTGCCGTCCTCAGAGGTTTTGACGATCTTAGCAGAGCCGTAGGACACCTTCAGATTGAGGAACGCCTGCACGGGGTCACTGACCGACTGTGCGTAGGTGATAACATCCTGCTTGCCGCTTCCTTGATTGAATGTTCCGTCCGTCCATGTGATGACACCACGACGGGACGAGCCAACCTTATTGGCAGTAATTCTTACGCTGTCAGAGGGAGCATCCGTTGCTGTGATAATGAGCTGGTTTCCGCTGACACTGAAAGAAACGCCATCCTCATTAGCGGAAAAGCTGTAATCGGAAAGCACACGGTTGTGGTCTGTCAGGGTAGCGGTATAGCTGCTGCCGTTCCATTCCAGCTCCACGCTCTGCGCTCTGTTCGGGTTTTTTGACATAAAGCTGGGGATGGCGGAGTGACGCTGAACGCTTGCTTCAATGCTGTCATAGTAATCGCAAAACAGGTCATACAGCGGATGGGCGGTGCTGATAACGCCCTTAACAGCATCGTAGCTACCGGGGCTTACATAATCGAAGTCCTCATCACGCTCACCTACAACGGTTTCCCAAATGAGAACCTGTGTTGCCATAGCTTCCGCCAGCGTTGCGGCATCAGCAGGGTTCTGTGAACGCCACGAGGTGCTGATGGGTCCCGTGTAACCGTACTGCATAATACGCCCGATGAACAGCTTCATATCGTAGGGGGAAATGGTGCTGTTGATGTCTGAGGGCAGGTTGTCCCAAAAGGTTTCGTCCTTACTGGTATAAGTGTCGCCGGTATCCTGCTGCACTCCCGGCTCAATGCAGTAACAGATGTTACCGTCATACGAGTGCATTGCTCGAATGGTAGTGTACTTGGACTCACCGGAATGCCAGCCGTTCATATACCGGAGATTGGGATGCCCCCAAGTACCGCTGTAATCAATATTAGCATCGCCGCTTCTCGGAAAAGAAACAAGGTAGACCTCTGCTCTTTCTCCTGCGGCATAGGCAGTAGTTGTGCCGATCCCCACAAGGGCTGTCAGGCACATCACGAGGGAAAGCAGTCCCGCCATTCCTCGCTTGAAAAGGTTCTTTCTCATTGTGTTTGTTACCTCCTTGAAAACGAAAAACGCACCGTACAATGACGATGCGTTTCGGGTGAAATGTGTTTTGTTGTTATGCGTAGCCGATATAGATTTCATAAGAGCCGCTTCCGGTCTGCTCATACCAAATCCACACATCGGTGATGTCGCCGTCCTTGGCATATCGGTCGAGATAGCCACGAATATCCCGTTCGGTGTATTTGCATTTTACACCTGCGGCGATGGGGTTATCCCAGCAATACACGGCTCCGCTGTCGAGCGCAAGTCCGATGCTCTCGGCGTAGCTCTTGGCAAAGCTGATCCAGTAGTCAATGTCAAAGACCGGCTCAGTAGGTTCTTCTTTCGGCGGTTCCGGTGGCGTCGATTCCTCAGTTGCCGGAGGTGTGGGCTGTTCTTTTTCTGTCGGGGCAGCGGTTTCCGGTCGGCGTTCGGACTCGTCTGTTTTCTTTTCAGGTTCGCTCGGCGGTGATAGCACTGCCGTGCTGTGCTCAGCCTGATCGGGAACCTCTGTTGTTTGGGTGTCACTTTCCGATACACTTGCCGGGAAATCTGCGACACGGTTGCTTGTTTGTAATTCTGTGCTTTGGGGACGGTCAACCTCCGTTTTCTTTTCTGCCTGAGCCGTTTCTGATTCGCTGGGGACGATGTTACTGTCCGAAGAAGAAATAGGGGCAGGCGTTTCTGCAATATGCGAGGCGTTGTTGCATCCCGTAGTCAGACACAGAAGCACAGCGAGTAAAAGAACTGCGATTTTTGGTTTCATACGCTTCACTCCCTTCGACAACATTCTACCCGATGAGAACTGCTCCGACAAAGGTGCGTTTTGAAGCGCAACTTTTCATCATACCGCCAAAACGCAGTTTTCCGAATTGTGCGAACTCCGTTTGCTCTTAGATAGATTTAGCTTTGAGAGATAGAGATAAATCAGGAGATAGTTTATTTCGGATAGTCTGGTAGTTCTCAGGGGTTGGAGTGTGAGGAAGGGGACAGTAGGAAACATACTCCGTGTACTTATCGGCTGTCACGCTCTGCCCGCTGACGAAGAAAGCGGCTGTAATGCTCCAGTGCTTTGACTACATAATCCTCCGTTTGGCTTACGGGGATATTTTTTGGGATCAGACTTCGCACCTTGTCCCCACGCAGGACGATCTTCTCACGCTGGTTTGGTTTTTCCTCGCCCATAATGGCGGACACCACCTCCGGCGTGAGTTTTCCATCTGTGAAGAACTTCCGCATACGAATGGTCTGATCGTGGGACGGGGTGCATTGGTTCAGGTCGATTTCATCAACCACCGCCCGTTGACCGTCCTCGTCCAAATAGGAAAGCTCCACCGCAGGACGCATCTTGATTTTGCCCTCGTCCACAAGGTCGAGCAGTTCAGGCACAAGATTTGTCAGTCGGATATACCGGCGAACTTGTGTCTGACTGTCGCCTGACTGCTCTCCGATCATCTGTGCCGTTTCTTTTCCATCCCACTTCCCACCCACTGGGTCGGAAGTTAAATCAGTACGCTTGCCCTGTCTACTTAACGCTTCCAGCCTCATTTTATAGGCAAACGCTTTTTCTGAGGGAAGTATCTGCGACCGCTGGTAATTGCTTTCCACCATAAGGACGGTGGCGGCGTCACGGTCAAGGTCAACGACCTCGCAACGGAGGGCTTCAAACCCGGCAAGCTCACAAGCCCGTTTTCGCCTGTGACCGGAAATCAACTCATATCTGCCGTCCTCTTTCTGACGCACGGTAGCCGGAGTAATGACTCCTCGCTCCTTGACACTCTCCACAAGCTGTATCATATCCTCGTCGTCCCGCACCTTAAATGGGTGGTCGGGAAAATCGTCAATCAGCTCAAGGGGAATATCTCGGATTTTACTGAGCTTGGCATCATCCCGTTCTTCTTGCGTAGAGAACAGCTCATCGAGTGTGTTCGTGGGAAGCGTGAAGTCGCTCTTTCTGCCTGCCATCGGCTAACACCTCCTTCGTAAAATCCGTGTAAGCCTTAGACACGGTGCTGCTCGGCTCATAGGCATATATGCTTTTCCCTTTAGATGAAACCTCGGCGGCTTTTACGGCAATGGGAATGGTCGTCTGGTATATCCTGATCCGACAACCGAAGTTCTCTCGCAGCGCTTCTACCGTACTTTTGGCAAGATTGGTTCTGCCGTCTACAAGCGTGAGCAGGATACCGTCGATTGTCAGGTTCCTATTGGTGTGCTTCTTCACCTTGGCAATCGTCGATAAAAGCTGCGTCATACCTTTTGCGGGGAGATACTGTGCCTGCACTGGAATAATCACACTGTCCGCCGCAGTCAGAGCATTGAGCGTTATCATACCGAGGGACGGCATACAATCTATCAGTACATAGTCGTATCTGTCCTTCACTTGGCTGAGATAGTTTTTCATCACGCTCTCTCTGCTCATTGCAGTCACAAGGCTCATCTCCAACGCTGAAAGTTCGAGGTTTGACGGAACAAGGTCAACCTTTTCTTCGTGGCTGAGAATGCCGGAGAACGGGTCTTGCTGTTCTTCCCGCATTACCGCTGATAGCTTATTGGAAAGGGTCTGCGGCAAGCTGTCCGCATCCTGCCAGCCGAGGCAGGTAGTAAGGTCGCCCTGCGGGTCAGCGTCCACGAGAAGCACCTTTTTGCCCTGCATAGCCAATTCTACGCCGAGGTTTACTGCCGTGGTGGTTTTCCCCACGCC
>ENA-OQEY01000816-OQEY01000816.1-human-gut-metagenome-genome-assembly--contig:-NODE-816-length-16144-cov-3.044812_pt1 | contig 16144 bp, 9 predicted proteins | sample MGYA00242801_ERZ504647 | MGnify/ENA primary metagenome ERZ504647 (study PRJEB26092, sample SAMD00036204) | human gut metagenome | host: Homo sapiens | study: EMG produced TPA metagenomics assembly of... | reverse complement strand
CACTTTTGCTTCGCGCAGCACGTCGGCGGGGATGTCTTCCACCTTATTATATTGGGAAAGTTTCTGCTTGTAGTCTACGATGTTCTTCAGCTTGCCCAAGAACCAGGGGTCAATCTTGGTCAGCTCAAAGATGCGGTCGATGGCATATCCCTTTTCCAGAGCCTCGGCAATGGCAAAGACGCGCAGGTCGGTGGGATGTGACAGTTCGTAATCCAAGTCATCGAACTCCACTCCCTCATTGCCCACGAATCCGTGCATTCCCTGACCAATCATACGCAAGCCCTTCTGGATAATTTCTTCAAAGGAACGTCCGATAGACATGATTTCGCCTACCGACTTCATGCTGGAGCCAATTTCGCGGCTGACACCTACGAACTTTGTCAAGTCCCAACGCGGAATCTTGCAAATCAGGTAGTCAAGCTGCGGAGCTGCATATGCCGAGTTGGGAGTTCCCATCTCGCCGATTTGGTCGAGCGTATAGCCCAACGCAATCTTGGCAGCCACGAATGCCAGCGGATAACCGGTAGCCTTGGAAGCCAATGCGGAAGAACGGGACAGACGGGCGTTCACCTCGATGACACGATAGTCGTTTGTCTCGGCGTTGAACGCATACTGGATGTTACATTCGCCCACGATGCCCAGGGGGCGGATACATTTGGTGGAAAGCTCCTGCAACATTTTCACCTGCTCGTCGGTCAATGAGCAAGTGGTAGCCACTACAATAGACTCTCCCGTATGGATACCCAGCGGGTCGAAATTTTCCATGCTTGCCACCGTGAAGCAGTGGTCGTTGGCATCGCGGATTACCTCGAATTCAATTTCCTTCCAACCCTTCAGAGACTCTTCTACCAGAATCTGCTTGGAGAAAGTGAAAGAGCTTTCGGCCAATTTAATGAAGGCTTCCTCGTCCGGACAAATACCGCTTCCCAGTCCACCCAGAGCATAAGCCGAGCGCACCATCACGGGGTAGCCAATCTCGCGGGCTGCCTTCAGTGCGTCCTCCATGCTCTCCACAGCGTGGCTCTTCGGAGTCTTCATCGGAATCTCGTCCAGCTTCTTCACAAAGAGGTCACGGTCTTCGGTGTACATAATCGCCTCAACGGAAGTACCCAGCACGCGCACGCCATATTTCTGAAGAATTCCGTTCTGGTAGAGTTCCGTACCGCAGTTCAGCGCCGTCTGTCCGCCGAATGCCAGCAAAATGCCGTCGGGACGTTCTTTCTTGATGATTTCTTCCACAAAATAGGGAGTCACCGGCAAGAAATAAACTTGATCGGCGATACCTTCCGATGTCTGGATAGTAGCAATGTTCGGGTTTACCAAAACAGAACCGATACCTTCTTCGCGCAACGCCTTCAGCGCCTGCGAACCGGAATAGTCAAACTCTCCGGCCTGACCAATCTTGAGCGCACCAGAACCCAAGACAAGCACTTTCTTTAAATTCTTTTCCATATTCTCTTGTTGTCTATTAAGTTACGAGTTACAAGCTACGAACTACGAGTTGTAGCTATTTCACAAAAAAAATGCGTCACCCAATAAAGGATTAACGCATTACCAAAGAACTAAAAATATCTTTCTCGAAAAAAGAGAAACTGACGGCTCCCGAATGAAATTCATTCGAACGGAGGTTATATTTGCTTCTCATTTCCTGCGATTGCATAGTCTCTTTAAAATTTGTGCAAAGTAACGACTTATTTACGAAAAGAGCAAATTGTGGCATATTTTTTTGCATAAAAGAAACGTCATCCTCCATAATAGAAGAGCGGCCGTCGCCCACAACCGAAATCTTTTTCCGAAAAATGCGATTCCATATAAAAAAGAAAGACTATATCTCAGTAAAGGCATTTGCGGATAAATATGAAGATTCTCCCCACCAAAACTTGCTTTTCTCGCCACGGAAACTTACCTTTGTGCCTATACAAAAATAGAACAAGGATTCTGTTTCTACAAACAAAGCCTTTATTCTTAAGAATAAAATTTCTATTCCTTGGAATAAAGGCTTTATTCTAAGATTTCTCCGCCACCAAAAGAACTTTGCTCCGCAGGGAAAAGGACTTTGCAACGAAGGAAAGAAAAGAAAGGAGAACGCAACAATGACCACACGCTACCAAATGAAAGAAATGCCCGACTTGCAAGGCACGGGCGAACCAATCACCTACCCCAAGATGGTGATGACCGGACAGACCGGCACGCGCGAACTGGCGGAATACATCGCCATGACCTCGGGATTCTCGAAAGGCGTAACCGAAGGAATTATCTGCGAGCTGGGCGAAGCCCTGGCCCACGAAATGGGAATGGGACGCTCGGTGAAGATAGAAGGATTGGGCGTATTCACCCCCGCACTGTCCATCTACCCCGACAAGGAACGCGAACAGCCCCAAGAAAGCACCACGAAGCGAAACGCGCGGAGCATCTACGTAAGTGGCGTGAACTTCCGCACAGACAAGGCCTTGATTAGAGAAACCAACCATTGGTGCGAACTGGAACGTGCCTCCTGGAAACCCGCACGCTCGTCGAAGAAATACACCCCCGAACAACGTCTGGCTCTGGCGCATCAGTATCTGGACAAGCATGCCTTCCTTACTGTCAGCATCTACCGGCAACTGACCGGACTCGTCCGCTCCACCGCCACCGTGGAACTGCGCAAATGGGCACATACTCCCGGCAGCGGAATCGATACAAGCGGCATCGGAAGCCATAAGGTATACGTGAAAAGGAAAGAAAGCGTCATCCCTTGAGGTTTCGATAATTATAGGTATCTTTGCCGGTCTTAATGGCTTTTATACAATGAAGAAACTAAAAAATACATAATATGGCAAAAGAAAAAATCATCCTTACGGGCGACCGCCCCACAGGACGCCTGCACATAGGACACTATGTAGGCTCATTGAGAAGAAGAGTGGAACTGCAAAACTCCGGCTTGTACGACAAGATTTTCATCTTCATCGCCGACGCACAAGCGCTGACGGACAATATGGAGAATCCGGAAAAGGTGCGCCAGAACGTCATCGAGGTGGCACTGGACTACCTGGCTTGCGGACTGGACCCGACGAAGAGTACCATCTTCATCCAATCCCAGATACCGGAACTCTGCGAACTGACCTTCTACCATATGGACCTGGTGACCGTGAGCCGCCTGCAACGCAACCCGACGGTAAAGACCGAAATCCAGATGCGTAATTTCGAGACAAGCATCCCCGTAGGTTTCTTCACCTACCCCATCAGCCAGGCAGCGGACATTACCGCCTTCCGCGCCACTACCGTGCCCGTGGGCGAAGACCAGGAGCCGATGATTGAACAAGCTCGTGAAATCGTACGCCGTTTCAACTATATATATGGTGAAACCCTCGTGGAACCGGAAATCCTGTTGCCCGACAATGCAGCCTGCCTGCGCCTGCCGGGAACGGACGGCAAAGCCAAGATGAGCAAGAGCCTCGGCAACTGTATCTATCTTTCGGACTCTGCCGACGAGGTGCAGAAGAAGGTGAAGAGCATGTATACCGACCCCGACCACCTGCGTGTGCAAGACCCCGGAAAATTGGAAGGCAACACCGTATTCACTTACCTGGATGCCTTTTGCCGTCCGGAACACTTCGGCCTTTATCTGCCCGAATATCCGAATCTGGACGAACTGAAAGCCCACTACCAACGTGGCGGTCTGGGCGACATGAAAGTGAAGAAGTTCCTCAACGAAATTATGCAGGAGACACTGGAGCCTATCCGCAACCGCCGCAAGGAGTTTGAAAAAGACATCCCCGCCATCTACGACATGCTGAAGAAAGGTTGCGAAACTGCCAGGGAAACCGCTGCCGCAACCTTGGACGATGTACGCAAGGCTATGAAGATAAACTACTTTGATGATGCGGAACTGATTGCAGAGCAAGTAAAGAAATTCGGCGGAGAATAAGGGATAGGAGATACGAGTTACAGAAGTTACGAGTTACAAGGAGCTACCTGTTACAAGTTACTGGTTACAAAAAATGAGGGGCATGCGTCATAATAACGCATGCCCCTTCTCATTTCTATAACTCGTAACTCCTTGTAGCTTGTAGCTCGTAGCTTTCTAATTGGCAGATTTCACCAATACCACACGGTTCAGAATCGGCTGTCCGAACTTATCGACACCACCACCGGCATCCACCTTCAGGCGGTCAGCAGGAATTCCGTATTGTTTTACCAATACATCGACCACGGCTTGTGCACGCTTCAAACTCAACTCTTTGTTGAATGCCGGCGTACCGGTTGCAGAGTCTGCATATCCGTTTACAGTGTAAGTGGCGTTCGGGAACTGTTTCATCTGGTCTGCCAGATAAGACAAGTTCATTGCTTCACGTGGAGAGACTTCGGCAGAACCGATATTGAAGAATACGGTACGCGGTGCTATATCCGGATCGGGAACAATCACTTCGGTTTCCGTAACTTCGGCCACCGGCTGGTTCTGTGCAGCCACCAATGCATTCTGCAGCTGCTGGTTGGCAGCTCCCATCTCTGCAAGCTGTGCCTGCATGGCAGCCAGCTCTACCTGAGAAATCAACTGAGGCATCGGGCGACGGAATCCACGGGCGGGGAAACGGTATGTCAACCCTACCGTTGCACTCAGCACGCCATCATATCCATGATCGCCGCCAACTTCGCCATCGAACTTATCTTCAACGCCCATTGCGCTCAGCTCCAGGTTAATATCTATCGCATTGGAAATACGGAAGCGATTGATGATACCCGCGTTTACAGACAGAGCTTCGCGGTGAGGCTTTGTGTAGTTGTGAGTGAAGCCAGCACCTACATAAGGAATGATTTCATACACACGTTGCTGGTTGTATCCTCCAAACAGCGCATTCAGATTGAACATCACATCTCCGTGCAGATTCATATAGTCGAAACGCTGTTTGTAGTAGCCGTCATCCATCTGAGTGCCTTTCACGTAGTCAGCACCTGCATCATACGTATATCCTCTTGCCTGAAGGCCGCTATATTGCAGACGTACTCCCAGTCCCGGGGTGAACCATTTGCCGATGGCAAAATTCAGCGTCGGACTGATACGCTTGCCAAAACTTCCTGCCTTATCATTATCTCCAAAAGTTGCTTCGGCACCACCGCCTATAGAGAAAAACCAATTACTCCAGAACGGATTAGTGATTACCTGATATTTATCCTGAACCTGGATAACACCAAATTCTTCCACAACTTCAGTCTTTTGCTGCGCCATGGCAACAGAAGACACACCAGCTAAAGCCAGTAACATTAGAATCTTTTTCATATACCTTAAAATAGTTAAGTGGTTAATTAAACTCTTTATCATTCAAACTGTCTAATTAACGCCAACAGAACTAAAAGGTTCTGAATATTTGTACTTTTTTTGCCTTGATGCAAAAGAAAGTACTCTTCCTTATTTGGAGAAAAGCTTTTCTATGTCGTCTTCTTTAATGGTCGCCAGCACCGTCTTTCCGTCCGGAGTATAATTCGGGGATGGGCATGCAAACAGATTGTCCACGAGATTGGACATTTCCTCGTTGCTCAGCACTTGTCCATAGACGATGGCCGCAGCACGTGCCAAGGTCGATGCAAGAATTGTCTGCACCTCTTCCTTAACGTCATTCCCTTTTTCCATAGCAGTATGTACCATATTCCGGACCAATTCTACCGGGTTCAACCCCTCTATGCCCGAAGGTATGCCGTTGATGGCATAGCTGCCGCCACCCAGCGGGCTCAAATCGAAGCCTACTGCCGACAAATCTTCCAATATACTTTCCAGTACGGCAGCTTCCGAAGCCGGCAACTGGATAATCTCCGGAAACAATACCCCCTGGGATACGCCTTGTTTCTGTCGAATCTGGCTCATATAGCGGTCGAACAATACCCGGACATGCGCCCGGTGCTGGTCTATCAGCATCAGACCCGATTTAACGGAAGTCAGAATAAAACGCCCCTTGAACTGGAAGTGTTGCGCTCCTTTCTCTACCGTTGCCTCATTGCCATAGAAAGAGGCGCTTGCCCCGGAAGGAACCGTTTCCTGGAAATAAGGAACCCTCTCCTCCTCTCTTGGAGCCGTACCGGTAACCGTATCCTCTACAAAAGGCTCTTCCTCCATCGGCTCGTTCATCCTGCTGGCTTTTTCCAAACCGGAAAAAAGCCCCTCCCACTCCACTTGGGGGCGCGAATAATGGCCACCGCCTCCATAGGAAGAAGCGGAAGACGTCTTGAAGGGATTGAAATCCGTGTTATAGTGTACCTTCGGAGGCTCTATCGGACGAGCCTGCTCGAATGCAGGAATATCCGGCATGTCCTCGGTATCAAAATCGATAGTAGGTATAGCGCTAAACTTGCCTAAGGATTCCTTGACCGCAGCCGACAGAATCTGCCAGATAGCCTGCTCATTCTCGAACTTAATCTCCGTCTTCGTCGGATGGATGTTCACATCGATATTGGCAGGGTCTACCTCGAAATAAATAAAGTAGGAGATTTGCTCACCGGCAGGAATCAGCTGCTCATAAGCGTCCATCACCGCTTTGTGGAAATAGGGGTGACGCATATAACGCCCGTTCACAAAAAAGTATTGGTGCGCTCCTTTCTTGCGCGAGGTTTCCGGCTTGGCAACAAAACCGGAAATCTTTATCATCGTCGTATTGACGTCTACGGACAGCAACTGCTGATTCAGTTTCTTTCCGAAAACTGCCATGATGCGTTGCCGCAAAGGCATTACCGGAAGATTGAACAATTCCGTATCATTACTATACAGATAGAAGGCTACCTCAGGATGCACCAGCGCTATACGCTCGAATTCCGTAAGGATATTGCTCAACTCCGTAGAGTTGGCTTTCAGGAATTTACGCCGGGCAGGAATATTGAAGAATAGGTTCTTGATGGAAAAATTGCTTCCCTTAGGGCAGGAAACGGCTTCCTGGCTCTCGACTTTAGAGCCGGCAATCAGCAGCCGCGTCCCCAGCTCCTCGCTGACCGGACGTGTTTTCAACTCCACTTCAGCTACCGCTGCTATAGAAGCCAACGCCTCTCCACGGAAGCCCATGGTGCGTAGGGCAAACAAATCGGCAGCCTCGCGTATCTTTGAAGTCGCATGACGTTCAAAAGAAAGGCGCGCATCCGTTTCGGACATACCCTTCCCATCATCAATCACCTGAATGCAGGTCTTGCCCGCATCGGTAATCAGCACATGTATTTCCCCTGCTTCGGCATCAATTGCATTTTCCACCAATTCTTTCACAACAGATGCCGGACGCTGAATCACCTCTCCGGCAGCAATCTGATTGGCAACCGAATCGGGCAGCAAATGAATGATATCGCTCATGATAATGTTTAATGATTAGGGATTAATGATTAATCATTATTAAATGATTCCGTTACTGATGGCATACCACAGATAAATCAGCACAGCTATGACAACAAGGATTATGCCCAAATGCATCGGCTTACGTCCGCTCTCCTTGCGCCGCTTCAAGTGAGTTGTTCCTTCTATGAATTTGCCCCGTATATCCTCGGGCGAGAATTCCTTTTCCGGCAGCATACCCAGGTCACGCTTGGCGTTTTCTTCCATCTTCGCCAACTTCTCTTTCCGCTCATCCACATAGATATAGCTATGATTGAAGCCACGAGGCTTCCGCATTGCAAACATTCCCATGACGCTACTTATTATTTCGTTTAATATGCATATTCCTTGGCGAAGTTACAGGTTTCCGGTCACTTTTCTTCAATACTTCTCCTCCTTTTTTAGCCCTCCACTCTTTCCTATCCTCCTTTTTGAGCGCTCTTTTGTAGTCGAACCAAACAAAAGAAGGCAGCCTGCTCTTATCTGGTGGAATCTGGTCCAAAGGATAGGCTGTACCGGTAGTCTTTCCAACAAAGACTCCGCGCTCCATTCTTCTCTCCTTCAAGTACATTTTCAAAAGTCCACCTTCCGAATAGTTCATCATAATCAGCGAACTGTCCTTCTCCTCTACCGGATAATACACCACCAGTACATTGCCGTTTACCTCCACCAGACGCATGTCTCCATCTATGAAGAAAGCTTTCATCTCCTTACCGGAAACTTGGTTATAGTGAATACTGTCCTTTTTCTCTACCGTCAGGGCCTGATTGATGATATGTGCCCAGTCGATGGTACTATCGTTCATGTAAATTTTAATTTCCTCGCCCAACAACTGTTGTTCCCCGTGCCACAAGATAGGGTCGGTGTACATCGTCATGCAAGAGTCCTTGGAATTATACACCAACGAATCGCATACGGCCTGCACATCCGTGCGATAAGCACGCACCTTATGATAGGCACGCATCTCCCGGTACATGGAATCGGTATTCATATGGTAGGTAATCAGCCTCAAAGTATCACCGTGCATGAACAGACTGTCGCCCTGCGAATAGTCGATAGCTACGGCACGTTTGGTGGCAACGGCGCTTCCGGTCAGTTCGTTGTAGAAACAGTAGTCGCCAGTCAACATGTTCCGGTTGACCGTATCATTCATCTGTACATTGTCAAAAGCCTCACCGTATCCCAAGATGCGGTCGTAGAAAAGGCTGTCACCGGTCAATTTCTTGCCGTCGTTGGTCAGTACGGAACGGTCGAGCAGTTCTGCCTGCTCAGTAGTCGTATTATACACGCCACGTTCGGAATAAATATGATTTTGATCACTCACAATGTCGGAGGGACCTAGAATGGTAGCAATCTTGGTAGCTGTACTATACTTCAAGGTATCCGAAGTCAAGACAAACTTCGGGTTGACCAGCTTCACGTCGTGGTTGAAGACAGCCAACTTGGTGGCAGGGCTATATTCTCCCCACTCGGAAGTCAGCACATTATCCTCGTCGGTCAGCGTACCGCCTTCGAAGTAATAACCCAAATCGTACAGACGGTCATAGTTCAAACTGTCGGTTGTCAGCACCGTATTACGATTTATCATACGTACATTCTCACGCAGCATGGCCAGCTGCGACATGCCGTCATAATACAGATAGTCTCCATAGATAAACAAGGTGTCACCCTGCTCCATACGCACATTGCCGAATGCCTCCACAGAATTTATCTTTTCGAATATCAGCGCACTATCACAGAACATGTACATACTGTCATGCTTCATCCTCACCGAACCGATGAGTACCTGCACATCAGGACGCAACTGTTTGTCTGCCTGCGCCTCATCTGCGTACAACAAATCGACGCGCGTCTTCTTCTTTTCCGACGTCTCCGTCTTTTTCTGTTCAATCGAGTCCACTTTCCTCTTCTCCGGTGCACCAGTACTCTTCTTTTTGTCCTGCGCACTCAGCAGACAGATGCCAAACAAGCATAGAATGCCTACCAGGAGGTATCTATGCTTGTTCAGGAAATGATTTTTTGTATTCTTCTTTTGCATACAAATCCATGTAAATCCTTCCGGATTATTCTTTGATCCAGCCCGGATACTTGAACGTACAGTTATTCTTCCAATTATCCTTGATACGGACATACGTGTGCTTCTGCTTCTCACGAATCCACTTGTCTAGCACTTCGTCGCGGCGTTTCTCCAACACAATCTCTTTCAAGTTCTGATAGTCATCGGCAATGGTAGCCTTGTGTCCCGTCGTACGGCTCTTCAGTTTCACAATCACACACTCTTCTTTTCCGGTCTTTTGCGGAATCATAGTGAAGGCTTCAGAGATTTCGCCCACTTTCATCTTATCCACCACCTTGGCTATTTCAGGGGGAAGTTCCTGCATCTCAAAACGGGAAGTGTTCGTATTGGGATTCGGCAACAAACCATGATTGTTACGCGTATCCTTATCCTGCGAAAGCACTGAGGCAGCCTCTTCAAAAGAGAATTTGTTATTGCGGATATCATCGGCAATAGAGTCCAAACGGGCACAACCGGCAGCCAGAGCTTCTTCCGGAATATGCGGTTTCAACAGAATGTGGCGTGTTTTAATACGGTCACCGCGCTTCTCTATCAACTGAATGATATGGAAACCATATTCAGACTCTACAATCTTGGAAACCTTGCTGGGGTCTTGCAAGTTGAAAGCTACATTGGCATAAGCGGGGTCCAGCATACCACGTCCCGAAAACTCTATTTCACCGCCACGCATGGCCGAGCCACGGTCCTCGGAGTACAGACGAGCCAACATGGAAAAGCTTTCGCCCTTATTGACACGGTCGGTATACTCACGCAGACGCCTCTTTACATCTTCTATTTCCTCCAAAGGGACCTTAGGCTGCTGAGTGATAATCTGCACCTCCACCTGGGTAGGGATATAAGGAATGCTGTCCTGCGGCAAATCCTTGAAGTAACGGCGCACCTCGGCCGGAGTTATCTTAACCTCGCCCACCAGTTTCTGCTGCATCTTCTGAACCTTCAATCCTTCACGGGCATTCTCGCGCAGCGTTTCACGAATCTGACTGGAAGTCTTGTTGAAGTATTCCTCCATTTTCTCGCGCGAACCGATGTTGGCGATGTACATGTTCGTCATATAGTCCACACGCTGGATAACCTCACTCTCGGATACTTCGATACTGTCGAGGGCAGCCTGGTGAAGATACAGCTTCTGCACGGCTATCTCCTCCGGTATCACGCAATAAGGGTCACGGTCAAATTTGCGTCCTTCATACAATGCACTCATGCGTGCTTCTTCCACTTCGGACTTCAGTATAGCCTCGTCACCTACTACCCACACTACCTCGTCAATTACGTTGTCTTGTCCATAAACGGTAGAACCGACTAATAGCGTCAAGGCAAATAAAATTACAAACTTAAAGTTCATACACTGTTTCATTCTTGGTGTCTTATTCTAAATAATATTTAATCTTGTCTCTTTTCACCGCCCGTTGATACAAATCATCCTTCACTTGCTTCATGAATTCCACCTGCTTCACGTTCAGCAGCATATCCTTCACTTGCCTACGGGCAAACTCATAGGGTTCCTGCTCTCCCACCGGGCGATAATCGCTCACATTCAGGAAATAATGGAAAGCCGTATCCTTCAGCTCTACATGGCGATTCTTGTCCAGATACTCGTCCACATCAGAAACCTTCAAGGGCAGCATATCCAGTACTTCCGATACCTGCACCCATTTATCATAAAAATACTCATACTTCACAGCATTCTGCAGACTGTACTTTTCCAGATGTTCCACCGCCTCACGGGTTTCCGTCTTGTACCAGCGACGAACATTGCCCAGCTGCGGGGCTGTCAAAGGAACTTTGATGAACAAGCCTTTCATCAACGGACGTTCCACCTTGAAGAGCGCCTGGTTCTTCTCGTAATACTCCGTCAAGTCTTGTTCTGAAATCTCCTCTGATAGCCGCTGATGTATTAAAGCCTGCTGATAGGTATGCATTATCAATGCTTTGCGATAATTCTCCACAAGTTTATCAATCTCACCATTATTGGGAATATTGCTCTGCGCTTTATCGTACAGCAAAATATCTTCCACCCAATTACGGATATAATGTTCTGCAAACAACAGACTGTCGTCTTTGGACAAACCGGCAGGAAGTACCGATTGCAAATCTTCCCGGTAAAGGAAATTGCCGTCCAACTCCACTAACGGTGTCCGCCCTTTATGGTCGTGCTGCTCGCTGCACGCCGCACAGAGAAGGAAAATTAAAAGCCCAAAGCAGGTTGTTCGCATCACCAACTGATATTTACTTCGTTTTGAGGTACGAAGATAGTGTTTTAATCGGTTGCATCAGTGATTATTAACGGTTTTTAAAACCTCTTGGTCAATTTCAACCTTACCGGCAGCACGCAACTTTGCCACCCAATGCATTTCCAAATAGTTCCGATAAGCGGTTATGAGCGGCTCTCGCACCTCTTGCCAACTATCCGGTCCCTTCTGCTTACGACCTTGTACAGCAGTAAAGGGAAATGACAAAACCGGGGTTGCATCCTTCCCTTTGAACACAAAATCATCCACATATGCATTATCACCAGGGGCAAATAATCCTTGCTCTGCCTGCACCTTGGGAGTATCGCCGGCATTGAAGGTGAGACGGATGGCATCCATCCACTCCTCTTCCGGAATCTGTTTCAGAAATTTCCGTACTTGCTTCGCCACCCGCTTGGTAGTACAATGCAGCACAATACCCTTATAACGCGGTTCGTCCCAATGGAAGTCCGAACGGTGCGCCTCAAAATATGCTTTCAATCCCGCTTCATCCACCACACTCCTCTTTCCCACTTCACGGTCAGTGATTTCGGCAAGCAACATGCTGTCACGATGCCCCTGCACCAACGCACAGAATTCGGGATGCTTCAATTCCAGACGGGAGTTTTCATAGTCCAGAATCGTTTTTACTGTAAAAGCCTCCAACTGTCTGTGCGTCCCTGCCGGATAAACAGCGGCAAATCCGGCAAACTCTTTTCCACCGTATGCCTTGCCATCCAGTGTAAACAATACACGGGAAGTGCTTCCTTTGGCCAGCAGTTCGTCGATACCGGCTTTATCCGGCATATAGTGATATTCTTTCTTCAGTTTATCCACAAAAGCCCGCGTTCCTTTATCCATTCCATGACGACGGGTTTGACAACGGATTATCTTGTCCTTCATCCTCTCAAAAGGAAGGATTTCCTGCTGTTCGAGTACTTTCACGATATGAATGCCTTGAGGAGTGAGGAACGGACGGGAAATCTCTCCGGCATTCAACCCGAATACAATATCCTCAAACTCCACCGGCATCTGCAGCCAACCCACCCAAAACGCTTTCTTCTCATCGGAAAATTGCTCGACGCAAGCATCGAAAGACGGCACAGCTCCCCCTTCCTTTGCAAGAGCCCTGTAGATAGAATCCATCCTGGACTCCATCTCACGCAAGGTATGACCGGAAATATTCTGGGGGAGATATTTAAAAATATGCTTCACATATACCCGGCCCGCACGCCGGCCGGATTTCATCTTGTCATAATACTGCCGTGCCTCCTGCTCTGCCGTCTCCTCATCTGTCAAGTATGATTTAATCAGACAGCGGCGATACTCATCCTGCTCCTTCTGGAAGACACGGGAAGTATCCAATCCCGCAACTTCGGCAGCCTCTATTTTCAGCCTGAAGTCTATAAACTTATTCACATATGCATCCAATGCCTTCCGGCCTGCACCGACAGAGGTACCGCCCTTATTATAGCTACGTTCGAATTCAGAACGGAGGACCTCCTTTCCATTGATACGCATCAGTACCGGATCGTCCTGGGCCGAAACAGCCAATCCGAACCCGAGGAAGAAAAACACCCAAAACAATCTAACCATAAGCACCATCCGTTCTTTTTATACGGCTGCAAATATAAACAAAATGCCCGGAAAGCGGCAATCTCTCTCCGGGCATTCACTATTATTTTGTTATTATCTTACTCTGGACGGCTATAGTTCGGTGCCTCACTGGTTATAGATACATCGTGCGGATGACTTTCCAGTACACCTGCATTAGTAATGCGGGTAAACTTGGCATCGTGCAGTTTCTCTATATTGGCTGCACCGCAATAGCCCATACCGGCACGCAGACCGCCAACCAACTGATAAATCACTTCATACAAAGTACCTTTATAAGGAACGCGGGCAGCAATGCCCTCTGGAACCAATTTCTTCACGTCACTGGTACCGCTTTGGAAGTAGCGGTCCTTGGAACCATTTTCCATAGCTTCCAGCGACCCCATACCCCGATAGGACTTGAACTTACGACCGTTGAAAATAATCGTATCGCCCGGAGACTCTTCCGTTCCGGCAACCAGCGAACCGATCATCACGCTGTAACCACCGGCAGCCAACGCCTTCACTACGTCGCCCGAGTAACGCAAACCGCCATCGGCAATCAAAGGAATACCCGTGCCCTTCAGTGCCTTTGCCACATCATAAACCGCAGACAACTGAGGAACACCCACACCGGCAACTACACGGGTAGTGCAGATGGAACCCGGACCGATGCCCACCTTTACTCCATCAGCACCAGCCTCGACCAATGCCTTCGCAGCTTCACCGGTAGCAATATTACCAACAACAATATCAATATGAGGGAAGTTAGCCTTGGCTTCTTTCAATTTTTCAATAACCCCCTTGGAATGTCCGTGAGCCGTATCAATGACAATGGCATCCGCCCCTGCATCCACCAAAGCCCGCATGCGCTCCAAAGTGTCATTCGTCACTCCCACTCCGGCAGCAACGCGCAGACGACCTTTGCTATCCTTGCACGCCATAGGTTTATCCTTTGCCTTGGTAATATCCTTATAGGTAATCAGACCTACCAATTTATTGTCTTTATCTACTACCGGCAACTTCTCGATTCTATGTTCTTGCAGAATTTGAGAAACAGCCTCCATATCCGTCGTAGGATTGGTAGTAATGATGTTCTCCTTAGTCATTACCTCATCGATACGCTTATTCATATCTTTCTCAAAACGAAGGTCACGATTGGTAACAATGCCTACCAAATATCTCTCATCATCTACCACCGGAATACCACCAATCTTGTATTCAGCCATCAAAGCCAGCGCATCAGCTACCGTAGAACCTCTCTTGATAGTCACCGGGTCATAAATCATACCGTTTTCAGCACGCTTCACAATAGCTACCTGACGTGCCTGCTCCTCAATGGACATATTCTTATGAATAACTCCGATACCACCTTCGCGGGCAATGGCAATAGCCATCTTCGCTTCGGTAACCGTATCCATGGCAGCAGTTACAAACGGGATTTTTAACTCAATGTTTCGTGAAAACTTAGTCGAGAGTTCGACTGTTTTAGGCAAGACTTCAGAATAAGCGGGGATTAACAGTACGTCGTCATAAGTTAATCCATCCATTACAATCTTATCAGCAATAAATGACATAGGGCTATGCGTTTAAAATTTATTGCGTGCAAATATACGGTTTTTATTCCATTCCGTATACTTGCACGCAACATTTTTTTCTTTTTTATCAACTAAAACCAATCAGTTTGCCATCTCTGAAATAAACTTGATGCGTACCAAACGTACCTCTTCTTCTGTAAAGTCATCGCCCAACTCATCCAGAGCATCGTCAATCTTATCAGTGGTAGATTCCTTGAAATAATCATAGATATCCAGCAAGTGGTCTTCATCCATAATATCCTCCAAGAAATAGTCGATATTCAATTTCGTTCCGGAGTAGACGATAGCTTCTATCTCATCCAGCAGCTCTTCAAACTCAATGCCCTTTGACATGGCAATGTCATCCAATGCCACCTTACGGTCAATGGCCTGAATGATGGCCACCTTCATTTTTGACTTATTGGCCACAGTACGCACACGCAAGTCCTCGGGACGTTCAATCTCATTCTCCTCACAGTGCCGCTTAATGAGTTTACAGAATTCCTCGCCGTAGCGTTTTGCCTTTCCGGCTCCTACACCCGGTATGTTCTGCAACTCGTCCAAAGTCACCGGATATATGGTCGCCATCGCTTCCAAAGATGGGTCTTGGAAAATGACATAAGGAGGCACTTCCAACTTCTTGGACAACTTCTTTCGTAAGTCCTTCAACATGGAGTACAATGCCGGGTCTACCGCACACGCACCGCCTCCACGTGCAGGTGCTTCCTCTTCCACATCCTCAAAGTCATTGTCTTCCACTATTTTGAATGATTTGGGATGTTTAAGGAACTTCTTACCGTCATCTGTCACTTTCAGCAAGCCATAGTTTTCGACATCCTTACTCAGGTAACCGGCAATAAGTGCCTGACGGATCACAGCATTCCACGTTTTGTCTTCTTCGCCCATACCAGAGCCGAACACTTCAAGATCTTCGTGCAGATGCGCCTGCACTTCTGAAGTTTCCTTACCTTGTATTATGTCTATAATATAGTCCGCTTTAAAATTTTCTTTCACCGCGAGAATAGCTTCAATCACGGTACACAATAATTCTTGAGCTTCCACTTGTTTTTTCGGATTTAAACAATTGTCACAATTACCACAATTTTCTTCTATATATTCTTCGCCGAAGTAATGAAGCAATGCTTTTCGGCGGCATACGGAAGATTCGGCATACGCAGCAGTCTCCAGCAGAAGCTGCTTGCCAATTTCCTGTTCTGCCACAGGTTTTCCTTGCATGAACTTTTCCAGTTTCTGCAAGTCTTTGTTTGTATAAAAGGTCAGGCACTGGCCTTCGCCACCGTCTCTACCGGCACGTCCAGTCTCCTGATAATACCCTTCCAGACTCTTC
>ENA-OQEY01000814-OQEY01000814.1-human-gut-metagenome-genome-assembly--contig:-NODE-814-length-16156-cov-3.555072_pt1 | contig 16156 bp, 11 predicted proteins | sample MGYA00242801_ERZ504647 | MGnify/ENA primary metagenome ERZ504647 (study PRJEB26092, sample SAMD00036204) | human gut metagenome | host: Homo sapiens | study: EMG produced TPA metagenomics assembly of... | reverse complement strand
GGGTTGCGGGGCGGGGGCGTTGAGGCCGGCATCGGATGCGGGCGGCGAGGGCGCGGGGCGCTGCGCGGGGGCAGGGGCGGCGGGCTGCGGTGCCGCCGCGGGCATGGGCGCGCCTGCCTGCTTTCCGCCGTGCAGGAACGCGCGCTCCTCCTCATAGAGGCGGGCGAGCGTGGGGGCGTCGACGTTCTCGGCAAAGACGGAGAACTTGCCCGCCTTGAGGGACGGGTCGATCATAAAGCGCACGAGCGGCGCGCCCGCAAAGCGGTAGTGCTTCTTCTCCGCCTGCGCCTTGACGAATTCGGCGACCTCGCGTGCCAGCTGCGGGTAAAAAGGCGCCAGGAAGGGGTCGTCGTCGGCGGCGATGAGGACGGTGTACAGGGCGGGCGCGGTGTCGACGCCGTTGATGACCAGCGTCTGGTCCTCCATCTCGCGCGCCGCCTGCTTGGCGAGCTTCTTAAAGGAAAACGGCGCCTGCGCCGCACCGAAGATGCCGGCGATGCGGTCCTCAAAGATATTCAGGAAGTTCACGAACGATCACCTTCCGTGGTTTCTCGTCTATATCCGAGCGAAAACATGCATATCCAAACGATTATAGAGGATAGGCACCCGAGTCCTGCAGCCGCAGCGACCTCGATGGCGGGCACGGCGGCAATTTCCATAGGCTGCGCAAGATAGCGCAGGGCCACGGATGCTACGGGAAGCAGCAGGTACAGGGCGGTGAGAAGGCCGGTTGGCCGACTGTCTTGGTGCGCCTCCCAGGTGCGGTCGAGGACCCGGCTCGCCCCCGCGGCCAGGGCGGAAAAGCCGGCGGCGGGAACCAGGAACGAGGGGGTGAGGAGCGCTTGGAGCGTGGCGCCAAAGGGCAGGTTGCCCCCCGCGGCGTGCGCGGCGAGGAGCAACTGGGCGAACGCGAGGCCGCAGCCGGTCGAGGTGGCGGCGTGCGCGGGCGCGAGGAAATACGCGGCGAGCACGGCTGTCACGGGGGCCGCGAGGGACGCGTCCCCGCATGCGAGGGCGAGTGCCGCCGCCACGGCGAAGGTTGCCGAGGCGGCCGGTTGCAGGCGGCCCCACACGAGCCACCATGCGGCGAACAGGGCAAAGGACAGGATGGCGACGGGTAGCGCCGAGAGCAGCGGCGTGTTGTTGAGGACGAGCATGAGCCACCCCCCGACGGCGAGCGCCGAGCCGATTTGCGGCGCGAGGGCGGCGCCAACGCCAATGCCCATGGCGGTCACGCCGCGCGCCAGGGCGCTCCCCACGTGCAGGTCGCCCAGCAGGGACCACGAGACGGCCGTGACGGCAAGGCCGCTCACGGCGCCCAGGGCGTAGGCGCGCGCCCTTCCCGTGCGGCTGCCCAGGTAGCCCTCGGCGGGGTCGAGTTCCCATACGCGACCCTGCGCCTCGGCCTCGCCGCTGTCCGGCTCCCCCTCGTCCGAGGTGAGGCGGGCGATGACGCGCGCCAGGCTGCGGCGGCCCTCGCGCGGGTTGCCGAGCCCCGGCAAAAAGCCGTCGCCAAACTCGCCCACGTCGATCATGCGGTCGTCGGCGTTGGGGGAGAGGGCGCGCAGCAGCGCGTGTTCCGCGGTCTCGGGGATATCGGGCAGCAGGTCGCTGGGGTACAGGACGCCCTTCTCGATGTTCTTGAGCGAGTCGGCGGGGGTTCCCGCGCGGAACGGGGCGGTGGCGCATAGCGACTCGTAGAGCACGGCGGCGAGTGAGAACACATCGCTGCGCTCGTCCACGATCTCGCCGTTGAGCTGCTCGGGCGCCATGTAGCCGATGGTGCCCCCCCGCGCGCCGCCAAAGCCCGCCGCGCTCGCGAGCGTTGCCATGCCAAAGTCGGCGAGCTTGACGTGGCCGCTGCGGTCGATGAGAACGTTGGCCGGCTTGATGTCGAGGTGCAGCACGCCGTTTTCGTGGGCAAAGGCGAGCGCCTGCACCAGCGCGTCGGCGATGCAGGAGGCCTCATCGTAGGTGAGCGAGTGGCCGTCGACCTGCGCGAGGAACTCCTCGAGGCTCATGCCGTCAACGTACTCCATGACCAGGTAGGCATAGGCGCTGTCGTAGGTGAAGTCGATGACCTGCACGATGTTGGGGTGTTGCAGCATGCTCGCCGTGCGCGCCTCCGCAAGCGCGGTCGCAGTGGTCTCGGTGGACGTGCGGTTGTACGGCGAGGCGAGCGGCATGCGCTTGATGGCCACGCGGCGCTGGAGGCGCCCGTCGAGGCAGATCTCTACGCTGCCAAATCCGCCGGCGGCGCGGGTTTCGAGCGGGCGGTAGCGCTTGAGGAGCGAGGACGCCGCGGAGCCGGCTGGGGGTGGCGGCGCGATGTGCGCGTTGCCCAGACCGGTGCGGGGTGTTGGGATATTGTTGAGCGCGCCGGTTTGGCGCGAGGGGCGTGAGGAGAACAGCGGCATGGCCATCCTTGGTGCGTTTGAGCTACGTTTCCCGGCCTTGCGACCGCTTGGTGTACGCCACATTCTACCACGCGCGCCCTGCCGCCCCGCGAATCCGCAGGTTCGCCACCCTTTTTGCCGTTCTTCCCCCTGCGCCGTGCCGGGTGGATTCGTTTCGGCGTCCCCCCCTGCGTCGCGTGTTTGGTGGATTCGTTTCGGCACCCCTCTTGGCCCTGTCCGCTTCACCTCTCGTTCTCATTGCGGTCCTCGCAGTCCCGTCCTGCTTGCGCGCCGCGTCGGGGCGTCGCTCTTGCGGTGCGTCACGCGTGTGGATCTTTTCGTTTTGCGTCATTCGCGTCTTCGGTGCCGGCCCCCTTTGTCCCGGCACCTCCCCCTGCGTCGAGTGAGCGCTTTTCCAACGTTTGAGGGGGTTGAAACGTTGGAAAAGCGCTCACTCGGCGACGCCGGTTGCGGCGACAGTGGTCGCGACGGCGACTTGGGCGGCGACGGCGACTTGGGTGGCAGCTATCTCGTGCCCGTTGCGGGCGCGTGCGGGATTCCGGCGCGCGGTCCGGTCGCAAGGCGTTCGCGGCCGGACGAGGCGGTATGATTGAAGCGACGCGCGACGTTGGCGCGGCGGACCTGAGGAGCGCGGCGTGCGCGTTTGCGGGGCGGCGCTGCCATGCGCTGCCGGCGGAAGGGGAGAAGGGCGGTGCCGGGTGAACAGCCAAGAGCGACTTGCGGCGTTTGACCAGTTTGCGGAGGATATTCGGCATGAGCTTGATGAGGTCTCCCGCCGTATGGAACAGCTCCGCGCGGAGAACAAGGTAAAATCCGCCACATACAAACAGCTCTTTGCGATCCGTTCGACGTTGAAAGAGATAGACCGCCGTCTGGCGAAGCGCGGCCTGTAGCGCGCCGCGCGGCACCCGACACGGCTGTAAGGGAGGCCTCCCCATGGAGTCGCTTTATAGAAAGTACCGTCCGCTTACGTTCGAGAGCGTGGTGGGCCAGCAACATATCGTGTCCACGCTCAAGCACGCCGTGGCCGAGGGTCGCCTGTCGCACGCGTACCTGTTCTGCGGACCGCGCGGCACGGGCAAGACCACCATGGCGCGCATTCTCGCAAAGTCACTTTTGTGCGAGGGCTCCGAGGCCGCGCGGGCAACCGGCGCGTCGGGCTGCATGCCGGACGGAACGTGCCCCGAGTGCGAGGCCATCGCGGCGGGTGCGCACCCGGACGTGTACGAGCTCGACGCGGCGAGCCGCACGGGCGTGGACAATGTGCGCGAGGAGATCATCAACTCGGTGAGCTTTGCCCCCGTGCGCGGCGCGTACAAGGTCTACATCATCGACGAGGTTCACATGCTCACCACAGCGGCGTTCAACGCGCTCCTCAAGACGCTTGAGGAGCCGCCGAGTCACGTGGTCTTTGTACTGTGCACCACCGACCCGCAAAAGATTCTCGAGACGATTCTGTCGCGCTGCCAGCGCTTCGACTTCCACCGCATCTCGAACGAGGACATCGTGGGACGCCTGCGGTTCATCTGCGAGCAGGAGGGCTTTGCCTTTGACGAGGAGGCGCTCGAGATCGTGGCGCGCCATGCGCGCGGCGGCATGCGCGATGCGCTCTCCACGCTCGAGCAGCTTTCGGTGTTCGGCGACGGCTCCGTGCACGTGGATGACGCACGTTCGTTGCTGGGCGAGGTGGCCTCGACGGTGCTCTCGGAATTTGCCTGCAAGATCGCCGTGCGCGACACGGTGGGGCTGTTCGGCCTGGTGCGCGTGCAGGCGGATGAGGGCAACGATTTGATGGAGCTCACGCACGACCTGGTTGCGCACGTGCGCGACGTGTATACCGCGGCGATTGCGGGCCCCAAGACCGAGCTGTTCGACGGCACGCCCGAGGAGGTCGCGGCGCTGGTGGAGGAGGCACGCCTGTTCGAGGGCGCCGATCGCCTGGCGCGCGCGCTCACCGTGCTGGACGACGCCGCGCTCGAGATGCGCAACGCGTCCGACCCGCGCCTGGTGCTCGAGATCGCGCTGACGAGGCTCGCGCGCCCGGAGACCGATTTGACCCTCGAGGCGTTGGCCGAGCGTCTGGCTCGCCTGGAGGCGCAGCTTGCCGTCGGCGTGCCGAGCGGCCCCATGGACGCGGCGCAGCTGGCTACCGCGGCCGGCCCGCACGGTGGCGCTCCGAACGCCGTCCCACGCGCCGGTGCGGCGACCTCCCACGCCGCTGCGGTGCCTTCGGCCGCTTCTGCGGCGCCGGTGGTTCCGAATTCCGCCTCGGCTGCGGCGCCGACACCCGTCTCCTCCCCGACTGCCGATCCGTGTGCGACCCAGGGTCCCGCGCGGGCTTCGAGCAGCCCGGTTGCCGCTTCTGGCGCGGTGGACGTGAGCCCCTCTGTCCGCTCGTCGACTTCCGGGTCCGCTGCCGCGCCCCGTTCGGCTCAATCCGGATCTGCCCCGGCGCCTCGACCGGCGGCACCTGCTGCCGCGGCGTCGAACGGTCCGGTTTCCGCTCCGACCGCTGCCGCCCCCGCTGCAGCCGTTCCCGCCCCGGCTGCGCAGCCTGTAACGGGCGCCGTGACGCAAGCCAGCCCGTCGGCGCCTCGGGCGCAGATTGTCTCAGCTCCCGCCTCGCAGACGGCGTCCGCCGGCGCTGAGCGTCCTGCTGCGCAGGGGGCGCCCGCCTCACCGGCACGGGCTTCCGCTCCGCAGGAAAGCATCACGATTGCCGCTGACTCCCAACCCGAAATGGCTGCGTGCCCCGTGACCCCGCCGGCGGCCGACGCGGGCGACCTGCAGCGTCGATGGGCAGATGCCGTCAAACGCATCACGGCCGAGCAGCCCTCTCGCGGTGGCCTGCTCCAGAGCTCTCGGGCGGTGAGTGACGACGGCGAGACGCTCACGATCGGATTCCCCAAGGGCTCGACGTTTGCGCTCAAGATGATCACGCGCCCCGATTCGAGCCAGCTGGTCATGCCGATCATCTGCCAGGTGTTCGGAAAACGCTCGGTGACGTATGTGATGGAAGGCGCGGCGAAGACCCCTGCGGCTCCGGTGTCTGCTTCCGCTCCGACTCAGGCACCCACTCCCGCTGCTGCACCCTCCACAGCTCGGACCATGCCCCCTGCTTCGTCGCCCGTTCCCGCCGCTTCTGCCCCCGCGGCCCCCGGAGCGCGCCGCGCCGCGTCGCCCGCCCCTGCCAGCTCGGCTCCCGCTCAGGCCTCCACGGTTGCCATGCCACCGACATCAGCGGTTCCCGCCCCCGCGGCTGTACCCGCCGCCTCTACGCCTTCTCCTGCCGCGGCGTCGCCCGCCGCGCCTGCTGCCTCCGCATCAGTGCCCGCGGCTGCGTCTTCATCTCAGGCTGAGCCCTCGCCTCAGCCCTCTCCATCCGCCGTCGACCAGGCAACCGGTCCCACGATTTTGAGCGACCGCGATATCGAGGCGGACCGCAAGGCGTGGGAGGACGAGATGCCTCCCTACGACGACGCCTTTATCGCGTCGTACGAGGGCGATGACGAGGTCCCTCCCTTTGACGTTCCCGCTGAGGCGTCGTCGGTGGATTCGTCGTCCGCGTCTGCCGAGCGGTCGGTGGGCAACTCTGCCCCCGCCGCGCAGACGCCCGCTGCGCACTCAAGTGCCCCGACGTCCTCAAGCCCCCCGGCACCGATGCCTTCTGCCCCCGCGCGCGGCGCGCCCGTTCCGCCGGTGGCGTCTGCGTCGACGGACGCCACCCCGCCGGCAGCCCCCATGCCTTCGCTTGCGGCAGACTCCGACGCCGAGGCCGATCCCAAGGCCGTCCTCGAGAGCATCTGGGGCAACGTGGTCTTTAAGTAGCTCCGGTAGAGTGCCTGTAAGCTGCAGAGCGCTCGCGAGTTCACCGAATGTGCCAAGCCGCCCATGTCGCTGTTTTTGCGATGTGGGCGGCTTTGTTGCGCCGTGCGGCGCCCACCGCACGGCGGGCCGTGTCAATCGCGCGGCGGGCGGCGTACGGTCGGCCGGGGCAACCGTACGGTAGGCGGCGTACAGCCAGCCGCGGCAGTCGCACGGTGTCTACCGCACGGCCGGTTGTGGCAATCGCGCAGGGCACGGGCCAATCGGCCGGCCGCGCCCCGTGGTACCATGCCTTCTGGATTATTCGCCTGCGCGCGTCAACTCGCGTTGCAGGCTCAGTGAGTGAGGAGAAACCCATGGCCGGTATCAACATGAATCAGCTCATGAAGCAGGCTCAGCAGATGCAGCAGAAGCTCGCCGAGGCCCAGGAGAGCATGAACGAGGTCACCGTCGACGCCAGTGCCGGCGGCGGCATGGTCAAGGTCACCGTCGATGGCGCCATGCAGCTCAAGTCGGTCACCATCGACCCCGATGCCCTCGATCCCGAGGACGTCGAGATGCTGCAGGACATGATCGTGGCCGCCGTCAACGAGGCGTGCCGCGGCGTTGCCGAGATCGCCGACAAGCGCATGAGCGCCGTGACGGGCGGCATGGGCGCCGGCATCCCGGGCATGCCGTTCTAAAGAGCGGGACACCCCGGGAGCTGGGTTGCGGTTCCCGGGATGAGTCATTTGGGCGTCGGGCGACGGCCTTGACGCCAGCGGCCGCCTTGACGCCCTGTTTTCCCAGGGCGCCCGGGTGCGACCGCCGTGCGATCCGCCGGTGGACTGTCCACCCGCAAGCCACCTACCCGTAAACTTTGATCTGTTGGAGCGGCATTATGAGTGCAGACCGCAGCCTTCAAATTCTCCTCGATGAGCTGGGCCGCCTGCCCGGCATCGGTCCCAAGAGCGCTCAGCGCATCGCGTATTACCTCCTCGAGGCGGATGCCGAGGAGGCCCGCCGTCTTGCCGACGCCATTCTCATGGTCAAAAACGAGGTCCACTTCTGCAGCCGCTGCTTCAACTACGCCACCGGCGACGAGTGCGCCATCTGCGAGGACATGTCCCGCGACCGCGACCGGATCTGCGTGGTGGGCGAGCCGCGCGACGTCACGGCGATTGAGCGCACCGGCAGCTACCACGGCCTGTACCACGTGCTGGGCGGCGTGATCAGCCCCATGGACAAGATCGGCCCCGATCAACTTCATGTTCGCGAGCTGCTCGCCCGCTTGGGCGCGGAGAACATCGAAGAGGTCATCATCGCCACCAATCCCAACATCGAGGGCGAGACCACCGCGAGCTACCTCGCCCGCACCATCAAGCCGCTCGGCATCACCGTCACGCGTCTGGCGAGCGGCCTGCCCGTGGGCGGGGACCTCGAGTACGCCGACGAGCTCACCTTGGGCCGCGCCATCGAGGCCCGCCGTACGCTATAGCGAAAGGGGTCCACACGCATGAACCTCTCGTTTGGGAATCCTTCGGATAAGCCACGCCCGCGCTTTGGGCGGACCGCAGCGCGTCCGCGCGTTCGCCGCGGCGCGTTGCCATCGTCGCTCATGGGATTGGTGGTGTTCTCGTTCACGCTGCTCGTTTTCAGTACCGTGGCGTACACCTCATCGCTTCCGGGGCTGGTCATGGCTCGCGCCCGTGCAGGCGAGGACGGCCTGTTCCCGGCCATCGCCCAAGCGCTGTTCGGCGAGGGCGGCGGCCTGGAGACCGGTGGCCAGAAGGATGAGGCGGACGGCGCGGCGGATGAGGGCCCCACGCCAAAGTCCTCTTCGAGCAAGTTGGGCGCCGTGAACCGCCCGGGCTTCACTTTGGGCGGCGCGGTGCTGCAGGGCGTTGGCAAGCCGGCTGGCGACCCCCCCAGGATTCCAAGCCCGGCGATCTCGATAGACCCGGCGAAGACGACGGTTCGGGCAAGCCCGACGATGGCGACCAGAATGTCCCCGGTGATGGCGGAGGTGACGACGGCCAGCAGCCCGAGGAGCCCCGCCCCACTCCGGAGGAGGAACAGGCGGCCTACGATTTCCTGCTCGGTAAGGCTCAGACCATCGACAGCTACGTTGCCGAGGTTAACACGTGCGCCGCGAGCTTCAACCAGGATGGCCTAGCGAACAGCTCCATCCGCAGGTCCCATAAGGCCGCGTGCGACGCGCTCTCGGCGCGCCTGTTCAACGATTTCGCAACCACGCTCAACACGACGCTCGTGAAGCCCGGATCGGCGTACGCGTCGGCGCATGGCAGCCTGATCGGCATGTTCCGCTGCCTGCTGGAGTACCTGGGTACCATTCAGGAGGCCTGGGACATCAACGTGGGGTTCGACGACCCGGCGGCCCATGTGGACGAGTTCATGTTTCCCATCGACCGCGATACCGCGAACGGCCAGAACGTGCACCTCACTGAGTTCTACACCTACTACAACGGGTTCGTGCTATGAGCGAGGGGTTCGAGATCGTGGGCGAGCGCGAGGGCCTGGGATGTAACCCGGGCCTTCGCGTGGTGCATCTGCGGGAATTCGAAGAGCCTTACGGTTTGACGGGCGACGAGCGCTTGGCGTACCGTCGGCGTTTTACCACCCTGCTCGTGGACGAGGGGTCTGTTCGCCGTGGCGGCTTGGGCTGCGTACGGCGTGCGACCAACGCCTTGGGAGAGGTGTTTGCGCTCAAGACCCTGCTGGAGCCCGAGCCGGTCGAGGGTGAGGAGCAAGACGCGTTCGCCATGCGATCCAAGCGGGCATGGGCGGCCTTTCGCAAGGAATACGAGGCACAACGCTCGCTTTCGGGCTTCAAGGGGTTTCCGCGCCTGTATGGGTTCGCCCGAGTGGACGATGTGCCCGCCATTGTCATGGAATGGGTGGACGGCGTCACGCTCGCTCAGGCGCGCCGGGAGCTTGCTGTGGACGATCGGGGGCGTATGGCCCCGTTGGACGCCGCGCACTTGGGACGCGACCTGTTCGAGCTGCTCACGCGCTTGGATTTGGTGGGCGAGGGGTTCGTCCATCGCGACATCTCGCCTTCGAACGTCATGCTGCGCACGAGCCGTCTGTCCGCTACGCGGCAGGCGGAGGAGGGCGGCTTTGATCTGTGCCTGATTGACTTTGGCTCGTCGGTGCCGCTCGACCCGGCGCAGGACCCGCTGTTCACCAGCAGGTACGCGTCGGTTCGCCGGGCAACAGTGGCTTATGCGGCGCCCGAGATGCTCTCGGACGATCTGCCGCGCGTGGCGCTGCTGCGCAAGTCCGCGGCAGTGGACGTATACGCGGCGGCGAGCGTGCTGTTCGAGCTGCTGAGCGGCGAGTTGCCTTTCGATGTGGCAGAGGATGGCGAGGCGTCTCCCTTCCGCGTGAAAACCGATGAGCGGCCTGCGGCTCTCGTGTCCGCGCACAACCCGGCGGCTAGCATGGCGGAGCTCTTGCCGTACGAGCCTGAGGCGGCCCACGCGGTCGCGCGCGCGATGCGCGAGCTGGGGACGGATTTGGACCCGGCGGAAGCGTGCGCCGCGCTTTCCCGCGTGGATGAGCAACTCGCAGATCTTGTTGCAGCATGCCTGAACCCTGATCAGGGCAAACGTCCCACGGCTCATGCCATGTGCGAGTCACTTGCGGCGTTTTGCGCCAACTATGCCGAGAACGTGCGCCGCGCGGTGCGCGGGGAGCGCCTGCTGCCGTGTACAGCAGGAGCGCTGTGGAACGAGTCTCTCTCGCCATACGCGATTAACCGAGTGATTAACGTCGTGGGGCGCGCTGTGGCGCTTGCCCTGTTGGTTGGCGTGACGGCCGTGACCGCAATCTTGCTCGACGGTCTTCGTGCGTCGTGGAGCTTGGGGCCTTTGTATTGGAGCGGCGCGCTGACGGCCCCCGTACTTGCGGTGACGCTGTTGGCGCCGGCGGCCGTTGGCTTTGGCGTGCGCACCCTCGCCCGCAGATCCGGGCGCTGCGGGGTGCTCCCAGCGAGCATCGCGCTGGGCGTGAGCGCGGTTGCGCTGTGCGCGGTGGCGAGCGGCCTGTCGGTGAGGGGGATGTCCGGGGTAAACGGCTTGTCGTACGCCTTGATCGCGACGGCGTCGGCGGGTTGGGTGCCCATTGTGCTGGATTACGCCATGATGGTGATTCCGGCCTTGCTGATGGAACTGCGCCGCATGCCCGCGGCCCTGAGTGCCGGCGTGGCGCCGGGCGCCTTGGAGCTCGATGAGGGTCAGGGCTGGGCGGGCGCCCGCTTCGAGCCAGGGGAGTCGGGAGATGAGGGCACCGGCGACGTGCCGCCTACGCAGTCGTTGGACGAGGCGCGGCGGCCCGAGGAAGCCGATGGGCCCTCTGCCGTACCGAGCTGCGAGGGGGCTTGCGCCGCGAGCCCCGCGGCCCTTGCCGCCACCCATGACGATGATGCCGTGTATGACGAGGGAGCGGACGATGCCGTCGATACTTTCTAACGACCCCACGCCGTGCGGGGCGATGTTCGAAATGTTCAAGCGCTACGGCGGCTTGAGCCATAAGGAGCTCGCATCGCTCGTGCTCTCGGGGCGCCCGCTCTCCAACGGGCGCAGCCCGCTGAGCCGCGCGAGCGACCGTACGTGGCTTTCGCGCCTGGTGGTGAACGCGCCCGTGGGGTCGCTGCAACCGCAGTATTTTCGCGACTTTGGCATGGCGACCCAGCGGGTGATGGATCGCCTTCGCTCGAACAGCCGCGGCGAGATCTCGAGCGGGCGCATGATCGATATGGTTTGCGGCGATGCGGGCAAGCCCATGGAGTACGCTCTCGCGGCGTGTCACCAGGACGTGACTATGTACCGCAACGCGCTCGACCGGTACGCGGGCGACGAGGGCCGCACGCCGGGGGAGCGCGCCGAGGCCGTCATGGTGTTGTTCGTTGCCGCCGCGTGCACCGCCAACGTTCCCGCTGCCGTTGCCTATGCGAACTCCTACGTGGCCTCGGTTTTGGGAGGCCGCATGCGTACGCCCGTCACACTGTCGAACGTGACGCTGTCCGACCTGGCGGATTCAGGCGCTCCTGCAACCGCTCTTGGCCTGATGCGCGTGGCCAACGGCTACATTTCGGGCGTGCCGTTCTGGGTGGATCCGGGTGGCGAGGGTGCGGTGATCGGCAGCATGGCCATGGGCGCGCACGACATCACCGAGGTCGAGGCGGATGTTTCTGCCGAGCACGCACGCGTGTGGTGCGAGGAGGGCGTGTGGAATGTGTGCGACCTGGGTTCCAGGAACGGCAGTCGCCTGCTGAACGGCGCCACTGGCGAGGAGGTGCAACTTGCGCCCGGTGAGCCCGTGCAGATTGGCCCCGGCGACGAGCTGAGCTTGGGCGCCGCCACAACCTTCATGGCCGTAGTCGGCACCGTAGGGGCGTAAGCCCGCCAAGCGGGTTGTGGACGTTTTGGCTGTTTTGGGTTGCCGGGATGTCCAGAACTTGCTGGGCGGCCATGCGGCTGCCAAGAAGCCGGACGACTGCAATGAGGGAGACGATCTCGTCCCGGCGCGTGCGCGCGTGGCGGCTGTCCTTGTAGCTCTCGGGGACCTCTTCGGCGGTGTCGAAGGTGCGAGCCACCCAGACGTACTAGTCCTCGACCTCGATGGGGCACATCGCCTCCATGTGGTAGATGCATGCGGAGATGCGGCTGAGCTCCTCCTCGTTGGCGCGGAGCTGCTCGAAGCGTTCGTTGACCTCGGCCTTGTGCGCCTCGCACTTGTTGCGGATGAGCGTTGCCATGGGCTGTCCTTTCAAGATGGAGGATTGGATGACGGGGCAGAATGGGTCAAACAAGAGAAGGGAGGGCCTGCCGAGCAGTCGAGAGATCGCCCTCGGCTTTTATCGATTGTATGGTCACAGACCCTCCTCTTAGGGTTGCACAGTTCGGTTAGATCTCGGTCTTGATGTCCTCGGCGAGCTGTTCGATGCCCTTGCCCTGCCCAAGGAGGTAGCTTCGCCAGTCGGTCTTCTGAGCTGCCTCGAAGTCACCCGCTCGAGCCATGGAGAACAGCAGCACGCGTTGATCCTTCCATGCGAGCATGGGATGCAGCTCCGCACCGGTGCTTTCCACGGTAAGCGTGGGGTGATCGATGGGCATGGCGTAATTCGACCCTCGTGTGAGTCCCTTGAGCGTATCGAGGTCGGCTAGCTCTCGCGAATTGGCGCACTCGGGAGCCAGGTTCTTCCAGATGCGGAACGGCGGCCGCGGGTCCATGGGGGGCTCGGGCTCGATCCTCGTCGTAAGGCCGAGTGAGAGCTTCTTTTCCCCGTGGAATTTGACCTTCTTTTCGGCGGGCTCCTGGCTGTCGTCGCCGATGTGCAGCGCCTGGGCAACGTAGTCGTCGTTGCCGAGGAAGTACTCCTCGATGAGGTCCCAGCGGTCCACGTCCTCCATGGGCGTGCGGAAGAAGCTCGAGATGACCTGCGATGCGTAGTCGTGACGGTCGTTGAGCTTGCGAAGCACGTTGTTGGAGTAGTGCTTGTCGTTCGCAAGGGCCTGCGCCCTGTGCGGATCGTTCAGGCGGACGAAGATCTCGGGCTCATCGCCACCGCGGATCTCGTATGCCGCGAGGTCGAGGATCTGCAGCAGCTCGGCGACCTCGTAGCGATCACCCAGGGCCTTGGGGTTGAGGAAAAGCGTGGCGGAAGAGCCCTTTGACGGTTTGAGCGAATTGAGTGCTCGACGGGCCTTGGACTCGATGGATACAAGGTACTTGCCCTTCACCGTGTACGTCGGCTGGTTGGGGTTGCTCGCATGCACGGTCTTGAACAGGCATTTGACAACGTGCTCATTGCTGCCTTGGGGTAGCACCAGGGCCTTGAGCAGCGTATCGACATTCTTGGGCACGGGGGCGTCTTCACCCAATTCGTCGACGAGCGCTTTGCGGAACTGGGAGGACGTGAACTGCCCGGCGCGCTGCAACGCGGAGAGCGTTCGGGTGAGCGCGTCCATATAGGTCTCAAAGAGCTCGGACGCATGCTCGAAGTCGCCGTTGTAGTTGATGGTCAGGGAGAGGCGGGGGGAGAGGAAGGGCCTGCCGCCCTCGCCTTCAAGCTCGCCCGTGAAGAGGTTGCGCTTGAACTGGACGAAGGTCTGGTTGGGGAAGCGCTCCTCCCACATCCGGGCCATGTCGAGCAGGTAGATCGCCCCCATATCGGAGACTCTCGTGACGTTTTGGCCGGCTCGATTTTCAAGGTGGGCGCGGGCATTGGAGAGTTTTTTCAGGTACGCGCCGTACTTGCCGACCATTTCCTGCTCATGACTGCTGTCGATGCACACGAACTGCTTTGCGTACGAGGGCTTGGGTTGCACCACGATGACGGGGAAGTTGTACCGCTCCTCCAGGTCTTGGGCAATCATCATGAGCGCGCCCTTTGCGCGGTTGGTCATTTCCGTTTCGTCCTTGCTGTCGGAGAACAGATAGGAGAACGAATTGGGGGAGACGAGCATGTTCATGGAGCGCGATTTGACGGGTCGCGCCGCATACAGGGAGTAGAGCTTGCCCATCATCTCGCGGAGTTGCCATTGGGCAAAACGGGACATTGCGTACAGCTGCCTGGCATAGCGGGTGTCCTGTTGGAAGTAATCGATCCCAGCTGTTGCGCGCAGATCGTTCTTGCGGGCGCCACGGCCGATTTCCTGAATGTAGTCTGCCAGGTTGCCGGTGGGTGCGTAATGGTAGATCGCGTTGATGTCGTTGATGTCGATTCCCATACCGAAGGCCTTGGTGCTCACCAGTGCGCGGCACGAGCCGTTTTTGAAAGCATTGGAAACGATGGCTTTGTAGTCAGACTGCATACCTGCGTGGAACCCCATGACCTTGGCCCCCATGTTGGGGAGCGCTTCGATGATGGAATCAACATGAGAGCGGTAGGGGCAGTAGACGATGGCGTGGTCGTTCGCCGCTACAGATTGCTGGATCCACTTGCATACAAGTTCGGTCTTAACCTCCTCGATGGGACCGGGAAAGTCGGCCTTGCTGCGAACGCGGATGTTGAACCCTATGTCATCGCGACGCGGATTGCCAAGGTAGATCTTGCAGTTCTCAAGTTCGAGCGTGGAGATGGACTGGCTCACCACGTCGTCCTTGCCGCCATACACGGCCGTAGCGGTGAGGCAGAACGTGGGGAAGCGCATTCCTTGCCTGCGCAGTTTGGTGAGGAACGAGCCCAGGTACCAATAGTCGGGGCGGAAGTCGATGCCCCACGAGGTGACGGTGTGCACCTCGTCGATGACAACGAGGCCGAGCGTGCGCCCGTTGAGGATGGCGTCAATGGAGGAGGCGAGTAGCAGCTCGGGGGAGAGGTAGATGATCGAGGTCTCTCCGGTGCGGATTCGCTCGTATTCCTCCAGCCGCTCCTGATAGGAGATATCCGAGTTGATGGCCGCGACGCACGTGACGCCCTGTCGGCGGAGGTTGTGCACTTGGTCGATCATGAGCTGCTTGAGTGGCTCGATGACGAGTGTGACAACGTGGTGCTTTTGGGCGAGGTACAGCGCGGGAAGCTGGAAGAGCAAGGATTTGCCCGCGCCGGTGGGGGCGGTCATGAATGCGTTGTGGTATGTGTCCGACCCCTTGAGCGCTTCCTCTGCCTGGTGCGTGACAAAGTCGGCGATAGCTCCTTGGGAAACGAGGTGCATCTCGTTGCTGACATCGGGGTCTTTGTAGAAGTTGATCTGCCTGAACTTGGCTCGCTCGCCCCAGTGCTTTTTGAGGAGTGGGAGCAGCCTCTTTCCGTCATATTCCGCTTCTGCGGTTGCGGATGCGGTCTTTTGCGCGTCCTCGGTGCCGGCGGAATAGGCAATGCCGCAGGCATCCAAAAGCCAGGGGAGCACGCGGCTGCGATCCTGCTCGCTTTTGGCAAGGGCGAATGAGGGGCGGCCGGCATTCCCCATGCACAGCTGCATGCGATATGTGAGGTACGCGGCGCTGGGAACGGCGATGGGGCTTGCGCCCGGCTCGCTGCCTAGAGTGAAGTGGGTCTCCCGACAGAGGTTGATCTCGATGCAATCGAGGTCTTCGTGCACGGGTATATGGCGAACCAGGTACTCGTCGCCCATTTGGATAACGTCTGCATAGCAGCCGCTGCAATCGCCCTTCTTGCTGTCTTCTTCTCCGATGAGGGCGGACGATTCGTGCTTGAGCTGGTCGATTCGAGCGGCGCTCGGGTAGCCCTCGGTTGGCTCGAACAGGTTGTTGCGTACGATGACGATGCTGCCGTCGTACATCTCATTCATGGAGCCCTTGATGTCCTTAAGCTGCTCATAGAGGAGAAAGACCGGGCCGTCGCTCATGAGGAGCTCGCCGATCGTTGCGCGTTTTGAACCTGCAAGTGCGGAAAGGTCGACGGATCCGTTTTGGCCCGAGGCGGATGCCAGGGCACTCGAGGCGTGGCCGGATGCGATGAGTAAGCTTGTTTGGAGTCTGCTCAAGCCCAGGAAGAAGATGGCGGAGGGTTCGCCGTTGTATGCCCGTGAAATCTCGTTCAGTCTGTTTGCGAACCAATTGCTGAACGATGCCGATCCGGTCATGGTCACGAGCCTTTCTCTTATAGTTAGGGGCTTGCCTAGTTGGTTTTTGATGATCCGATTGCGTTATAAACGGCAGTACTGGATAGGGGTGCCTTTCAATTCCACCTTCTGTCGCTGAGCGTATTGAATTGTTTCTTCGGTCTCTCCTTTACTTGTTTCGCCAGCGAGCCACATAGCACAATCTCGGGCGCAAGGGGGCATCCGCCCAAGCAGAGGTCGCGTTCGGGGCACGAGGGGCATGCATTGCGCATGCGCGAACGGAACTGTTCGAAGACCTCACCATCCCACGCTTCCTGTATCGTTGTCGGTCGCAGTTGCACGGTAAATCTGTTCGCTTGGTCAAAGCTACACGGCGTAATG
>ENA-OQEY01000811-OQEY01000811.1-human-gut-metagenome-genome-assembly--contig:-NODE-811-length-16229-cov-5.381129_pt1 | contig 16229 bp, 14 predicted proteins | sample MGYA00242801_ERZ504647 | MGnify/ENA primary metagenome ERZ504647 (study PRJEB26092, sample SAMD00036204) | human gut metagenome | host: Homo sapiens | study: EMG produced TPA metagenomics assembly of... | reverse complement strand
CGGAGATCATCCGCGAAAAGCTGCTGTGGAACCTCGAGCGTGAAATTCCGCACGGCACGGCCGTTGAGATCACGAAATTTTCGGAGCGCGACAGCGGCGTCATCGACATCGACGCGACGATCTACTGCGAGAAGGCCAGCCACAAGGGCATCATCATCGGCAAGAACGGCTCCATGCTGAAAAAGATCAGCACGGAGGCGCGCGAGGACTGTGAGCGCTTTATGGGCACGAAGGTCTTTTTGCAGACGTGGGTCAAGGTCAAGGAGAACTGGCGCGACAGTCAGGCTATGATCCGCAACTTCGGCTACGAATAATTGCGCAAAGCAGGCTTATCCTAAGGACAGCCCGTTTGCAAAACGGAGCACCGATGACAGGAGGCCTGCTGCATGACGAGAGAACAGCTTTGGAGCATATTTTGGGAGACGGGCGCACCGGAGGCGTGGCTGCTGTACCGGCAGGAGCCGACGCGCGGCGAGGCCTCGGCGGGGCGGTGAGCCGTCCCGCAAAGCCCGGCAGGAGGTCGGAGCATGTACATCAAAACAGACGGCATCGTCCTGCGCGAGGTCGCCTATCAGGACAGTGACAAGCTGCTGACCGTGCTGACACGCGAATACGGCAAGCTGACTGTGCGGGCGCGCGGCGCCCGCAGCAGCCGCAGCCGCAGCAAGGCGGCCTGCCAGCTGCTGGCCTATTCCGAGTTCACGCTGCTCGAGCGCGGCGGGCGCTATGTCGTTACGGAGGCCACGGCAAAGGAGATGTTTCCGGAGCTGCGGAACGATCTGGAGCTTTTGTCGCTGGCGTCCTATTTTGCGCAGGCCGCGGACGTGCTCAGCCCGGAGGGCGAGGAGAATCCGCCGTTCGTATCACTGCTGCTCAACGCTCTCTATGCGCTCGGCAGGCTCGGCCTGCCGCAGAAGCTCGTCAAGGCGGTCTTTGAGCTGCGCGCCATGTGCCTGAGCGGCTATGAGCCGGACCTGCGCGGCTGCGCCGTGTGCGGAGCGCCGGAGCCGGACCGCTTCAATATCTCACAGGGCGTGCTGCAGTGCGCTGCCTGCCGCATGGAGGGAGAGAACGACATCCGTCTTCCCATGAGTGCCGGGACGCGCGCCGCCCTGCGCTATCTGGACTCCGCGCCATCTTCGCGCGTATTCTCGTTCCGACTTGCGGAGCCGTCGCTCTCCGAGCTGGGGCAGATCACAGAGAGCTATCTCTGCACGCGGCTGGAGCGCGGCTTTTCCACGCTGGATTTCTATAAATCTCTATTTCTTTGAATCCATATCTGAGGTACCTGTACCATGACAGAACTGTACGAAAAATCCCTGCGCAAGCTCGAGCTGGACAACGTTCTGGCTCAGCTTGCAGACTGCGCGAACTCCGAGGACGGCAAGGACCGCTGCCGCGCCCTGCTGCCGCTGGACGATGCGGAGGAGATCCGCCTGCTCCAGCAGCAGACGACGGCGGCCTGCGGCATGATCGTCCGCAAGGGCGCGCCGGGCTTCCATGAGCTCAAGCCCGTGGCAGCCAGCCTCGAGCGCGCTGACCGCGGCGGCTGCCTGACGCCGGTGGAGCTGCTGCGCATTGCGGGTGTGCTGCGCTGCATCCGCAATGTCAAGGCCTATTACAGCGAGGACGGCGAGCCGACCGTGCTGGACGTCTATTTTCAGGAGCTTTCACCGAATCGCTATCTTGAGGAGAAGATCACGAATTCCATTCTCTCCGAGGAGGAGATCGCTGACGCGGCCAGCAGCGAGCTGGCGGATATCCGCCGCCATATGCGCATCCAGAGCGCAAAGGTCAAGGATTCGCTGCAGAAGATCATCTCCTCGCCGAGCTTTTCCAAGTATCTGCGTGACCCGATCATCACGCTGCGCGGCGACCGCTATGTCGTGCCGGTCAAGAGTGAATACAAGAGCGAAATTCCCGGTCTGGTCCACGATGTGTCCTCGACGGGCAGCACGTTCTTCATCGAGCCGATGTCCGCCGTCAATGCGAACAACGCCCTGCGTGAGCTGCTGATCCGCGAGAAGAAGGAGATCGAGCGCATTCTGGCCGCACTGTCGGCCGAGGCGGCCTCGTTCCGCGAGGGCATCTGCCACAGCTATGAGATGCTCGTGCAGCTCGACTGTATCTTTGCCCGCGCGCGCCTGTCGCACAAGATGGACGGCATGGAGCCGGAAATTCGCACGAACGCCAGTCTGGAGCTCGTGCGGGCGCGCCATCCGCTCATCGACCGCAAGAAGGTCGTTCCCGTCTCGCTGCGGCTCGGCTCGGATTTCGACACGCTCATCATCACCGGCCCAAACACCGGCGGCAAGACCGTTACGCTCAAGACCATCGGCCTTCTGACGCTGATGGCGGAGTGCGGCCTGCACATTCCGGCGGACCACGGCAGCGCCATTTCCGTCTTCCGGCAGGTGCTGGCGGACATCGGCGACGAGCAGTCCATCGAGCAGTCGCTGTCCACCTTCTCCGCCCACATGAAGAATATCGTCGACATCGTTGCCGACTGTGACCGCGACACGCTTGTGCTGTTTGACGAGCTGGGCGCGGGCACGGACCCGGCCGAGGGTGCGGCGCTTGCCAATGCGCTCATCGAGTTCTGCCGCCAGTGCGGCAGCCGCGTGGCCGCCACGACGCACTATGCCGAGCTGAAGCTCTATGCCATGCGCACGGAGGGCGTCATGAACGCCTCGTGCGAGTTTGACGTGGAGACGCTGCGGCCGACCTACCGCCTGCTCATCGGCATCCCCGGCAAATCGAACGCCTTTGCCATTTCCCGCCGCCTCGGCCTGCCGGAGCCGATCATCGACAAGGCAAAGAGCCTCGTGAACGAAAATGACCGCAACTTTGAGGACGTCCTGAACCAGCTCGAGCAGCAGCGCCAGCAGATGGAGGCTGCCAAGCTCGAGGCCGAGCGCCTGCGCCAGGAAACGGAGCAGATGAAGGAGAAGTCCGAGGCCTATTATGCCGAGATCAAGCGCGAACGCGAAAAGGCCGTGCGCGCGGCCCGCGCCGAGGCGCAGAGCATCATCGACGACGCCCGCCGCACCTCGAACGAGGTCGCAGACGAGCTGAAGCAGCTCCGCAAGCAGCTGCGCGAGAATGCGGACGTGCAGGGGACGAATGCAAAGCAGACCGAGCTGCGCCGCAGGCTCAACGAGGCAGAAGACCGCCTTGCCGGGCACGACGACACACCGAAGCCCCGTCCGCAGGCCGCACGCGCCATCCGCGTCGGCGATACGGTCGAGCTTGTCCGCTTCGGCACCCGCGCGAGCGTGCTGGCCATCAACAAGCACGGCTCTTATCTGCTGCAGGCCGGGATCATGAAGGTCACGGCGCAGCCGGACGAGGTATATCTCATCGAGGAGACGAAGCAGCAGGCCAAGAAGATCATCGAGCGCAGCCAGCGTGCCTTCCGCAGCGCGGGCGCCTCAACGGAGCTGGACCTGCGCGGCATGTCGGCTGACGAGGCCATTGCTACGCTGGATATCTTCCTCGATAACGCCATGATGGCCAATCTCGCCTCCGTGCGTATCATCCACGGCAAGGGCACGGGCGTCCTGCGCAAGGCCGTGCAGGACGAGCTGAAGCGCAATCGCTGCGTGAAGCGCTACCGCCTCGGCGTCTACGGCGAGGGCGAGGACGGTGTGACCATCGCCGAGCTGGCCTGACGGGAAATCCCGGCAAACTTGAGAAAACAGTTGACAAATGCCCCTGTTTTGTTATATTCTAAGAGAAGCATATCACCTCGCGCAGCCTCAAATTTGAAGGAGTGACACAGGATGTATACAGAAAAATCGGTGGTCAAGTGTGAGTCTGGTCTGCACAACAGACAGGCTACGTTTTTCATTCAGAAGGCCAATGAATTCCGTTCCAGCATCTGGATCGAGGTCGACGACCGGAAGATCAATGCCAAGAGCCTGCTGGGCGTACTCTCCATGGCCATCACCACGGGCACGGAGGTCACGCTGATCGCCGAAGGCCCGGACGAGGAAGCGGCAGTCAAGACGCTGGCGCAGATGCTCGTCAAGGATATTTTCTGATCCGCTCAACATGAACGGCTGCCCCAAACGCACGGAATCGGCGGCGTTTGGGGCAGCTTTCTCGTCAGAATGGAGCAAGCATGACCCGTGAGGAATTGAAGCAGGCCGCGCTGTCGCTGCCCTATGAGCCGGGCGTTTATCTGATGAAAAACGCCGCCGGGACCGTGATCTACGTCGGCAAGGCAAAAAAACTGAAAAACCGCGTCAGCCAGTATTTTCAGGATACGGCGGCGCACAATGCAAAAACGCGCAAAATGGTGTCGAATGTCGATCATTTTGAGACGATCGCCGCCGCGACGGAGTTCGAGGCGCTCGTGCTCGAATGCTCGCTCATCAAGCACTATATGCCGAAATACAACATCCTGCTCAAGGACGATAAGGGCTATCCCTACCTGCGCGTCGATCTGCGCGAGGACTATCCCGTCATCACGCTGGCCACGCGCGTCACGGACGACGGCGCGCGCTATTTTGGCCCCTACGGCAGCCGAGGGCGCACACAGCAGGTCATCGACGTCCTGCGCACGACGTTCCGCCTGCCGGGCTGCTCCAAGAAATTCCCGCGCGACATCGGCAGGGAACGGCCCTGCCTGAATTATCAGATGGACCGCTGCGACGGCTGGTGCAGGCCCTGCATGCAGCAGGCGGACTATCACGCGCGGCTGGAGCAGGCCGTCCTTCTGCTCGAGGGCAAGCACCAGAGCCTGTGTCAGGAGCTGCAGGAGAAGATGGAGGCCGCGGCCGGGGAGCTGCGCTTTGAGCGCGCGGCGGAATACCGCGACCGTCTGCGCGCCATTGAGCTGCTCGGGCAGAAGCAGCTCGTCACGGCAGGCACGATGGCGGACACCGACGTCATCGGCTGGTACCAGACGGAGGCGAAAGCCTGCTTCGCGGTGCTGCACTTTATCAAGGGCAACCTCATGGATAAGGACTATGAGGTCCTGCCTGTGCCGGAGGAGCCGGACGACGCGCTGTCGTCGCTCGTCAAGCAGTACTATCTGACGCGAAAGGCCGCGCCGCGCCGCATATTCCTCCCGGCGGAGATGGACGATGCCGCACTGTTCGAGGAGCTTCTGCTGCAGGAGCTCGGCAAGCATGTGCTCATCCGCACGCCGCAGCGCGGCTACGGCCGCAGGCTCGTGGAGCTGGCGGAGAAAAACGCCCGCGAGGAGGCCGAGCGCGCTACCTCAAAGGCAGAGCGCCTGAGCGGCACGCTCGTGCTGCTGCAGGGCATGCTCGGTCTGCGCGAACCGCCACGCCGCCTCGAGGCCTATGATATCTCGAACATCGCGGGGACGGACATCGTCGCCTCCATGACGGTCTTCGAGGACGGCAAGCCGAAAAAGAGCGATTACAAGCGCTTTCAGGTGCGCGGCCTGACGGATCAGGACGACTACGCCTCCATGCGGCAGGTGCTCTGCCGCCGCTTCCGTCATTATCTCGACGGCGACAGCGGCTTTTCCGAGCGCCCGGACGCCCTGCTCATCGACGGCGGTGCCGTGCACGCCGAGACGGTCCGCGCCGCCCTGTCCGAAATGGGTGTTTTTCTGCCGATCTTCGGCATGGTCAAGGACAATCGCCATCGCACGCGCGCCCTCGTCACGCCGGACGGGCAGGAGATCAGCATCCAGAGCAGCCCGGCGGTGTTCGCCCTCATCGGGCGTATTCAGGAGGAGACACACCGCTTCGCCATCACTTATCAGCGCACCCTGCGCAGCCGCCATGTGCGCGGCTCGCAGCTCGACGCCATCCCCGGCATCGGGGAAAAGCGCCGCAATCAGCTCCTGCGCCGCTTCCGCTCGCTCGCGGCCATCCGTGCCGCCAGCCGGGAGGAGCTGCAGGAGGTGCTGCCCGCGCCGCAGGCGCAGGCGGTCTATGACCATTTTCACGGACAGGAGCAAACACAGCCATGAGAGTTATCACCGGAACGGCGCGCGGCACAAAGCTGAAAACGCCGGAGGGCATGCTCACGCGCCCAACGACGGACCGCGTGAAGGAAGCCCTGTTCAACATCATCCAGTTCGACATCGCGGGCGACGTGCTCGACCTGTTCGCCGGAACGGGTCAGCTCGGCATCGAGGCGCTCAGCCGCGGGGCCTCACGCGCTGTTTTTGTCGACCACCGGCAGGATGCCGCGGCCCTTGTGCGCGAGAATCTGCGCCGCACGCATTTTGAAGACAGGGGAGAGGTCGTCTGCACGGATTTCACACAGTATCTTGCGCGGTGCAGGCGGAAATTCCGCCTGATCTTCCTCGACCCGCCCTATGCAGAAAAATCCCTCGAAACGGCGATTCAGCGCCTATCGGAAATTGACATTTTGTCGGATGGTGGTATAATTATCACAGAAAGACCCCTCGGCAAACCGCTTGCAGAGGAATTTCCGGGCTTGACCCGCTCAAAAGACTATCATTACGGAAAAACGACCATCACCCTGCTCCGCAAGACCGGGGCGGGCGGCGGCAACGATTAGGAGGCAATATCATGAACGAACACGGCATTGAAGAATTGATCGGCACCCTGTATGAAATGGTGCAGGACGCACGCTCCGTGCCGTTCAGCAGCGATAAGTGCGCTGTTGAGCGCGAAAAGGTCCTCGACCTGCTCGACGAGATCAGCAACCAGCTCCCCGGCGAGCTGAAGCAGGCAAAGACCATCGTGGACTCCCGCAGCGAGCTCATTACGAACGCAAAGCGCGAGGCAGAGAATATCATGAAGTCCGCGCAGGCACAGGCCCGCCAGCTCGTCTCGCAGGAGGCCATCTATCTCGAGGCCAAGAATCAGGCCAACGATATGGTGCGCGCCGCGCAGGATAAGATCAAGGAGCTCAAGAAGGTCACGAACGACTACGTCGACGATTCCCTGCGCCGCACGGAGGAGGCCGTCGCCGAGGCTCTGAGCGAGATCCGCAATTCCCGCTCGAAGTTCCGCGCCCTCGTCAATCCGCAGGCCAAGAACAACTCCGCGATCATCGAAGACGTGTAAACCGGCGCCATGAGCCGGAACCGTATTCTCATTACCGCCGTCGCGGCTGCGCTCCTTGTGGTCTGCGGCATCGGCATTTTCTTCGCATCCAACCGCGACCATGCGGCAGAGCGCGCCGACGAGTGGACCATGCAGGGCATGACCCTCGCACCGGACGGCTCGGCCACGCCGTGCACCGTGCGCATCGCGGGCACGTCTCGCTCCTATTTGCTCGGCGGCAGAGTCGGCGCGTTCGAGACGGGGACGGACGGCGGCATCTATGTCGACGGTACGCGCGTCTGCTCCGGCGTTATCCTGCCGGACGACGCCTTTGACCCGTGGCTCACAATGCAGGCGGATACCGATCCATTCTGGATCGCAGCCGACGGCAGCACGCTCGTCCTGCCGCTTCCCGGCATGCAGTCGCTCGTCGTCGCTCCGGCAGAGTCAGAGCAGGCGGCGCAGGAGCTTTTACAGTCGCTGCAGGAAGCGCTCCCGGATGAGACAAAAAACGCGATCTCCCCTTATCTCAAGTGACCCGTAGTTAACGATTACCCGGTTTATGCTGAAAGGGAAGGTGCTATATGAAAACCGCAGAGAACAGAAAGCATGCAGCTGCCATTGCCGCAGCCTGTATTGCGCTTGCCGCGCTCGTGGTTCTCGGGACCGTGATCATTTCGTATTGGAACACGCCGATCGCCAAGGCGGAAAGCCGGACGATGCAGGCGATGCTTCTGCAGGAGGATGGCTCCGCGGAGCCTTGTACCGTCCTCATCAGCGGCATTTCGTATCACTACCTTTTCCGGAATCACGCGGATTCCTTTGAGGCTACCGAGCCGGGCGGCGTATTCGTAAACGGCAGCCGCATCATGGACAGCCTGATCCTGCCGTCGGACATCGACTCGGATTGGATGTTCTGGCAGGACGATATGCTCTGGTGCGACGCGGCCGGAGAGCAGTTCATCGCACTGCTGCACCGCGGCGCGGACGGCGGGTTTGCAGAGACCGGCACGCCGGTGCTCGTCATCGCCCCGGCGGAGACGGAGCAGGCGGCACAGGCTCTTCTGCAGTCGCTGCGGGAGACGCGCGCGGGCGATGCGGAGACGCAGCGCCTGATCGAACCGTTTTTGAAATAACCGGACGACACAGCGCCCCGTCCCATTGGGGCGGGGCGTTCGTGAGCTTTCCCGGTCGTGTTATTCCGAGGAGCGAAGCGACGTGGGAATCTCGTGGAGCAGGCTTCGGATTCGCCCCGGCTTGCCAAAATCCGCAGCCGATCCTGCGAGATTGCCACGGCCCCTCGCGGGGCCTCGCAATGACAAAAATGACAAATTTGACAGTCTGAGCTTATGACTTTAATTCCATATTCTAGGAGGCAGAAATGACGGAACTGGAACGTTATCAGCAGTGGTGCGAGCAGGCGCCGCTGGATGAGGCCGGGCGCGCTGCGCTGGCCGCCATGCAGAACGACGAGACGGAGCGCAAGGGCTGCTTCGGCGCGGAGCTGCAGTTCGGCACCGCGGGCATCCGCGGCATTATGGGCATCGGCACGAATCGCCTGAACGACTTCACCGTTCGCCGCACGGCGCAGGGCCTTGCCGCATGGCTGACCTCGACGGAGCTGCCGCAGCGCTGCGCCATCGGCTATGACTCCCGCCACAACTCCCGCCGCTATGCGGAGCTGTGCGCCGTGGCCCTCGCGGAGCGCGGCGTGCATGTCTATGTCTATCACGAGCTGGCCCCGACGCCGATGCTCTCGTTTGCCGTGCGCCAGCTTGGCTGCGGCTGCGGCATCGTCGTTTCCGCCAGCCACAATGCGGGCATCTACAACGGCATCAAGTGCTACGGCCCGGACGGCTGCCAGATGACGGACGAGCCGGCGGCCCGCGTGTTTGCCGAGATCGAGAAAATTCCGTATTTCCTCCCGGCGGAAAAGAGCTTTGAGGACTTCCTTGCGGAGGGCGGCGTGGAATTCATCGCGCCGGAGCTGTGGGAGCGCTACTATGAGACCGTTCTCGGCGAGCGCCTTGCCACTGTCCCGTCCGATAACCTGAACCTGCTCTACACGCCGCTGTGCGGCACGGGCAACAAGCCGGTTCGCACCGTGCTCGGCCGCATCGGCGTGAACGTCGCCGTCGTCCCCGCACAGGAAAAGCCGGACGGCGATTTCAAGACCTGCGAATATCCGAACCCGGAGACGGACGCCGCGCTGAACGAGAGCTACAAGATCGCGCGCGAGACGCACCCGGACCTCATCCTTGGCACGGACCCGGACTGCGACCGCGTGGCCGTGGCCGTCCCGGTGGGCGGCGGCTTCCGCAAGCTCAGCGGCAACGAGCTGGGCTGCCTGCTGCTGGACTACATTCTCGGCACGATGCAGAAGGCGGGCACGCTCCCGGCAGACCCCGTCGCCGTGCGCAGCATCGTCTCGACCCCGATGGCAGACAAGATCGCCGCAAGCTACGGCGTGAAGATGCGCAGGGTCCTCACGGGCTTCAAGTACATCGGCGGCGAAATTCTCGCCCTTGAGCAGAAGCACGAGGAAAACCGCTTCGTCTTCGGCTTTGAGGAGAGCTGCGGTTACCTCAAGGGAACGTATGCCCGCGATAAGGACGCCGTCGTCGCCTCCATGCTGACTTGCGACCTCGCCGCCGCGCTCAAGCGCGAGGGCACAAATCTGGCCGAGCACATGGACGCGCTCTACAGCCGCTTCGGCTGGCATGAGGCGCGCGTGCTGAGCTGCGAGCTGCAGGGTCCGGACGCCATGGAAATTTCCGCTGGCTTTATGGCGCAGATGCGCCGCGAGCTGCCGAAGGCTGTGTGCGGCATCGCCGTCACGTCCGTCACGGACTATCAGGCGCGCGTCACGCGCGATCTCGTCCACGGCACGGAGGAAGCGGTCACGCTGCCGAAGTCCAATGTGCTCGTGCTTCAGCTCGGCGAGAAGGGTACGGTCATCCTGCGTCCGTCCGGCACGGAGCCGAAGGTCAAGATTTATCTGACCGCCGTTGACGCCGACCGCGCGGCAGCCATGAAGCTGCTGGACGATATGGCCGCCGAAATGAGCGGCTATCTGCCCAAAAACGCTTGACAACCGGCCGGTTTTCGGCTATCATAACCGCATAGTGAAAACGCATGGAAGAAGAGGAGTATCCCATCCGCGCGCTGCAGAGAGGGGGCGGCTGCTGAAAGCCCCTGCGCAGGTCGGGAGAAGGTCGCTTCGGAGCGGGCGTGCCGAACCTGCAGTAGGCCGCACGGGTGCTCCCGTTACAGAGCCAGAGTGCCCGCCCATGGCGGGAATTCAGGTGGTACCACGGTAATCTGCATCGCCCTGAGCATATTATGAAGCTCAGGGCGATTTTTATCGTCAAAAAGGAGAAGACTATGAAAGAACTGCCAAAGACCTACGAGCCGCGCGACGTTGAGGACCGGCTCTACAAATTCTGGGTGGACAACGGCTATTTCCATGCCGAGCGCGACCCGGACAAGAAGCCCTTTACCATCGTCATGCCGCCCCCCAATGTCACAGGCCAGCTCCACATGGGCCATGCCATGGACGCCGCCATGCAGGACGTGCTCATCCGCTTCAAGCGCATGCAGGGCTATTCCGCCCTCTGGATCCCCGGCGTGGACCATGCCGGTATTGCCACGCAGATCCGCGTGGAGGAGGAGCTGCGCAAGGAGGGCAAGACCCGTTATGACCTCGGCCGCGAGAAGTTCCTCGAGCGCGTCTGGGCCTGGAAGCATCAGTACGGCGACCGTATCGTCGAGCAGCAGAAGCGCCTCGGCGCGTCCTGCGACTGGGACCGTGCCCGCTTCACGATGGACGAGGGCTGCTCGAAGGCCGTCCGCGAGGTGTTCGTGAACCTGTATGAGCAGGGCCTTATCTACAAGGGCAGCCGCATCATCAACTGGTGCCCGCACTGCGTCACGGCCCTGTCCGATGCCGAGGTCGAATATGTCGACAAGCCCGGCCATCTGTGGCATGTGCGCTATCCGCTGGCAGACGGCTCCGGCGAGGTCATCATCGCGACGACCCGGCCCGAGACCATGCTCGGCGACTCCGGCGTGTGCGTCAACCCGAACGACGAGCGCTACAAGGACATCGTCGGCAAGAACGTCATCCTACCGCTCGTCGGCAAGGAGATCCCCGTCGTCGCGGACGACTATGCCGAGATGGACTTCGGCACCGGCTGCGTCAAAATGACGCCGGCTCACGACCCGAACGACTTTGAGGTCGGCCTGCGCCACAACCTTGAGGTCATCCGCGTCCTCGACGACAAGGGCGTCGTCAACGAGAACGGCGGCAAATATCAGGGCCTCGACCGCTATGAGGCGCGCAAGCAGATCGTCGCCGACCTCGAGGCGCAGGGCTACCTCGTGAAGGTCGAGCCGTATAACCACAATGTCGGCACCTGCTACCGCTGCCACCGCGACGTCGAACCGATCATCTCCGCTCAGTGGTTCGTAAAGATGAAGCCGCTGGCCGAAGAGGCGCTGCGCGTCGTGAATGACGGCGAGACGAAGTTCGTGCCGGAGCGCTTCACAAAAATTTATACGAACTGGATGGAGAACGTCCGTGACTGGTGCATCTCCCGTCAGCTGTGGTGGGGCCATCAGATCCCGGCGTGGTACTGCGCCGACTGCGGCCATATGACCGTTTCCCGCGAGGATGCGACCTGCTGCGAAAAGTGTGGCAGCAAGCATATCACCCGCGATGAGGACGTGCTTGACACCTGGTTCTCCTCGGCGCTGTGGCCGTTCGAGACCCTCGGCTGGCCGGACACGAATGCGGAGGACTTCCGGTACTTCTATCCGACGGATGTGCTCGTGACGGGCTATGACATCATCTTCTTCTGGGTCGCACGCATGATCTTCTCGGCCTGCAAGCAGACGGGCCGCCCGCCGTTCCACACCGTGCTGATTCACGGCCTTGTCCGCGACGACAAGGGCCGCAAGATGTCCAAGTCCCTCGGCAACGGCATCGATCCGCTCGAGATGATCGACCGCTACGGCTCGGACGCCCTGCGCATGAACATGCTCACGTCCAATTCGCCCGGCAACGACATGCGCTTCTATATCGAGCGCTGCGAGGCCATGCGCAACTTTGCCAATAAGCTCTGGAACGCCAGCCGCTATGTCATGATGAACCTCAGCATCGACAAAAACGAGCTGCCCGCCCTGTCCGAGCTCGAGACGTCCGACAAGTGGATCCTCTCGAAGCTCAATACGCTCATTGCCGACGTCACGGAGAACCTCGACAAGTACGAGCTCGGCGTCGCCGTCCAGAAGGTCTATGACTTCATCTGGGACAGCTACTGCGACTGGTATATCGAGCTGACGAAGGCCCGCCTCTATGGCGAGGACGAGGCTCAGAAGCGCTCTGCCCAGCAGGTGCTGCTGTATGTGCTCGACCAGATCCTGCGCCTGATGCACCCGTTCATGCCGTTCATCACAGAGGAGATCTGGCAGGCCATCCCGCACGAGGGCGAGGCGCTGATCGTCGCCGCATGGCCGAAGTACCGCGAGGATCTCTGCTTCCAGGCGGAGGAGGACGGCATGGAGAGCATCATGCAGGCCATCCGCGCCGTGCGCAACCGCCGCGCCGAGATGAATGTACCGCCTGCGCGCCGCACGACGCTTTATATCGTCACGGAGAAGCAGGATCTGTTCTCTGCCGGTATCCCGTTCATCACCCGTCTGGCCTATGCCGAGCGAGTTGTCGTCCTGGCTGAGGAGCCGGAGGGCCATGGCTCCATGGTGTCCTGCGTGACGCACGACGCCAAGCTGTTCCTGCCGATGGAGGAGCTTGTGGATGTGGACAAGGAGCTCGCCCGCATCGCCAAGGAGAAGGAGAAGGTCCAGAAGGGCCTTGCCGGTGTGCAGGCTAAGCTTGGCAATCCGGGCTTTGCCGCAAAGGCACCGGAGCAGGTCGTCCGCGCAGAGCAGGAGAAGGCCGAAAAGTATGCCGCTCTGCTGCGTCAGCTCGAGGAGAGCGAAGCACGGCTGAAGGATCTCTGATTTTTATCGACCGCCATTTCGGGGCTGCTGCATGGATTTGCGGCAGCTCCGTTTTTTGGGCTTTATTTCTGGAACGAGTTGGTGTATAATTTATTCTGAATGAATGGCGGCCTGCCGCCAGACAGGAAGGATGACTTTGATGGAGAATTTCGACGCGGAGCAGCCGATGGAGGACCTGCAGGAGCAGACTCCGAAGAAGGAACCGAAAAATCCGCTCTATGACTGCTACTCGCTTTTGCATGACCTTGTCTATATTCTGGCCGCGATCACGATCGTGTTTGTGTTCTTTGTCCGTCTCGTCGGCGTGGACGGACCGTCCATGATGCCGACGCTGCAGGACGGCGACTATGTGGCGCTGCTGAGCAATCTGTTTATGGGCGATCTCGAGCAGGGCGACGTCATCGTCGCGCGCAAGGAGAGCTTTGAAAACGGCGAGCCGATCGTCAAGCGCGTTATTGCAACGGAGGGTCAGACTGTGGATATCCTCTACGACGGCAACGGCTACGGCACGGTCTACGTCGACGGCGAGCCGCTGGACGAGCCCTATATCTTGGAACCGATGGTGCTGCCCTACTATGACCGCACGAGCTTCCCCCTGACCGTGGACGAGGGCTGCCTCGTCGTGATGGGCGATAACCGCAACCGCTCTGCTGACAGCCGCTATGCCTCCATTGGGCAGATCGAGGAATCACAGGTCATCGGCAAGGTGCTGTGCATTCTGTTCCCAGGCTGCGGCGAGAGCAGCTCGCGGGACTTTGGACGGATCGGAGCGCTGGACAATGGATGAACGCATGAATATCCAGTGGTATCCGGGCCACATGACCAAGACCCGGCGGAATATGGAGGCTGACCTCAAGCTCGTGGACGCCGTCTGCGAGATCGTGGATGCGCGCATCCCCTTTTCCAGCCGGAATCCGGACATTGACGCCATCTGCGGGCAGAAGCCCCGCATGATGATCCTCAACCGCATCGATCTGGCCGATCCGGTCGCTACGGACGTCTGGCAGAATTACTGGCAGGCGCAGGGCATGACCGTTGTGCGCACGGACTGCAAGAGCCGCCGCGGCATCGACCGCTTCGTGCCCGCCGTCCGCTCCATGCTGGCGGAGAAGCTGCAGTGCTATGCGGACAAGGGACAGACCGGCCGCGCACTGAAGCTGATGATCGTCGGCATCCCGAACGTGGGAAAATCGACTTTCATCAATCAGATCGCCGGGCGCAAGGGCGCAAAGGCGGAGAACCGCCCCGGCGTCACGCGCGGCAAGCAGTGGGTCACGGTGGACAGCGGCCTTCTGCTGCTCGACACGCCGGGCATCCTCTGGCCGAAATTCGACGATGAGGAGGTCGGCCGCAGGCTGGCCTATACCGGCGCGGTCAAGGACGACGTACTGGATGTGGAAACGCTGGCCTGCCATCTGGCGGCCATGCTCTGGGCGCGTTACCCCGAGGCCATGCGCGCCCGCTATAAGCTCGACCCGCCGGAGGACGCCTCCGGCTATGATCTGCTGACCGAGGCGGGCCGCCGCCGCGGCTTCCTGCTGGCGCGCGGCGAGATCGACACAGAGCGCATGGCGCGTGTGCTGCTGGAGGAATACCGCAGCTGTAAAATCGGCCGCTTTACGCTGGAGGACCCTCCGGAAAGGACAGAGGCATGCGCTACGAACTGATCCGCGAGATCTTCAATCTCTGCAGCAACAACCAGATGCGCGACGTGTTCGTCAGTGAGGTGGAGACCTCGGACCCGGAGGCCGTCGCGCGGACATACTGCCGCGGTAAGGACGTCACGATGGACCGCACGGACAACGAAGACGGCAGCATCATATTCGACGTGGTGGCGGACGGCCTGCATCAGCGCCTGAGCTTCACACCGGATGACTAAGGGCAACACTGCATCATTCTCCTTCGGCCTTCGCCGGACATTTTTCGCCGAATGCACTTGCTGAATTGTGCGGTATTGCTTAAGATAAATGAGGAATTGGCATGACGGAACTTTGGAATTACGAAAACCGCTGCTGGGAGGCGGGCTATGAGACGGTCTGCGGCGTAGACGAGGCCGGGCGCGGCCCGCTGGCCGGACCGGTGTGCGCTGCGGCAGTCATCCTGCCGCGCGGGCTGGACATTCCCGGCCTGAACGACTCGAAAAAGCTGACGGCCAAGCGCCGCGAGGCGCTGTATGACATTATCACGGAGAAGGCGCTCGCCTACGGCATCGCGTTTGCCTCCGAGCAGGAGATCGACGAGATCAACATCCTGCAGGCGACGTTCCTCGCGATGCGCCGCGCCATGGACCAGCTCCGGGTGCGGCCGGATATCGCCCTGATCGACGGCAACCGCGAGACGGACTTCGGCCTTCCCGTGCAGACGATCGTCAAGGGCGACAGCCTGAGCGCCAATATCGCGGCTGCGTCCATTCTGGCCAAGGTGACGCGGGACCGCTTTATGCTGGAAATGGATGAAAAATATCCGCAGTACGGCTTTGCCACGCACAAGGGCTACGGTACGCGCGCGCACTATGCGGCGCTGCGCGAATTCGGCCCATGCCCCATCCATCGCCGCACGTTCCTGAAGAATCTCCATGCGGAATGATCTGACGGGCCGCTGGGGCGAGGAGACTGCGGCGGCCTATCTGCGCCGCAGGCACTATACCATCGTGGCGGCGAATTACCGCTGCCGCCTCGGCGAGATCGACCTGATTGCGGAAAACCGCGACTATCTCGTCTTTGTCGAGGTCAAGCTGCGCAAAAGCGCCGCATTTGCCGAAGCGCTGGAATTTGTCGACCGGCACAAGCAGGAGCGCATCCGCCGCACGGCGGAACTGTACTTATGTGAGCACCCGGAGCAGACGAAGCAGCCGCGCTTCGACGTCATCGAGGTCTACGCGCCTTATGGCACGGAGACGAAGCGGCCGGAGATCCGGCATCTGGAGGATGCATTTTCATGAAGCTGTTTGACGGACACTGCGACACCGCCTATGAGCTCTGGACGCGCGGGGAGGGGTTGGAGCGGAATTCCTGCCACATCGACCTGCAGAAAGCGGCCGGACTGGAGGCCTATGCCCAGGTCTTTGCGTTCTGCAGCAACGCCGGCCGGCCTGGCGGCGGAACGGAGCGCCTGCTGACGGAGCCGCTGGCCCTCCTGTGCCGCGAGGTGGAGAAGAACCGCAGCCGCATCGGCTTTGCCGCAAACGGTGCGGAGGCCCTGCGCCTG
>ENA-OQEY01000804-OQEY01000804.1-human-gut-metagenome-genome-assembly--contig:-NODE-804-length-16367-cov-4.256047_pt1 | contig 16367 bp, 16 predicted proteins | sample MGYA00242801_ERZ504647 | MGnify/ENA primary metagenome ERZ504647 (study PRJEB26092, sample SAMD00036204) | human gut metagenome | host: Homo sapiens | study: EMG produced TPA metagenomics assembly of... | reverse complement strand
CCCCGGGCACCCCCCCAGGGGGCCGCCCCCGCCATGAGGAAGCTCTCGTCAAACGCCTCGCCGCGGCGGATGTTGCGCCAGGCTTTGAGCAGGACGTCGTGGCCGGCGATGAGGTAGGGGATAAGGTAGAGGGCGAAGCTCGCGTACAGCGCACCCGGCTCGCCGAAGATCGCGGCGAGTACGCCGAGCTCCTCGAGCGCCATCACGGCAAAGAAGACGGCGAGTGCGATGAGGATGCGCTTGAGCCATTTTTTCTGCTTCTTGTTCATGGGAATACTCCTGTGGCGATGCCGCCAGCATACGGGAAATCGGGCTTGCGCAGAGGACGTTATGACCCGCCGCTTTCCTGCGCGCCTGTTTGAGGGCGGACCGGGCCTACGCGCGTGAGTGGTTTCTAGACGAGGATCTCGCAGTCGGGCTCGATGCTCGCGGTGAGCTTGACCACGGCGTCGAGGACGGTGTCGAAGTCGGCGTCATCGGCAACGAGGGTGAGCTTTTGGGTGAGGAAGTTGATCTTGGCGTCTTCCACGCCATCGAGCTTCTTGATGGCGTCCTCGAGTTTGCCGGCGCACACGGCGCAGTCGATCTCGTCGAGCTTGAAAACCTTACGCATGATTGCTGTCCTTTCGGTTCGACCTCAAATGAGGGACTTCAAATGAGGAGCAGGCACCAATTTGAGGTGGGTTGGGGGCGGGGTGGTGTAGGCCATCGGTTGATGTGGCTTCGGAGTCCAACCTCAAATCGGTGCCTGCCCCCAATTTGAGGTTGGAGGGCTACTCGCAGATGTGAGTGAGGCCTTGGTCCAGGATGGTCAGGACGTGGTCATCTGCCAGCGAGTAGTGGATGTTTCGGCCGTCGCGGCGGAATTTGACCAAGTGCGCCTGTTTGAGGATGCGCAGCTGATGCGACACGGCCGACTGAGACGTGCCCGTTGCTTCGGCGATCTCGTTGACGCTGCGTTCGACGTCCATGAGCGCGTACAAGATCTTGATGCGCGTGGTGTCGGAGAACACCTTGAACAGGTCGGCGAGGTCGTAGAGCAGCTCTTCTTCGGGAAGCACGTCCGTGGTGTCGTCGAAAGAGCCTTGCTGAGCGGGAACCTTCGAATCGCTCGGATTTTCATGGGCTGCGAAGTCGTCTGAATTGCCTCCCATTTCTTGGACACGAGACATGGGAGGCAATTCACCGCCTAAAGGGGCCTTCATGTTGGGCGTATTGTCTAATGAATCCATGTTTCCTCCTCTCATATGAACACATTCTCATATATCAACTAAGCATTATTATATGAACGTATGCTCATATGTCAACAGGAAAGGTGATATCGCTTTCCACCAAAGCCCTTCCAGGCTATTCCTGTCATGTTTTTCGATTCCAGATCCGCGAAGCTTCTGCGTTTCTGCCGGCATGGCAAGCCATAAGGGCGTCTAAAAATAAAATGTGTGGGGTTTAGCGTGGAGGGGTTGAGTAGACGTACGTTTCGCGCAATCGCCAACTGGGAAAATGTTTGATTCTGCGGCGGGCTACTCGGATCTTTCGAATAAACCCCACACATTTTGATGAATACGCCCCCAGAACCAGAAATCGGTGCTGGGGGCGCATGGGCGGGCCGAGTTGTGAGTGAATGAAAGCCGCGTTGGAGGGCGCGGCGCCTACTCCTTGAACATGTTCTTGCCGTTGAACTCCGCCTGAACGGTGCGGAGCATGAGGTCGGTGTCGTCGAGGCCCAGGTGCAGCTCGTTCTCGTCCGCGGCGAGCGTGCCGCGCCGGCGCGCCCAGTTCTGCAGGCTTGCGGGGGCGCTCTCGCGCGGCAGCGTGCGGACCTCGCCGTCGATGGAGCGGCAGATGTGACGCGAGTCGATCACGATGATCTTGCCCGCGCGGCGCGCCTCGGCGTAGCCGGGCAGGTGCAGCATGAACCAGCTATCCTCAAAAGCGGCGTTGTGGGCCATGATGGGGTAGCGCTTCATGAGCTTGAGCAGCTCTTTTTGCAACTTGACGTCTTGGCGGAAGGGCGTTTTGCCCTCAAGGTCGGACCACTGGATGTGGTGGATGTCAGCCAGCGGCACGCCGGTCTCGCGGTACATCTCGGGGATGCCGCAGTAGTAGGCCTGCGGGTCGCGCGGGACGGCGTCGCTCTTGAGGTCCATGAGCTCCCAACCCACGTTGATGATGTAACCGCGTTCGGGCGCGCGGCCGGTGGTCTCGATGTCGATGCCCAGCACGGTGCCCTTGATGGGCTTGCGGACGTAGGCGACGGAGTAGGCGTCGCGGTCGCCGCGGATCTCGCGCGCCACGCCGGCGGCGGTACGGCCCTGCATCTTTGCGATGCCGGCGCACAGGTCGGCGTCGGAGAGGTTGCGGGCGAGCAGCGGGCTGGACAGGTTGCGCAGGCGGCCCTCGCCGATCTGGTCGCAAAGTTCGCGGTTTTGGTCGGCGATGGTGAGGACGACATCGAAGTCGAAGCCCGGCTCATCGGTGGCGCGCCACTCGTCGATGAGCGCCTTCATAGCCTCCTCGCCTCGCTGGCGCTCGGACTCCATGGCGTCGTAGTCGCCGTAGATGAACATGGGGATGAAGGGCTGCATCGAGTATTCGAGGGCCTGTTGGACGTTCATATGGTTGGTGCTCCTATCGTGGTGCGCCGCGCTCCGTGCGCGGGGCCGTGACGCCCGCGGCGGGCCCGCGGGGAATGCGCGGCGGTCGAAGATTCCGCTCAAGAGTATAGAGGGTCATCGAAGGGTCGAAGTGTTTAGGGTGTGAAACTTTTAGGCCGGCGGACTGCCGGCGCCGCGCGTGCTCGGTTGCCCGCGGCGCCTTGCCGCCCGCCCGCCGATCCCATGGGGCCGCGCGGTCGGGTCTTCGGAGGGGCTCGGCGGCGCCCGCGCGCCGGCGGTACAATCGAGGGGTAGGCACCCACAAGCTGTCGAAGAAAAGGAGACTGCAGATGGCTAAGTTGGATGGAAAAGTCGCGCTGATCACCGGCGCCGCCGCGGGCCTGGGCGAGGGAATCGCCATGGCTTATGCCAAGTACGGCGCAAAGCTCATCATGGTCGACCTGTCCCCCTCGGTGGAGGAGACCGCCGCGAGGCTGCGTGAGGAGTACGGTTCCGAGATTATCACCGTGGTGGCAAACGTGGCCGACCGAGCCCAGATGGACGAGGCCGCGGCGAAGGGCGTCGAGGCCTTTGGCGAGATTAACGTCGCCTGCTGCAACGCGGGTGTGTGCCGTCTCGCCCCGTTCGAGGAGATGGACGACGCCACGCGCGACTTCCACATCGACGTGAACATCAAGGGCGTGTGGAACACCTGCAAGGCCGTGGTTCCCTACATGCTCAAGCAGGGCGGCGGCAACATCGTGATCGCGTCCTCTGTCACGGGCGACATCGTGGCGGACGCCGGCGAGGCGGCCTACGCCATGACCAAGGCCGCGCTCGTGGGTCTCACCAAGTGCCTGGCGGTGGAGTACGCCGATCGCAATATCCGTGTGAACTGCTCGCAGCTGGGCTACGCCCGCACCCCGATGGTCGAGAAGATGGCGCTCGAGTCCAACCCCGACGACCCCGAGTCCGCCATCGCCGACATCGCCGTGGGCGTGCCTATGAAGCGTCTCGCCAACCCCATCGAGGTGGGTGAGCTTTTCGCATTCCTCGGCAGCGATGAGTCCAGCTATCTCACCGGCTCGCAGATCGTCATCGACGGCGGCAGTACCCTGCCCGAGACGATGTCTATCGGAACGAACTAGCTTGCAATCGCTGAGCGGCGGATCTAGATTTGCATGAGCGTCGTCCGGCTGCGGAAGACCGCGGTCGGACGGCTTTTTGTTGTTCGGAAGGACTGCTGTTCGTTACGAGTTATCCAAAGGAAACTATTGGTATACTGGTTCGCTCGCGTATCGCGTGTTTGCCAGGTGGCGCACGGGGTATGTAAACAGCTACCCTCGGGGCGTCGGGTCCCGTTGGATGTGCCCGTTGAGGAGAGTCGTTCGTGGATCTGCTACTGCATTTCATGGAGCATGCGCTCGAGGACACCCTCGCGCTCGTGCCGTTTCTGTTTGTGACCTACATCGCGCTCGAAGCGCTCGAACATGCCGCGGGTGCCCGCGCGAACGCGGTTGTGCGCCGAGCGGGCGCCGCCGGCCCGGTTGTCGGTGCGCTGTTGGGCGTGGTTCCGCAGTGTGGCTTCTCGGCCATGGCGGCCACGCTCTACGCTGGACGCGTGGTGACGCTCGGTACGCTCGTGGCGGTGTTTCTCTCCACGTCCGATGAGATGCTGCCCATGTTGGTGGCCGAGCGGGTCGACTCGGGGTTGCTGTTCCGCGTGCTGGGGTTGAAGGTGCTGGTCGCGCTCATCACGGGCGTGCTTGCCGACCTCGCCATCCGCGCGCTGCGCAAAAACGCCCGCGTGCACGCATTCTTGCGCCGCACGGTGCTCTCGGTACGTCGCAACGGTGTGGAGGCCGACGTGGTGGACCAGATGGCCGAGGGCGGGGAGACCGCCGAGCACATCTGCCGTTTGTGCGAACAGGATCATTGCGGCTGCGGCCACGATCACGCGCATACGCATGGAGGCGAGCACGGCCATGAGCACGGCAATGATCGCGGCCATGAGCACGCCGACGAACATGTTGCGGGTTGTGACCATGGCCACGGCCACGACCACAGCCACGCCGGCGGGCGCTTCGGAATCGTCGGGTCAATCGTGATGAGCGCCGTCTCGCACACCGTGCAGGTGAGCCTCTTCATTTTCCTGGTGACGTTCGCGCTGGTGCTCGTCCTGGAAACGGTGGGCGAGGATGCCTTGGCCGCGTTCCTCTCGGGCAACCAGCTACTCGCGGTATTCGCCTCGGCACTGGTGGGCCTGGTGCCCAACTGCTCGGCGAGCGTGGTGATCACGCAGCTCTACCTGGAGGGCGTGTTGGGCTTCGCGCCGCTCATGGCTGGCCTGCTCACGTCTGCTGGTGTGGGGTACCTGGTGCTGTTCCGCACCAACCGCCATCCGCGCGAGAACACCGTGATCGTGGTCGGGTTGTTCTTGGTTGCATGCGTTTGGGGTCTGGTGTTTGCCGCGCTGGGGTTGTAGCGCTGGGGTTGTAGCGCGATTTAGCTTTCGAGAGCCTCACGCAGGAGCTGGGCGAGGTTGCGCTGGAAGCGCTCGCGGTCGTCGTCGGTGAAGGCGGCCGGCCCCTGCGTGCGTCCGCCCGCGCGGCGGACCTTCTTCTCCTCGTGGCGGATGAACAGCTGCATGTCGATGGTTGCCTTGTTGTAGACGTGCCCGCGCACCCCGATGGCCGCGGCGCCGCGGCCGAGCACCATGCTGGCGAGGCCGATGTCCTGCGTGACCACCACGTCGCCGGGCTCCAAACGCTCGATGATGGCAAAGTCCGCGCTGTCGGCACCGCAGGAGACGTCGAGGGTCTCGGCCCAGAATCCCGGGTGCGTCGCGTCGCGCCCGCGTGCGTGCTCGGCATCGCGCGGATCGTCGCGGCGGATGCGGCGGGCGAGGTTTTGCGTGGAGTTCCCGGCGATGAGCACGGGGATGCGCGCCGAGCGTGCGCAGGCGAGCGCCTCGCGTGTGACCGGGCACGCGTCGGCGTCGATTATGAGGGTGGGGAAGCTGCATGAGGTGCAGTCTTCATTGTTCATTTCGAGCGTATCGGCAAGAGCCTCGTCAGATTGATGTGCCGTCATGCTTCCTTCTCCATTCTCGATCGTTCGAGCATTTATATCTTATCAACGGAATGCGCCCGCTCTTTATTTGCCGAAAGACAGACGGTACTCTTAGCTGAGTGATATACCCTTGATGGAAGGACCGGCAAGGTGATTACCGGAGCAGCCAAAAATAAGGTTGATGCTATCTGGCAGAAGATGTGGGAGGGCGGCATCACCAACCCGCTCGACGTTATCAGCAACTTGACGTACCTCATGTTCATGCGCTCTCTCGATGAGAAAGAACTCGAGATGGAGCGGCTGGAGAATATGCTTGGGGTTGAGCAGCCTCATATCTTCCCTGAGACCTTCGCGAACGATCGTGGCGAAATAATTGCAGGTAAGGAGATTCGCTGGGGTTCTTTCAAGGACAAGCGTGCCGAGGATATGTACCACATCGTCGACCGCTTCGCTTTTCCGTTCATCAAAACACTGGGTGGCTCGACTGCGTTTTCCAAGACCATGGAGAACGCTACATTTGGATTCCCGGCAGGCAAACCCGCGCTTTTGGAGAAGGCGGTTACTGGCGTTGAGGAGCTGCTGGCTGATTACGATGAGCATATCGGTGACCTGGGAGATTTGTACGAATACATGCTCTCCAAGCTCAGCACTGCGGGCACGAACGGTCAGTTCCGCACGCCAAAACATATTCGCGATCTGATGGTGCAGCTTATCGATCCCAAGGCGGGAGAGCTTGTATGCGATCCGGCATGCGGAACAGCGGGCTTCTTGATTTCGGCGGCCGAGCATATTCGCAAATGCTATGGAAGTGAAATGACCGCCGATCAGTGGGATGCGTTTGCCGGAACAAATGGGGCTACGCCGCAGTTCAACGGTTTTGAAATCGACCAAACGATGCTACGCATCAGCGCTATGAACCTCATGCTCCATGGCGTCGATTCGCCCGATGTGCGATACCTCGACAGCATTTCACAGAAGAACACAATCAGTTCAAAGTACGATGTCATTTTGGCGAATCCGCCGTTCACGGGCTCCGTTGACGTGGAGGATATCGATAAGGGCCTCCGCGCCATTGTGGAGACCAAACAGACTGAGCTTTTGTTCGTTGCTCTGTTCTTGCGCATGCTCAAGCTCGGTGGCCGCTGCGCGTGCATCGTCCCCAATGGAGTTTTGTTCCGCTCGAACTCGAAAGCGTATCGTCAGCTGCGTCAGCAGCTCGTGGAAGATCATAAGCTTGAGGCGATCATCTACCTACCGAGCGGCGTGTTCAAGCCGTACTCCGGCGTGAGCACGGCGATTCTGGTATTCACCAAGACAAACGCCGGCGGTACAGATAACGTGTGGCTTTACAACATGGAGGCGGACGGCTATACGCTCGATGACAAGCGCGATCCGGATGAGAAGAACAACGATATCCCCGATATTATCGAGCGCTGGGCGAACCTTGGTGACGAGTCTGAGCGCGAGCGTACTGAGAAGAGCTTCCTTGTTCCCAAGCAGGAAATTGTCGACAACGAGTACGACTTCAGCTTCAACAAGTACACCAAAACCGAGTACGAGCGTATTGAGTACCCTCCTACAAGCGAGATTCTCGCCGAGCTGGATGAGCTGAATGCCCAGTTTGCTGCCGGCCTGGCTGAGCTTCACAAGATGCTTGAAGGTGATCTCTAATGCCCGCGAACAAACCCCCGTTTGACGGCGAGTGGGTGAGGCTTAACCAACTTTGCATGAAAGGGAGATCTGCTCTCAGGCAGAAAGATCTAATTGATGATGGCCCTTATGCCGTGTACGGTGCTTCGGGGATCATCGGGTCGATGTCTACGTTTCAAAATGGCGCTCGATATGTTGCCGTTGTAAAGGATGGCGCTGGTGTTGGGCGTGCCAATTTGTGTTCGGCGCGTACATCGGTTCTGGGCACCATGCAGGCACTTATCCCCACGGAAATGGTGCTGCCTGAGTACTTGCTCCATCTGATTCGTGCGATGCGCCTCGGCGATGGGTTCAGCGGCTCTACGATTCCACACATATACTTCAAGGATTATGGGCAGCGTTTGGTCAGATATGTTTCCATGGCCGACCAGGAGCGTATTGTCGGCATGCTGGGGTCCATTGAGGACCAAATCGATATACTGCATCAGCAAAACGAGAGGTTCGACACTCTCGTCAAATCCCGGTTTGTCGAGATGTTCGGAGATGGACAATGGAAGAGGACGGCACTTTCAGAAGTTGCTGACATTCAGGGTGGCTTGACGAAGAGCGGGAAGCGCGATCTACTGCCTCTAAAGCTGCCCTATTTGCGTGTGGCGAACGTGCTGAGGGGGACGCTGTACCTGGACGAAGTTCTGGAAATTGGCTTAACGGCCGCTGAGTGTGAAAAGAACTTGTTGGTAGAGGGCGACCTTCTCTTTGTGGAGGGCAACGGCAGCGCTGACCAAATTGGCAGATGCGCAGTGTGGGACGGATCGATAGCTCCATGCGTGCATCAGAACCATCTCATTCGTGTGCGTTTTGACGAGCGCGTGCTTCCGGTTTATGCGCTGGCGTATTTCAATGCTCATGATGGGCGTGAACAGATTGTGGCGCGGGCTGTCAATACGTCTGGCCTTTTCACCTTGAGCACCGGAAAAGTAAAGGCTCTTCAGATGCCCCTGCCCCCGTTGCCCCTTCAACAGAAGTTCGCCGACTTCGTCAACAACGTCGACAAATCGAGGTTTAACTTGCTAAAGGCATATGGGTCTATAATTGCGTTGTTTCGCGTGTTATTCCCCTGAACAGCGAGTGAGAACGCCATGAACTTCGGATTCCTAAAGCGTGCCGACGGGTATTACGACCTCTTTGCTGATGCTTGCATCGAGGCCGAGAAGATCTACGCGACTTCTCCTGCGCTCTGTGCGGTTGGTTGTCGCAAGGCGCTCGAGCTGTCTGTTAAATGGGTCTATGCAATCGATAATTCCATTAGCATGCCGTACCGCGATAATCTCTCGTCGCTTTTGCATGAGCAGTCGTTTAGGGAGTGTGTTGATGAGCGTGTTTGGCGCAGGCTCATCGGCATAAACAAACTCGGAAATCTCTCTGTTCACACGGAGCGCCGTGTCGCCGCCGAGGATGCAATCCTGTCGCTGAGGTCCCTCTTTGATTTCGTCGACTGGATCGATTATTGCTACGGCCCGGAATATGAGAATCGTCGCTTCGATGAGGCGAAGATTCCAAAGAAGGGCGTTCAGCTCACCCTTCAGCAGGTTAAGGCCATCAAGGCGCGCGAAGAGTTGATTTCTCAAAAGGACGAAGAGATCAAGCGTCTTGAGGCGCAACTAAAGGCGATGAGTGCCCAGGCCACCGTCGATAAAGCCGCCCACATCGAGACGCGATCGTTCAATCCAGAGGAGATCAGCGAGTACAAGACGCGCAAGCATTACATCGACTGGGATCTTGCCCTCGCCGGCTGGAAGATTGACGAGAACGCGCTCGAAGAGCGCGAGGTCACAGGGATGCCCCGAGAGAAGGATTCCGATTCCGGTACGGGTTATATCGACTATCTGCTCTTGGGAAAGGACAATCGCCCTCTTGCCATTGTCGAGGCAAAGAGGACTATGTACTCCCCGCAGAAGGGCATCCAGCAGGCGCGTCTGTATGCTCGATGCCTGGAAAACGAGTACGGCTATAGGCCTCCAATCTTTCTTACGAATGGATTCGAGACTTTTTTCTTAGACGACGATTCCGCTCCGATGCGAAAGGTGAGCGGCTTCTTCTCTCAAGATGAGCTGCAGAGGATAATCAATCGCCGGAGTGGTACGGTCAAGCCGAGTACGTTGCGGGTGAATGAGACCATTGCCGGCGGTGGCAAACGCTACTACCAGGTAGAGGCCATCGAGCGCGTGTGCGCCAATATCGAATCAGGCCATCGTAAGAGTCTGCTTGTCATGGCAACCGGAACGGGGAAGACCCGTGTTTCGGCTGCCTTGACGGACGTCCTCATGCGTTCCGGGCTCGTTAAGAACGTCTTGTTCCTTGCGGATCGCGTGGCGCTTGTTCGTCAGGCCAAAAGCGGGTACCAGGATTATCTGCCTAATGAGACGCTGTGCAATCTTGTATCCAACAAGGATGATCGCAACGCCCGCATCGTGTTTTCCACATACCCAACCATCCTCAATGCGATTGACAAGGAGCGCAATGAGGATGGCGACCTTATGTTCACTCCCGCGCATTTTGATCTCATTATTGTTGATGAGGCACATCGCTCCATTTTCAAAAAGTATCGAGCGATCTTCGACTACTTTGATTCACTTGTTGTTGGCCTTACTGCTACGCCGGCGAACGAGGTCGATCGCAACACGTACGACTTTTTTGAGGTCGAGCGCGGGGTGCCCACCTACGTGTATGAGTACAACACCGCCACAGAGGTCGATCATGTTCTCGTGCCGTATTTCGGCATCGAGACCCATACGAGTTTCATGGATGACGGCATAACGTACGACGATTTGTCCGAGGAGGATCGCGAGACGCTCGAGGAAGACTTCGAGGAGACGGGGCAAGATGTGCCCGAAAAGATCGAGTCGCGCGAGATCAACCAATGGGTGTTTAACGAGTCTACGGTGGATGGCGTGTTGGAAACCCTCATGGAGAAGGGCATCAAGGTGAACGGCGGTCAAACGCTCGGGAAGACCGTCATCTTTGCGCAGAGCCAAAAACACGCTCGGTTCATCGTTGAGCGCTTTGGAAAGCTATATCCAAATCTCCAGGGGGATTATATAAAGACGGTGCTGCATTCGGATGATTATTCGCACACCGTAATCGATGATTTCGAGGTCAAACCGTTGCCAGTTATTGTCGTGTCGGTCGATATGATGGACACTGGCGTTGACGTGCCCGAAATCGTCAACCTCGTCTTTTTCAAGAAAGTGCGCTCGAAAATCAAGTTCTGGCAGATGATTGGCCGCGGAACTCGTCTGTGTGAGGGTCTCGAGGTCGTTGATCCCCTGAATGGCCCTCATGTGGATAAGGAGCGCTTCTTCATTTTTGACTGGTGCAAGAACTTCGAGTTTTTCCGAGAGCATCTGAACGTTTCAGAGGGCAAGATCGCTTTGTCCTTGACGGAGCAGGTTTTTCAGCGCCAAGCTGAACTGGTCATGCTGATGCAGGAGAGCGCATTTGCTGCCGACGACTATCAGAGCCTACGACAAGAGCTCGTGGACACCATGCGAAGCCAAGTTGTGGCGTTGAATGACGAGCTTTTTTCTGTTCGTAGGCATCGCCGCGAGGTGGAGAAGTACCGCCGCGTTGAGTCATTCCGGTTGCTGACTCCAACAGCATTTGCCGAGCTTAAGATGCCGATTTCAATGCTCGTGGTAAATGACGAGGCAGATGTTGACGCCTTGAGATTCGATGTGCTTATGTACGGCTACATGATTGCCGCCTGCCAGGGCGGGAAAACCGCTGGCTATAAGTCGCGGCTGATTTCGATTGCTGCTTGCTTGCAAAAGGTGACAACCATCCCCCAGGTCAAGGACAAGCTGCCCTTGATTGATGAGGTCTTTGACGGGCAGATTCTCGACGATGCGAATCTTCTGGATATGGAGAGTATCCGCAAGGAGCTGCGTGGTCTCATTCGTTTTATCGTGGTTGGCAAGGGCAGACGTGACGTCATTACGCATCTTGATGATCCGGTTACGCAGGTCGTTTATGGCGTCGAGGCTGATATCGGCGAGGACTTTGAGGACTACAAGCTGAAAGTCGGGCGCTATCTCAAGGACTATGCCGACACGTTGGTGATTCATAAGTTGCGCAACAACCAACCCATGACGGAATTTGAGTTCGAGCAGCTCGAGCGGATTTTCACGCATGATCTTGGCAACGCGGAAGATTATGCCAAGGCTTATGGCGACACGCCGTTTGGTCTTTTGGTTCGCAGGCTAGTTCATCTCGATCACGATGCTGCCATGGCTGCTTTTGCGGACTTCCTGAACGACCAGAGTCTCAATGAGCAGCAGATTTCCTTTGTGAAGCGTGTGGTGGATTACGTGGTGGAGAACGGCTATATGGAGCCAGTTGCCTTGACACAGCCCCCGTTTGATCGGCCGCAGTCCTTTATTCGCATGTTCAATTCGCAGCAACAGCTTGATCTGATGGCGGTCATTAAGAAGATCAAGAGCAATGCGGAGCGGCCTGCTGCATAAAACCGTATTGTTGCAACAGCGGAGAAGCCGCCCGAAGGCGGCTTCTCTATGGATCGGGTTTTCCGTTCCATAGAGAAGGGTGTCCGCGAGGCTTCCTTTGCAGATATGTCGTAGTTGAGTCTCGGTCGGATAGTCTCGCCAATGGCTATTCGACAGGCGCGTGCTCGAGCGCGTATGTGCGGAACTCCGGGGACAGCTCCATGTCGTACTTCTCGAAATGGTATGCATCCTTGTTTCCCCACACGACGCCGTCTCGCATCGTGGCGACCTCTGGGATGTCCGTGTATTCTCCGGTGACCTCGTCCTCGAAGCAGCCGGCGGCGGCGACCTCGTAGCTGCTCGCGTTGAAGAAGCGCATGATGGCGGCCTTTTCCGGGTCTGGCTTGTGGAACACTCCGTATCCGTGCTCGCCCCGATGGGTTGGTCTAATCGGCATCTGCGCCTCATCTAAGATTGAAGGTTATCCATTCCCTATCATTATCTCCTTGGGCGGTGCCCTGCTGCCAATGATTGCATATGATGGGGTACATGATGGAAATACTCACTATTTCTTTCACGGTGACGTTCATCGCACTCGGGCTTTGGAGCAAAGCCGTAACTGTAAGGGGGAGCAATGCAGACGGAAGCGCAACGTCGTGCGACCAGCAATTATCGCAAGAAGGTTAAGCAGCTGACCCTTCGGTTTTATCCGAACAGCGACGCCGATGAAGAGATGTATGAGTGGCTGAAGTCGCAAGACAACACAACGGACTATATCAAGAAGCTCATTTCGGCAGATATGCAGAACCGCGGATAGGCGGCTTGTTGCAATTGCGCCGAACCTCAATTCAGGGACTGTCCCTAAATTGAGGTGATGGTGCTGATACGTCCGGGCGCAATCGAAGGGGAGGGATGGGGCTGAAATGGATGTGAGAAAGCGTTGGAAGCGCATCTTCGTCGCCGCGGTCGCGATGCTTGCGTGCGTGTTGTTCATTGTCGTCGTGGCCCGTATCGCGACGGGGCGCCTTTGCATCACATCTTCGCATCGCCCCGTCGACCGGTACGAGGGAGCCTCCGGGGCGGGCGAGGCCGGCCTCTCCGCCGACCCCGCTGCCACGGTTGATGCCGACGCCGATGGCATTGCCGACAACGACGATGTCCTTGCCGCTGCTCTCGCCTACATCCAGACTCGCCCGCACTACAAGAGCGTCTATTACCCTTCAGGCTATCCCGATGACGAGCACGGCGTCTGCACCGATGTGGTTGCCATCGCGTGCCGGGAGGCGGGCCACGACCTTCAGGCGCTTGTTGCGGCCGACGTTACGCAGCGTCCAGAGGCCTATGATATCGAGATTCCGGATCCGGCCATCGATTTCCGCCGCACGCCCAATCTCAAGGTCTTTTTCGACGCCCATGCGCAGCGCCTCATGTCCGACGCGGGCAACATTTCTGAATGGCGCGGTGGGGACATAGTGCTGTATGAGGGGCACATCGGGATTGCCTCCGACCGTCGCAATGAGCGCGGCGTTCCGTATCTCATTCATCATTCCGGGCCGTTTCAGTTGCGCTATGAGGAAGACAAGCTGCAAAGCTATGGACACATCGTCGGGCATTATCGCCTGGATCCCACATGCCTCGCGCTGCTGTCATAGGGCGTAGATTCGCATGATTCCGTTACCCGGCTTGGGCAGCTCTTCAAAGGTGGTGCCGCAGTGAAAATCAAGGGTCTCATTTTTTCGACATCGATGGGACGCTTACGCGCGGTGTGAATTCGGCCCGCTATCGCGCGTGCGCGGTTATCGCATCCCGCAGCCAAGCGGCGCAGCCGGCGACGTTGCCATCGTAATAGGCAGTGAAACGCTCATCTGCGACGTACATCTCCGCGAGACCCCTGTGCGCCTCGGGTGTATAGAAGTTCCAGGTGAATCCGAGCCACTCGCGATGAAGGCGATAGACGCGCTCCCCCTCGTCGCCTGCGGGGTCTGCGTTCGCGCTTACGGCCGCTTCGAGCGATTCGTTGATTGCGCACCCCAGCTCCTGGAAGCGCTCGAACTCGCTCTCGCTCAGGTTGAGCATCTTGCGGTTTGCCTCGTCCGCGGCGGTGTCGCCCCAGCGCTCGCGCACCTCGGCACCGTGCGTGCGCTCGTTTTGTTCCACGAGGTCGCGCTTCATGCCTTCGAACTTTGCCTTATCGTCCATGGGGACTCCCTTCTCGATGTGCTCGATTGTGTTCTCGACGGTGCGGATGAGGGCATCGAGTCGCTCTCGTTCGGCCCTGAGTGTTTCGAGGTGGCGCGCGAGCGTTCGCCGGCGCTCATCTTCCGTTGCGCTCAAGGCGCTTGGAATCTCCGCCACGCTCATTCCCATGTGGCGCAAGAGCAGGATTTCCTGCAAGCGGTCGAGGTTCGCAGGGGTGTAGCGGCGATATCCGTTGGCTGTTCGCGCGGGTACGAGCAGCCCTTCCTCTTCGTAATATCTGAGCGTTCGGGTTGAGACCCCCACGATGTCGGAGACCTCTCCGATGCCATAAGCCCTGTTCGCGCTCACATGCCCCTCCCGTTCCGTTCCGCTCGTAGGATAAACCTTTACGTTGCGTAAAGGTCAAGAGGTCGTTTTTGGGAGTTCAGGCAGACAAAACCGCCCGGGCCCTTTGCGGGTCCCGGGCGGCGAGTATCGGTGTTGGATTGCGGGCGATGCGCAAACGGGGCGCGTCGCAAACGCCGCTAGCGTGAGATCTTTCCAAAGGTGAACGCACGGGCGAGCAGCACGCAGCCCAGCACCGCGAGTGCGATACCGGAGAAGACGATCATCAGGTCGACCGATTCGAGCGGGAACATGAACACGGCGATGCCCGCGACAATCGACAATACGCCGGAGAGAATGGAGAGACCGCGGTTGTGCACCATGCCCGTCTCGACGAGGGTTACCACGCCCTCGATAATCCAGCCGAATCCGATTGCGATGGCTGCGAGCGTTGCGAGGGCCGCGGCGGATGCTGTCTGGTTTTTCAGCATGATGATGCCGCAGAAGAGCAGCAAGAGGCTGGAGAGAATATTGAGCGCGCGCCAGCCCGCAGGCATGAAGGGCGTGCCCACGGCCACGCCGATGCGCACGACGCTTGCGATAATGAAGTATGCTCCGAGGATGACAGCGAGCACCACGAGTGTCTTCACGGGCCAGATGAGCAGGGCGGCGCCGCCGATGAGCCCGACTGCTCCGGTTACGCCGTATAGGAACCTAATCGCCTTGACACCACGGTCGATCATTCCGAACTCGTCAAAGCAGAAGGGATCGATGTGCCGTTCGCCCTCGTCGTCGATGAATTCTCTCATGGCCACTCCAATCGACAGAAGTTAGATAACGTACATATGTAATCCTACCCATGCAAAAGGAAAGGGATACCTTGGGGTCCTGCGAGCGCTGTCAGTTCATCGATTGATACAATCGGAACACATTGATATGAGCGAATGCGACATCCGTAAACATGATGTCGCATCGAGTGGGGGCTTCGATGAGCGGTGATATGTATCTGGTTCGACACGGCCAGACCATGTTCAACGAAAGGGGCTTGCCTAGTTTGGGGGCCGGAAAGGCTCTAGAATTAGGCCATGGGCAGCAAGAAGGCACCGAAGAACAGGTACGTCAAAAACTCGCGCCTCTCGGAGCGCAAGTTCAGGGAGCTGCCGAGGCTGTTCCGCGCCGACGCGGCGGCGCTCTCCGCGGCCTCCCCGACGGGCCTCAACCGCAACACGGTCAACCGCCACCACGGCATGCCCGGTAACGTACAATTTTTTGCGCACTTTGACAGCGGAATAGCGTCCAGATAGAAGGGAGGGCACGGCCCGCCTCGGTATGATTCGAGTTGTCGAGACAAGAAGCATATTGGAGGTTGGCCATGCCCGAACCCATCGTAACATCGAATGAAGAGAGCCTTAGGTCCGATCTTCGCGAGCTGGTCAGAAAGACCGTCGAGGACACGAGGACACGCTGAACGGCCTGTTGGAGGCGGAGGCCGACGAGCTCGCCGGCGCCGGGCGCTACGGGCGCACCGCCGAGCGGGAGGCTTACCGCGCCGGCCACTACGACCGCGGCCTGACGACGAGCTCGGGCGAGGTGACGATCCGCATGCCCAAGCTCAAGGGGGCGCGCTTCACGACGGCGATCATCGAGCGCTACCGCAGGAGGGAGTCCTCCGTCGAGGAGGCGATGATCGAGATGTACCTCGCCGGGGTCTCGACCAGGAGGATCGAGGACGTCTCCGAGATCCTCTGGGGCTCGAGCGTCTCCGCCGCGACCGTCTCGAACCTCAACGAGAAGGCGTTCGCGTCGGTCGAGGAGTGGCGGAACCGCCCGCCCGGGCGCGCCCACCCCTACGCCTGCGTCGACGGGATATACCTGAAGCGCAGCTGGGGCGGGGCCTACGAGAACGTCGCCGTCATGGTCGCCATCGGCGTCAACGACGACGGCCACCGCGAGGTCATCGGCGCCGCCGAGGGCTTCACGGAGTCGTCGGAGTGCTGGCGGGACTTCCTGTCCTGGCTGCGGTCCC
>ENA-OQEY01000798-OQEY01000798.1-human-gut-metagenome-genome-assembly--contig:-NODE-798-length-16544-cov-7.135665_pt1 | contig 16544 bp, 10 predicted proteins | sample MGYA00242801_ERZ504647 | MGnify/ENA primary metagenome ERZ504647 (study PRJEB26092, sample SAMD00036204) | human gut metagenome | host: Homo sapiens | study: EMG produced TPA metagenomics assembly of... | reverse complement strand
TCACACGCATAGCCGGTAATGAGCCTGCCGTTATCTGTTTTCTTTGGGTTGGCCACATAGTCGATGATGTCACTGATCGCCCGACTTTCTGTGCGGCCCTTGCCGACATGAAGCGGCATGATTCTTGTGGTTGCCATAGGTCAGACCTCCTTCCCGAAAAGAAAACGGCCTGCCATAGCAGACCGCTTTCACTATTCTATAAAACTTTCTTCATCGAAAAAATTGAACTCATCATCTTCTAAGTGTCTTGGTGGAAATCTCATTTCATATTGCTCTTGCGCCAATGCACGGACATCAGGCCGCCTATCCTTTAGTCGATTTTTCAGCCAGGACAACTGCTCTTTCGATAGCCTCCATGGAAGATTCAAAAGACGATTCAGTGTCATCAGTTCAGCCTGCGTTTCTGCTGGTAGCGAAGCACAGGATTTACAAATGTGGGATGCATGACCTTTGCCTGAAAATTTTTCGTTGGCTTTGTATTCACCACAAACTTTACAATAGTGTCCATGCTTTTTCATAAGCTGATGCCCTTCTCGCAAAGAACATATAACCTGCGAATTGCTTTCATAATCACATCCCATTCCAAATCAGAAGCATAAGAAAACTTTTTACGGTATGCCTCCCAAAGTTTTTGCATAACCGAATCATTTTCCACTTCGTCAAAAACTTCTTCAGCCTGGTTAAGATACTTCTCCGATCCCCGTTTATGAGCAGTTGCCAGAAGCGCATCATGTAAAATTTTCGGGTTCAGCGTGGTTCCATGCAGCTGTTCTAAAATGTAAATATCGTAGAAATCTCTCATGCGGGTATTGGTTGTGGTTCTGGTAATAATGGTTTCCAGTTTTTCTGCCAGCACAGTTTCTAAATTATAAGCCCAAATATCAATGGAGCGATCTTCCAGCATAAGTTTGAATGAATACCGAACCTCTCTTGGAGTGATTGCATCTCCCGTAGAAATATCAATTTTCAAAGGGGTCACTACACCATCGAATGTTGTACTCATGCTGACACGAATCCCCGGATACTCTGCTTCATCCATAATCTCCGAAATACTTTTCAGCTGAAATTTAACACCATCATCAATCGGAACAGTTACGATTGATGAAATTAGATTCTCAATATCCTCCACATTAACATTAGCTCCTTTTATGGTTGCATCCAAATCCATCGTAGAGCGGGCATCCAATCCAACCATAGCCGCTACCAACATACCACCCTTCAAGATAAACTTATCACGATACTCAGAAAGAGAAATACGCTCCAAAAAACGCTCCATCATGTAGTTCCTCATTAAAATCTGAGCATCTGCGGATTTTTCTCTGGAAAGGTTTCGTATTAAATCTTTAAGCTGCCTTGCTGTTTTTATCATAAAAGTACCTCCAAATACTGTCGTAAAATTTTTTCCACCTTGAACATCCCAGCATATTGCATTAAAGCTCGCAGGTTCTTATCTTTTCTACGGGCATACGCTTTCAGTGCTCCCTGAAAGGTCTGAATTTCAATTCTGCTACGGCTTCTGAGCAAATCACAGATCGTTCGCTCCATATCATAAACCGGCACAGTATGCCCGAACGGAGTTTTCGCTGTTGTAAGTCCTACATCATGTAAGTCTGCTTTAATCGTAAAAACTTGAATGCCTTCTGCTTTCATTTTGCTTGGATTGCATCCAGTTTTGACCGTAACTGTATATTCTATTGGTTCACGGTCTGTCAGATCGTGAAAAAATAAAGCTGTTTCATGTGAAAATACTGCTTGTTCAAATCGCAAATGAAGCAGATACATGGCATCCACCCAGGAATCTTTGGACAGATAAATCCCATGTGCGACTCTATCCAAATCTCGTGAACGCACATAATCATAAAATACCGGCTTTGAAATTCCAGAAGATACGACCTGTGATGTTCGTAGCATTCCTTCTTGTGCTGTTAGCATCTGATCCAGCTGTTCAAATTGTCCCATCATATCACTTCCTTTCGCACTAATATTATACGCGATATTAGTTCAAAAGTAAAGTCGTGGATATATAGTTTCTCTTTCCAAATTTAACAGACGGTGTTTGGCATTTTGTGGCTTTGCGTATTTTTTATCCATAAACCCAATCCTGAATGGCAAATTTCAAACTCTGCACCTTACCCATCAGCCAGATTGCAGCCAACGGCAGCCCCATAGGGCTAATCAAAAATGCCATAACCAGCAAAATCACACCATTCTGCGGGGAATAGGTAATAAGCACAGCCACGCCAAGCAGAGCAATTACCGTGCTTAGTAGACCAAGCACCAGACCGGATATGTAGATCAGCCCCGTGCAGAGCCAGACAAAAAGCGTCAACACCAAAACGACCGGTGCAGTTACGATCATCAGCAGACATTTCAAAATCTTCATTCCTGTTCCTCCTTCCAACGCTCCAGATGCCGTTTGCACAGGGCATCCGCTTCTCTCTCATCATCTTCCGTCACTTCCCGTTTTTCTTTGGTCAGTTCAATCTCCAGCACCTTTTCAAAGGTCAGCATCTGTTTTCACTCCTTTGCTACGCTTCTTATTCTACTCATATTATCCGGTACGGACAGGCAAAAGACAAGGATACAGACAAAAAGAAAAAGCGGAGGAAGGTGCGGCGAAGAAACGCCGTTCCTCCCTCCGCAAATGGAGTATCTATCCCTGTTATGAAAGTTTGGAGAGTTGGGTAAGGATTTCCTTCACACCCTCCCACAGTTGTTCCTGCCGCTGGGATATATCCTCCAAGTCAGCATCATAAACCCGCCCGGTCTCATGCACTTTGCGGGTCAGCTGGTTCAAGTTGTTGCTGCTTCGGCGCATCAGGGAGACCAACTCCTTCAGCTCTGGCAGTTCCAGCTTGACCACATAACCATCCAGCGCCATTTTCCGCAGATAAGCACTCAAATTCTCTGTCCCGTATTGCTGCATCTTTTGATGGATCAGCTCCAGTTCTTCTGCGGACACCCAAAACAAAACCGGAACATCCCGCTTACGCTTTGCCATAATTATCGCTCCGGCTCCCGTTTCTTCGGGGCGGCAGGCTTATGGGAAGGCAGTTCCTGCTTGAGCTTATCCCGTACAGAGGGACGGGGTGGTTGTGTCTTTTCTCCCTGCGTGCGGCTGCGCTGCTGTTCTTCCCGCACCAGATCAATAAAGCCATCCAGCACAGCAGGATGGCTGTTTAGGGCATAACCACAACGGACAGTTTCGGGGTTCTCGTTGGGAATGGTCTTAGCCCATTCTTTGTTGCGTCGGGAGTAGCGCCCATCCCAGTCCTGAAGCTGAACGGTGTTAGCCAGAACCAGAGACACACGCTCCATGCCGTAGGTCTCGATCACACCCTTTGCCGCATCGTGACTGAGATACATTCCGTCGAAGTGTTCCCGCACCGCCGCTTCAATGGACTCCTTGCATTGGAGATTTACATTGTTGGAAGCTCGGTACTGCTCCAGCTCCCCATGTTCTCTCGCATAGGCAGCTGAATGGGGATAGACCGGTGTTGTTCGCAGTTCCTCTTTGGCTCTGCACACATCGTCGGCACGGTTCTCAATGCTGTCCCGAATCACATCCATATAGCCGGTCTCCAGCTTTTCAAAATAGCGGTACACATCCGCCAGCGGAGAGGGAGATCCCAAAAGCGCCTGTGCCTGTGCATCTGTCAGCTCCAGTTCCTCCATCGCCATCACGATGTCCTCACGGATGGTGTACTCATAGGTGTGATTCAGGATTTCTTCCGGGGGCTGGCTTTTCAGCCAGTCCCTGTACTTATCCTGCTCGGCAGCCATCTTTTCATAAAGGGCTGTATTCAGATCGTTGGTATTCATGTTATCGCACCTCCTCATGCTGTTTTGGTTTCTTGTCTGTACTGCGGGGCGGCACCGGGCGTTTCAGATGGTCCAATACCGAAGGCCGTGTGCTTTTGGCAACGACAGCTTCATCGTGTGCCGGTCCCTTTCCGTCGATGTTGAGCAGGGTATCCAGCTCCACCAGACGGGCGTTTTTGCTTTTCAGTTCTTCTTCATAAAGGAATGGCTTTCCGACTTCCTCCTTTGCGGCAGCCTGCTGCTGATAGAGGTTATCCAGCTGGGCCTTTGCCGCCTCCAGACGCTGGGGCATCTGGGCGAGGGCATTGTCGATACGGGTAAGATTTCCGCGAGGGTCTGTACCAAGGGTTGCCCGGTGGGTCATCTGTCCTTTCAGCAGGAGCGTATATTCCTGTTTCCAAGCGGAAAATTCCACGGACATGGCATAGCCCCGGTAGCTGCCGATCTGCACCGGATCGGAGGTTTTGACCTCCTTGCAGGCATCCAAAAGGGCAGCACCGGCGTTCTCCTTATCGGTCAGCAGATCTCCACGGATCTCCATACCGGCAAAGCCGTCCTCCGGGTGCGGGTGAGCTGCCAAAACCTCCAGGTCAGATTCAAAGCCCTTGATAAAGCCCTTATGCTTTTCAATCTCCTCCGGGAAGTATTTGAGCAGCTGGTCCTCCAAGCGGTACTGCTTGCTCTGGTGGTCGGCTTTCATCAGCTTCAGGCGGGATACCTCCACATCCAAATCCATACGCTCTTTGATACGGGGATCTCCGGCGCACAGAGCCTTGATCTCGGCAAAACTGAGGGCGGTTTCATCCACATCATCGCAGGAGCGCACCGGCGATTTAGAAGTCATGATCTGGCTGATGAATTTCTGCTTATTCTCCACCGTCTGCCAGAGGTATGCGTCAAAGGTTCCTTCGGTCACATAGCGGTACACATGGACAAGAGGATTCTGGTTGCCCTGGCGCTCGATACGGCCCTTGCGCTGGGCAAGGTCTCCCGGTCTCCACGGACAGTCCAGGTCATGAAGTGCCACCAGACGGTCCTGCACATTGGTGCCTGCGCCCATCTTGGCGGTGCTGCCCATAAGCACACGCACCTGACCGGTACGGACTTTAGAGAACAGCTCCTTTTTCCGCACTTCGGTATTGGCTTCATGGATAAAAGCGATCTGGTCGGCAGGCATCCCCTGGGCAATGAGTTTCTGACGAATATCGTCATATACCGTAAAGGCCGGTTCCTGCTCCGGCAGAGGCACAGCGCCTTCCAGTGCGTGAAGCAGTGGATTATCCAGCGTTTTCGCCGCCTTGCTTGCAGGAGCTTTTGCCTGTGGTGTAGAAATGTCGCAGAACACCAGCTGGGTCAGCTTGTCAGCTTTGCCGTCCCGCCAGATCTGCATGATGTTGTCCACACACTGATTGACCTTTGTGCCAGGTTCATCCGGCAGCATCTGGTTGACGATCCTCTGGTCCAGCCCCAGCTTGCGGCCATCCGAGGTAATCTTGAGCATATTGTCCTGGGACGGGTCAACGGTTCCGCTGTGTACCAGCGATGCGCGCTCCGAAAGGGCCTTGACCATTTCCTGCTGATGTTCGGTAGGCTGCGCCACGATGTTGTGGTATTCCACTTCCGGGGTAGGAAGATTCAGCTGGTCGGCAGTCTTAATGTCCGCCACTTCTTTGAACAGGTTCATCAGCTCCGGCAGATTAAAGAACTTGCTGAATCTCGTTCTTGCCCGGTAGCCGGTGCCTTCCGGTGCCAGCTCCAATGCTGTGACAGTCTCCCCAAATCGGGAAGCCCAGCAGTCGAAGTGGGTCATGTTCAGTTCTTGCAGGCGTTCATACTGAAGATAACGCTGCATGGTGTAAAGCTCGGTCATGGAGTTGCTGACCGGTGTGCCGGTGGCAAAGATCACGCCACGGTTTCCAGTGATCTCATCCATGTAGCGGCACTTGGCAAACATATCGGAGGATTTCTGCGCATCCGATGTGGATAACCCTGCCACATTCCGCATTTTGGTGTATAAAAACAGGTTCTTGTAGTTGTGGGCCTCGTCTACGAACAATCGGTCCACACCCAGCTGCTCAAAAGTTACCACATCGTCTTTTCGCCCCTCGGCTTGCAGCTTTTCCAGTCTGGCTTCCAGAGACTTTCTGGTACGCTCCAGCTGCTTGACGGTAAAACGCTCGCCGCCGCTGGCCTGCACCTCTGCGATGCCCTCGGTGATCTCGTCGATCTGCTCATAGAGAAGCCGTTCCTGACGCTCCCGGCTGATGGGGATACGCTCAAACTGGCTGTGTCCCATGATGATGGCGTCGTAGTCACCGGTCGCAATACGGGCGCAGAACTTCTTGCGGTTATGGGTCTCAAAGTCCTTTTTGGTTGTGACTAAGATGTTGGCGGAAGGATAGAGGCGCAGAAACTCCGACGCCCACTGCTCGGTCAGGTGGTTTGGCACCACAAAGAGAGATTTCTGGCACAGCCCCAGGCGTTTGGCTTCCATAGCAGCCGCCACCATCTCAAAGGTCTTGCCTGCGCCTACCTCGTGTGCCAGCAGGGTGTTTCCGCCATACAGCACATGGGCGATGGCGCTTTTCTGGTGTTCCCGCAGGGTAATGGCCGGGTTCATGCCGCCAAAAGTGATATGGCTGCCATCATACTCGCGGGGACGGGTAGAGTTCATTTCTTCGTTGTACTGGCGCACCAAAGTCTGGCGGCGCTCCGGGTCTCTCCAGATCCAGTCCCTAAAGGCTTCCCTGATAGCCTGCTGTTTTTGGGCAGCCAGGGTGGTCTCTTTGGCGTTCAGCACGCGGCGCTCTTTTCCGTCTGCGTCCTCTATGGTGTCATAGATACGGACATCCCGCAGGTTCAGGCTGTCCTCCAAAATCTTGTAGGCATTGGCATGGCTGGTTCCGTAGGTGGTGTAGGCTGCCACATCGTTGTAGGATACGGAAGATTTCCCCTTGATCTGCCATTCAGCGGTAAAGGAGGAATAGTTGACCTCGATGCTGCGCTGGAGGTAAAACGGGGTGTTGAAGGTCTCGTACATAAACTGCTGGATGTACTCCTTGTCAATCCAGGTAGCGCCCAGACGCACCTCGATCTCCGACGCATCCAGGTCTTTGGGCTGGGCGGCGGTAAGAGCTTCCACATTGACTGCAAAAGAAGGGTCCTGCTGTGCCGCCCGCTGCGCCTGACGCAGTTTGCGGCGTACATTGCCGGAAAGGTATTCATCAGCAGTCACATAATGGGGTGTGCCGTCTTTCTCCAACTGTCCCGGTACACGGAAGATCACGCCTTGCAGCTCTCCGGCCAGTTCTTCTTTTGTTTTTCCGGTAAGCTGGCTCATATAGCCCATATCCACACAGGCTTTTTCCGAGATGGACACCGCCAGTGCTTCGCTTGCCGTATCCACAGTAGCCACTGCCTGATGGGGCTTGATGGTCCGTTTGGTGAACATATCCGCCTTGCGCTCCAGCTTTCCGTCCTCGTCGATGACTTCCAGCGCACAGAGCAGGTAATAGGAAGAATCATCTGCATAGGCCAGACGGTTTGCACGGTCATTGATGAGACCGTATTTAGCAGAAAAGCTGTCATAGAGCTGGTTTAGTTCCGACTGCTTCTCCCGAATGGTGCTGTCCGGAACCGCTGCGTCCATCTGAAGGTCGATCAGTTCCTGCACACAATCACGCAGTCCCACAAGACCTTTTACGCGGGCTTCGGCGGTGGCGTTGAGGTCAGGGCGCACCATACGGCTGTTTTCCCGGTAGTACACCTGCCCGTCTACAATGGCATAGGAATAGTTCTTCACATTGGGGTCGGCAGGAATGGAGGTGTCAATGGCTTCGCCTTCGCCCAGCTCCGGCAGCTCTGCCTCCTGATAAGTGCCATGAATGTACTTCACAGCATCATGCAGCTGGTCGGAAAGCTCCAGTCCCTCGATAGGGTTCACGGTGTAATCCATACCATGAGCAGTGCTTACCGGCTCCTGTCTGCCCAGCACCATTTCCGGGTGGTCGATAAAATACCGGTTGATGGCAAACCCGTCCTCCGTCTGTCCGGTCTGAGTCCATTCCGGCACGATGTCCAGCGGGCGGTCCCGCTTTTGGAGGAAGATGATGTCCGATACCACCTCGGCACCGGCATTCTTTTTGAACGCGTCATTCGGCAGACGGATCGCTCCCAGCAGCTCAGCACGCTGGGCAAGATAGCGGCGCACGGTGGAATCCTTGGCGTCCATGGTATAGCGGGAGGTCACAAAAGCTACCACACCGCCGGGACGCACCTGATCCAGTGCTTTGGCGAAAAAGTAATTATGAATGTTGAAATTCAGCTTGTTGTAGGCTTTGTCGTTGACCTGATACTGACCGAAAGGCACATTGCCGATGGCAAGGTCAAAGAAGTCACGCCTGTCAGTGGTCTCAAAGCCGCCTACTGTGATGTCCGCCTTGGGATAGAGCTGCTTTGCGATGCGCCCGGAAACAGGGTCCAGCTCCACACCGTACAGACGACTGTTTCTCATTTCCTCCGGCAGCATTCCGAAGAAATTGCCCACACCCATAGACGGCTCCAGAATATTTCCAGTCTCAAATCCCATACGGCCCACCGCTTCATAGATGGCCTGAATGACCGTAGGGCTGGTGTAATGGGCGTTGAGGGTGGAGCTTCTGGCGGCGGCATATTCCTCCGGGGTCAGCAGCTCTTTCAGCTGGGCATACTCGGAAGCCCATGCCGGTTTCTCCGGGTCAAAGGCATCAGAAAGACCGCCCCAACCTACATAGCGGGAAAGAACCTCCTGCTGTTCCGGCGTTGCCTGTCCGGTGGTTTCCTCCAGGTATTTCAGCAGCTTGATTGCTTCGATATTGGCCTGGAACTTGGCTTTCGGACCACCTTCGCCCAAATGCTCATCGGTAATACGGAAGTTTTGTGCATTGCGGCGCAGGTTGGCCTTGTATTCCTCATAGGAGGCTTCCTCGGCAGCTTTGGCATTGGGGAAGGTCTGCCACTGGCCATTGACCTGAATGGAAACCGGGTGTTCGTCCAGCACTTCCTCAAAGGTTTTCTCCGGCTCAGTCACAGGGGCTGGCGGCTCCGGCTCCTCGATATGCAGCCGTTCCACCACCACATCATAAGGCAGATTGTTCTTGTCGCCCGGATAGACGGCCACGGTCTCGGAATGGAAGGTCGGGGATTTGACAGACGGTTGGGGCTGTTCCTGTCCAAAGCCATCCAGCTGACGGGCATACATCCCGCGCAGCAAAGGCGCAACCTCATCCCAGCGAAAATACAGCACAGCCAGACGCTTTTCCTCTGCGTCCAGGACTTCCAGCTCCATGCCCTGTGCCGTGGTACGGTAATCGGCAATATCGCCGGTCTCCAGATTCAGCGTCTCGATCTCACCGGAATAGGCTCTGCTCAGCCAGTAGGCGATCTCGCTGTTGCTCCTGCCGGATTGCAGCAGCGTGGAAATCTGCTGTTTATCCGCTTCATCCATCAGTCCATGGGCCAATACATCCCGCAGGTCCTGATCTGCCTTGTCCGGGTCAATGGGAAGAAACTCGGTATAGTAAGCATTGCGGCGGTCTGCCCGAAGCAGCTGCTCGAACTGTTCTTTGCGCTCTGCCCGGTAGATGGGATATACCATCCCGGTGGGCAGAAGCTGTACGGTGTCCTCCCGCAGCTCGGTGATCTGATAGGCGTCATCCTCGATATACACGGTATCGCCCACGGCATAGACCGGGGCGGCAGGGTCATAGGAGGTTCTTTGCGGAGTTGGGCGGCGAACTGCATCATATTCCTCATCGGAAATGGAAACTTCGGAAGTCTGCTCTGTCTCGGCAGCTGCGATCTGCTCTGCATCCGACATCACCCGCTGGATAAACGGGTCATTGTCCAGTTTTTCCGGGTCTGCCACCTGACCGTTGACGATCCCTCTTTCCTCCAGGGCTTCCCGGATGGCGATGGGGTCGATGTTGTCAAAACGGTCCTGTTCTTCTTCGGTATAGAACCGGTCCTCCTGAATGAGCTGGGCAATCCGGCGCTGTACCTTCGGCCAGGGCAGCTGCGTTTCTTCCGGGCTGCCGGCACGAGTAATGAACAGGCTGTTGCTGTTACTGCCGCCGTATTCCTGAGCCAGCCATGCAGCGGTATCTTTCTCTCTTGCATGGTCTTTCATATAGCGGACGACAGCGTGTTTACTCTCAATATTGCCGTTCCATGCACAAAGGGCAGTATCAATATCTTCCTGAGAAAGAGGGCGCAGAAGCTCATGGAGCTTTGGATAGGTTTCGTCGATCACTTCCCGGTGCAGACGCTGGCGGAACTCCGGTATATCAGAATAAAGGCGGATCAGCTCCATATCCTTAGAACCAAGGACCGCACGGCGCACAGCAGCATTGCCCTCGATGACAGCATTTTCACGGTCAGAATGACCGCAGGCATTGCGGTATGCGGCATCCTCGGAAATGGCGGCAGTTACCACAGGCTTATACTGCTCAAACTGCTCCCGAAGGGTAGGCTTTGGCGTTTCTTCCTCCACCTCCGGCTGCTGGGCTTGGATGGCATCTTCTTCGGCCAGTTCCTTTTCAGCCTGGATTTTGTCATACTGCGCCTGTTCCTGTTCGGTAAGATAGCGGCCTTTCTGAACAAGAGAGGTAATGCGCTTGGCAACCTTTTCCCAGTTCAAGTGAACATCCGGGCAGTCCTGCTTTTTATAGTGCAGTCCTTTCCCATCGTGATCTTCGCCGCTGTGTGTTGCGCCGGACAGGGCATGAGAGCGTCCGCCAATGCCATACTCGTCTTTGAGGAATCTCACTTTCTCCTTATCCGTATGGTTTGCCATGAAGAACGCATAGATACGGCCTTTTCCTCCGGCGAAACTGCTGCCGCCGGTCATGGCGGCGTCGATCTCATCCTCGGTAATGAAGTGCTGGACGGTTGGCACTTGGGAAAGGTCCGAAGGAAAAGTCCTGCGGGGCAGGTCAAGGTCTTTCAGGTTCTCCCAGATTTCCCTTGGCCTATGGTAATGAAAGCGCAACAGGTCACGGTCCTGCTGATAGGCAGTCCAGAAGGCAGCGTATTCTTCCTTGAGGGTCTGGCGGAAAGCCGGGTCACTCAGCTGCTCCGTCAGGCGGCGGGTCTCCTCTGGGAAACCATTGCCTTTGATCTCTGACAGGCAGGACAAATATCCGGCTTCTCTGGCACCCTCACTGAGATCGTGATACAGATACCAGAGCTTTTCTGCAAGGAGGGAGCGTTCATAGCCTGCCGCTTCTGCAAGCTCCACATTGGAGGCAAACTGGCCACTTTCCAAAAGTTCCCCGATGCGCTCTGCGGCACTCTCCCAGGAAATGACCTGGGCAGACCTGTCATAACGGACAGACTTCCCGTGGGAAAGATGGATACCATCCTCGGCATACCATGCGCTCACACTGCCAAGGCCATTGCCGCCGTGGTACAGCGTTTTCAGTATCTCGGCAATCTCAGCGGTGGTTTTCTGCTTTTCAAAGGCTGCAACCACACGCTCCCTTTGACGGTCTGTATTGCCGCCCAAACGCAGCACATGGTCGATGTCATTTTGGGCAAAAGAAAAAGCAGAGGATGTATGCGCTACATTCTCTGCTTCATCTATGGATTGGATCTGTTCCGCTTCGGAGAGGAACAGGTTTAGGGTCAGCTGTTGATAAGCTCCGCCATCAGGATCTCCTCTGCCTGGGCTTTGCAGGTGTTCATCAGCCCCACCCACTTCATGGGATCGCTGGCTTTCAGTTCCTCGGTGGCTCCCGCTTCCTTCGCCAGCTGGGGCATCATCTGCTCCAGTCTGCTCTGGGCGGTCTCGTCGATCTCGATAAGGTGCGGGTACAGCTTCTCGCTCAGCAACATCTGGTTGTAGAGGATGGGACGGTGTTCCTTCAGGTAGGTTTTCCTCATCCTGCCGTACTTGCCCAGGGGTTTCTCCGGCTGCTGGCTCAGCTTCAGGTCGGGAATCAGATAGTCTCCGTTCTGGATATAGGTCATGGGATTGTTCATCTTGTTTGCTCCTTTCTTGGTTGGCTTCGCGCTCTGCATTTCGGACGGTAACGCCGATCTGCCGCAGCACCTGCTGGTTGATCTGGCTGACCGCTGTTCCCAGCGCCCCGATGGTGGACGGGGTGTTGAAATCAAAGATCGCCATGAAATCTTCGTGGTCGAAGTAGCGTTCCGGCTCCAGTCCGCAGCGGGACATCAAAGCGTAAGTGATGCTGACGGTGGCGGCTGCCTTGAACTGCACTCCGATGTTATACTCATCATATTCCTCCAAAAAGGAACCGTCAACGATATAGAAGAAGTCCTGCTGATGCTCCGTCCAGTATTCCTCAGCCAGTTTTCCGGCTACCTCGGTGAGCTGTCCGGCAAGGTCATCACCGGAAACATCATAGGTGCGCTCCAGCATGGCCTGCACGGAATCCAGATGGCGCTCCTCCAGCTGCCACAGCCAGGGAGTGCGGGAATGTTCACGGGTTCCGGTGTCGGAAATGTCAAAGACATAGCGCAGGCGGGGTCTGTCCCCGGAATCGTCCACCAGAGCGATCCCCTTGGAGCCGCGTCTTACATACCGGCCCATCTTTTCATTCCACAAATCGTACTCTGCACAGGCGGTGGCGTCCGGTCGCTGGGCGTAGATCATCAGCTGCTCATGGAACGGGTACTTGTAAAGGCGGGAAGCAGTGGTGAGAAACCCTGCCCATTCCTGCCAGCTCCCCGTGAGCTGTGTTGCCACCTTGTCCGCCATCTGTGCATATCGTTCAGCTTTGTTTGGCATGGTGTTCTGTCCTCCTTTCGGTTTTGGGGTAAAGAGGTGGGGTGGCAGATTGCCACCCCATCCCTGCGGTTATGGTGTTTACTGGTCAAAATCCGGGTACAGCTCCAGCTGGGCAAAGTCCTCATCGGTCATCGCACAGAGCTTCGTAAGGGCGCTGTCGGTCAGCTCCCTCAGTTCCGTTTCCTCCGGTGATAGCTCGCCGCGCATCTCACGCAGGCTGTCGATCAATCCGGTGCGGCTGCCGGTATTGTAAATGCACATCAGGTTCATTTCCTCAAAAGTAAAGTTTCCCATATCAAATCTCCCTTTCCGCACTCTTTTTGGGTGCTGTCTTTTTGTGTTCTGCTTTGGGCTGGCTTTTCAGCTGATCCACAACGGATTTTTTCTTTTCCCGTTCCTCCCGATAAACGGCGTCAGCCAAGTCCATCAGGGAAATGGGCTGACCGCTTCGGGCCTGCTGTTCCAGCTCTGCCACCGTAGGCTCTTTTGCGCCATTGTTGATGATACCGTCGATCATGCCGTAATCGTCCTCCACGGCCATCTCCGCATTTTTCAGTGGATTTTGCGAAAAGAATCCAGGGATCTGGGTAAAACCAACGCTGTCACAGTAATGACAGGATACCTTACCGTCCTGCTTGATCGCAACGATGTCGCTGACGCTCATAGAAGGATGGTGGTAGTCTGCCGGATGATCGTTGTTGAACTGATTATAAAGCTGTTCAACAGCAGCCTGCGGAGAATTGCAGGATTCCAACGGCGCAGTATAGACCAGATCATAGTTTTCACGCTTTACTGCCTGCCCGATGGATCGGAGCCAGTCCATCCCTTCATAGCGAATGTCATGCAATTCATCGGTATGCTTTACCTGATAGATGGCAAAGCAATCTCTATTCTGGGAGAGAAATGCCTGTTCTCGTTCCTGCTGATGTTCCTGACGCTCCATGACCTTTTCATGGAACTGAGGGCTTTTCTCCCATTCCTCACGGTCCACACCGCAAAGACCGCCATGCTCCATGATCTCCTGTGGGTCAAACACCATGCTCTCCGTATTGTCCTCATGCAGCACATAGACAGTCAAACCGGCGGCATCCAGTTCCAGCGCCCGTTCTCTGGTAACAGGGAGCATCCCATCATAGGAGTATCCGTATTCCTGCATATCCGGTGTGGAGACCTGCTCATCGGGCATGGGGTATTCATCCAGTGCCTGCTCCTGTGCTTCCGGCAGCTGGGAAGAAGCGGCCATCTGACCGACCTCTGCCTGCATCTGCTGATAGGCAGCTTCCTGCAAGGTCTCAATCATGGACAACGGTGCGTATTTTACCGAGCCTCTGCCCAAATCGTTGTCATCACAAATCTGGAGAACTGCCTTCATGCGGGAAAGCTCCGGCATATCCAGCTGACCGCCATCCATCTCTTTCATGGACGCAGCATCGTAAAGGGTGTAGTCCCATCCGCTGTCACAGGGCTGGATATGAAGATAGGTGGCATCGTCGATCAGAAACAAAGCCTCCTGCTGGTTGGCGTCCGCCCCCAGCACCTCCATTTCCGGCATTGCCGCAGCCAGTTCCTTTACCGCTTTTTGCACCAGAGGATTATCACGGTAATAGTCGATTGCCTGGATGGTATCCAGGTCAATGGTCTGCCCGGTCAAAATCGGAAAAGGTCCTTCATAGTCGCTTCCATCTTTCAGCTCAAAGCCAATGCCCTTGATCCCGTTCATTCGCTCTGCCGGAATCTCCTGATAAATGCGAATTGCTTCCTCCAAAGACAGGTTATCGTGGTATTCTCCGAGGTTTGGAAACTCCATACACTCTGCTGCATAATAACAAATGGTTTCTTCCTTACTTACCGCTTCTCCGGCAGGGGTAAGGTCATACTCCTGAATTTCTTCCGGTGAGAGTTTTTCCAGGTATTCCACATAACCAAATGCCTGTACCTTTCCATCCTCGTAGTTTTCCAGTGTTGATGTGAAATGTACCTTGCAGCCCTCTTGGAAGGGATAAACACCCGCATCAGCCGCCGCCTTTGTGATGTAATATCGAAAGGTTTCGGACTCTTTTTGTATTTCCGAGGTGGCAGTGGTCATTTCTTCTTTGGGGTGCAAATCAATCCCACGCTCTTTGCAGATTTCCTTATAGTGGCGCTCAATGTCAGAGATCAAAGTGCCGGAGGTCTTATTGATGGTCTCCAAACTGGCTCTCAGCTCTTTCAGTTCCTTGCCCTGACTCCAGCTTGCAATATAGCCGAAGCTGTTTTCTCCGGTTTCAATGCCAAAATACTTGCAGACCGCATAGGAGATGCTTTCAGCCTCCACTTCCTCCGTGTGGCGATTTTTGATTGCCTGTTTTTCTGCGGTTGGATCTTCCTCAACTGCAAGACGCCATTCAAACTGATTTTCGTCCACATAGCGCCAATCCATATCAGAAGCAAACTGTTCAGCTTCTCTTTCTGTGGCAAAATCCAGCTTGAAATCATGCTTGGTTCCACCTTCACTCTCCAGCACAACCTTCCATGACGGTAGCATTTCATATTTTTTAGGGTCATGGAGCTTGCTGTGGGCAATCTCGTGTACTGTGGCCGAAACCGTCTGCACCTCACTCATGCCCTGACGAATGGCGATTTTCTGATGATCGGCAGAAAAATAGCCGTCCGTATCGGCGGCCATTGCTTCAAAAGTGATCGGCACCGGCGCACTGCGGCGCAGGGCCTCCATGAATGCCTCATAATTTGGCACATTGCCGGAAAGGGAGGAAGCAAGCTCCGGCAATGGTTTCCCATCGGTCTGGCTCACATCAAAGACCTTGACCGGGCGAAACATGGGGATCTCGATTTCTTTTTCCTCTGTAACGATCTTTCCGTCTTTATCCAAAATCGGAGCCTTGGTATCCGGGTCCAGTTTCTGCTCCTCGATTTTCTTCTTGTACGGTGTGGGGGCGATGATGGTAATGCCATGCTCGCCCTTTTTTACATGACGCTCAAACTGGTCTTTCCACTTATTGTATCCGGCTACCAAAGTGGCGTCCGGCTTCTGCATATAGATGAGCATGGTGTTGTTTACCGAATAGCGGTGGAAGCGGGACATGACGGACAGATAGCGCATATACTTTTCGCTCTCGAACAGTTCCTTGATACCCTGCTCGATGCCATCTGTGATTTCCCTTAGCCGCTCTCGGTTGGTGGGTTTGTTCTCAGCCATGATTTTCAATCTCCTTTCCAAGTGTGTGATTTCTGCTGTGTGTTCTGCAATCCATGCCTTTTGTTCTTCTTCACTTTCATAAAGAAAAAGGTCCAGCAGGTACTCTACATAGGTTTTCTTCTGGATTGCTTCCACAAAACGGGGGTGCGGTTCTTCCTCCGGTGTCCGGGGAGAATTGTCGGCCTCCCATTTTTTCAGCAGATAGTAGTAATCGGACAGTACGCGATAACACCGCTGCCGGTCCTCCCGAAACTTTTGTGCCTCGGTTTTCTGCCGGACATACCTCCTGCGGGGAGGGGCCTGACTGTCATAGATCAGGCCAAAGTCCTGTGCCAGTTTCTCCGCCGCTTCTTTTGGGGAGAGGTCAAAGAGCTTTGCGGTAAAGTCGATCACATCCCCATCTGCACCGCAGCCAAAGCAGTGGAACCGCTGGTCTACCTTCATGCTGGGGTTCTTATCATCGTGAAAGGGACAGCAGGCCATACCATTTCGTTTGACCTCGATCCCATAAAACTCTGCCGCTTCTCTGGTGCTGACCGACTGCTTGACTGCTTCAAATACATTCTCTGCCATGTGCCTTTAACTGCTGGACTTTCTCACAGGGGGCTGGTATCCGGCGGCTTTCGCACGCTCACTGGCAGCTTTGCGACGCTCGGCACTGTATGGCTCCCTGACTGATACACACCGCTTGGGGACGGTAAAGTTATGGGCGTCCTTTCGGGTGATCTGGTCGGG
>ENA-OQEY01000795-OQEY01000795.1-human-gut-metagenome-genome-assembly--contig:-NODE-795-length-16591-cov-5.343648_pt1 | contig 16591 bp, 16 predicted proteins | sample MGYA00242801_ERZ504647 | MGnify/ENA primary metagenome ERZ504647 (study PRJEB26092, sample SAMD00036204) | human gut metagenome | host: Homo sapiens | study: EMG produced TPA metagenomics assembly of... | reverse complement strand
CAGGAGGTCTTCGGACATGTGGGCACCAAGGTCATCGGCACCCGCCACGGCGAGAAGCTCTACGAGACGCTCATGACGCGCGAGGAGCGCCTGAGGGCGGAGGACATGGGCGACTACTACCGCGTCGGCTGCGACAGCCGCGACCTCAACTACGACAGCTTCTTCGTGGAGGGCGACGTCAGGACCCAGGCGGACGAGGCCTACACCTCCCACAACACCGAGCGACTGGACGTCGCCGGCACCGTGGAGAAGATCAAGACCGCCGAGTACGTGCAGCTGGCGCTTGAGGGTCGCGAGCATGAGGCGGTCCAGTAATGCGCGTTCTAGTCACCGGTGCCAAGGGGTTCGTTGGCCGTAACCTTTGCGAGGCCCTTAAGGCGATTCGCGACGGAAAAGACCGTCGCGAGCGGTTTCAGTCCTTCCTTCCTCTCGAGGTCATGGAGTGCGATATCGAGACCACGGCAGAAGAGTTGGATGGGATGTGCGCAAAGGCGGACTTTGTGTTCAACCTTGCCGGCGTGAACAGGCCTCAGGATCCCGCTGAGTTCATGGCGGGCAACTTTGGCTTCGCAAGCGACCTGCTCGCTGCACTAGAACGCCATGGCAATTCGTGTACCGTCATGCTTTCCAGTTCTGCACAGGCGAGCCTTGTTGGTCGCTATGCCGGATCTGCGTACGGTGAGTCCAAGCTGGCGGGGGAGGGTCTCTTCCGCGAGTATTCCGAGCGCACGGGTGCTCCGGTGCTGATTTACCGCTTTCCCAATCTGTACGGCAAGTGGTGCCGACCGCGTTATAACTCAGCTGTCGCGACGTTTTGCGACGCCATCGCCAACGGCGGCGAGTACACGGTGAACGATCCTTCTGTCGAGCTTGAGCTTCTTTACATTGATGATTTGGTTGCCGAGATGCTTTCCGCCCTGCTGGGCGAAGAGCACCGCTGCGGTTATGTCGGCCTGGACGAGATCGAAGGTGAGGATTTCTGCACGTGCCACCCTACTGATCAAGTGACGCTGGGCGAGATCGTCTCCTTGCTTGAATCGTTCAAGACGAGCCGCGATGACCTTATGGTTCCGAGTCTTGCTGACGGCTCTTTCTCTAAGAAGCTCTGGAGCACGTTTGAAAGCTATTATGCCGAGGGCTCCCGCGCGTATCCGCTAAAGGCCAACTGCGATGATCGTGGTTCCTTTACCGAGTTCCTACGCACGCCTGAGCGCGGTCAGGTTTCCATCAATGTTTCCAAGCCTGGTATCACCAAGGGCAATCACTGGCATCACTCCAAGTGGGAGCGGTTCCTGGTGGTATCTGGCGAGGCGTCGATTCGTCTGCGCCGCGTTGGCCTTGATGCCGATGGCAAGCCGTTCCCTGTTGATGAGTATCGTGTGAGCGGTGAGAATCCGATGGTCGTCGAGATGGCGCCTGGTACGACGCATTGTATCGAGAACCTTTCTGATACCAAGGATCTTGTAACCGTGATGTGGGCCAATGAGCCCTTCGATCCTCAGAATCCTGATACCTACTTCGAGGAGGTCTAGCCCTATGGCATCCGACTACTCCAACGTCTCTTTTCTCAATGACGGTCGCCTTCGACTACTGATCATCGTTGGCACTCGCCCCGAGGTCATCCGTTTGTCCGAGGTAATTAAAAAGTGCCGTAGGCATTTTGATTGTCTGCTTGCCCATACGGGCCAGAATTATGATTACAACCTGAATGGCATCTTCTTCCGTGATTTGTCTCTGGATGATCCTGATGTTTACATGGACGCCGTTGGTGATGGCCTTGGCGAGACCATGGGCAACATCATTGCCCGCTCTTATGATCTGATGAATGCGGTCAAGCCTGAGGCGCTGCTGATTCTAGGCGATACGAACTCATGTCTTTCCGCAATCGCGGCCAAGCGCCTGCATATTCCCATTTTTCATATGGAGGCGGGTAACCGCTGCAAGGACGAATGCCTGCCTGAGGAGACCAATCGTCGTATTGTAGACATCATCTCTGATGTTAACCTGGCATACTCCGAGCATGCTCGCCGCTATCTCGACGAGTGCGGCCTACCTCGCGAGCGTACGTATGTAACGGGGTCGCCCATGGCTGAGGTTCTCCGTGCGAATCTTGATCAGATTCTTGCGTCTGATGTGCATGAGCGTCTGGGTCTTGAGCCGGGTAAGTATATGCTCCTTTCTGCCCATCGCGAGGAGAATATCGATACCCAGGCAAATTTCGAGTCCCTGTTCAACGCGATTAACAAGCTTGCCGAGATCTATCAGATGCCCATTCTCTATAGCTGCCATCCGCGTAGCCGGAAGCGTCTCGAGTCGACGGGTTTCAAGCTGCATCCGCTTGTTCGTATGCACGAGCCCATGGGATTCCACGATTACAATCGTCTGCAATCCAGCGCGTTCTGCGTCGTGTCTGATTCGGGTACCCTGCCTGAGGAGAGCTCGTTCTTTGCATCCGCTGGAATGCCTTTTCCCGCTGTCTGCATCCGTACGTCCACCGAGCGTCCCGAGGCACTCGACAAGGCGTGTTTCACTCTTGCGGGAATCGATGAGCGCGGTTTGGTAAATGCTGTTCGTACGGCCGTTGCACTTGATGAGGAAGGCTCGTTGCCGCAGGCGCCTGTGCCCGACTACGCGGATGAGAGTGTTTCAACGAAGGTTGTTAAGATCGTCCAATCCTACACTGGCATCGTAGACAAGATGGTGTGGAGGAAGCGGTAGATACGAGTGCTATATAGGCTATTTGATGGGATATCGCGGGCATGGAACAAGCTCGTGATGGTACCTGGTCTCAAGCGGTCGTTTGCGGCGTGTGGCGAGAACGTCATAATTGGTAGGCGCTTTGAAGTTGCAGGCGCTGACAATATAACTATGGGACATGATGTTTACTTGGGGCCGGGTTCAACCCTTCTCACTACCCGAGCTGCGATACAGCTGGGAGACTACGTTATGAGCGGGCCCAACCTCACCATTATCACCGGTGACCATCGTACCGACATTCTCGATCGTCCTATGATGTCGATTGCCGAGACCGAAAAACTTCCTGATAATGATCAAGATGTAATTATCGGCAACGACGTGTGGTTGGGTTCCAACGTTACTATTTTGAAGGGTGTCCATGTTGCCGATCATTGCGTTATAGCTGCAGGCGCTGTTGTCACGAAGGATGTCCAACCTGAGTATTCCGTTTGGGGGGGGGTACCTGCTCGCATGCTATGCATGAGGCCCGGCGTCGATGTGCATAAATGATGAGTTTCTGAATCAGCTTATTATGCTGATTCTTTTTGGCGGTAAAGGTGAGAGCGGAGGGGATGGGTTCCTTGGCTAGTCGAGTGCTCATGGTCGGTCCTGACATCGATGCCATGGGGGGCGTTGCTACGGTTGAACGTAATATTCTCGACGCCGTGGCCTCTACGGACCGTAAAGTTACTTTTGTAGCCACTATGGCTGACCGTTCCAAGTTAGGAAAGATATTACTCTTCTTAAAGGCCTTGGGAGAGGTGCAGGCGCAGCTGCATAAGGTGGACGTTTGTCATGTTCACACGGCGCTTGGTATGAGCTATCGACGCAAATATCTTGTCTGCAGGCTGGCGGCGAGAGCTTGCGTTCCTTATGTTCTGCACATGCATGAGGGGGATTTCGAGAACCTCTATGGAGCGATGTCGGCTGAGGAGCGTGCCAAGGTCGATTGGATGATGAAGAACGCCGCCAAGGTGATCGTGCTTTCCGACGAGTGGGATATCTACTTTCAATCGAAATTTCGGCTTGAAAACACTGTTGTCCTCGAGAACGCAGTATTTGTTCCCAAGACAGTGAGCGATTGCAAAGATCCTTCATTGTTTTACTTCTTAGGGCGCATGTGTCCTAGGAAGGGTGTAGACACCCTTCTTAGGGCTATTCAGCGCCTGGTTTTAAGCCATCCCGATGTAAAGGTCCTGTTTGCTGGCGGCGGCGAGGAACTGGAGCATTACAAACAGATGGCGGCCGAACTCGGCGTTGAGGACAATGTCGACTTTCTCGGGTGGGCGGACGATAGCTTGAAAGCCCGTCTAGCTGATGAATGCCTGACTTCCGTTTTGCCTTCCAACGCCGAGGGCTTACCTATGTGCGTGCTGGAGTCCATGGCGGCAGGATGTGTTTCGATTGCAACCAGCGTTGGAGGTCTTCCGAGCCTTATCGATGATGGGGAGAATGGACTGCTTGTTGAGCCACGTGACCCAGCCGGTCTGGCTGATGCAATGTCCAAATGCATCGAGAATCCTGATTGGGGACGTCGGATTGCCGCGAGAGGACGTCAAACCATTGTCGACCGATATTCTATGGAAGCTTATTTGTCCAAATTGGAGAACATTTATGAGGAGGTGGCGGTGAGTAGATGATGAATGAACTTGCTCAAGACATTTTCTTCGTACATCCTTCGCTACTCGGTGGCGGAGCGGAGCGTGTTGCACTTGCTCTTGCTTCATATTTCGTCCAGAATGGTTATCACTTTACATTCCTTTTAACGAAGGATAAGAGCGTTAAGTATCCCATTCCCTCTGGTGTTGCCGTTGTTGATGATATTGCTGCTCCCTCTGTCCAGCCGCTGCAGCAGATTCTTTACATCAGGGATGTCATGAAGGCGAATCCACAAGCACCCTTCATTTCCTTTCTCCCACATCAGAACATGTATATGCTAATCGCTTCAATAGGCTTGTCCAACAAGGTTATAATTTCGGTTCGCAATGATCCACGTTTTGACTTTCCGAACAATAGAATCTTACCTAGAGTGCGTGATGTGCTGTATCGCAAGGCGTCAGCCATCGTATTTCAGACTAAAACCCAGATGGGGCTACTTCCACTTGCGCTGCAAGCAAAGGGAACGGTTATTCTGAATCCTATTTCCAATTCAGTGCCCGAACCTTATACGGGGACTAGGCGAAAGGTTATCGTCACTTCGGGTCGCTTGGAGGAGCAGAAGAATCATGAGATGACCATTAGGGCCTTTGCGCAATTCCATGAAATCCATTCGGATTATATTCTCGAGATATTTGGTGAGGGCAGCATGGAAGCCGAGCTTAAGAATCTCGCGAAAGAGCTTGGCGTGGCCGGTTGCGTAATGTTCGAGGGTTTTAGCGCACGTGCCCTTGAGCACGTGCGCACTGCGTCGGCCTTTGTTATGTCTTCACGCTTTGAGGGCCTATCTAACTCTATGCTCGAGGCACTTGCCATGGGAGTCCCAACTGTTTGCACTCGCTGCGGCGGCGGTGGGGCCGAGGCGGTTATCAATGATGGAGTTAATGGTGTCCTGGTTGATGTCGACGATATTGATGGTGAGGCCGAGGCACTACTGAAAATAATTGATGATAGCGATTACGCGAGATCGCTTTCTTGTGCGGCATTGGAATTGAGAGATAAATTGAATCTTGCTAGCATTGGCGCTTGCTGGGAGGAGCTGTTGAAACGGTGATAGCCGGGCATAATATAAATAAGGGTGGAATTCTAAATCGAAGCCTGACTGTCATCTTGTTTTCTATTGCGGTTTGGCTAGGCCTTGCAAGTATCTTTGTCAGAGATATTGGAGCAAGCTATCATGTGGTCTCACAGTGGGATTCTACGCGATTCTTCTTTGAAACTTCACTTGGTGGTATTGGTACCTTTTTAGATTTATGTCAACAGATTCTGCTGCTTTGCTTGCTGTTCATGCTGTTGCTTGAGAGAAAGCCGAAAAATCGGCTATTGATTCTGGCTGCATTTGGCTCATTCGTTATATATGGGCTTATAGCAATTGCTGACGAACATATTCAATTATTTGACGCTCTATTTGGTGGAGTGCCCTTGGTGATGTGCATCGTCCCTCTCATGATCATAGGGGGAGAAGACCGAGAGCTGCTGTGTTTTATTAGGAAATACTCGTTGCCCGCCGCTTCTTTGGCTTTGCTCTTTGGAATATTATCCGCCTTTAGGTTTCAGATGATATGTGGTTGGGGCACAACTATTGGGTGGTGCCCAGCAAGGGATTACCTTGCAATCGGCATGAGCTTTCTTTGGGTATCAGCAGGGTTGAATATGTGCTCAGGTGTTTTTTCGCGGCAAATTGCAGATTGCGTGCTTGCCTGCCTGCTTTCCTTATTGCTGGCAACGAGGAGCTGGTTGATCCAGCCTTTATTATTGATTCTCGTATTGACAGTTTCTTCACCAATTAAATTCCGGTTTAAGCGAACTGTTGTGTTGTTGCTTGTTTGCGTAGTTGCTGTGTTGGGCGTTTCCATTGTAATGCCTGACGTTGTAGACAGGTTAATTGGGCGCATCGGTGAAGATACCCGCACAGGTCAATATGACATTTTTTTCAATCAAGTAGATTCGAAGAGTTTGATATTTGGAAATGGAATGAGTGCTGGTTATCAATATGGAGACGAACAAAATTACAGATGGTTTGATAATCAGTTTTTGTATCTAGCTTTTCATTTTGGACTAGTGCCTGTATTGGTTTTGGCCTATGTTCTAGTCAAGACGATATTCGGTAATGTTTCATTGCGAGCGAAGTCAGTTTGCATGTTTTATACATTGGCACTGTTTGGTTTGTCCAATTATTATTCCTTTGCTTTGAACTGCGGTGTTGTGGCTATATTCATTTCATTTGGTGGATACGAGTATTTATCCCGTTCGACCATGGCCACAAGTGCTTCTGCGATAGAGAGTGTTAATAGTGATTGATTCAATTAAAGATAAGGCGCTTAAGGGATTGTTCTGGGCGGTCGGTGAGCGAGTCCTGACTCAGGGAGCTCTATTTTTCGTTTCGATAATCCTTGCTCGATTACTGTCGCCGGATGAATATGGCATCCTGGCGTTGCTGCTTGTCTTTACTAATCTAGCTGATGTTTTGGTGACGAATGGCATGGGCGAGTCTCTTGTCCAGAAGAAAGACGTCAGGGATATCGACTATTCAACTGTATTTGTATCTGCGCTTACATTGTCAGCTTTCTTGTACGGTGTTATCTATTTCTGCTCACATGCCATTGCTCTCTTTTATGGAAATATGTCTATTGAGGCGTATTTGAAGGTGTTGGCTCTTAGAGTTCCGCTATCAGCTTTAAATGCAGTCCAGAAGGCTTATATTGCAAAGAACTTTTTGTTCCGCCAGCAGTTCTATTGTTCTTTTCTTGGCTCGATAGTTTCCGGATCGGTTGCAATTGTAATGGCTTGGCTTGGATTTGGGGTGTACGCACTAATAGCTCAGCAGCTGCTCAGCTTAGTTTTTATTAGTGTTTTGCTGGTCGTAGCGACAAAATGGATACCACATTTTAATTTTAGGCTCGATTCGTTCGAAGAGCTCGTTCCACTGGGGCTCCAGTTTTCCGGATCAAGTCTGGTTAATTCTCTATATACCGAAGGGCGCTCTTTATTAATTGGCAAATTCTATTCATCATCAGATTTGGCCTTTTTTAATAGAGGCAATCAATTCCCCGCGTTAATCGTCGATAACCTGAATGCACCCCTCAGTAACGTTATGCTGCCCGTACTTTCTGAGATCAAGTCTCGTGGTTCCGAAATTGGGGCCGCTGTGCGAAAGTCTGTTCAGATATCTTCATTTATCGTATTTCCAATGATGGGTATTCTGATGGCATCGGCTGATCATCTTATCCGGTTATTGCTCGGTTCAAGTTGGATGAGTTCGGTTCCATACCTACAGATTGCTTGCATGTTCTATATTTTTCAGCCATTGCAGTCGATAAATTGGCAGGTCCTTAAAGCTTTGGGAAAAGGCGATTTGTGTATTAAGCTGGAGCTAATCAAGAAGGCTGTGTGCTTTTTACTATTAATTGTGGCAGTGCCTCATGGCGTGCTGGCAATAGCTCTTGCAAGTGCATTGTCAGGACTTTTTTCCTCGTTGATCAACATGTTTCCAGTTAAAAAGCTAATCGGGTATGGTTTGCGTGAGCAAGTCTTAGATATTTTGAAGCCGTTGTTTGCTGCCACAGTTGTTGTAGCGGTTTCTATTCTCTTGCCCAACTTTACGATGCACCCAATGCTGGGGCTTATCATGCAAGTGTTTGTTGGCTCTATTGTTTACTTGGTTGTTTCAAGGTTGATAGAGTGCGAGGGGCTAAGAATGATTGTCGATAAGATACAGCGGGATAAATAGCTCACTATTTAGATTGCGATTAAACATGAAAGCGTTGTATGTAATAGATTTCATATTGGGCGACGATGCTCCCTCTCAACGTGTGCGAGCAATAACTAAATTACTGGAGCGAGTTGGCTGTTCGGTCGATTGCGCTTGCACCGGAGTTAGGCCAAGGACGGATCAAAAGATTCGTGTAGAGCCTACTATTCATTTTGATGAGAAGTTGTCCTTTGGCAAGGCTCAGATAGTTTCTAAATACCATGAAAGGCTAACATGGAGCAAATCCATTAAGTTCTTAAATTCAGTAGTGAATGCTGTTGATCCTGATGTATTTATTACTTATGGAATTGGCCACCCCTTAATGAGCCACATCATTAAGCTAGCAAATTCGAGATCAAAGATTGTAATTCCGGATGAAACGGATGATTTCGACATTCGATTTAATGGCAATATTGCTAATTATATCGATGATGCATCAAGAAAGAAGTCAAGGGAGCTCTTGCATCCCTTCGCAGATGGTGTTATAGCAATTTCACCTTACTTTAAATCAAAATTTGAAGACATTGGAGTTCCTTCATTCTTTCTGCCTTCAGTCGTTCCTCATTTAATGGATTTACCAATTGAAAGGACGACCAAATTTGATGATGGATCCCTGAGGTTTATTTACGCCGGTAGCTTGGGTGGTGGGAAAGACCTAATTCAGCCATTCATTGAGGCAATGTTTAAGTTGCAGGAAGCTCATCTTCAGAGGCAGGTCCGTCTTGATGTAATCGGTCCGACCGTAGATGAAGTTCAATCGCTTTGTAATTTTAGTGTTCGCGATGTTCGCAATCTCAACATTCACGGTAAGCGTACTCATGAATTTGTTATCGACGCATTGCTTTCCGCAGATTTTGGGCTCCTTTTGCGCAAACCTGAAAAATATGCAGTAGCTGGTTTCTCAACAAAGTTTGGCGAATGCATGAGTCTTGGAGTTCCGATGTTTTGTAATGCTGTGGGGGGCGCGGATTCAATTCTCGAAGATGGTCATGATGGGATTCTAATTAACGACTTCGAAGTTAATACAATTGCGGATCGTTTGATTGACCTGTCTCGTTATGAAGCTTCCTCTCTGGTTGAAATGCGTATTGCTGCTAGAAGAAAAGCTGAAGGCATATTTAATGTTGACAGCTATGTATCTTCGTTTGGTGACTTTCTTCAAGAGTTGGTTCGTGTTAAAGAAAGTGGGGCTAATAACTAGAATGGTTGATTTGCTGCTAAAGATTTATGCGGGCCTAACGTATAGAGGCTGCACAAAGTGGGTCCCTGATGAGACTCACCTAAAGCTGATGTATAGGCAGGCAACTGGAGTGTGGCCGGATTTAAAAAAACCCAAGACATTTGGAGAGAAGCTTCAATGGATGAAGCTGAACGACCACAATCCGTTGTATCCAATTCTTGCTGACAAAGTGCGTTCAAAACAATGGGCAAGTCCAATTATTGGAGAAAGCTATCTGCCTAAAGTTTTAGCAACTTGGGAATCGGCTGATTCGATTGACATATCCAATCTTCCAGACAAGTTCGTGTTGAAAACCAATCACGATAGCAGCGGTGTGATTCCTTGTACTGATAAGTCCGTTTTCAATCTTACTGCGGCGAAGAAACGTCTCCAAGCTCAACTTAATACAGATTATTACTGGAGTGGTAGAGAATGGCCATATCATGAGATTCCTCGCCTAGCGTTTGCTGAGGAGTTTCTTGAGGATGCTTCGGGCGATCTCCCAGATTACAAAATTCTTTGTTTCGATGGAGAGCCCGAATTAGTTGAGGTACATAAGAATAGATTTACCAATCAGACTATGGACCTGTATTCTCCGTCTTGGCAGTATTTGGATATTAGATGGGATGTTCCCCCATCTGGTCAGGTTGATCCAAAGCCTGGTTGTTGGGACTTGATTATCGAGCTGACCAAGCGGCTTTCTCAGGGATTGCGTCACGTTCGTGTGGATTGGTATATCGTGAATGGAAGGCCACTACTCGGAGAGCTTACTCTATTTGATGGGTCAGGATTTGAGGCATTCTTAAATCGTGAGTATGACGAATATCTCGGTTCATTGATTCGCCTAGATAAGGATGTTCAGTGATGCGTATCTTAATCGGTGCTGATACAGTCCCAACGGAATCCAATTCTAGTTATTTCTCATCTGGTCAAATTGATGCTTTGTTGGGTAGAGACCTCCGGGAGGTTATGGATTCTGCCGACTTTCGCTTGGTTAACCTTGAAGTTCCCTTTGCCAGCGAGGCTCATCCGATAAAAAAATGTGGTCCTAATCTCATTGCCGACCCGCTTACGATTTATGGTCTTAAGGCGATGGGGGTAGACTGCGTTAGCATGGCCAACAATCATGTACTTGATCAAGGTCTTGATGGATACTATGAGACCGTGCGTGTTCTGGATGAAGCGTGTATTGATCATTTTGGCGCCGGTTCAAATTTAGCGGAAGCGAAGGTGCCCTATCGTATTTCTGCTGGGGATATCAAAATCGGCTTTATTTCATTTGCTGAACATGAGTTTACGATTGCAAGCGAAAACACTCCTGGAGCTAATCCTTTTAATGAAGAGGATGCAATTAGGGTAATTCATTCGTTGAAAAACGAGTGCGATTATGTCGTTGCTTTGTATCACGGTGGTATCGAACACTATCGTTACCCCTCGCCTCAATTACAGCATAGATGTCGCCGACTTGTTGATAGCGGAGCGGACTATGTCATTTGCCAACATAGTCATTGCATTGGTTGCTATGAGACTTACGACAATTCGACCATAGTATATGGTCAAGGAAATTTCATATTTGATGCCGAGGAATTAGAGTGTTGGCAGACATCCTTGCTAATCGAACTGTCTTTTACTAAAGCCAGTACTTCAATTAAGTATTACCCAATTCGCAAGAACGGTCCCTTTATTAACTTGGCACAGGATTCGGAAGGGGACAGCATCATTGAGGCTTTTGAATCTAGGTCGAAGGAAATTGCTGGTGATTACAGGCTATTAGAAGAGAGATTTATCGAGTATTCGCGTGAGAACTTGTATTGGACGTTAAGGTCGTTCATTCCAGGTGGAAATTCTATATTATTTAAGGTTCTGAATAGGATCACTGGTGGGAAATTTGCATCAAAGATTCTGGGCGAACGAAAGCTTTTGAATATCTTAAATAAGGTTGAATGCGAAGCTCATCGCGAAGTGTTGATTGCAGGCTTGAAAGATTGCATCGGTAGGTGACATTCGGCAGTTTTACTGCGTCTTTGATACTAAGGGCAATCTGCTACATTGAATCGGTAGAACGGGGTGCAGGCAAATAAGCTACGGTTTTAGGTCAAAATCGTTCGAGGGAGCACTCGAAGCCCGTGTATTGAGTTGCCGACTATTCTGCATGCCTTCACCATCGCGTTCCATCTCTGGTATCTGTTTCAATCTTTCTTTGTAAGGGCTGGAAGGATGGCGTTGCCCCTCTTTGTTCCAATTTGATTTTTAGCGAATGTCATCAATTGGGTAAGGCGTTCCTGCTGTACAAGATCGATTTTGGTATTTAATTTTGCTGGCTAGCGTCGTCTGTTCATGCGGCTATTACTACAACTATGCTGAGCTCATGTTCATGGCGTTTCCGTGCTTTACGGAGCTGTTGTTAGGTTGGGTTTTGTCCCTCCCTCTGGGGCTGACGGGCTGGTTGTGCTGTCTTCAAGTCAACCACCTTCTCCCATGGGGTCGTTAAGGGCGACTTGCTGCATCGACGATGGCACCCCACTGTTTATGAAGCGCTCTGTGCTTGTAGAACTAAGCCAGTTCCTATCTTAAGATTTATACCTTGAAGCTACCCTATCAATTTAAGTCTCTGAAGGGGGCATGTGGATTAATATGGTTTTAGAATTCAGCTGCGAACGCCTTCGAGAGAGGCGTACTTTCGTTATGGGTATCGCTGCCCTGATGATTTACTTTGCTCATTTCTATGCCTATGCAGATTTGGGTTTGCTCAATAAGCTCTTTGCATACGGCAATTGGGGTGTTGATGTCTTTCTGCTTTCGAGTGGTTTTGGCATGCGGTATTCCATGTCTAAATCTTCTTCTTCCATTGTTTTTTACTGGAAGCGGCTTGTTCGTATTGGCGTCCCTTATTTAGTCCTTGCTATTCCCTTTTGCTTTGCATCTGACATACTCTTTGCCCAGACGGCCGATTGGGGGTTGTTCGCCCTTGATGTTTCCACGCTGTCATACTGGTTGCTCCATCGTGGAGCTTGGTATGTCGCGATGCTTGTGCCGCTATATCTCCTAGTGCCGTCTTTTGGCCGGCTGGCTAATCGTTTCGGTGCCGCTTTCGTTTGCGTTATTTCTGCAGTCTTTTGTGCTCTTCTTTCTTTAGGTTTTAAGTGGGGTTTTTCCAATTCTGACATCGTCGCCAATGTGGTGTTTGTCATTCAGCGTCTCCCGTCTTTCTTCGTTGGCTGGTTGCTTGCCGATCGGCTGATTAGGGGAAAGGACTGGACGGTCGGCCTGTGGGAGGCGATTCTTGCGAGTGGAGTCGCATTGTTTGTTTGGTTCCTCACTAGGAACACGGGGTGTACGGGCTTTCTTCCAGCGATACTCATTGCTTTCTGGGTTTCGGGATTTCGCCAGCTTCCTTTAGAGGGTTTTTTTGAAAAGCTTGGTGAAGCAAGCTTGGAGTCTTACTTATTGAACATTTACATGTTGGCCTTTATGCGTGATGTATTTGGCTGGGGGGGGGTCCTTGGCTATCTCGCGGTCTCTGTGGTTGCGATTTCCGGAGCACTTCTCGTTCATCGTCTTTTAGAGAGTCCGTTAAGACTTCTTGTTGCTAGGCGCCTCGAGCGTGGGGTTGCTTCTTAGAGCAAGTTTTGATGCGGGGGGGGGTGAAAAGGCGTTTTGACATGCCGTTTATATCTGAGTCTCTCGTCTGTTGAATTCATTGATGGGCTCTGACGTTTCATTGGATGATTAGTTTTTAAGTAAAGGGAGAGAGAAAATGGCAAGAAAAATATTGGTAACGGGCGCCGCGGGCTTCATCGGCGCGTTTCTTGTTAAGAAGCTTATCGAGGACTCCGATGATGTCGTTGTGGGTATCGATAATCTCAACAGCTACTATGATCCGGGTATTAAAGAGGCGCGCCTTGACATGCTTGCCAAGGCGGATTCCGAGGGCCGCTTCACCTTCGTTCGGGGCGATTTGTGCGACGCCGCACTCATCGAACGTCTCTTTGCAAAGAACTGCTTCGATGTCGTTGTGAACCTCGCGGCTCAGGCAGGGGTTCGCTACTCCATCGAGAACCCCCGCGCCTATGTTGAGAGTAATCTTGTCGGGTTCTTTAATATATTGGAGGCTTGCAGGCACCATCCGGTTAAGCACTTGGTGTATGCGAGCTCCTCGTCGGTGTACGGTGGAAATAAGAAGGTGCCTTTCTCAGAGGATGACATGGTGGATTCTCCCGTCTCCCTCTATGCAGCTACAAAGAAGTCTAATGAGCTCATGGCCGCGGCCTATTCCAAGCTCTATTCCATTCCGGCCACCGGTCTGCGTTTTTTCACGGTGTATGGTCCTATGGGCCGACCTGATATGGCGTATTTCGGGTTTACGAACAAACTGCTTCGCGGCGAGTCGATCAAGATCTTCAATATGGGCGACTGTAAGCGGGATTTCACATATGTCGAGGACATCGTCGAAGGTGTCACGCGTGTCATGGACAATCCCCCTTCCGTCAAGATGGGGGATGATGGACTCCCCATGGCTGCCCATCGTGTTTACAATATCGGTAATTCTGATCCGGTGCAGCTTCTGGAGTTCGTCGACACGCTTCAACGTGTTCTAGTTGAAGAGGGTGTTTTGTCAGCAGACTATGACTTCGAGGCTCATCGGGAGCTCGTTCCCATGCAGCCGGGTGACGTCCCGGTGACGTATGCCGACACTTCGTCTCTGGAGCGAGATACCGGGTTTAAGCCCTCGACGAAGCTCGAGGATGGTCTGCGCGAGTTTGCGCGCTGGTATAGGGATTACTACAGGCTGTAAACAATTAATCTGGAGATGGGGCGGTTAAAACCGCCCCCGATTTAATTGAAGACCCTTTGCTATTGGAGAATGAAATGAAGATTGCTGTTGCTGGCACCGGTTACGTTGGACTGTCTCTTGCCGTCCTTCTTGCGCAGCACAATGAGGTTCGCGCGCTGGATATCGTGCCCGAGAAGGTCGATATGATCAATGCGTTCAAGTCGCCCATCCAAGACGACGAGATTGAGCGGTTCCTGGCTGAGGCTAGGACAGAAGAACGTCAGCTCGACTTGCGGGCAACCGTCGACGCGGCTGAGGCTTATGATGGTGCTGAATATGCCGTTATCGCTACTCCCACCAACTACGATAGCGATAAGAATTTCTTTGATACGTCGAGCGTCGAGGCGGCTGTCGCAGCCGTGCGTTCGGTGAACACGAGCGCTTGGATTGTTATTAAGTCGACGATTCCCGTCGGCTACACGGCGGGTCTGCGCGAGGCCCTAGGAGATGAACGAATCATCTTCAGTCCCGAGTTCCTGCGCGAGAGCCGTGCTCTTTACGACAACCTGCATCCAAGTCGTATCGTGGTCGGTGCGCCCGAGGACGACTCGGAGGCCCGTGCGGCAGCCGAGTGCTTTGCGGGCTTGCTTGCACAGGGTGCCGATCCGTCCGAGCACCAGCGTACAAATGCCGACGGCACGATTGGCATCCCGCAGCTTGTTCTCGGTACTACCGAGGCCGAGGCCGTGAAGCTCTTTGCCAACACTTACCTTGCCTTGCGTGTAGCCTACTTCAATGAGCTTGACACTTACTGCGAGGAGAAGGGCCTTTCTAGCTCAGACGTCATTCGCGGCGTGTGCCTGGAGCCTCGAATCGGGTCGCACTACAATAATCCGAGCTTTGGTTATGGTGGCTACTGCCTACCCAAGGACACCAAGCAGCTTCTGGCCAACTATCGCGATGTGCCTCAGAATCTTATCGGTGCCATTGTCGACTCAAACCGTACGCGCAAGGATCATATCGCTGATGTCGTGATCGATAAGGTGATGTCGTTGGTGTACGCCGGCGAGCCAATGCCGATTGTCGGCGTTTATCGCCTCACGATGAAGAGTAATTCTGATAATTTCCGTGCGAGCTCGATTCAGGGAATCATGAAGCGCGTAAAGGCTAAGGGTATTCCCGTGGTGGTATACGAGCCCACGCTCGATGCCCCCGATTTCTTTGGATCTGAGGTTACACACGATCTGGAGAGCTTTAAGGCACGTTGCGGCGTGATTGTGGCCAACCGCTGGAGCGATGACCTGATGGATGTCGCGGACAAGGTTTACACGAGGGATTTGTTTAAGCGGGATTAGGCAAAACCTTCACGTCTGGTCACGATTGCGAATACCGAATGCATTTGTCTGGGCGTGAGGTTTGTGGGGCGTTGAGCGTCCGTAGGGTCCGCAGGCAAACTCTGAATAGCATGCGCTCGATAAATACCGTTCGCGATTAAGCTATTGATATAAATGAAAGGAATGCCATGAAGGCAATCATCCCCGCCGCCGGCCTCGGCACCCGCTTCCTCCCCGCCACCAAGTGCACCCCCAAGGAGATGCTGCCGGTCCTCGACAAGCCGGTGATCCAGTACGTGGTCGAGGAGGCGCTCGAGCCCTCCGAGGTGGACGGCGCCGTCATCGTCACCTCCCCGGGCAAGCCCGAGCTGCTGAACTACTTCCAGCCCGACAAGTCCCTCGAGGGGCTGCTGCGCGAGCGCGGCAAGAAGGCCTACGCCGACGCCGTGGCCTCCGCGGGCGAGATGCCCGTTGACTTCCGCTACCAGTGCGAGCCGCGCGGCCTGGGCCACGCCATCCGCTCCGTCGCCGACGCCGTGGCCGGCGAGAGCTTCCTGGTCCTGCTGGGCGACTACGTCGTCCCCTCGCGCGATGTTAATGTCAATCCGTCTTTCACCGATTCCACCAACGCATCCCCGCCGGTTCCGCCAACGTCAGGCGCCGCTTCCGGCGTCCCGGTCGGGCGCCAGGTCCTTCGTACGATAGGACCTCCCGGTGATCTTCAGCACCGTGTGTTGATGTGCAATAAGAACTGGTCCGAAGGGACCTCGGACAAAATCTCGGACCAAGAGCGGTCCAGGAGGGAGTCCGATGTACACGAAGGAGGAGCGCGAGGGGATACTCTGGGAGTTCCACCAAAGCGGCCTGAGCGTCCCGGAGGCGTGCCGGCGACTGCCCCTTTTCCCGACCCGCACGAACCTGTATCGTTGGCTGAGGATGGAGAAGGCGGGCGAGCTCGCCGCGACCGAGATGCCTGACCGGGCCGCGCGCATGCACTGCGCGCACGGCGGTACCGTCAAGATTCTTGCGCACTTTCCGACAGCCCCATAGGCCCGCCATCCGGTACGGCTACTCGTCGAGCAGCGTCACGTCCAGGTAGCGGCGGGGGCCCCCCCCCCCCC
>ENA-OQEY01000794-OQEY01000794.1-human-gut-metagenome-genome-assembly--contig:-NODE-794-length-16604-cov-3.700430_pt1 | contig 16604 bp, 18 predicted proteins | sample MGYA00242801_ERZ504647 | MGnify/ENA primary metagenome ERZ504647 (study PRJEB26092, sample SAMD00036204) | human gut metagenome | host: Homo sapiens | study: EMG produced TPA metagenomics assembly of... | reverse complement strand
GGTTCGTCAAAGGTATTTCCCACCAGAGCCAGATCCACGCTGCCATCTAGAACTCTTGCCACAGCGCCGAGACTGTCGGATTGCCAGGAGTGAAAATATACGTCTGGAATCTGGCAGGTGAAGGCACTGAGAATACCTGGCAGAAGGTAGGAGGAAGGAATGGTGGAAACAGCCAGGTCAATGATCTTTTTATTTTGTCCGGTGAACTCTTCTATAATGTTGCTGCGCATGTTCAGCATATTGGAGGCGCAGTCATAGAGCAGAAGACCGCGCTGGGTGATGTTCAGCTTCTTGGTGGTGCGGATCAGCAGCCGCGAGTTCAATTCCTGTTCCAGAGAATTGATGTGGGCACTGATGGTGGGCTGGGTCAGGTTCAGCTGGCGGGCGGCTTCGGAGAAGCTTTTATTTTCGACTACGGCTACGAAGGCCTCTAATTGTTTAAATTCCATAGGATAAAAATACTGGTTCCTTTCTCAAAGACTAATTAAGTGTTACTAATGCTGAATTTATAAGTCTAAAATTTTCTTTAATCCCTGGATGGCAAAATCCAGCTCATTCTTTGTATTTTCCGGTCCAAAGGAGAACCGGATAGTTCCGGCAGGATAAGTACCAAGCGTCTTGTGGGCGTTTGGAGCGCAGTGGAGTCCGACTCTGGTCATAACACCATACTCATTGTCCAGCTGCCACGCCACCTGTGACATGTCGATTTCTGGTGTCTGGATCGAAACAACTGCATTTCGGTCAGTGAGATCTTTTTTTCCAATAATACGGATATGTCTGCCAGTATCGTCCAGTGCCTGCAGCTGTTCCAGAAAATAACCAGTGAGAGACAATTCTTTTTCATTTATCGCCTGCAAAGAATGCGTTTTCAAGTACAAAAGTGCTTCATGCAGTCCATAAATTCCAGGCAGATTAGGTGTCCCGGATTCAAAGCGATCCGGCATAAAATCCGGAATTTCTTCCGTATGAGATACACTTCCGGTACCGCCGGAAATCAGTGGTTCCATTTGTTCTGCCAATTCCTGGGAAACCAGGAAACCACCTGTCCCTTGTGGTCCCCGAAGTCCTTTATGTCCGGTAAAAGCTAACGCGTCAATATGCATTTTGTCCATATTAATTGGTACGATCCCAGCCGTCTGTGCAGAATCCACAACAAAATAAAGCTGGTGCCTCTGACAGATTTCCCCAAGGGCATCAAGGGGCATCCTGGTTCCGCATACATTGGAAGCATGTAAAGTGACAATAGCTTTCGTCTCAGGGCGGATCAGTTCTTCTACTTTTTCCAGAATCATAGAGCCGTTCGTTCTGCAAGGAATCCGGTCAAAGGAAATCCGTGAGGAAGCCAGCTGTACTACAGGTCTCATAACTGCATTGTGCTCCATGGCGGATACCAGAATATGGTCTCCTGGTTTTAAGAATCCTTTTAAAATAAAATTGAGACTGGTGGTGACATTCGGTGTAAAAATTACATTTTTGCATTTGGAAAAGTGGAAAAGTTCTGCCAGCAGCTGGCGTGTCTCATAAATAACTTCTTCTGCTGAGTAAGCACTGGAGTAGCAGCCGCGGTTCACGTTAACTCCGTTCATAGTCAGGTAATCCATCATAGCTTGTGCCACACCTGGAGCCTTTGGAAAAGAGGTGCTGGCCTGGTCGAGGTAAATTCGGTTCATGATTATATCCTTTCGCTTGGAAAATGGTTATTTAATATATCTATAATACCACGATTTATCGACAATATCTATAAATACTTAAAATAATCCCACATAATCAATTAGAGTTTTCTGACAAAAAATGCTAAAATAGAGGAAAGATTTGACAGTTATCTAAGGAGGAAAGAGTATGAAAGAAACATTGTCAAAGAAAGAAACACCCATAATCATCGGAGCCGGTGTCATCATCGGAATCATTGCAGTGGCTCTGGTATATTTCGGAAACCCTGCAAATATGGGCTTCTGCATTGCCTGCTTCCTGCGTGATACTTCAGGAGCACTGGGATTCCACAGTGCAGCTGCGGTTCAGTACATCCGCCCGGAAATTGTAGGACTGGTACTTGGCTCCTGCATTCTTGCTCTTGCAACCAAAGAATTTAAGCCAAGAGGCGGCTCCGCACCTGTTACCCGTTTTGTGATCGGAATGTTCGTTATGATCGGCTGCCTGATGTTCCTTGGCTGCCCATTCCGCATGATCCTTCGTCTGGCTGGCGGCGATTTCAACGCCATCTTTGGTTTGATCGGATTTATTGCTGGAATCCTTGCCGGAGTATTTTTCCTGAAAAAAGGCTATACTCTGAAACGTTCCTATAAAATGCAGCCGGTTGAAGGCGGCATTTTCCCAGTAGTGGAAATCGGAATTCTTCTGCTTCTCATTGCAGCACCTGCATTCATCCACTTCACAGAAGCTGACGGTGGTCCTGGAGCAAAGCATGCTGCAATTGCAATCTCCCTGATCGCAGGGCTTCTGGTAGGTGCACTTGCACAGAGAACCCGCCTGTGTATGGTTGGAGGAATCCGTGACGTGGTACTGTTTGGAGAGTGGAAGCTGCTTCTTGGATTTATTGCAATTCTGGTAAGTGCGTTGATCGGAAACATGATCCTGGGATATTTTAATCCAGGATTTGCAGGACAACCTGTCGCACATACAGATGGTCTTTGGAATGCACTTGGAATGGCGCTTGCAGGATTTGGCTGTGTCCTTCTTGGAGGCTGCCCGCTTCGTCAGCTGGTTCTGGCTGGTGAAGGAAACACAGACTCCGCCATCACAGTATTTGGTCTGATGGCTGGTGCAGCTGTAGCACATAATTTCGGACTGGCATCTTCTGGAGAAGGCCCGACTGCAAATGGCAAGATCGCTGTTGTGATCGGTTTTGTGGTTCTGATCGTGATTGCGACAGTAAATTCCATGCGTAAGAATGAAGCGTGAAGTTGATTAAGGACGCTCATTTATAGTATATCTGTGTAAACAGACAATTCCGTTTAGTTGAAATAATGAAAAATCTAAGGAGATTAAGTGTATGAAAACAATAGATGCAAGAGGGCTTTCCTGCCCGGAACCTGTGATCCGTACTAAGAATGCGCTGGCATCCGGTGAGAAGGCATATACGGTAATGGTAGATAACGTAACAGCCAAAGAAAACGTATCCCGTTTCGCCCTGCATCAGGGATATAAGGTGTCTGTAAAAGAGGATGGGGAAGACTTTGTCCTCACTCTTGAGAAATAATGGGAGATTACATAGCCACATTTTTTTCCCATTTTGGAGCTATGTCTTTCAAGAAAAAATGTGAGAAAGAGGGATATCCGGCTACGATCATGCCGGTGCCAAGGAATTTAAGCTCTTCCTGCGGAACCTGCGTGAAATTCACAGGGGAAGCACAGACTGCGCAAAACTGGAACTCCGATGAAGTGGAGCAGCTGGTAAAAATACTTGAAACAGGAAGCTTTCAAGTTATATGGCATAGCTAAAGGTAAATAGAGAATAAGAGGAGAATGTGTTATGCTAGAAAACAGGCAGTCTAATTATGACCAGGTAATCGAGAACTGGAGGTTGAAATTCCTGGGAATGGATCAGGAGGAACTGATTCGCAAATTTCAGCTGGAAGCTGATGAGGAGTTTCTTTATATCATCTACTTTTCAAAAAGATTTCGAATTGACCGAAAAACTGGATTCATTACAGAAGATGGGAAAAGCCCTGGATTTGATACGGTAATGAATATTTATAATACGTTTTACTATTCAGCAGCTCATCCTGTGGCATCGGGCAATCTGGTGGCTTTTCGCCAGGTGAAGAGAGTGTATCCTTTTGAGGCTGCTTACAGAAGGACGATTATTTCCAGGCTGCAGGAGCTTTTCGCCGGGAAAACAGAAGAATTAAGAAAAGCCTGTGAGGTTCTTGGGGGAACTTTGCTTCCTCAGGGAGATGTGGGGTATGTGCTTCCGGTATTTCCTTTTTTGAATATTGCAGTTTTGTTCTGGGATAAGGATGAGGAATTTGAAGCACAGGCAAACATGCTTTTTGATTCGGAAATCACAGAGTTCATGCATGAGGAAAACGTAGTGTGTGTGGCGGCGGACGCGGTGTATTATCTTACATTGGCTGCCGGAATGACGCCAGAGAAGATATATGCCCAATAGGGGATTATAATATAAAAAAGGTCGTATATGTCAGCGGCCTTTTTATATTGCAAAAAATACTGACCAAATCTTCTATATCATAAAGAGTTTTGCCAGATGAAATTTTTTTCTTGCAAACTTTATGTGACAACCTTACAACATTGTAAGATTCTGCCTGCATTTTGTAATCTGATTCGATGGCAGCAAGTGACTTTTTTAAGTATACTGTTTTTTGCAAGGAAGCGTATGAAAAAGCTCATTGATAAAGGAGAGGAGTAAAAAATGTCATTACTTGAAGTTACAAATCTGAAAAAAATATATACCACCCGTTTTGGCGGAAATAAGGTGCAGGCATTGACCAATGTGAATTTTTCTGTGGAAAAAGGTGAATTTGTTGCAATTATGGGAGAAAGCGGTTCCGGAAAAACTACACTTCTGAATATTCTTGCAACACTGGATAAACCTACTTCCGGAGACGTACTTCTGGATGGAAAAAGCCTGGGACACCTTTCTGATAAGGAGATTTCTACATTTCGAAGAAAAAATCTGGGCTTTGTGTTCCAGGATTTTAATCTTCTTGATACCTTCAGCCTGAGGGATAATATTTATCTGCCGCTGGTGCTGGCAGGTGAAGATTACCGGGAAATGGGGCAGAAAATCCGTCCTATTGCACAGGCTCTTCATATTTATGAGCTGCTGGAAAAATATCCTTATGAGGTCTCTGGAGGACAGAAACAAAGATGTGCAGTTGCCAGGGCTCTGATTACACAGCCGCGCCTGGTCCTTGCGGATGAACCCACAGGGGCTCTCGATTCCAAGGCTGCAAATGCTCTTCTGGACGTTTTCGGAGAGATAAACAGACAGGGCCAGACCATTCTCATGGTTACTCACAGCGCCCAGGCAGCCAGCCGGGCATCCAGGGTTCTGTTCATAAAAGATGGTGAAGTTTTCCACCAGATCTATCGCGGCGAGAAAACAAAGGAGGAGATGTATCAGATGATTTCCGATACCTTAACCATTTTGATGACGGGCGGTGAGTATCATGCGTAAGGGACTTTTTACCAGGCTGGCAGTTGTAAACATCCGAAAAAACAAACAGATCTATGTGCCCTATATTCTGGCGTGTCTGTTCAATGTGGCAATGCTGTATATGATGCTTTTTATCAATCATAATGCAGGAATGAAAACGATCCGTCACAGTGGTGACGTGTTGATGATCACGACTATGGGAGTTGGCGTTATTGTTATTTTCTCCTTTATTTTCCTGTTGTACAGCAACAGTTTCCTCATGAAAAGAAGCATATCAGCTGGGTTATGATGCTGGAGAATCTGTTTAGTGCCTTGATCAGTTTTGTTGGCGGAATCCTTGTGGGAATTCTGGGAAGCAAGCTGGCGCTTCTGCTGCTCTTGAAACTGATCAAGGTTCCGGCGTCCTTTGGGTTCGAAGTCAGCGTTCCGGCAATCAGAATATGCCTGGAAGTGTTTGGAGCTATTTTTGTTTTGATCCTTCTGGTAAATATCAGGAAGGTTTACAAAACAAACCCGATTCAGCTTCTTCAGGCACAAAATGCAGGGGAAAAGGAACCAAAAGCAAAATGGCTGATGGCGGTTGCTGGTTTTATCTGTCTGTTTATCGGATATTATATTGCCATTACCACAGAGTCACCTCTTTCGGCGCTGGCGCTGTTCTTTGTGGCAGTGGTTCTGGTAATGGCAGGAACGTATCTTCTTTTTACAGCAGGAAGCATTGTGGTGCTCAAAGTTCTGCGCTGGAATAAGAAATTTTATTATAAAACCAAGAATTTTACTGCTGTTTCCGGTATGCTGTACCGCATGAAACAAAATGCAGTTGGACTTGCAAGTATCTGTATTCTGAGCACAGGCGTACTTCTGATGATCTCTTCTACGGTGTGTCTGAATTCCGGACTGGATGATATTATGAACAAACGCTGTCCGGCGGATGTGAATGTGCTGTACCGGGGAAATTCTTATGAAGATCTGGAAAAAATGAGAGAGAAATTACTGGGAAAAATTGAAAACCAGGTTTCTTATGAGAAAATTAACACCGAAATTGCTTTTTCCTCTACGCTTGTGGGAAGCGAAGATGGGAGCTGGAAATTTGCAAATGTTGATGGGAGTTCCCTTATGGCAATGCCAGCCTCATTGGAAACCCTTACCGTGGTTCCACAGGAAGAGTATGCCAGGGTTACGGGAGAAGAGATTTCCCTTGCGCCAGGTGAAGTTCTTGCTTACCACAATGGAAAAACAGACGGTGAGACTCTGGAGATTCATAACAAGGTTTACCAGGTGAAAGAATGGCTGAAAAATTATCAGTATGTGGGAGATAATTTTTCTTCTATGGATTCTTTGAAGCTGGTTGTAAATGACGAAGACTTTTTTGCTTTGTTTTTGCAGCAGGAGGAAGTTTATCAAAGTGCAATGTCTCTGATGGAACTGGAAACGGATGTGTATCTGTCTGGAAGTGAAGAAGAAAAATATGCATCTGCCATCAAAGTAAGCGATCTTGCATCGGAGCTTCTGGATTCCGAAAAAGCAGCTGGAACTATAGAAGTGGGAATGAACTACAGTACTATAAAACAGGAACTGTATAACAGTTTTTACAGTATGTTCGGTGGAATTTTGTTCCTTGGAATTTTCCTTGGACTGCTGTTTCTGATGGGGGCGGCTATGATCATTTACTACAAGCAGGTTTCAGAGGGCTATGAGGATAAGGAACGGTTCGAGATCATGCAGAAGGTGGGCATGACTCATAAAGAGGTGAAATCTTCCATTCACAGACAGATCCTTATGGTATTTTTCCTTCCTCTTGGAATGGCAGCACTGCATATTGCTATGGCATTTCCTATGGTAAAGAGACTGCTGGCGCTGTTTAGCATGACAAACAGCGGTTTGTTTGCCAGATGCACGGTGGTGACATTATTGGTATTTGCTTTGGTTTATGGCGTGATTTATGGGCTGACAGCGAAGGTTTATTACAAGATTGTAGAGAGAATGGGAGAATACAAGGGATAATAGTTGAATTTATTAGTGTAAAGTGCAACAATGAGAGAGCCTGGGAGGCCAAAACTGTTTCCCAGGCTCTTTGCGTGACTACAGAAGAAACCGGAGGAAATCTTTCATGAAGAAAGAGAACTTTAAGCAGGGAATTACAGATGGAATCCCCATTGCCCTGGGGTATCTGGCTGTTTCCTTTACGTTTGGTATGATGGCGGTGCAGGGCGGACTGTCTATCTGGCAGGCGGTCTTGATTTCTTTGACGAATCTTACGTCAGCGGGACAATTTGCAGGTCTTGATATTATCATAGCAGGAGGTTCCTTATGGGAAATGGCACTTACTCAGCTGATTATCAATCTGAGATACTGTCTGATGTCGTTTTCCCTTTCACAGAAGCTAAGACGTGATGAAACTTGGGGGCATCGTTACGGAGTTGCATTTGGCGTAACAGATGAGATATTTGGAGTCAGTGCCAGTAAACCGGGGAAAGTCAGTGCGTTTTATAATTATGGTGTAATGAGTGTAGCAATCCCGGGATGGACCATTGGAACCCTGCTTGGAGCTATTTCAGGAAGTATTCTTCCTGATTTTATTATGAGTGCACTTGGAGTTGCCATTTATGGAATGTTTTTGGCTGTCATTATTCCGCCATCCAAGAAAAACAAAGCAGTGCTTCTGGTTGTTCTTGGAGCAATGGCAGTGAGCGCATTATTTGCCTGGGTTCCTGTATTATCGAAAGTCTCATCCGGATTTGTGATTATTATTACTACAATTCTGGTAGCCGGACTGGCAGCATGGCTTTGCCCGGTTGATGAAGAAAATGCCAAGGAGGAAGCTCATGAAGCCTAATGTTTATATTTATATCCTGGTTATGGCTGGCGTTACATATTTGATCCGTATGCTGCCATTGGCACTGGCGAAGAAGGAGATTACCAATCCTTTTATAAAATCATTTCTGTTTTATGTGCCCTATGCCTGTCTGGCAGCTATGACGTTTCCGGCGATTTTGTCGGCAACGGCAAGTGTAATTTCAGCTGTAGTGGGATTTGTAGTGGCGCTGATTGCAGCGTACAAAGAGAAGAGTCTGCTGACTGTGGCGCTTCTTGCCTGTGGTGCAGTATTTATTGTAGAAAGAATAATGGCCTTTGCGGTGTAAGCATTACAAAATGCCTACAGTCCGCAAGGGCCTTTTTATTGAGTCATTCTCCAAGAAATCCCAGATCAATTTCCCCATCAAATACAGTAGTCGCCGGACCAGTCATATAAACCTGATCGTCATTTTCGTCCCAGAAAATATTAAGATCGCCACCAAGAAGCTTCACGGTAACCGGCTGATCACGGTCAACCAGCCCGTTCAAACTAGAAGCAACTGCAACTGCGCAGGCACCTGTTCCACAAGCCAGAGTCTCACCGGAACCGCGCTCCCAGACTCTCATCTGGACAGTGTGTCGGTCGATGACTTTTACGAATTCGGTATTGACGCGGTCAGGGAAATTTATATGGTTTTCAAAAGATGGACCGATCTTTTCGATTTCCAGCCCGTCTACGTCATTCATGTATACGATGGCGTGAGGATTTCCCATGGAAACAGCTGTAAAGTGATAAATCTGTCCGTCTACTTCAATAGGGGCATTTACGACCTGCTCAGACTCAGATACAACTGGAATCAGAGAAGCCTGAAGAATAGGGGCGCCCATATTGACCTTTACCATACTGACTTTTCCGTCACGGATAGAAAGATCCAGATATTTCACGCCGCTTTTGGTCGCTACGCTGATACTGGTCTTGTTTACAATGCCGTAATCGTAAGCATACTTGGCTACACAGCGGATGCCATTGCCGCACATAGCACCCTGGGAACCATCCAGGTTGTACATATCCATCTCACAGTCTGCAATGTCAGACGGCTTAATCAGAATCAGTCCGTCTGAGCCAATTCCAAAATGTCTGTCACTCACAAATTTGGCAACTGCTGATGGATCTTTCACAGTTTCTTTAAAACAGTTCACATATACATAATCGTTGCCGATACCATGCATTTTTGTAAATTTCATAACAAATACCTCCTGTTTAGGCGGTTAACGCCTTGGTCATTCAATTATTTAATTACTCCACACGAATCATATCATAACACAGATCTGTTATCAAAAAGTGAATTTTTCCAAATAATGACAAAGAAGTTGGGGAAATTTATGGAAACTCTTGCATTTTTCCCAAAAGCTGATAAAATGAGGAAAAGATAGATGAATGAATATGCAGAAAGCATGAATAATTATGTCCCCATCTTGTGAAGTCGGTTGTTGTGGAAGAAATAAATAGCAACAGCTTACTATGTGGATGAAGATATAAGGAACTGGTTCTGTATATGAGATTAAGAGGAGGAAAAGAATATGAAAAAATTAGTAGCTCTTGCACTTGGCACAGTAATGGCAGTTTCCATGACTGCTGGCGTATCTGCTGCAACTGTTGAGTCAAAGGATGATCTTAAGAATGCAACAATCGGTGTACAGCTTGGTACAACCGGTGATATTGAAGCTAGTGAATATGAGGCTGACGGAGCAACTGTTAAGCGTTACAGCAAAGGAAGCGAAGCAATCCAGGCACTTATGGCCGGTCAGATTGACTGTGTGATCATCGACTCACAGCCAGCTCAGAAATTTGTTGAGAATGCAGACGGACTGAAGATCCTGGACGAGCCATTCGTTGAAGAAGAGTATGCAATCTGCCTGAAGAAAGGCAATGATGAGCTTCTTGACAAGATTAACGGCGCATTAAAAGAACTGAAAGAGGACGGAACTGTTGATGATATTATGAACAACTACATCGGTGATAACATTGGCGAGACACCATATGAGTCTCCGGAAGATGTAGACCGTTCCAACGGAACTCTTGTAATGGCAACAAACGCTGAGTTCGAGCCATATGAGTACCGTGACGGTGATGAGATTGTTGGTATCGACGCTGATATTGCACAGGCAATCTGCGATAAGCTTGGATATGAGCTTGAAATCGACGATATGGAGTTTGATGCAATCCTTGCTGCAGTGCAGTCTGGAAAAGCTGATTTCGGTGCTGCCGGAATGACCGTTACAGAGGATCGTCTGGAGAGCGTTGATTTCACAGACACCTATGCAAATGCAAGCCAGGTTATCATTGTAAAAGCTGACTGATAGAAATAATACAGCATAAGCTGTCAGAGAAGTGTGAGTCACCTAGATGAATGCTGTTTGGGAAAAGCTTGGAATGTATAAGCTTTGGATACAGGCAGATCAAGGTGACTCCTACTAATGTTACTGACTGAAAGAATGAAAACAGCCAGCATACAGTTCTGGCAGCTTTTCCTATATGGAATGGTGCCGAAAGAGAAGCAGGCACTGCACCATTAGATAAGCAAATAAAAAGGGAAATAATATGTTTGAAAAATTTGGACACGATTTTTATATCAATTTTATAAAAGATGACAGATACACCTGGCTGCTGGATGGTTTGAAAAATACCATGATCATCACTGTTTTCGCCCTGTTGATCGGTATCTGTATCGGTTTTCTGGTGGCAATTATCCGTTCTTCCCACGATAAATCCGGGAATTTTAAAATTGCCAACTCCATCTGCAGAGTTTATCTGACTGTGATCCGTGGAACACCTACTGTGATCCAGCTTCTGATCATGAACTTTGTAGTTTTTGGTTCTGTAAGTGTCAATGAGATTCTGGTAGGAAGTCTGGCATTTGGTATCAATTCAGGTGCCTACGTTGCGGAGATCGTCCGTTCCGGAATCATGTCAATTGATCAGGGACAGACAGAGGCAGGACGTAGCCTGGGACTTAATTTTACCCAGACCATGCGTCTTATTATCATTCCACAGGCGTTTAAGAATGTGCTTCCTGCACTGGTAAATGAGTTTATCGTGCTGATCAAGGAAACTTCTATTATCGGTTACATCGGAATGATGGACCTGACCAAGGGTGCAATGCTGATCCAGAGCCGTACCTACAATGCTTTTATGCCTCTTCTGGCAGCAGCAGCAATTTATCTGATCGTGGTCATGGTACTGACTTTCTTTATGAATAAACTGGAGAGGAGACTGAGAACCAGTGAGCGTTGATAAGAGTAAAGTTTTGATCCAGGTACAGGATCTGAAAAAAGCGTTTGGATCCAATCAGGTTCTGGATGGAATTTCCACAGATATCTGTCAGGGCGAGGTTGTTGCCATTATTGGACCATCTGGCTCTGGTAAATCCACTTTCCTTCGTTCTCTCAACCTTCTGGAGGAGCCTACAGGAGGTAAAATCCTGTTTGAAGGAACAGATATCACAGATCCCAAGGTTGACATAAATCGACATCGTCAGAAGATCGGAATGGTGTTCCAGCAGTTTAATCTGTTTCCACACAAGACGGTAAAGCAGAATATTATGATGGCACCGGTTGCCCTGAAACTGATGACAAAGGAAGAGGCTTCCAGACGTGCGGACGAGCTTCTTGCTCGTGTGGGACTTCCAGATAAGGCAAATGCTTATCCGGATATGCTTTCCGGTGGTCAGAAGCAGCGTATTGCCATTGCAAGATCCCTTGCCATGAATCCGGATGTTATGCTTTTTGACGAGCCTACTTCTGCACTGGATCCGGAGATGGTTGGAGAGGTTCTGGAGCTGATGAAAGAGCTTGCAAAGAGCGGCATGACTATGGTTGTAGTTACTCACGAGATGGGATTTGCAAGAGAGGTTGCAACAAGAGTTTTATTTATTGATGACGGCAAAATTCAGGAACAGAATGCGCCGAAGGAGTTTTTTGAAAATCCGCAGAATCCGCGATTGAAGGAATTTTTGTCTAAGGTTCTGTAAAAAGAAAAAAGACAACCTTTTCCATTGGTTTAAATGGGACTGAGGTTGTCTTTTTTTTGTGTGAAAAAACGCGGTGATTTAAAATCCTATGCGTTTTTCTTCATTTCTTTATAACAATATTTGATGATTTCTTTCCTTGTGACAATTCCGATAAAGTGATCCTGATCATCTATAACCGGCACAAAGTTCTGGTTGATTGCGCGGTCCAGGAGATCCTCCATGTCGCAGTCAACGTGTACCGGTTTGTAGGTGGCTCTTCTGGAGATAGCCATAACTGGTACTTCCTCGGCTGTTTTCATATCCGTGATGTTCAGATTTTTCATTCCCCAGAGAAGATCACCCTCAGAAATAGTACCTACGTATTTTCCATCTGGATTCAGAATAGGAATACAGGAAAATTTCCGGTGTTCCATTTTCTCAAGAGTCTGCCTCAAAGTTTCATTCTCGAAAATGTAGGCAATATCACTTTTCGGTGTTAAGAAAAAAAGTATATTCAATTTGATCCCTCGATTCTATTTTACAGAAGTGGAATACCGCCTTTAGCAGCTTCTTCCTGCATTTCCTTAGGCCACAGGGAAACATGTACTTCTCCAATATGAGCCTTGCGCAGGAAGAACATACAGATACGGGATTGACCGATACCGCCGCCGATTGTGTATGGAAGTTCTTTATTCAGAATGGCCTTCTGGAACGGGAGCTCTCTGCGGTCGTCACAGCCGGCTTCTGTAAGCTGTTTGTCAAGTGCTGTCTCGTCTACACGGATACCCATGGAAGAAAGTTCAAGGGCAATGTCCAGTACAGGATAGTATACCAGAATATCGCCGTTTAATTCCCAGTCATCATAGTCTGGAGCACGTCCGTCGTGGCGCTCGCCATTTGTCAGTTTCTTACCTACCTGCATAAGGAAAACAGCGCCTTTTTCTTTGACGATCTTGTATTCTCTTTCCTTAGGGGTAAGATCCGGATACATGTCTACAAGCTCTTCTGTGGAGACAAATGCAATCTCTCTTGGAAGAATTTCTTCTATGTAGTCATACTGTACTGCCATGTATTTCTCTGTCTTGCGGAGTACGCTGTAGATAGTACGGACAGTGTTAATGAGAGTTTCTACATTTCTCTCTTCTTTGGTGATGATCTTCTCCCAGTCCCACTGGTCTACATAGATGGAATGGATGTTGTCAACATCCTCATCACGGCGGATGGCAACCATATCGGTGTATAAGCCCTCACCTACAGAGAAACCATATTTCTTCAGTGCATAACGCTTCCATTTTGCAAGAGAATGTACGATTTCAGCGTTGCAGTCCATGCCTTTGATGTCAAAGCTTACCGGACGCTCCACGCCGTTCAGGTTATCATTGAGGCCGGAACTTGGATCTACAAATATAGGTGCGGAGACACGCAGAAGGTTCAGCTTCTGTGCAAGTGTCTGCTGGAAAAAATCTTTCACAGTTTTAATTGCTACCTGAGTATCATGAAGATTAAGGTCTGCATGATAGCCCATAGGAATTTTTAATTGTTCCATGGGAATCCTCCTTGTTGATTGTGTTAATCTCTGTTTTCTGTTCACGATAATGTTCTGTGGTTACTAAAACGTAAACAGGAACAATCTCGGTTTATTATAACAGGTATTTTCCCGCTTGGCAATTTAGACCTTGCAAGAAATATGCAAAAAAGATACAATAAAAGACAAAGAATGTGATGATTTTTCCCTGTTGGAGCAAAAACAGGAATTACAGGTTGTGGTGAAACAGAATAACCAGAGAACCGGGAGGATGTCTATGGAGAAAAAAAGGTGCCAGGTCTGCGATGGGCCTGTTGTAAATGGCAGATGTAAGCTGTGTGGAATGCCTTATAGAAATGATGAGACTTTGTATCATCTGAATGAGAACAGAAGTGACCATTACCGTCATGCTACCAGCCGGGCGCGGGCAATCATGCGCCAGGAGGAAATCCCGCTGGGAGATAAGAAGGCTGGAAGTGCTGCATATAAGACCGGGACCGGAACAGGCGTGGCAGGAGCCGGAAATAAATATGATCAGAAAACGGGAACTGGAAGTTCTAAGTCACTGGCTGGTGCAGGCACAGGGAATTTTTATAATAAGGGAAGTGTGAAAGCAGGAAGTACATATGGAGGCAGCACTGGCGCTGCTAAGAATGGAAATAAGGTCTCTGTCCCTGCTGGGAGTTATAATTCCAAGAGCAGACAAAGTACAGCTGGAACTTACAGCGCTGCAGCTAAAAAAAGCAGTGTTTACACCCAGAAACCGGTAAAAAAGAAAAAAGGATCCCTTCTTGGATGGCTCATGGTCCTGGTGATCATCTGCGCAAGCTTACCGGAAATCCGGGATTCCCTGAAGGACAGCCTTGCTCCGATACTTGAAGAAGAATTTGGAGATATGTTCAGTTCTGGGGCTGATTCAGCCTCTTATAAACTGATGGCAGGAGATGTGCTGGAGGTTGGAGAAAATGTGGATGGAGGCATTGTCCCAGGATATTACATTGCTTCCTGTTCAAATGGTTTTGTGAGTTTTATGATCATGGGAGAAGATGGTGAAAACGGAAGCATGACAGTGACAGATGGCGTGGAGCGTAAGATTACCCTGAAAGAGGGAGATCTGATCGGAATCATAAATACAGAGTCAGAAGATTCCGCATTGATGCTTACTGCTCGTTAAGATTGGGGAAATAATAGTAAAAAATAGTAAAAAAAGGAACCTCGTCAGATGAGTACTTATTTCGTCGGAGGTTTCTTTTTGTATGTTTAGAGCGTGTTTGAAAAATCATTCCCGCAATCTGCACGCCCCACTTTGCGGGAAATTTCACCCGAATTCGGTTGCCGCAGCCCGCTACAGCGCCCTTATCCGGGTGAAATCTCCCACAAATTGTGACGCACATATTGTGGAAAGCCTTTTGCAAACAGGCTCTAGCGGATGGTAGTTCCTGTTTTTCCTTCATAGCCCTCTTTGGCATGAGCCATATCAGTAATCACAGTGCTCCGGCCTTCCCCTTTCTCGATAAAGGAAATACCTGCTTCGATTTTGGGAAGCATGGAACCGGAAGCAAACTGGTTCTCTTCAATGTATTTCTTAGCGTCCGCTACAGTGATGCTGCCAAGCTTCTGCTCATTTACCTGACCGTGGTTCAGACTTACGTTCTCTACACTTGTGAGAATCAGAAGAGTATCGGCATTTAATTCTTCTGCAAGAAGTCCTGCGGCAAGATCTTTCTCAATGATGGCACTGGCACCGTGAAGGTTGATGCCCTGCTCAAGCACTGGAATTCCACCGCCGCCGGCTGCGATAACAACCTGGTCTGCATTGAGAAGTGCTCGTATAGTCTCAAGCTCTACGATTCTCTGTGGCTTCGGAGCTGCTACGATTCGTCTGTATCCGCCATCAGCAAGTCTGGTGACAAAGTTTCCTTTTTCTTCCTCTGCTTCAGCTTCTTCCTCAGTGAGAACACGTCCGATAATTTTCTCCGGATCTGCAAAAGCGTCGTCATATGGATCAATAACAGTCTGGGTAAGAATGGTAGCAACAGGTTTGTAAATTCCGCGGCTGATAAATTCAGAGCGGATCGCATTCTGAAGGTCATATCCAATGTAGCCCTGGCTCATTGCGGAGCAGACTGACATAGGAGCGAATGTATAATCCGGGTGTGTCTTTCCAAATTCATTCATTGCAGTGTGGATCATGCCGATCTGTGGGCCATTGCTGTGGGAGATTACCACCTTGGCACCCTCTTCAACAAGATCTGCGATTGCTTTTGCTGCGGCTTTGGTGGCTACTTTCTGCTCTGGAAGTGTGGTGCCGAGAGCTTTGTGACCTAATGCAACTACTACGATTTTTTCACTCATAGGAGATACCTCGTTTCTGTCAAGAATATAATGCGGATATCAGAGTTAAGTGGATTACTGTGAAAGTATTCACAGCAACATGAATGATTTCTCCGGACATCCTTGTGTAATATCTTCCATTATAAAAGCTAAGGGTGGGAATTGCAATAGAAAAGTCCTTGAAACAGGAAAAGCCATCCGCATCAGGCAGATGGCTCATTTCCTATATTTTTGAGGGGGGAGATAGAGAGTGGTTTTTCATCTATCCGAAATTCATTATATCGGCAATTTGTGAGGAAAATGTGTCTCAAATCTAAAAGAAATCGAAAAAATATGAAATGAAAATAAAATCCGACCCTTTATTGCATTTAAAGACCAAGTGTGGTAAAGTAAACCTATCTTGTTTCTGCATTCTGCAGAAAAGAATTTCTACCGCGCCGGTTCGGCGCAAGATAACCCGTTTTTTGAAGGAAACCTGTTAACCTGGGCGTTTTATACGCTTTTTTGAAAATGGATGCATACAATGGCAAGGCAAATTTGCTTCGGAATGCTGTGAATAGGATCTGTTTAAGTGAGAAAGGTGTGATTCCCATGTGCTGTTAGTGACTCATTTATATGGTGATGTCGCCAGTAGGCGGCAAGTCCGTTTTGTAAAATAGTAGTTTAATAACAGAGATTAGTGAAAAATAGGGGTAGAAAAGGAGAAGTTATAATGAAAAACAGAATATGGAAAAAGATACTGGCAGTGGGAGTAAGTCTGCTTGTAGAAGCTGGGATGCTGGTTGGATGGACGGCGCAGCCG